>Ga0222429_100302_pt1 | contig 50538 bp, 41 predicted proteins | sample 1B50Ametagenome_FD_182475 | JGI IMG/M metagenome (GOLD analysis project Ga0222429, IMG submission 182475) | Enriched microbial communities from leaf-cutter ant dump, University of Wisconsin, Madison, United States - 1B50A (version 2) | ecosystem: Environmental > Terrestrial > Nest > Insects nest...
TGACGGTGGCGCCCAGCTCTTCCATCGACGCGGCGGTTTCCTCCAGCGCGCTGGCCTGGCTTTCGGTGCGCGAGGACAGGTCGCTGTTGCCCTGGGCGATTTCGGCGCTGGCCGTGGCCACGCCTTCCGAGTTGTGGCGCACGTCCTGCACGATGCGCGCGATGTTGTCGCGCATCGTGCCCAGGCCGTGCATGACGCTGTCCGTCTCGCTCACTGCGGGAATGGCGGTCACCAGGTTGCCCTGGGCGATCTCGTGCGTGATGGTGTTGAGCACGGCGGGCTCGCCGCCGAGCTGGCGCAGGATGCTGCGCGCAATCGCCCAGCCGAAGGCCAGCAGCACCAGGGCCAGCAGCACGGTGATGCCGATGGCCTCGGCCAGGCGTTCGAGGAAGATGGTCTGGACGGTATCCACGTACACGCCCGAGCCGACGATCCAGCCCCATGGGGCGAACCCCTTCACGTAGGACACCTTGGGCACGGGCTTGTCGCTGCCGGGCTTGGGCCACAGGTAGGAGACGAAGCCTTCGCCGCTTTTCTTCACGACGTTGACGAACTCCATGAACAGGTGTTTGCCGGTGGGATCCTTGTTGCCGCTCAAGTCCTGTCCTTCCAGCTTGGGGCTGATCGGGTGCATGACCATGCGCGGCTGCATGTCGTTGATCCAGAAGTATTCCTTGCCGCTGTAGCGCAGCGGCCGGATGGCGTCGAGCGCGGCCTTCTTGGCGTCGTCCTGCGACATGGCGCCCTTGGTGGCCAGGTCGTGGTAGTGGACGATGATGTCGTGGGCGATTTCCACGGTCTGGCGCACGCTGTTCTGGCGCTCGTTCATGACCAGCGTGCGTTCCGTGACCATCAGGCTGGCCACCAGCGCCAGCATGGCCAGCATGGCCAGCACCACCAGCGTGACGAGACGGCGCGATACCGTCATCCGGTTGAAAAATTGCATGGCTTGTCTCCTTGCGTTCTGTCGTGCCGTGGCCCCGCTGGACGCCGCGTTCCGTGGGTCTTGCTTATGGGATGGAGTCTAGTCCTCGGCAGGCGCACATACAACTTGTTTCAATCGATGGCAAACGCATAAACGACAACCCCGCCATGCGAGGGCGGGGTCATCCGGTGCGTGCAGGGCTTGTGTCAGGACGCCGTGGCGCGGCCCAGCAGGGCGTCCTTGAGGCGCCAGTCCGCCGGCTGGTTGCCGAGCCAGATGCCCAGCAGGGCGTTGAAGAATTCCGGCTCCTTGAAGGGCTCGCCCTGCTGCGCGCCCTTCACGGTCACCACGGTGCCCATGCCGGGCATCCAGTCCACGGTGAAGACGTCGCCCGATGCCAGCTTCTTGTTGTCGGAAAAAATCTGGCTCATGCGCAGCACGCCTGGGACGATCTTGGAAAAGCTGTGCTTGTCCATGTTGTCCTCCATGCCGCGCGAGAACAGCCGGCCCAACTCGGTGGCGTCGATCTCGCGCAGCATGGTCACGCTCAGGCGCTTGGGGCCGCTCATGGCGTAGACCTCGGCCGGGTCGCTGGCTTTCTTGGACAGGTACAGGCCGGCGGCGTACACCTTGAAAATGGCCTTGTAGCGCAGGCCGGCGCCGTTGAGCAGCAAATCGCGGTCCTGCAGGCGCAGCGTGGGGTCGAACTTCACGCCGCTCAGCACCACCGGTTCGGCCGCGTTTGCCTGCGGCAGGCCCAGGGCGGGCAGCAAAGCCACGGCACCCCACTGCAGGGCGTGGCGACGATTGATGGACATGCGTATCTCCTGAAATAGAACGATCGTTCGTTTCAAAATGTACCAATCTCCTTCCGTTGGGTGCACTAGGGTTTTCTCGCGCTCTGCGGTGCAAAAAGCGCGCATGCGCGACATTGGCGCATTCCGCGGTTGCCTTTGCTACACTTTGCGCATGTTCATTCATCGCATGTTCATTGCAGGTTGCAGCGACCGGGGAGCCTGGCCCTGGCGCAAGCCAGCGTCAACCCATTCCTGACGGCACCCGGTCCCATCCCGGTGTGCGCACGTGGCACTGCCCGCACGCGGCAGCGGCCAATACCGAATGAACCCGTGGCGCTGGCGCGCACCCAAGCCAGGCACGCCACATGAGCTGGGACACAGCCGTGATCACTGAACTGGAATTCAAAAGCCTGGCCGGCCAAGGCTACAACCGCATTCCCCTGATTGCCGAGGCCTTTGCCGACCTGGAAACCCCGCTGTCGCTCTACCTGAAGCTGGCGCACGGCAAGGGCGATGGCAGCAACAGCTTTCTGCTCGAATCCGTCGTCGGCGGCGAGCGCTTCGGCCGCTACAGCTTCATCGGCCTGCCGGCGCGCACGCTGCTGCGCGCCAGTGGTTTCGGCAGCGCCGCCAAGACCGAGGTAGTGACCGACGGCCAGGTGGTCGAGACCGCCGCCGGCAATCCGCTGGACTTCATCGCCGCCTACCAGCAGCGCTTCAAGGTCGCGCTGCGCCCCGGCCTGCCGCGTTTTTGCGGCGGCCTGGCGGGGTACTTCGGCTACGACGCGGTGCGCTACATCGAGAAAAAGCTGGAAGACACCTGCCCGCCCGACAGCCTGGGCTGCCCCGACATCCTGCTGCTGCAGTGCGAAGAACTGGCGGTCATCGACAACCTCTCGGGCAAGCTCTACCTCATCGTCTACGCCGACCCGGCGCAGCCCGAGGCCTTTGCACGGGGCAAGAAGCGCTTGCGCGAGCTCAAGGACCAGCTCAAGTACTCGGTCAGCGCGCCGCAGGTGCGGCCCAGCGAAAGCCATCCGGCCCAGCGCAGCTTTGCCAAGCAGGACTACCTGGCGGCGGTGCACAAGGCCAAGGAGCTGATCGCCGCCGGCGACTTCATGCAGGTGCAGGTGGGCCAGCGCATCCACAAGCGCTATACCGAGAGCCCGCTGTCGCTGTACCGCGCGCTGCGCTCGCTCAACCCGTCGCCGTACATGTACTACTACCACTTCGGCGGCTTCCAGGTGGTGGGCGCCAGCCCCGAAATCCTGGTGCGCCAGGAGCAGACCGCAGAGGGCACCAAGGTCACGATCCGCCCGCTGGCCGGCACGCGCCCGCGCGGCGCCACCCCCGAGTCCGACAAGGCCACCGAGCAGGAATTGGTCAACGACCCGAAGGAGCGTGCCGAGCACGTGATGCTGATCGACCTGGCGCGCAACGACATCGGCCGCATCGCCAAGACCGGCACGGTGAAGGTGACCGAGGCCTTCGCCGTCGAGCGCTACAGCCACGTGATGCACATCGTGAGCAACGTGGAGGGCATCCTGAACGACGGCATGACCAGCATGGACGTGCTGCGCGCCACCTTCCCGGCGGGCACGCTCACCGGCGCGCCCAAGGTGCACGCGATGGAGCTGATCGACCAGCTGGAGCCGACCAAGCGCGGCCTGTACGGCGGCGCCTGCGGCTACCTGAGCTACGCCGGCGACATGGACGTGGCGATTGCCATCCGCACCGCCATCGTCAAGGACGGCACGCTCTACGTGCAGGCGGCGGCCGGGGTGGTGGCCGATTCCGTTCCCGAGCTGGAATGGAAGGAAACCGAACACAAGGCGCGCGCCCTGCTGCGCGCGGCAGAACTGGTAGAGGAAGGTCTGGAATGACACGCGCGATCGAACGAGTGGAACACTGCAACAGCATGGAGGACGTGCGCCGCTGCATCGACGCGCTCGACGACGTCCTGGTGCCGCTGCTGGTCACGCGCGGCGGCTACATGACGCAGGCCGCGCGCAACAAGCAGCACGACGGCCAGGTGCGCGACGAGGCGCGCATCGAGGCCATCGTGGCGCGCGTGCGCGAGCGCGCCGCGCAAGAGGGGGGCGACCCCGCCGTGATCGAGGCCATCTACCGCAGCATGATGGAGGCCTACATCGCCTACGAACACCGCGAGTTCGCGCGTCTGCACGCGCCGGAGGGACAGCAATCATGAAGCCGCTCAAGCTTTTGATGATCGACAACTACGACAGCTTCACCTACAACATCGTCCAGTACTTCGGCGAGCTGGGCGCGCAGGTGGAGGTGTTTCGCAACGACGAGATCACGCTGGAAGGCATCGCTGCGCGCGCGCCCGATCGGCTGGTGATCTCGCCCGGCCCCTGCTCGCCGGCCGAGGCGGGCATCTCGGTGGCGGCGATCAAGCACTTTGCCAGCAAGCTGCCCATCCTGGGCGTGTGCCTGGGGCACCAGAGCATGGGCGCGGCGTTTGGCGGCACCATCGTGCGTGCGCAGGAGCTGATGCACGGCAAGACCAGCGTCATCACCACCACGCAGCAAGGCGTGTTCGCCGGCCTGCCGGAGCAGTTCACGGTGAACCGCTACCACTCGCTGTCGATTGCGCGCGAGGGCTTTCCCGAGGCGCTGGAGATCACCGCCTGGACCGACGACGGCGAGATCATGGGCGCGCGCCACCGCGAGCTGCCCATCGAGGGCGTGCAGTTCCACCCCGAAAGCATCCTGACCGAGCACGGCCACGCCATGCTGCGCAACTTTCTTGAACAAAAACATAGCTGATTGCGCTGTGTATACGGCAAATTCAATATCAATTGATATTGAATTTCTGATAGAACAGGCGCAACCAGCTATCAAAATAGTGAGACAGACATGAACAAGATCACCCCCCAGGAGGCGCTGCAGCGCGCCATCGAGCACCGCGAGATCTTTCACGACGAAATGCTGCACCTGATGCGCATGATCATGGGCGGCGAGCTCTCGCCGGTCATGACGGCGGCCATCGTCACCGGCCTGCGCGTCAAGAAGGAGACGATCGGCGAGATCACCGCCGCGGCGCAGGTCATGCGCGAGTTCTCCACCAAGGTGCAGGTGGCGGACGCCACGCACATGGTGGACATCGTCGGCACGGGCGGCGACGGGGCCAACACCTTCAACATCTCGACCTGCGCCACCTTCGTGATCGCCGCCGCCGGCGCCAAGGTCAGCAAGCACGGCGGGCGCAGCGTCTCCAGCAAGAGCGGCAGCGCCGATGCGATGGAGGCGCTGGGCGTGCAGATCAACCTGCAGCCCGGGCAGATCGCGCAGTGCATCGCCGAGGTCGGCATCGGCTTCATGTTCGCGCCCAACCACCACCCAGCGATGAAGAACGTGGCGCCGGTGCGCCGCGAGCTGGGCGTGCGCACCATCTTCAACATCCTGGGGCCGCTGACCAACCCGGCCGGCGCGCCCAACATCCTGATGGGCGTGTTCCACGAAGACCTGGTCGGCATCCAGGTGCGCGCGCTGCAGCGCCTGGGCGCCGAGCACGCCGTCGTGGTCTACGGGCGCGACGGGCTCGACGAGATCAGCCTGGGCGCGGGCACGCTGGTGGGCGAGCTCAAGGACGGCGTGGTGCGCGAGTACGAGATCCACCCCGAGGACTTCGGCCTGCGCATGGCCGGCACGCGCGCGCTGCGCGTGGACAACCCCGAGCAGTCCAAGACCATGCTGCTGGGCGTGCTGGGCGGCGAGCCGGGGCCGGCGCGCGACATCGTGTGCCTGAACGCCGGCGCGGCGCTGTACGCGGCGGGCGTGGCCGCCAGCATTGCCGACGGCCTGCAGCGCGCGCAGGCCGCCATCGACAGCGGCGCGGCGCTGGCCAAGCTGCAAGAAATGGTCGCCTGCACCCAGCGGCTGGCCGGCTCCGCCACCACCTCCTGAACGGCCGCGCCGCTACCCCTTACACCATGACCGACATCCTGCAAAAAATCTGCCAGACCAAGGCCGAAGAAGTCGCCGCCGCGCACAAACGCATGCCGCTGGCCGAGATGCGCCGCGACGCCGAAAGCCGCGTGCTCACGCGCGACTTCGCCGGCGCCATGCGCGCCAAGATCGCCGCCGGGCAGGCGGCGGTGATCGCCGAGGTCAAGAAGGCCAGCCCCAGCAAGGGCGTGATCCGCGCCGACTTCATCCCGGCCGACATCGCGCAAAGCTACGCCGAGGGCGACGGCCGGGTCAGCGCCGCCTGCCTGTCGGTGCTGACCGACCGCCAGTACTTCCAGGGCCAGCCCGACTACCTGAAGCAGGCGCGCGCCAGCTGCCCGCTGCCCGTGCTGCGCAAGGACTTCATGGTCGATGCATACCAGATCTACGAGTCGCGCGCCATGGGCGCCGACGCCGTGCTGCTCATCGCCGCCTGCCTGGATGATGCGCAGATGCGCGACTTCGAGGCCATCGCCCACGGGCTGGACATGGCCGTGCTGGTCGAGGTGCACGACGCGCCCGAGCTGGAGCGCGCCCTGCGGCTCAAGACCCCGCTGGTGGGCATCAACAACCGCAACCTGCGCACCTTCGAGGTCAGCCTGCAGACCACGCTGGAGCTGCGCAGCCAGGTGCCGGCCGACCGCCTGCTGGTGGCCGAGTCGGGCATTCTGGCGCCCGGCGACGTGCACACCCTGCGCGCCGCGGGCGTGCACGGCTTTCTGGTGGGCGAGGCCTTCATGCGCGCGCCGGATCCCGGCATGGCGTTGGCGCAATTGTTCGCCTGAGGCGCGTAGCCCTCTTCGCCCTGTGTTGCATGGCGCTGGCGCCCGCCGGCCAGCTGCCTACAATGGCTCGGAAACGGATCGACGCCAGACCGATTGACGCCAGCGCGCACGACGCAACACGGGAATCACGATGGGCACGACGCAGCACCAGCCCGCTCCGCGCTTTCATCTGCAATGGTGGTGGCTGGCCATTGCCTGGCTGGTCCTGGCCCTGCTGGTGGCCGCCGCCCTGTGGTTCGAGCGCGTGCAGATCGAAGCCCAGGAGCGCCAGCGGCTGGCGCACCAGGCGCGCGCCATCCACGACAACCTGGCGCGCCAGCTCGAAGCGGTCAACCACGCGCTGTCCAGCCTGATCGCGCGGCTGCCGCGCGAGAGGGCGCAAGGCAGCGACGGGGTGAACGAGCACCTGCGCGTGCTGGGCAGCGCCGTCTCCGGCGTGCGCACCCTGAGCCTGATGGACGCCCGGGGGCGGGTGCTGGCCTCCAGCCGCGACGAACTGGCAGGCCTGGACATGGGCCAGCGGCCGTATTTCCTGGCAGCGCAGCAGTCCGCGTCGGCCTACACGCTGATCGTCAGCCCGCCCTTCCAGGCGCTGCCCGAGCGCTGGTTCATCACGCTGGCGCGCATCGTGCCGGGGCCGGGCAACGGCTTTGGCGGCGTGGTGGCCGCCACGCTCGACCCGCAGGAATTCCGCACCCTGCTCGAATCCACGCGCTACGCGCCCGACATGCAGGCCAGCCTGGTGCACGGCGACGGCGTGCGGTTCCTGATGGTGTCGCGCCAGGAGCAGCCGGCGGGCGTGAGCCTGGCGCGGCCGGGCACGCTGTTCACCCGCTTGCGCGCCGAGGGCGCCAATGCCGGCGTACTGCGCGGCCGGATGCAGGCCGGCGGTGCCGAGCGCCTGATGGCGTTCGACACCGTGGCGCCGCCCAACCTGCGGCTGGACAAGCCCCTGATCGTGACGGTGACGCGCGACTGGAGCGCCATCTTCGCGCCCTGGCGCGCCAAGGCGCTGGCGCTGGCGGGCGCGCACCTGGTGGTGGGCCTGGTGGCGGCGGCCGGCTGGATCGTGCTGCGGCGGCGCCAGGGCGAACTGGCCGAGCGCGAGCAGGCGCTGGCGCGCATGGACGCCATGCTGCAGGAGCGCTGGCGCGCCGTGCTCGAAGCCACCAACCAGGGCGTGTGGGACCACGACTTGCGCAGCGGCAAGGTGTACTACTCGCCGGTCTGGCGCTCCATGCTGGGTTACGACGGGCCCGAGATCGGCGACAGCCCGCAGGAATGGATGAGCCGCATCCACCCCGACGACCTCGCGCGCGTGCAGGACGACTTGCAGCAGCACCTGAGCGGCGCCACCGCCAGCTACGAATGCATCTACCGCCTGCGCCGCAAGGACGGCGGCTACCTCTGGATCCGCGACCGGGGCCGCGTGACCGAGCACGACGCGCAGGGCCGGCCGCTGCGCCTGATCGGCGCGCAGATCGACGTGACCGAGCGGCACAGCCTGCAGGAGCAGCTCGACACCCTGGCCGCCAACGTGCCCGGCGTGATCTACCAGTACCAGCTCGAACCCGACGGGCGCAGCCACTTCCCGTACGCCAGCACCGGGGTGCTGCAGATGTACGGGCTGACCCCCGAGGCGCTGAAGGTCGACGCCGCGCCGGCATTTGCCCGCATGCACCCGCAGGATCTGGACCGGGTCAGGATGAGCATCGCGCAGTCGGCGCGCACCCTGGAGGTCTGGCAGGACGAGTTTCGCGTGATCTCGCCCGAGCATGGCGAGCGCTGGCTCTCCGGCGTGGCGCAGCCACTGGGGCTGGCGGGCGGCGCCGTGCTCTGGCACGGCTACCTCCACGACGTGACCGAGGCCAAGCAGCAGGCGCTGCAACTGCAGGAAACGGAGCGCGTGCTGCGCCACCTGCTGCAGGAGATGCCGCTGGGCCTGTGCCTGATCGACGAAACGGGGCGCTTCTACCTGCGCAACCGGCGCTTCCTGAGCTATTTCGGGTTTGCCGAGGACGAGGAACTGACGCTGCAGCGCTGGTGGCTGGAGGTCTACCCCGACCCGGCGTACCGCGCCGAGGTGCTGCGCACCTGGAACGCCGCGCTGGCCCGCGCCGACGCGCACGGCGGCGTCATCCCCAACTGCGAGTTCCGCGTCACGGCGCGCCACGGCGCGCAGCGCATCATGGTGGTCAGCGGGCTGCAATTCGGCAGCCATCGGCTGGTGACCTTCGAGGACCGCACCGAGCAGCAGGCGCAAAGCGAGCTGCTGCGCAAGCTGGCGTACATGGACGGCCTGACCGGCGTGGCCAACCGCCGGCATTTCGACCGCGTCCTGCAGGCCGAATGGCGGCGCTGCCGCCGCAGCCACAAGCCGCTGGCGCTGGTGATGCTGGACGTCGACCATTTCAAGCCGTACAACGACGTGTACGGGCACCAGCAGGGCGACAAATGCCTGCGCGCCGTGGCCGATGTGCTGCGCAGCGGGCTGGGGCGCTCGCACGACCTGGTGGCGCGCTACGGCGGCGAGGAGTTCGTCTGCCTGCTGCCCGAATGCGACTTGGCGGGCGGGCGCGCCAAGGCGCAGGCGCTGTGCCGCGCCGTGCAGGCCATGGGGCTGCCGCACGCGGGCTCGCAGGTGGCGCGCGTGGTGACGCTCAGCGCCGGCGTGGCCTGCCAGGTGCCGGGCGCGGACGGCGCCGCGTCCGCGCTGGTGGCGCTGGCTGACGCCCACCTGTACCGCGCCAAGAAAGCCGGGCGCAACCGGGTGGACGACGGCGAGCTATGATTTTCATATCTGGCAACGCTGTACCCGCCGGCGGTATAGTCTGATTCATGGATGAAATGACAAGTGCGCGGCATGACACGCAACTGACCGGCGCGCAGCCTGCCGACTGGCCCGTGGCCGAGGGCTGGCGGGCGCTGGTCGATGCCTTTTTTGCCAGCGGGCACGGCGCGCGGCTGCTGGCCTTTTTGCAGGCGCGGCTGGACGCGGGCGCCAGCATCTTCCCGCCCCAGCCGCTGCGCGCGCTGCAGCTCACCCCGCCCGAGGCGGTGCGCGTGGTCATCCTGGGGCAGGACCCCTACCACGGCCGGGGCCAGGCCGAGGGGCTGGCGTTTTCCGTGGCGCCGGGCGTGGCGCTGCCGCCGTCGCTGCGCAACATCTTCAAGGAACTGCAGCGCGACCTGGGCACGCCGCTGCCCGCCTGGCCGCAGCCCGGCGGCAGCCTGGTGAAGTGGGCGAGCAACGGCGTGCTGCTGCTCAACACCTGCCTGACGGTGGAGGAAGGCCAGCCCGCGAGCCACGCGCGCCAGGGCTGGGAACAGTTGACCGACGCCGTCATCGCGCAGGTGGCGCAGGGCGCGCGGCCGGTGGTGTTCATGCTGTGGGGCAGCCATGCGCAGAGCAAGCGCGCGCTGATTCCCCGGGATCGGGGGCACCTGGTGCTGTGCGCCAACCATCCGTCGCCGCTGTCGGCGCTGCGCCCGCCCGTGCCTTTCATCGGCTGTGGGCATTTCGGCCAGGCGCGGGAATTCCGCCTGCGGCACGGGCGCTGAGCCCTTCGGCGCAGCAGCCCAGCGGGAGATTCAGGCAGCCTTTTTGTACGCGCCGGCAGGGCGCTGCAGCTTGCCATGGGGCAGGCTGGCAAGGCGCTTGAACATGCGCCGGCAGTAGCCGTTGATCCACAGGCATTTGTTCAGCTCATCGACCGGCAGCGGGCCGGAGACCACCACGATGTCGTTGGCCGCCGCCAAGTCGCCCGAGGCGCGCAGGCGCCGGCGCTGGTGGTTGGCCCAGGACTGGATGCGCGACGGCGTGCCGTGCTGGTGCACCTGGCCGGTATGCAGGTCGAAGGCGATGGCCACGGTGTCGGTCTTGAGCTTGAAGCGGCGCTCCCCGGTGACGGCGCTGGGCTGCTCGCGCATGTCGTACAGGTAGTAGTTGCCGGATTTGAGCTGGTATTGCAGATCCATGGTGTTCGTCCTCCGAGATGCATTCTGCGTTGTCCGACCTTTCGGCAAAGGCTGGAAAACCGCGCAAAACAGCCATCAAACGAATGGCTTGCCGCACCGGCGGCCGAAAAGGACTGGATCGCGTGCGATTGTCGAAGGCGTGAAGGGGCGGATCAAGCCTCAGGATGCGGCAATCTGTAACGATGCGTGACGAGTGGCCGCGTGGCGTCAAAAATCTACCAGGCTCAGCCCGACGCTGAACACCGTGCGCCGGCGGTTGTAGTCGATCAGGCTGTCGCCGTAGCCGGAAAATAGCTGGGTGTGCAGGCGCAGGTTGCTGCGCGGGCCGACCAGGCCGGAGCCCAGGGTCTGCAGCCATTCCAGGCGCAGCGAGCCGCGTCCGTGGCCGGCCAGCGCGTGGCGGGCGGTGAGCTGCAGCAGGTTGTCGCGGTCGGGCTGCCAGGCCAGGCCCAGTTCGGCGCGGCCGATGTAGTCGCTGATGCCGGGGTTGTCGTCGTTCTCCGGGTCTTCGCTCAGGCGCTTCCAGGCGCGCGCGGTGACGATCCAGCGGTCGTTCAGCTCCATGCCGGCCATCAGGTAGGTGCGGTTCCAGCTGCGCGACAGCGGCAGGCTCTGGCCGTTGGACTGGTGCACCAGGCCCACGCCGGCGTAGCGCAGGCGCCAGCCCAGCGGCAGGCGGTAGTCGACGGGGTAGATGTAGATGATCTCGGGTTCGTGGTCGGTGTTGCGAAACGGGCGCGAGATGTCGGGCGAGAACAGCTGCCAGTACGACTGCTGGGTGTAGCCGGCCCACAGTGAGTCGAGCCGGTCCGAGTCCCTGGGAGTCAGCAGGCCCTTGGCCAGCTTGGTGCGCACCGACAGCTGCACGCGCATTTCGGTGCGGCGGTAGGCGATGGGGCTGGCCGCGTTGTTGGCCGGGTTGTCCGACGTGGGCTGGCGGTTCACGGTGTTGGCGCCGACCACCGAGACGCTGATCGGGCGGTAGCCGCGAAAGCGCAGCGCGCCGCAGTCGCTGGTGCGCTCCAGCTCCCAGAAGCGCGACAGCGTGCTGGCCGGGCCGTCGCGGCAGTTGTCCGCGGCGGGCGCGGCCAGTGCTGTCGTAGGCGCGTCGTCCTGTTCAGGGGCCGGCGCGGCGGCGGGCTGGCCGGGCTGGGCTGCCTGCGCGCTGGCGGTGGCCGGCGGCGCCTGCCAGGCCTGCGCCTGGGCAGGGGGTTGTGACCGGGCCCAGGCGTCGTAGCAGGCCAGGCGCGCCTGGCCGTCGGCCGCCAGGGCCGCGCATGGGCGCCAGCCGTCGGCCGCAGGCTGCGCGGCCTGGGCCGATGGATTTATAAGAAAAATGGCCAAAACGCCTATGTACAAAGCGCGAACAGCTATGAAAACAGGACTTTTTTGCATTGGTGTCATGGGTTGGCAGGGGGCGTCGCGGCCTGCGCCTTGCGGGCGAATTCCTCGCGCAGCTGGCGCAGCTTCTCGCGCGGGTTCTCGCGTGCGGTGGCGGCGTCGAGCTGCATCTCGGCAATGAAGCGGCTGGGCTGGCAGGCCACCATCTCGCGGCCCTTCTTGCGCTTCTTGGTCCAGCTGACCACCAGCGTGCGCTGCGCGCGCGTGATGCCGACGTACATCAGCCGGCGCTCCTCCTGCAGGCGGGCGGCGATGTCGGCGGTGACTTTTTCCTGGCGGCCGTCGTCGTCGTCGAGCTTGAACGGCAGCATGCCCTCGGTCACGCCCACGAGCTGTACGTGTGGCCACTCCAGCCCCTTGCTGGCGTGCAGTGTGGAGAGGACGACCATGTCCTGCTCCTGTTCGCGCTCGGAGATGGTCGAGAGCAGGGCGATGTTGCGGGCCACTTCGAGCAGGCTCTTGACCTCGCGCTCGGTGGTGGTGCCAGCGGCGTCGTCGATCTGGCCGCCGGCGCGCTGCGCCATCCAGTCGCAGAACTCCAGCACGTTGGTCCAGCGCGCGGCGGCCACCTTGTCGCTGTCCTCGCTGTCGTACAGGTACTGCTCGTAGCCCAGCTCCTTGAGCCAGTCGAGCAGAAAGCCGCGCGCGGCCTCAAAGCCGTGGGTGTGGCGCGCGCGGTGCTCCAGCGCGTTGATCTGGCGGCCGAACTCGTGCAGTCCGTCCACGGCCTTGGCGGGCAGCGCGGCGGGCAGCATCGGGCTGAACAGCGCGCCGAACATGCTCTCTTTGTGCTGGCTGGCGAACTCGCCCAGCTTGCCCAGCGTGGTGTGACCGATGCCGCGCCGGGGCGAGGCGATGGCGCGCAGGAAGGCCGGGTCGTCGTCGTTGTTGATCCACAGGCGGAACCAGGCGCACAGGTCCTTGATCTCGGCGCGGTCGAAGAAGGACGTGCCGCCCGAGACCTTGTACGGAATGTTGGCGCGGCGCAGGGCTTTCTCGAACGGCTTGGCCTGGTGGTTGGCGCGGTACAGGATGGCGAAGTCCTTCCACGCCGGCGGCGGGTTGGCCGCGGCGCGCAGGCCCTGGATGCGCAGCACGGCGCGCTCGGCCTCGTGCTCCTCGGTGTCGCAGTCCTGCACGCGCACGGGCTCGCCCTCGCCCAGTTCGGAAAACAGCGTCTTGGGGTAGAGCTTGGGGTTGGGGCCGATGACGTGGTTGGCCGCGCGCAGGATGGCCGAGGTGGAGCGGTAGTTCTGCTCCAGCTTGATGACCTTGAGCTGCGGAAAGTCCACCGGCAGTTTTTTCAGGTTGTCCAGCGTCGCGCCGCGCCAGCCGTAGATGCTCTGGTCGTCGTCGCCCACGGCGGTCAGGCGCGCGCGTTCGCCCACCAGCAGCTTGAGCAGCTCGTACTGCGTGGCGTTGGTGTCCTGGTATTCGTCCACCAGCACGTGGCCCAGCAGGCGCTGCCACTTCTCGCGCACCTCGGCGTGGCCCTTGAGCAGGCGCATGGGCATGCCGATCAGGTCGTCGAAGTCCACGCTCTGGTAGGCCGTCAGGCGCTCCTCGTAGCGCTGCATGATCAGGGCGATGCTGCGCTCGTGGTCGTTCTGCGCCAGCGCCAGCGCCTTGCGCGCGTCCCAGCCCTGGTTCTTCCAGCTGCTGATCGTCCACTGCCATTGGCGCGCCGTCGCCAGGTCGGTGGTGCCGCCGGCGCAGTCCTTGAGGATGGCGGTCACGTCGTCCTGGTCGAGGATGCTGAAGTTGGGCTTGAGGCCCAGCACGTGCCCGTCCTCGCGCACCATGCGCACGCCCAGCGCGTGGAAGGTGCAGACCAGCACGTCCTTGGCCCGCCGGCCGATCAGGCCGGCGGCGCGCTCGCGCATCTCGGCGGCGGCTTTGTTGGTGAAGGTGATGGCGGCGATGCGCCGGGGCTGCAGGCCCTGCTCGATCAGGTGCGCGATCTTGTGCGTGATGACCCGCGTCTTGCCCGAGCCGGCGCCGGCCAGCACCAGGCTGGGGCCTTCGGTGTAGCGGACGGCCTGAAGCTGGGCGAGGTTGAGACCGGCGGACATGGCGGGGGCAAAGCGGGCAATCATACCGAGAGGCCGTTGCCGGGGCTGCGGGCAGGTTCTGCCCGGTACGGCGAGAATGGCGCCCGTGCTCGCCGTCCTTGCCATCACCTTCCCCTTCTTTGCCCTGGTGCTGTGCGGCTATCTGGCCACGCGCGCCGGGGTTCTGCCGCTGCCGGCCATCGCCGGGCTCAACGGCTTCGTGCTGTATTTCGCGCTGCCCGCCATGCTGTACCGCTTTGGCGCCGGCACGCCGATCGCGCAGTTGGTCGATCCGGTCGTGGCCGGCATCTACCTGCTGGCGGCGCTGCTGCTGGTGGGCGCCGTGGTGGCGCTGACGCGCAAGCGCCTGGGCTGGAACGACGCTGCCTTTGGCGCCCTGGTGGCGGCCTTTCCGAACACCGGCTTCATGGGCCTGCCGCTGCTGCTGGCGCTGCTGGGGCAGGCCAGCGCCGGGCCCACGATACTGGTCATCGCCATCGACATGATCGTCACCAGCTCGCTGTGCATCGCCTTGTCGCGCCTGGACGGGGCGGGCCGCCACGGCGTTGCGGGCGCCTTGCGCCAGGCGCTGCGCGGCGTGGCGGCCAACCCCATGCCCTGGGCCATCGTGCTGGGCGGGGCGGCTTCGGCGCTGCAGCTGCAACTGCCCGGGCCGCTGAACAAGACCGTGTCCATGCTGGCCGACGCGGCGTCCCCCGTCGCGCTGTTCACCATAGGCGCGGTGCTGGCGCGCTCGCAGGTCAACCAGCACGAATACGTTGCGCCGCGCGCCTACGTGCCGCTGGCGCTGGTCAAGCTCATCGTGCATCCGCTACTGTTGTGGGGGCTGGGCCGAATCGCCCAGGCGCTGGGGCTGGGGCTGTCGGACTTCTCGTTGACCGTGCTGGTGCTGCTGGCGGCGCTGCCCAGCGCCAGCAACGTGTCGCTGCTGGTCGAGCGCTTCGGCGCCCACGGCGGGCGCGTGGCGCGCATCATCCTGGTCAGCACCACCCTGGCTTTTGTCAGCTTCTCCATGGCGGTCGATTGGTTGGTCAAATAATTGGGGTCAGATTCCAATTAATTGGAGAGAAAATTGGAATCTGACCCCAATTAAAGTCAGATGCCCTGCGGATCGACGTCCACCAGCCAGCGTACCAGGCCTTTGTGGCGGCTGCGCTCGGCGTGCAGCAGCGGCTGCCACGCGGCCAGGAAGCGCTGCAGCGCCGGGCGGCTGGTGGCTTCGAGCAGCATCTGCGCGCGCTCCACGTTGGCCACGCGCTGCACGGCCAGGGGCACGGGCGGGTAGATGAAGACCTGCTCCAGCCCGGGCGGCTGCGCGGCCTGGGCGGCGTCGGCCGCGCCCTGTAAAAAGGCCTGGGCGGCCTCCTGCGTGCGGGCGTCGGCGCGCACCAGGGCCTGGTAGGCGAAGGGCGGCATCGCGGCCTGGCGGCGCTCGTCGAGCTGCTGCGCGGCAAAGGCCGGGTAGTCGTGGCGGCGCAGCGCGGCAAACAGGGCGTGATCCGGGTGCCAGGTCTGCACCCACATCTGCGGCGCGCTGCCCTGGGCGGCCACGTAGTGCGCGTCGCGCCCGGCGCGGCCGGCGGCCTGCAGCAGCAGCGCGAACAGGCGCTCGGGCGCGCGAAAGTCGCTGCTGAACAAGGCCCCGTCGGGCTGCACGGCGGCCACCAGCGTGATGCGGCGAAAGTCGTGCCCCTTGGCCACCATCTGCGTGCCCACCAGCACGTCCACCTCGCCCGCGTGCACCTGGGCCAGCTGCGCCTCCAGCGCGCCCTTGGCGCGGGTGCTGTCGGCGTCTATGCGCGCCACGCGCGCGGCGCGCCGCTGCGGCGTGATGACGTTGCGCAGCAGCGCGGCGAGCTGTTCTTCGAGCTGTTCGGTGCCCCGGCCCACGGGGGCGATGTCCGGGTTGCCGCACTGCGGGCAGGCGCGCGGCACGCGCTGGGTGGCGCCGCAGTGGTGGCAGCGCAGCGTGCGGTCGTTCTTGTGGAACACCTGGTGCGCGCTGCAATGCGGGCAGTCGCTCTTCCAGCCGCAGGCGCCGCAGTGCAGCACCGGGGCAAAGCCGCGCCGGTTGAGCAGCACCAGGCATTGCTCGCCGCGCTCGACGCGCTCGGTGATGGCGGCCAGCAGGCTGGGCGCGAACACGCAGCCGCGCGGCTGCTGCGCCATGTCCACCAGGCGTAATTGGGGCAGCGCGCCGGCGCCGATGCGGCTGGGCATGGCCAGCCGCTGGTAGCGGCCCACGGCGGGGTCGCTGGCGTGCCAGCTCTCCAGTGACGGCGTGGCGCTGCCCAGGATGACCTTGGCGCCCTGCGTGCGCCCGCGCCACAGCGCCAGGTCGCGCGCGGAGTAGCGCGCGCCTTCCTGCTGCTTGTAGCTGGCGTCGTGTTCCTCGTCGACCACGATGAGCGCCAGTCCCGGCAGGCTGGCGAACACCGCCATGCGCGTGCCCAGCACGATGCGCGCGGCCCCGCTGTGCGCCGCCAGCCAGCTTTTGAGGCGCTGCGGATGCGTCATCGCGCTGTGCATGCTGACCACGGCGCCGGCGCCGTACAGCGGGGCGAAGCGCTCGCCGAAGCGCTGCTCCAGCTGGGGCGTGAGGTTGATCTCGGGCACCATCACCAGCGCTTGCGCCTGTGGGTGGGCGGCCAGCGCCTGCTGCACGCACTGCAGGTAGACCTCGGTCTTGCCGCTGCCGGTGCTGCCGAACAGCAGAAACGGGCCGGGCCCGGCGGCGATGGCCTGGGCCGCGCCGGCCTGTTCGGCGCTCAGGGTGACGCCGGCATCGGCTGCGGCTGTGGGGGCGGACGTGGGAGACGGCGCTGCCGGGCGGCGCAGGCGCCGGGCCAGTTGCTCGGGGTTCAGGTCGCGCAGCTGCGGCGGCAGGGCCGCCAGCGCCACTTCGCCCAGGCTGCGCTGGTAGTAGCGCGCGGCAAAGGCCACCAGCCGGCGCCAGGGCGCGTCCAGCGGCGCCAGGCCGTGCAGCACGCCGGCCACGCTGCGCAGCTGCGCACCGGGCGGCGGCGCGGCGTCGGATCCGTCCCAGACCACGCCCAGCACCTCGCGTGCGCCCAGCGGCACGCGCACCAGGGTGCCCGCGGGCAGGGGCTGCGTGTGCAGGTAGCTGAGCGCCCCGCCGACCATGCTGTGGGCGGGCGTGCTGACGGCCACCTGCACCAGGCAGGTGGCGCTGGCCGGCTCTGCGGGATGAGGGGCGGGGGAGTCTGTCGGCAAGAAGGCTAAGGCGAAAGAGGGCTGGGCGGAATCACAAAACAAAGGTCTTGTGGATAACTTTGTGGAAAGACTGTTTGGATACGGCCGCAGGCACCGTTCGGCGGGCATCTGCTGCTCGCTGATCGAATGCGCGGGGATAACAAAAAACCATATGCATCAACGAGATGGCTGGCACAAAGGGCTGACCTAGCGGGAACGCGGCGCGGAAATTCCGAAGGGCGCGGAGGCTGTGCAAAAACGGCGCTGTCAAGAGGGCGCAGGCGCCCGTTGCCGCCGGCGCACCCCTGCCCGGATACGCGGAAATTCGAGAAAAACATCCGTATTCCATGGCAAGTCGTTGATTTCAAAAGATTTTCAGAAGTATTCCAGAATTTCTGTGGATAACTTTGTTGATATCCGCCAAAAAACCGTCGCAAGCCTTTGAGATTGCTATGGCCAGTCGCTTTGCGTAGAAAATCGGCACCACGCATAAGTCAATATAAATCAACAGCTTACGATTCTGTTGCGATTTATTGCGAATCGATCCTCGGCGGTGTTGAAAGAGAAATGTCACCCATGGGCCGTGCCGGCGCAAATGTGCATAAGTCAATAAAGAATCATGCAATTTCGACTAGGCATTTACCCTTGGCGCAGCGTGCGCGAGTAGCCGTGCACGGCCTCGACCAGGGCGCTCACATGCTCCGGCGGGGTGTGCTGGCTGATGCCGTGGCCCAGGTTGAAGATGTGCGTGGGGCCGGCCGTGGCGCGGTCGGCATGCGGGGCGCCGAAGCTGTCGAGCACGGCGCGCGCCTGCTCGGCAATCCGCTCGGGCGGGGCGAACAGCACGTTGGGGTCGATATTGCCCTGCAGCGCCTTCGCGTCGCCCACGATGGCGCGCGCCCGGCCCAGGTTGGCCGTCCAGTCCAGGCCCAGCACCTCGCAGTCGAGCGTCTTCATGTCGTGCAGCCAGATGCCGCCGCCCTTGGTGAAGACGATGCGCGGCACGTCCTGCCCGTCGGCGCCGTGGCGCTGTAGCTGCGCCAGCACGCGCTGGGTGTACGCCAGGCTGAACTGCTGGAAGGCGCCGTCGGCCAGCACGCCGCCCCAGCTGTCGAACACCATCACGGCCTGGGCACCGGCGGCGATCTGCGCGTTCAGGTACTGCGCAACGGCGTCGGCGTTCACGGCCAGGATGCGGTGCATCAGGTCGGGGCGGGCGTACATCAGGCTCTTGACCAGGCGGTAGTCGGCGCTGCTCCCGCCCTCGACCATGTAGCAGGCCAGCGTCCAGGGGCTGCCCGAGAAGCCGATCAGCGGCACGCGCCCGTCCAGCGCCCGGCGGATGCTGGCGACGGCGTCGAACACGTAGCGCAGCTTGTCCATGTCGGGCACGGCCAGGCGCGCCACGTCGGCCTCGGTGCGCACGGTGTGGGCAAAGCGCGGGCCTTCGCCCTGGGTGAACGACAGCCCCAGGCCCATGGCGTCGGGCACGGTGAGGATGTCGCTGAAAAGAATGGCCGCGTCCAGCGCGTAGCGCGCCAGCGGCTGCAGCGTCACCTCGGTGGCGAAGTCCACGTTCGTGGCCAGCCCCATGAAGCTGCCGGCGCGCGCGCGCGTGGCGCAGTACTCGGGCAGGTAGCGCCCGGCCTGGCGCATCAGCCACAGCGGCGTGTAGTCGGTGGCCTGGCGCCGGCAGGCGCGCAGAAAGGTGTCGTTGGCTAGCGGGGCGAAGGTGGTCGTCATGGGCCCGATTGTCGCAGCCCGCCCGCTGCCGGCCGGCGCATTGCCGATCCGCCGCCGGGCCGTGGGCCGGCCCGGCGCGGGGCGGTCAGGGATTGAGCCACTGCTTGATGGCGGCGCGGTAGCTGACGTCGAAGCGGCCGTAGAAGTCCGACCCGCTGGGCGCCGCGCAGCCGGCGTTGCCGCCGAGCAATTGGCCGACGACGTAACGCTTCTGGTCGAGCGTGACGAACGCGGCCGAGCCGCTGCTGCCGCCTTCGGTGGTGCCCTGCTGCCAGGCCAGGCGCAGGAAGCTGCCGGTATCGGCATCGGCGCTGCTGCATTGGCTGGTGCTGCAGTTGCTGAAGCCCAGCAGCGTGCCCAGGCTCAGCTTCTGCAGGTCGCCCTTGGGATGGTGCACGCCCGCCAGCGCCGCGCCCGGCTGCAGGTCGCCAAAGTACGACCCGGCGTAGACGATGCCGGCCGGGGCGGCGCGGTTCAGGCGCAGGAAGGAGGTGTCGGTGGCCGCCGAGGCGTACAGCAGCGTGGCGCCGCCGGTGACCCTGACGGTGCCGGGGTTGACGCTGGCGCTGTTGCAGCTGGCCGAGCGGTAGAACCAGTCGGTGGTGAGCGTGGACGCCACGGACTGCGTGGAGATGCAGTGGTTGGCGCTGAGGAAGTACGGCGTGCCGCTGGATGCGGCGTCGTTCACCAGCGTGCCGGTGCAGAGGTAGGCCTGGCCATCGTCGTGCACGAAGATCATGCGGGCCACGGAGCGGCTTTGGTCCAGGTATTGCGGGCTGCACGTCAGGTCCATGTTGCAGCTGCCGGATTCGCCCACCTTCTGCTGCCAGTCGGCCTGCGCCTGGTCGGGCGACTGCGTGAAATGCGAGACGCGCGGCACGGCCAGGCGCACGGCGGCCGGATCGGCGGCGCCGGGGATCTCGATTTCGAGCGTGGTTTGCGGGCCCCCGAAGTCCGGGCTCCAGTAGGTGTGCGCCGCGGCATCGCTGGCGCCGGCGCGGACGTTGCGCGCAATCAGGTCCTGCAGCTCGGCGCCCGTGATCTGGGTGGCGCTGCTCTCGTCTGCGCCGTAAAAGCGCAGCACGGCCTGGGCCGGCAGCGCTTCGACCCGCACGCCCAGGCGCACGCCGTACGCGCCGTCGGCCACGAAGCGCAGGGCGGCGGCCTGCGTGCCGGCGGACGTGCGCTGCCATTGCAGCAGGGCGGTGGTGGCGGCCGCCGTGGCCGTGGCCGCCACGTCGCGGCCCTGGCCTATGGACAGGGGCGCGCCCAGGGACACGAGCGCGGTGGACTTGGCCTGCACGCCCTCAAGCGCCGCCAGGTGCACGCTGGGCGTGTTCTGCGGGCTGACGCGCGCCAGCGTCGGCTGTGCGCCGGCCGCGGCAAGCGTCTTGGCAGCGGCGCTGGGGTCGAAGGGTTCGATGCGGTCGGCGGCGGGGGTGACCGGGGGTGTTGTCGGGGGCGTGACGACGGGTGGCGTCGTCGGCTCGGTCGGGGCCGGGGTCGCCGGGGTCTCTGGCGATGCCGTGCTGGCGTTGTTGCCGCTGCCGCCGCCGCAGGCAGCCAATACCAGCGGCAGCAGCAGCCCCGCCAGGGTGAGTCGATTGTGTTGCATGCGTATCCCCCAAAATCAAAGTAATGAAACCAGAACTACCTGGCCAGCGCCTTCAGCGCCAGCTTGATCCCGTCGCTCACCCCCACGTCGGCGGGCAGGGCCTTCAGCGCGCTGGCGGCCTCCTTGTCGTTATAGCCCAGCGCCAGCAGCGCCTGCAGGATGTCGGCCTGCGCGCCGGTGGCGGCCTGCGCGCGCGCGCCGCCCATGTCGGCGCCGAGCTTGCCCCTCAGTTCCAGCAGCAGGCGCTCGGCCGTCTTCTTGCCGATGCCGGGCACCTTGACCAGGCGCGCGCCCTCCTGCAGCGAAACGGCCTGCGCCAGGTCGGCCACACCCAGGCCCGAGAGCACCGACAGCGCCGTGCGCGGCCCCACGCCGCTGATCTTGACCAGCTCGCGGAACGCCTGGCGTTCGGCGTGCGTGGCAAAGCCGTAGAGCAGCTGCGCGTCCTCGCGCACGATGAACTGGGTCAGCAGCGCAATGCGCTCGCCCACGCCCGGCAGGTTGTAGAAGGTGCTCATCGGCACCAGCACTTCGTAGCCCACGCCGTGGCAGTCCACAAGCACCTCGGGCGGGTTTTTCTCCAGCAGCGTGCCGGTCAGTTTGCCTATCATGCGTATCCTTTGCCGCCGTTGTGCGGCCACCGCCCGGAATTATCAGCGTGATCCTGCGCCACACCTTCACCCCCCACAACAACACCCGCCTGTCGCACCTGTGCGGCCCGGCCGACGCGCACCTGCGCACCATCGAGGCCGCGCTGCAGGTGCACATCGCGCACCGCCACGAGCAGTTCAAGATCGACGGCCCCAAGGTGCGCGCGCAGCAGGCCATGGAGCTGCTGCAGGCGCTCTACGAGATGGCCGAGCGCCCGATCAAGGAAGAGGCCATACAGCTCATGCTGGCGGGCGACGCGGCCATGCAGGAGGACGCCGACGGCGCCGTGCTGCTCACCACGCGCCGCGCCGACCTGCGCGCGCGCACCCCCGGGCAGAGCGTGTACCTGCACAACATCGCGGCGCACGACATCACCTTCGGCATAGGCCCGGCCGGCACCGGCAAGACCTACCTGGCCGTGGCCTGCGCCGTCGATGCGCTGGAGCGCAGCAGCGTGCAGCGCATCGTGCTGACGCGCCCGGCCGTGGAGGCCGGCGAGCGCCTGGGCTTCCTGCCCGGCGACCTGACGCAGAAGGTCGACCCCTACCTGCGCCCGCTGTACGACGCGCTCTACGACCTGATGGGCTACGAGCGCGTGCAAAAGGCGTTCGAGCGCAACGCGCTGGAGATCGCGCCGCTGGCCTTCATGCGCGGGCGCACGCTGAACAACGCCTTCGTCATCCTCGACGAGGCGCAGAACACCACGCCCGAGCAGATGAAGATGTTCCTCACGCGCATCGGCTTCGGCTCGCGCGCCGTGGTCACGGGCGACGTGAGCCAGATCGACCTGCCCAAAGGCATGCCCAGCGGCCTGATCGACGCCGAGCGCGTCTTGAAGCGCGTGCAGGGCATTGCCGTGACGCGCTTTACCAGCGCCGACGTGGTGCGCCACCCGCTGGTGGCGCGCATCGTGGACGCCTACGACGCCCAGAACAAGCGCCGGGGCAGCGCGGAATAAGCGTTGTTTACTACCAAATAAATAGCTGTATGCGCTTGCTGGGCGGGCGCTGGAGGCATAAATGGCTCTAAATCAACTGCAGCTGTCGCTGCAATTCGCACGCGATGCCGGCGAGCACCGCGCGGTGCTGGCGCGCCACAAGGTGGCCCGCTGGATACGCCACGCGCTGGCGCTGGACGCCGAGATCACCGTGCGCATCGTGGGCGAGCAGGAGGGCCGCCAGCTCAACCGCGAGTACCGCCGCAAGGACTACGCCACCAACGTGCTGACCTTCGACTACCAGCAGGAGCCCACGGTGGCGGCCGACCTGGTGCTGTGCGCCCCGGTGGTCGAGCGCGAGGCGCGCGAGCAGAACAAGACGCTGGAGGAGCACTACGCCCACCTGCTGGTGCACGGCGCGCTGCACGCCCAGGGCTGGGACCACGAAACCAGCGAGCAGGACGCGCAGGAGATGGAGGCGTACGAGACGGCCATCCTGCAGGAGCTGGGCTTTGCCGACCCCTATATGCGGTGACTGCTGAAGGCAAAGCAGTTGCGACCCCGGCAGCGCCAATGAGGCCTGGAGGCGCTCTTACCATGCAGGCATGTTTGAAACCGCGCTCCTCCTGATCGCCGCCTTCCTGGCCGGCACGCTCAACGCCGTGGCCGGCGGCGGCAGCTTCCTCACGCTGCCGGCGCTGATCTTCGCCGGCGTGCCGCCGGTGGTGGCCAACGCCACCGGCACCGTGGCGCTGCTGCCGGGCTATGTGGCCAGCATCTTCGGCTCGCGCGAGGACATGGAGCCCGCGCCCGGCCTGTCGATGGCTGCCGTGGTGCTGCTGGCGCTGGTCGGCGGCGTGCTGGGCGCGGCGCTGCTGCTGGTCACCTCCGACGCGGCGTTCAAGCGCCTCATCCCCTGGCTGCTGCTGCTGGCCACGGCCATGTTCGCCTTCGGGCCGCAACTGCGCCAATGGGCCGGCGCGCACCGCCGCGCCGGGCCGCCGTCGCGCCTGCGGGCCGGCTGCGGCCTGCTGCTGGTGGCGGGCTATGGTGGCTACTTCAACGGCGGCATGGGCATTCTGATGCTGGCGCTGTTCGGCCTGCTCGGGCAGACGCGGCTCAATGCGATGAACGCCGTCAAGAACCTGGTCTCCACGCTGCTGACGGCGATCGCCGTGGCCGTCTACGCCGCAGGCGGCATCGTGCGCTGGCGCGAGGCGCTCGTCATGATGGTGGCCGCCACGCTGGGCGGCTACGTGGGCGCGCGCGGCGCGCGCAGGCTCCCGCCGGCGGTGCTGCGCTGGAGCATCGTGGCCATCGGGCTGGGCATGACGGTGCTGTTCTTCCTCAAGCAGTAGCAGCAACCTGCTTGCGGCTGCGCTGGGGCGCCGGCAGGCGGGCGCGCAGCAGCTCCAGAAAGGCCTGCGCCGCCGCCGGCAGGCTGCGCCCGGCCAGGGTCTGCACCTCCACGTCGCGCAGGTCCAGGCCCTGGTCGGCCAGCGGTCGCAGCACCAGCAGGCCGGCCGCGGCCATGTGGCGCGCGGCGATTTCGCTGCCCACCGACACGCCGCCGCCGCTGGCCACGAAGTGCAGCAGCGTGCGCGCGTGGCCGCCGACGAGCACCGGGTCCAGGCGCAGGCCCTGGCGGCTGCAGGCAATGTCCACCATCTGGCGCACCGCGGTCTGCGGCGGGGGCAGCGCCAGCGGGTATTCCAGCAGCTGTGCCAGGCCCAGGCGGCGCGCCCGCGCCAGCGCGTGGCCCGGCGGCAGCAGCGCCAGCACGGGGGCGCGCTGGCGCAGCGCCACGGCAATGTCTTTCTCGGGCGCGCGGCTGAAGCACAGGCCGATGTCGGCCTGGCCGCCGCGCACCGCCGCCGACACCTCGGCCGTGGGCAGCACCTGCACGGCCAGGCGAATGCCCTGGTGCATGCGCTGGAACTGCACGCACAGCTCGGGCACCAGTTCGTTGGCGAACGCGTCCGACGTGGCCAGGCGCACGCGCCCGGCGCGCAGGCCGCGCAGCGCGCCGATTTCGCCCAGCGCGCGCTCGGCGTCCAGCAGCGCATGGCGGGCATGGCGCGCCAGCACCTCGCCGGCCTCGGTCAGCACCATGCCGCGCGGGTGCCGGTCGAACAGGCTGGCGCCGAGCTGGGCCTCCAGGCCGGCAATCTGGCGACTCAGCGCCGACGCGGCCACGTGCAGCTGCGCCGAGGCTTCGGTCAGCGAGCCGCACTGCGCCACTTCCAGAAAGTAGCGCAGCGCGGTGTCCTGTAGTTGGTGGGGGCGCATGGTGGATGATTGGGTTTGCTGGTTCGGCAACGATTGTTTCCCGAATCGGTGCTGGTTGGAAAGGGCCGGGCTTCCTAAGATGGCCGCTCCAACATCTATCAGGAGCACGGTTATGCGGTGGACTGGCTGGTTCGTGGCGTCGTGGATGGCGTGCCTGGGTGCGGCGCAGGCGCAGGCGCAGCCGCAGGTGCAGGCCTGGCCGGACAGGCCGGTGCGCGTGGTGGTGCCGTTTCCCGCCAGCGGCGCGACCGACCTGGTGGCGCGCGTGGTGGCGCAGCAGGTCTCGCAGGAGCTGGGCCGGCAGTTCGTGATCGACAACAAGCCCGGCGCCGGCGGCACCATCGGCGTGGCCGAGGCCGCCAAGGGCGCGCCCGACGGCTACACGCTGCTGCTGACCACGAGCAGCACGCACGCCATTTCGCCGCACCTGATCAAGCGCCTGGCGTACGACCCGCGCAAGGACTTCACCCCCATCGCCCACCTGGCCGACGCGGCCAGCGTGCTGCTGGTCACGCCGCAGCTGCCGGTCAAGTCGGTGCCGGAACTCATCGCCTACGCCAAGGCCCACCCGGGCGAGCTGAACTACGCCACCAGCGGCAACGGCACCATCGTGCACCTGAACACGGCGGCGTTTTCCGCGCAGGCGGGCATCGAGATGACGCACGTGCCGTACAAGGGCACGGCGCAGTCCATCGCCGACCTGGCCGCCGGCAACGTGCACGTGCTGTTCGACTCGCTGCCCACCGGCATGCCCCACGTGCAAAGCGGGCGCGTGCGCGCGCTGGCCGTGACCGGCGCCAGGCGCAGCGCCATGGCGCCCGACTTGCCCACGCTGGCCGAATCGGGGCTGCCCGGCTACTCGTCGGTCACCTGGTTCGGGCTGTATGCTCCCGCAGGGCTGCCGCCGGCGCTGGCCGCGCGCATCAACAAGGCCTTCACCCAGGCCATGCAGTCGCGCGAGGTGGCCGACAAGCTGGGCCGCCTGGGCGTGGAGCCGGCGCCCGCGAGCAGCGCCGCGCAGTTCGACGCCATGGTGCAGGCCGACAGCGAGCGCTGGGCGGCGGTGATACGCAAGTACAAGATTTCGGTCGAGTGATTTTGGGATGGAACGGCGGCACACGATGAGCACACACAACGCACACACCATGGATTGGGCGCTGCCCTACGCGGCGCAGCGCAGCGCCGTGCTGGGGCGCAACGTGGTCAGCACCTCGCAGCCGCTGGCGGCGCAGGCGGGCCTTGCCATGCTGCAGGCCGGCGGCAACGCGGTGGACGCGGCGTTGGCCGCCGCCATGGCGCTGACGGTGGTCGAGCCCACGGGCTGCGGCATCGGCGGCGACGCGTTCGCCATCGTCTGGGACGGCAAGGCGCTGCACGGCCTGAACGCCTCGGGCCGCGCGCCGGCCGCCTGGACGCCCGACTACTTCGCCCGGCTGGGCGGCATCCCCGAGGTGGGTTGGAACGCCGCCACCGTGCCCGGCGTGGTCTCGGGCTGGGTGGCGCTGTCGCAGCGCCTGGGCCGCCTGCCGCTGGCGCAGGTGGCGCAGCCGGCCATCGACTACGCGCGCCAGGGCTTTCCCGTCTCGCCCACCATCGCCCGGTTGTGGGCGCTGGGCGCGGCCAAGCTGGGCGCCCAGCCCGGCTTTGCCGAGTGTTTTCTGCCGCAGGGCCGGTCGCCGGCGGCCGGCGAGGTGTTTCGCAGCGAGGCGCACGCGCGCACGCTCGAAGCCATTGCCCAGAGCGCGGGCGAGGACTTCTACCGCGGCGAGCTGGCGCGCCGCATGGTCGAGCACGCGCAGGCCCACGGCGGCGCGCTCACCCTGCAGGATCTGGCCGCGCACCGCGCCGACTGGGTGGGCACGGTCAGCCAGCGCTTCGGCGACTCGGTGATCCACGAGATTCCGCCCAACGGCCAGGGCATTGCCGCGCTGATGGCGCTGGGCATGCTCGACGCGCTGGGCGTGGGCGGCCAGCCGCTGGACGGCATCGACAGCGTGCATTTGCAGATCGAGGCCATGAAGCTGGCCTTTGCCGACCTGCACCAGTACAACGCCGACGGCGCGCACATGCGCGTCGCCCCCGCCGACCTGCTGGCGCCCGATTACCTGCGCGCGCGCGCCGCGCTGATCGACCCGGCCCGCGCCGGCGACCCCGCCTACGGCGCGCCGCGCCCGGGCGGCACGGTGTACCTGGCGGCGGCGGATGCGCAGGGCATGATGGTCTCGTTCATCCAGTCCAACTACATGGGCTTCGGCTCGGGCGTGGTCGTGCCGGGCACCGGCATCAGCCTGCAGAACCGGGGCTGCGGCTTTACCACCGAGGCCGGCCACGCCAACCAGGTGGGGCCGGGCAAGCGCCCGTCGCACACCATCATCCCGGCGTTTGCCATGCACGCCGACGGTACGCCGCAAATGGCCTTCGGCGTGATGGGCGGCCCGATGCAAAGCCAGGGCCACACGCAGATGGCGCTGCGCGTGCTGCGCTACGGCCAGAACCCGCAGGCGGCGGCCGACGCGCCGCGCTGGCGCGTGATGGGCGGCAAGAGCGTGGCGGTGGAGCCGCACTTCGACGCGGCGGTGGTGCAGCAACTGCGCGCGCGCGGCCATGAGGTGACGGTGGAGTCGGGCAACGGCGTGTTCGCCTTCGGCGGCGCGCAGCTGGTGCTGCGGCGCGGCGACGTGTACGTCGCCGGCTCCGATCCGCGCAAGGACGGGTGCGCGGTGGTGTTTTAAGTCAAATCGGCCTCTAGCACTTGCCAGTCGGGCGCTAATAGCTCTTGTTTTGGGAGCTTTTCAAGAACCGGATGCGAAACGGCTACCTATTGGCGCGGTGCAGGGCCGCCAGTGCCAAAGCCTGCACGACCTGGCGCACCACCAGCCGGTCTCCTGTCTCTAGTGCAAGGTATTTGCGCAGCATCTCCCGGTCTTGTATATCCAGCGCGGTGTTCCGGTCGTCTGGAACGGTCGCGCTCGTGATCTTGCCCTGCTCGCCATAGCGCAGCACGTCGGGCGCCACCTGTAGCCAGTCGGCCAGCACGCGCAGCTTGTCTTGCGTGGGAATGGCCGTGCCCAACAGCCAATTGCGGGCCGTATGCGGCGTGATGCTGCGCCCCCAATAGCGCAGATTGAATTCGTTGGCGACGACCGTAGGGGAGGGCCTGATGCCGGCTCCTTCCAGGGCGTGCCGCAGCCTGTCCGCAAAGGCTTGCGTCTCGGCTGCATGGGTTTCTTTGACCATCTCCCAACCGTAGGAGCAAGCGTTTCCCAATAATTAAATATTGATTACAATTTATGTAAATCAAGATTACAAATAACTATCCATCCACCGTAATCTAGGAGTCATTGGTATGAGTTCACGTGCATTCGCTTTGGCAGCATCGTTTTTCGCGGCATCTCTGCTGGGGGCTTGCGGCGGAGGCGGTGGAGGTGACAGTGGCACCTCCGGTACGCCCTCAGCGCCCGCCGTCAGCCCTGTCGCGGGAGCGTGGCAAGGAACGTCTGCGCAGGGGAATGCGCTGGAGGCCATCGTGCTGGACGATGGGGCGGCTTGGCTGGTCGAACTGACGCCTGGCAGTTTGCAGCCCGTGGCTCAGATGCGGGCCACCCTGCAGGCCAGCGATGGGCAGCTTGCTGCCAATGATGTTGTCTATATGGATTTTGCAGCTCAGAGTGGTTTCCGTGGCGCACTCCAAGGCTCTTACGTTCAGAACCGCTCCATCACGGCTGCCCTGCAACTCGCAGGGGCGTCCTCTGCCGGGCCGAGCACTCTTGCCCCTGTTCCCACCGCTACTTACGACTACAGTCGTCCCGCGTCGCTGAACGACGTTGTTGGCAACTGGCTGGCAGTGAATGGTGCCCAAGCCACTGTGAGCGCTACAGGCTCATTCGTAGCAGTGAATGGCGGTTGCCGTGTCACGGGAACCGTCAGCCCGCACTCCAGCGGAAAGAACGTGTTCAATCTGGCGCTAGCGATCGGTGCTGCTCCATGCTCAACACCGGGGCAAAGCCTTACGGGCGTGGCGGTGGTCTGGGGGACAGGCGCCAATGCCCAACTGCTGGTAACCGCGCAGAAGGATGCGGGCAACAACGTCTATTCCATGACGAACACTTTTGCCAAGCACCAATGACCAGCCTGCTCCATCGCATGACCGTGTGCGGCTTGCTCGCCGCCGCTCTGGCGGGCTGCTCCAGCACGCGCACCATGGCCTCGGCCCCGGCGGATGCCAGGCCCGCGACGATGTTCCCCCTCAGCGCGGAGCAGGCAGACCGTTTGCTGGTCACCGCGATGGCCAGCGAGTTCCCGGGCAGTGCCATCTCGCGCGTCGAGTTTCCGAACAAGGGGTACACCACTACCATCCGGTTCCTGCTGGACAGCCACCAGATCACGGCCTCCATGGTGGCAGCCCGTGGCCTGGATGGCGGCAAGCCCGTGGACGGCTTTTACTTCGAGGTGAATGATGCGGGCACCATGCTCGTATCCGGCAGGCTGCGTGCGGGCAAGGTGTTCGACCGGCTGGTTCACGACGCGAGCCAGCTGGCCCCCGCGCTGCCCCAATCTCGCTGACTTCCGACCGTGCACGCGCGATAGTGCATGGTCGGCATTTTGTTAGATCTGCCTTTGGCTATTGAGTAAAGGGCGCAAGCAGCTATTGTTTTAGGACTGCATGCGCTCCAGCAGCATCGAATCCCCATAGCTGAAGAACCGGTAGCGCTGCGCGATCGCGTGCCGGTACAGCGCCATCACGTGCTCGTAGCCGGCGAAGGCGCTGACCAGCATCATCAGCGTGCTCTTGGGCAGGTGGAAGTTGGTGACCAGCCGATCCACCACCTGGAAGCGGTAGCCGGGCGTGATGAAGATGCTGGTGTCGCCCGTGGCCTGGCCGGTCTGCGCCCAGGATTCGAGCGTGCGCACCGTGGTCGTGCCCACGGCCACCACGCGCCCGCCGCGCTGGCGGCAGCGCTCCAGCGCGGCCAGCGTGGCGGGGGGGATGTCGTACCACTCGCTGTGCATGCGGTGCTCGGCCAGGTTCTCGGTCTTGACGGGCTGGAAGGTGCCGGCGCCCACGTGCAGCGTCACGCTAGCCTGCTGCACGCCGCGCTCGGCCAGCGCGGCCAGCACGGCGGCGTCGAAGTGCAGCGCCGCCGTCGGCGCGGCCACGGCGCCCGGCGCGCGGGCGAAGACGGTCTGGTAGCGCTGGCTGTCCTCGGCGGCGTTGGGGTCGTGCGCGGCGTTCTGCTGGCGCTCGATGTAGGGCGGCAGCGGCAGGTGGCCGTGGCGCTCCATCAGCTCCCAGGGCGATTCGCCGGCCGGGCCGTGCAGGGCGAAGCGAAACAGCGGGCCGTCGGCGTCGGGCCAGCGCGCGAGCAGCGTGGCGTCGAAGCCGCCCGCCGCGCGCCCGCCGGCCAGGTGCACGGTGGCGCCGGGCAGCGGTTTCTTGCTGACCTTCATGTGCGCCACCACTTCGCCGTCGGCCAGCACGCGCTCGACGAGCAGCTCCAGCCGCCCGCCGCTGGCCTTCTCGCCGAACAGGCGCGCCTTGAGCACGCGCGTGTCGTTGAACACCAGCAGGTCGCCCGGCTCCAGCAGCGCGGGCAGGTCGCGGAAGATGCGGTCGGTGGGGGGGCTGGCGCGTCCGTCGAGCAGGCGCGAGGCGCTGCGGACGGCGGTGGGGTGCTGGGCGATGAGCGATTCGGGCAGGGCGAAGTCGAAGTCGCTCAGGGTGAAGGTGCGCGGGGCGGGTGTGTGCATGGACGCTTGAGGGCCGGACGGGCCCGTGCCAAGGAAACCGGCAATTGTCCCACGGGTGCGTTGGCCTGGCCGCTGGCGCGGGCGCTGTGGGCCTAGATCCGCATTCCTTCGAAGGTGTTGGACGCTATTAAAAACGATGCTGATTGCCCTTGTTGAAAAAGAATTTCAATATGAAAACAATCCAGATTTTATATATATCAAGCGTAAACAGCTATATATCAAGGAGCAACCGAGTCGCACGCCCTGCCCAGCCCCTGCGCAAAGCGCTCGGGGTTGAGCAGCGCCACCAGCCCGCAGCCCAGCGCGCCCTGCCAGTGCAGGTAGTCGTGGCCGGTGGCGTGTTCGCGCTGGGTCACGGCGAAGCCCCGGGCGCGCAGCACGTCGCCCAGGTGGCGGCTGGTCTCCAGGATGCCGTCCTGCCCGCCGCGCGCGCCCTCGTAGCGCCCGGCGTCCAGGTAGAAGCGCACGCCGCTCTGCGGCGCCTTGGCCCAGGCGCGCATCATCCATCCCGGTATCTCGCCGGGCGGCGCCCACCAGAACGAGCCCGACAGGCTCAGCACCCGGCCGAAGCGCTGCGGCAGCACAAGCCCGGCGTAGGCGGCGGCCAGGCCGCCGTAGCTGGAGCCGGCGATCACCGTCGCCGCCGGCGGCTGCGCCAGGCCCTGCGCCTGCACCCAGGGCATCAGTTCCTCGTCCAGGAAGCGGGCGAAGCGCGGGTTGGGCGGCAGCTCGTCGGCGCGCGCCTGCGGGCTGGCGTTGGCCACCAGCAGCACGGCGGTGGGCGGGATCAGGCCGTCGGCCATCAGGTTGTCGATGATGGTCGGCGTGGGCACGTCCTGGCGGTAGGCGTGGGCGTCGAACAGCACCAGCAGCGCCTGCGCCGGGCCGCCGGCCGGGCGGTACAGCCACACCGGGCGCTGGTTGCCCAGGATGGCGCTGTCGATGCGGTGCTGCGTCAGGCGCCCGTGCGCCACGCCGGGGCGCGGCGCCACCCAGGGCTGGGGCGGCGCCTGGGGCAGCTGCAGCACCGAAAAGCCCTGGAACGCGTCCAGCCCGGCCTCGGCCGTGGCCGGAAAGACGCGCGGGTTGAGCGGGTCGCGCTGGGCCGTGGCCAGAATCATGCGGCGGTTGTCCAGCGCCGTGCCCTGCACCTGCGGCACGTCGGGCGCCAGCCGGTACGACAGGCGGGCGCCGTCCGGCATGCGAAAGCTGGCCCACCAGACATCGCTGCCGGCCAGGCGCGCCAGCGGGTCGTGGTTGCCCGACGGGCTGCCGAACAGGCGCACGCTGCGCGTCTGCGCGGTGCCGCGCCACAGAAACGTCACCAGCGCCTGCCCGCCTGGCAGCGGCTCGACCAGGGGCGTGCCCTGCGCGGCGCGTTCGGCCCAGAAGGCGTCGCTGCTGCCGCCCGCCGCCAGCGTCTGCGCCAGCGCCTGCAGGCGGGGGCTGGCCAGCGCCGGGGTGTCCGGCGCCGCGTCCGCCCGGGCCGGGGCCAGCGTGCGGCGCAGGTGCAGCCGGTACTGGCCGGCGGCGCTGCCGGCGCCCACCTGCAGCTGCTGCCCGGCCTGCACCTGCCAGGTGAAGTCCTGCGGGCTGTTGCGCGCGGCCACCAGGCGGCGCAGGTGCCGGCCCTGCGCGTCCAGCAGGTCCAGCGACGCGCCGTCGGCGGCGAATTCGCCCTGCACCACGTCGCCCGCGGGTATCTGCACGGGCCAGCGCAGCACCTGGCCGGGCGCCAGCGGGCCGTGCAGCTGCGCGCCCGCAGCCAGGGGCGGCTGCGGCTGCGCCAGGGCGGCGCCGGGCAGCGCCAGCGCCGCCGCCAGGGCCCAGCCGCGCGACCTGGCGGCGTGGCGGGCGGCTGCAAAGAGGGCGGCCAGGTGGGGCAGGGGCGGGGTGGCGAACAGGCGGTGGAGCATGGGACGGCGCGTGGCGCGTAGCGATTCAAGTACAGAAGACAATGATAGTGATTCGCAATATCTTCAGAGGAATCACCAGGCATTGCCGTGCGATGAACGGCGCTACTTCAATGCTTTTGCTGCCGGGGCGCGGCGGTTCGTGCAGGGGGCGGCGCGCGGGGGACTTGTTCAGCGTTGCCCTACGCCTGCTCCAGCCACAGCTGCGCCAGGTCGGGAAAGTTCCAGCGCCGGGGGTCTTCGCGCGCGGCGATTTTGTCGCTGCAGCCGGGCGCGCCCAGCGCGATGGTCTCGGGCGGGATGCGCAGGTCCGACTTGGTCGAGAAGAACACCTTGACGTGCGGCGCCGTCAGCGCGCTGCTGCCTTGCTGCGTGACCACGCCCAGCCGCCCCGACGCCAGCCGCACCAGCGAGCCCACGGGGTAGATGCCCATGGTCTTGACGAAGGCCTGGAACAGCCGGTTGTCGAAGTGGTCGTGCGACCACTCGGCCATGCGGCGCAGCGACTCGGACGGGTCCCAGCCGTTCTTGTACGGGCGGTCGGAGGTGATCGCGTCGTACACGTCGCAGATCGCCGTCATGCGCGCCAGCACCTTGATCTGGTCGCCCTTGAGGCCGTGCGGGTAGCCGGTGCCGTCCATCTTCTCGTGGTGGTGCAGGCAGGCGTCCAGCGCCAGCGGGTGCACGCCGCTGCCCTGCAGCATGGCGTGCGACGCCACCGGGTGGCTGCGCATGGTGGCGAATTCGTCGTCGGTCAGCCGGCCGGGCTTGTTCAGGATTTCCAGCGGAATCACGGCCTTGCCCAGGTCGTGCAGCAGCCCGGCCTGGCCGGCGATGTGGATGGCGTCGTCGTCCATGCCGATCTGGCGCGCCAGGCCCATCATTAGCGCGCTCACCGCCACCGAGTGCAGGTAGGTGTATTCGTCGGCGGTCTTCAGGCGCGCCAGGCTGATGAGCGCGCCGGGGTTGCGCGCGATCGAGTCGGAAATCGCGTGCACCAGCGACTGCACGCCGTGCTGGTCGATGGCCTGCCCCATGCGTGCCTGCTGGAACATCGCCACCACGGCTTGCTTGCCGTCGGTGCAGATGTTGGCGGCGCGGCGCAGTTCGTCGGCCATGCTGCTGGGGCGGCGGCGCGCCTGGCGCGCGGCGTCCAGCGCCAGCTCCTGCTGGCTGTCGGCCTGGCCCAGCGCGGCGTCCACCTGCGCGTCGGCCTCGGCGCGCGTGGTGCTGGCCGTGCCGTCGGGCACGTCCAGGCCCTTGCTGGTGTCGATCCAGACCTCGTGGATTTGCGATGCGTGGATGCGCACCAGATCCTCTGGGTCGGCCAGCAGAAAGCGTGTGCGCCAGAACGGATGTTCCATCCAGGAGCCGCACAGTTCGTGCAGGTACATGCCGAGCACCAGGTGCTGGACGTCGATGCGTTTGAGCATGGCAAGGGAAAAACAGGGTTACAGCCATGGTAGCCTTTTTGCCGTGCCCCCTGAACCCGCTCCACTACCGCCGCGCAAAAGCGCGCCCGCCGCCAGCCCGGCGCGCCGGGCGCTGGACAAGCTTGGCCTGAAGCGCGACATCGACCTGGCGCTGCACCTGCCGCTGCGCTACGAGGACGAGACGCGCATCACCCCGATCAAGAGCGCGCGCGAGGGCGAAACCGTGCAGATCGAGGGCGAGGTGGTGGCCAGCGAGGTGCAACTGCGCCCGCGCCGCCAGCTGGTGGTGACCGTGGACGACGGCACCGGGCGCTGCGAGCTGCGTTTCTTCAGCTTCTACCCGTCGCACCAGAAGACCATGGCGCAGGGCGTGCGCCTGCGCGCGCGCGGCGAGGTGCGCGGGGGCTTTTGGGGGCGGCAGATGCTGCACCCGGCGTTCCGCAAGGCCGAGGGCGCGCTGCCCGCCGCGCTGACCCCGGTCTACCCCACGGTGGCGCAGCTGCCGCAGGCCTACCTGCGCCGCGCCATCGCCAGCGCGCTGGCGCGCGTGCAGCTGCCCGAGACCCTGCCGCCGGGCATGGCGCCGCCGCAGGCCAGGTTCAATGCGCAAAATGGCCTGCATAGCCCATGGACGCTGCGCGATGCGCTCTTGTTTTTGCACAATCCGCAGCCCGACGTGGCGCTGGCCACGCTGCAGGACCACAGCCACCCGGCCTGGCAGCGCCTGAAGGCCGAGGAACTGCTGGCGCAGCAGCTGTCGCAGTACACGGCGCGGCGCGAGCGCGCCCGGCTGCGCGCGCCGCAACTGGCGCCGGCGGGCGACGGCGCGCTGCACGAGCGCCTGCTGGCCGTGCTGCCGTTCACGCTGACGGCGGCGCAGCAGCGCGTGTGCGCCGAGATCGCCGCCGACCTGGCGCAGGCGCGGCCCATGCACCGGCTGCTGCAGGGCGACGTGGGCTCGGGCAAGACCGTGGTGGCGGCGCTGTGCGCTTGCATCGCCATCGGCAGCGGCTGGCAGTGCGCGTTGATGGCGCCGACCGAAATCCTGGCCGAGCAGCACTTCGGCAAGCTGGTCGGCTGGCTGGAGCCGCTGCTGGCGCCGCTGGGCCAGCGCGTCGCCTGGCTGGCCGGCGCGCAGAAGAAGAAAGCGCGCGCCGCCATGCTGGCCCTCGTCGCCAGCGGCGAGGCCGCGCTCGTCGTGGGCACGCACGCCGTGATCCAGGAGCAGGTGCAGTTCGCCCGCCTGGGCCTGGCGGTGATCGACGAGCAGCACCGCTTCGGCGTGGCGCAGCGCCTGGCGCTGCGGCAGAAACTGGCGGACGGCGTCGCCGCCGGGCCGCCCCAAGGCGATGCGGCCCCCCCGGGGGGCAGCGACCCGCGCAGCGGCGGAGCGTGGGGGCCCATCGAGCCGCACATGCTGATGATGAGCGCCACGCCCATACCGCGCACCCTGGCCATGAGCTACTACGCCGACCTGGACGTCTCCACCATCGACGAGCTGCCGCCCGGGCGCACGCCCGTCGTCACCAAGCTGATCGCCGACAGCCGGCGCGACGAAGTGGTGGCGCGCATCGCCGCCCAGGTGGCGGCCGGGCGCCAGGTCTACTGGGTGTGCCCGCTGATCGAGGAGAGCGAGGCGCTGGACCTGTCCAACGCCACGGCTACGCACGCGCAACTGAGCGAGGCGCTGCCCGGCGTGCAAGTGGGCCTGCTGCATTCGCGCATGCCGACGGCCGAGAAAAAGGCGGTGATGGACGCGTTCAAGAACGGCGCCATGGGCGTGCTGGTGTCCACCACCGTGATCGAGGTCGGCGTGGACGTGCCCAACGCCTCGCTCATGGTCATAGAGCACGCCGAGCGCTTCGGCCTGAGCCAGCTGCACCAGCTGCGCGGGCGCGTGGGGCGCGGCGCGGCGGCGTCGGCCTGCGTGCTGCTGTACGCCGTGGGCGACAACGGCCGCCTGGGCGAGACGGCGCGCGGGCGCCTCAAGGCCATGGCGGAGACGGCCGACGGCTTCGAGATCGCGCGGCGCGACCTGGAGATACGCGGCCCGGGTGAGTTCCTGGGCGCGCGCCAGTCGGGCGACGCGCTGCTGCGCTTTGCCGACCTGGCCAGCGACGGCGCGCTGCTGGCCTGGGCGCGCGAGGCGGCGCCGCTGCTGCTCGAACACCACCCGCGGCTGGCGCGCCAGCACATCGAGCGCTGGCTGGGCGGGCGCGCCGACTACCTCAAGGCGTAGCCAGGGGTTGGGCGTGGGGGCGGCTCAACGCGCGACGCTCAACGCCGCCAAATGGGCCTGCTCCCAGGCGTCGATCGCCATCGGCCGCCCGAACCAGTAGCCCTGGCAGTGGTGGCAGTGCTGGCGCGCCAGGAAGTCGCGGTGCTCGGCCGTCTCCACCCCCTCGGCCACGACCTGCACCCCCATGGCCTCGCCCAGCGCCAGGACGGCGCGCACGATGGCGCTGCTGGTCGCGTCGGTCAGCATGGCGCGGATGAAGCTCTGGTCGATCTTGAGCTCGTCGAACGGCAGGCGCTGCAGGTAGGACAGCGACGAGTAGCCGGTGCCGAAGTCGTCCAGCGCAAAGCGCAGGCCCAGCGCGCGCAGCGCGTGCATGCGCGCGATGGTGGCTTCTATGCCGCCCAGGATGGCGCTCTCGGTCAGCTCCAGCGTCAGGCCGCGCGCGTCGGCGCCGCTGGCGGCCAGGGCGGTGCGCACCATGTCGGCGAACTCGCCCTGGTGGAACTGGCGCGCGCTGACGTTGACCGACAGGCGCAGGTGGCGCGTGGCCTCGCCGGCCTGCCACAGCGCCAGCTGGCGGCAGGCGGTCTCCAGCACCCAGCGGCCGATGGGCACGATCAGGCCGGTGTCCTCGGCCACCGGGATGAATTGCGCGGGCGAGATGGGCGTGCCGTCGGCGCCACTCCAGCGCAGCAGCGCCTCGGCGCCCAGCACCTGCCCGCCGGGGCCTACCTGCGCCTGGTAGTGCAGCGTGAAGGCCTGCGCGTCCAGCGCCGCGCGCAGGCCCATCTCCAGCTGGGCGCGCGCGTCCACGCTGGCCTGCATGGCGGCGTCGAACAGCTCCAGCGCACCGCCGCCGGCGCCCTTGGCGCGGTACATGGCCACCTCGGCCTGCTTGAGCAGCTGCCCGGGCGCGGTCACTTCAGGGGCGAGCAGCGCTACGCCGGCGCTGGTGCTGGCGTACAGGCGCTGGCCGTCGGCCAGCGCCATGGGCTCGGCCAGCGCCTGCTGCAGGGCCTCGGCCAGCGCGCGCGCGGCCGCCGGCGCGTCGGCGCCCAGGTCGCAGGCCAGCACGCCAAAGGTGTTGCTGCCCAGGCGCGCGACGGTGTGCTGCGCGCCGGCCTGCCGCACCGTGCGCTGCGCCACCTGGCGCAGCAGCGCGTCGCCGGTGCCGTGGCCCCAGGTGTCGTTGATGTGCTTGAAGCGGTCGATGTCCAGCAGCAGCAGCGCCGCGCCGCGCGCGTGCGCGCCGCCGTCGATGGCCTGCACCATGCGCCGGTGCATCTGCGCGCGGTTGGGCAGGCCGGTCAGCTCGTCGAAGTAGGCCAGGCGCTCGATCAGCGCCTCGCTCTCCTTGCGGGCGGTGATGTCCTCCATGGCCGACACGTAGTGCGTGGCCCGGCCCTGGGCGTCGAGGATGGGCGAGACGGTGGTGCGCTCGATGTAGCAGCTGCCGTCCTTGCGCTGGTTGGTGAATTCGCCGTTGTACACACGTCCTGCGCGCAGCGTGCTCCACAGCGCGTCGGCCGCCGCCTGCGGCACCGGCCCGTGGTGCAGCATGCGCACGTGCCGGCCGCGCAGCTCGGCCAGGCTGTAGCCGGTCATGCGCTCGGCCGCCGGGTTGGCGTACAGGATGCACGCCTGGGGGTCGGTGAGCAGCATGCCCACCGGGCTTTGCTCCACGGCGGCGGACAGGCGCTGCAGGTCGCCCTCGCGCTGCGCCAGGCTGGCGGCCATCTGGTTGATGCCGCGCTCCACGCCGGCCAGCTCGCGCACCGGCGACAGCGGGGCGATGCGCGTGTGCAGCTGCCCGGCGGCGATGCGTTCGAGCGCGTCGGCCATGCGCTCGCGCCAGGCCTCGATCAGCCGGGAGATGTAGGCGCGCGCCAGCAGCGCCGACGCCAGCGCGATCGCCGCCAGCAACGCCAGGCGCAGCCAGAAGCCCTGCTCGATGCGCGCCAGGCTGCGGTCGAGCGGCGCGCCGATGACCGTCATCAGCCGGTTGTCCGCCGTCTCGGCCGTCAGCCGCGAGGGCAGCAGGCCGTAGACGCGCGCGCGCCCGTCCAGCCGTTGCAGCTGCGTCACGCGCTCGCCGCGCGCCAGCGCGTCCCAGAAGTCCTGCACCGCCCGCGCCTTGGCCATGGCCGGGCGCTCGCGCGGCGGGTGGTAGGCCAGCATCTGCCCCTGCGCGCTCAGCACAAAGGCGTTCCAGCCATCGGGCAGCTGCAGCGACTGCACCAGCTGGTCGAAATGCGCCAGCGGCAGCGTGGCGAACAGCACGGCCAGCGGCGCGCCGTCGGCGCCCGGCACGTCAAAGCCGAACGTCACCGAGGGCTGCCCGGTCAGGCGGCTGTGCACCAGCTCGCCCGGCCCGAGCCCGGGCGCCTTGAGCGCGTGCTGGAACCACGCGCGGTCGGCCATCGACAGGCGCCGCGCGCCGGCGAAGTCGCGCGCGCTGCAGAACACGCGCCCGTCCGGCAGCGCCGCGCCCAGGTCGTCGAAGTCCTGCAGCGTCAGCAGCAGGCGCTGGGCCAGCAGCGAACAGTCCTCGGGGCTGAGCGTGCGCAGGTTGTCGGCGCGCTCCATGATCTGGAAGGTCTGGCGCAGGCTGCGCAGCGTATGCTCCTCGGCCAGGCGCGCGGTCACCCGCATGCGCTCGACCTCGTCCTGCAGGTGCGCCGCGGCGTCGCGGCGCTGCTGGCGAAAGTCCGCCACCGCCATCAGCACCACCGGCAGGCAGGCCAGCGCCACCACCAGCCACAGCCGGAGGTTGAGCGAGAGGGAGTAGGGGCGCCTGCGCATCGAGCGGCCATCATCCGGGGGGTGTTACCAACTGTCAACAATGGTTGCGCGCGGCGCGCCGCGCCGTGCTGGTGCAAATTCCCCCGGCCCTTCCCAGGCTGCGGACGCGGTGCAAAATCGGCCTATCTGAAAGCCTGATTGATAGGCAAAATACACACGCAACGCAAGGATCGCCGCAAGGCGCCGCGTACCCATCCTGAGAGGCCCGCCCGATGACGCTTACCGAACTCAAATACATCGTCGCCGTGGCGCGCGAAAAGCACTTCGGCCGCGCCGCGGAGGCGTGCTACGTCTCGCAGCCGACGCTGTCGGTGGCCGTCAAGAAGCTCGAAGACGAGCTGGAGGTCAAGATCTTCGAGCGCAGCGCGGGCGACGTTTCCGTCACCGCGCTGGGCGAGGACATCGTGCGCCAGGCGCAGAGCGTGCTGGAGCAGGCCGCCGCGATCAAGGAAATCGCCAAGCGCGGCAAGGACCCGCTGGCCGGCGCGCTGACGCTGGGCGTGATCTACACCATCGGCCCCTACCTGCTGCCCGAGCTGGTGCGCAAGGCGATCGCGCGCACGCCGCAGATGCCGCTGATGCTGCAGGAGAACTACACCGTCAAGCTGCTGGAGATGCTGCGCACCGGCGAGATCGACTGCGCCATCCTGGCCGAGCCCTTCCCCGACACCGGCCTGGCCAGCGCGCCGCTGTACGACGAGCCGTTCCTGGCGGCCGTGCCGGCCAGCCACCCGCTGGCCGCGCGCGAGAGCGTGTCGACCGCCGAGCTGAAGAACGAGACCATGCTGCTGCTGGGCGCGGGCCACTGCTTTCGCGACCACGTGCTCGAAGTCTGCCCCGAGTTCGCGCGCTACGCCACCAACGCCGAGGGCATACGCCGCACCTTCGAGGGCAGCTCACTGGAGACCATCAAGCACATGGTCTCGGCCGGCATGGGCGTGACGCTGGTGCCGCGCCTGTCGGTGCCGCGCGACGCGCTGCACAAGGGCGTGCGCCGACGCAAGAGCGACGACGGCCACATCCGCTACCTGCCCATCTCCGAGGCCGGCGGCAGCGCCCCGCCCACGCGCCGCGTGGTGCTGGTGTGGCGGCGCAGCTTTACGCGCTACGAAGCCATCGCCGCGCTGCGCAACGCCATCTACGCCTGCGAGCTGCCGGGGGTGCAGAGGTTGAGTTGACGACACCTAGTTGACGACACCCCCCTGTGCGACTTCGTCGCTTCCCCCCGCTCTCGCATTGCTGCGCAATGCGGGCAGGGGGACGCAGCCAAGCGCGGCGGGGCGGCCCTTGCGCGGCTGCCTGCGCCTGGGCAGCGCCGGTTGCACAGGGTGTGGGCGATGCTGGCGCCGTGGAGGGCGGCGGTGTTGGCCAGGCGCTATGCGCGCCATTGCCGGATTTCATGGCCTTTGTCATATGTGCAGCTTCCGCCTTGCGCTACGATCGAAGCATCGTCAACACGTTGCAAGGATCGCGCGCCGTGCGCGGTCGCAACGCATAGAGGAGTCGCCCATGGCCAAAGACATCAAGGTTGCCAAGAAACCCACCAGCGCCAAGCCCTCTGGCGCCAAGCCAGCCGCTGCCAAGCCGGCCGGCGCCAAGAGCGCCAACGTCCTGGCGATCAACATCGGCATCAGCGACAAGGATCGCGCCGCCATCGCGCAAGGCCTGTCGCGCCTGCTGGCCGACACCTACACGCTGTACCTGACGACGCACAACTTCCACTGGAACGTGACCGGCCCGATGTTCAACACGCTGCACACCATGTTCATGGGGCAGTACACCGAGCTGTGGAACGCGGTCGATCCGATTGCCGAGCGCATCCGCGCGCTGGGCCATGTGGCGCCGGGCTCGTACGCGCAGTTCGGCCAGCTCGCCAGCATTGCCGACGCGCCCGCCGTGCCGCCCAAGGCGCTGGAGATGGTGCGCATCCTGGTGCAGGGGCACGAGGCGGTGGCGCGCACCGCGCGCGGCATGCTCGACCTGGTGGACGACGCCGACGACGAGCCCACCACCGACCTGCTCACCCAGCGCCTGGCAGTGCACGAGCAGACCGCCTGGATGCTGCGCGCCTTGCTTGAAGAATAAGAGCGGATTGCTCTTGATCAACAAGGGCTTCGGCCCTTTTTTGCTTTATGACCACCATGCCCGCGCCCGCCCGCCGCACCCGCTTTGCCCTGTACCTGGACCTGATCCGCTTCAACCGCCCGGCCGGCTGGCTGGTGCTGGTCTGGCCCACGCTGGTGGCGCTGTGGGCGGCGGCGGGGGGCTTTCCGGGCTGGCACCTGCTGGCCGTGTTCGTGGCCGGCACGGTGCTGATGCGCAGCGCCGGCTGCACCATCAACGACATTGCTGACCGCGACTTCGACCGCCACGTCAAGCGCACGCAGGCGCGGCCCATCACCAGCGGCGCGCTGTCGGTGCGCGAGGCCGCCCTGGTCGGCGTGGTGCTGGCGCTGGCGGCATTCGCGCTGGTGCTGACCACCCGCTGGGAGGCCGTGGCCTGGTCGGTGCCGGCGGTGCTGTTCACCATCCTCTACCCGTTCACCAAGCGGTTCTTTGCCATGCCGCAGGCGTTCTTGGGCATTGCCTTCAACTTCGGCATCGTGATCGCGTTCGCGGCGGTGCAGGGCCGCGTGCCGGGCCAGGCCTGGGTGCTGTGGCTGGCCAATATGTTCCTGGTGCTGGCCTACGACACCGAGTACGCCATGGTGGACCGCGACGACGACCTGTTGATCGGCATGAAGACCTCGGCCATCACGCTGGGGCGCTTGGACGTGGCCGCCATCATGGCCTTCTTCGCGCTGTGCCTGGGGCTGACGGCCTGGGCGCTGGCGCCGCTGGGGCTGGGCTGGCCGCTGTGGCTGGGCCTGGGCGTGGCGGCGGCGCAGGCGCTGTGGCATTTCACGCTGATCCGCACGCGCACGCGCGCCGGCTGCTTCACCGCGTTCAGCCAGAGCCACTGGATCGGCGCGGCGCTGTTCGCCGGCGTGGCGCTGGGTTTCCTGCTGCGTTAAGGCAACGCTGAACAAGTCCGCTGCGCGCCGCGCCCGCGTCCGGCGGGTTCGCCGTCACTGGGTATTGTTGCGTTGGCAGCCCGCGATTTCATTGTTCCAGTTCTTGCCGTCGGGCGCGCATTTCCAGAAGGTGGCCGGCCCCTCGATGAAGCAAATGGGCTTGGCCAGCAGCGATGCCTCCTCGCAACTGCGGCGCACGGGAGCCGGGCCTGGCGTGGGGGCCGTGATGATCGTGACGACCGGGGGAGCGGGTTCGGGTGTGGGCTGGGGCGCCGGTTGCGGCGCGGGCGCTGGCCTGCTGCTGGCAGGGGCCGGCCTGGCATGGGGTTTGGCCGCGGGCTTGTGCGTGGGCGCGGGTTGGACTGGCGCGGGTGCGGGCGCTGCGCTTGGCGTGGGCGCAGGGGGCGGCTCTGGTGCGGGCGCCGGTTCAGGTTCGGGCGCTGCGGCTGGCTCGGGTGGTGGCGGCGACGGCAAGGCTGCAGGTGCTGCAGGTGCTGCAGGTGCCGCAGGTGCCGTGCTGTCCTGGGCCGCACTGGCCGAGGGCTGTGCGGCGGGAGCGGGCGTGCCGGCTCGCTGAACCACAACCCAATAGGCCGCAGCGCCCGCCACCAGCAGCACGGCCAGAACGGCGGCAATCCAGCGTCCGGCGCGGCTGGGCGCGGGCTCCGTGGGCATGGCGTTGAAGTCCGCCGCGCCGTCCGCGAAGGCGCTTGCCGGCTGAGCGGTCGAGGCGGGCGGCGCATCCGGCTGCGGCGGCGGCGCGGTCGCGACGGTGGCGCCGCATTGGTTGCAGAACTTGGCGCCCTCCTTCAGGAGGGCGTGGCATTGATGGCATTGCACGATGGGAGGCTCCGCGGAAAATGGGCGGTGAGGGTTGCTTGACGCGTTCGGGTGATGGGTACGATCGGCCCGTGCGCCCGGTGCCCGCTGCGCACAGGGGTTGCCGGTTTTTATAACATTGTCCGCTTCCAGGTTTTTTGCCGAAGGATTTACGCCATGAACCAATCTGCTCCTGCCGTCCGCATCGCCTACGGCTCGCTGCTGCGTGCGGCCGAAGGCCTGACTCAATGGCGCCCGATGCTGCTGGGCTTTCTGACGATGGTGAGCTGTGCTTTGCTGATGGCCGCCGGCACCTTCCTGGCGGCGCGCGCCGGCGGCACGGGCGGCATGGTGCTGGGCGCCCTGGTCGGCCTGCTGGTGCTGCTGCTGGCAGCGTCGGGGTTTTCCGGCGTGGGCGTGATGCTGATGGACAAGGCCAAGTCCGTCCCAGTGCGGTCGATGGCCGACGCGCTGGTCTGCGGGCTGATGTGCTTACCCAAGTTCATCGGCTTTGCGCTGGTGCTGCTGGCACTGGTGCTGGTGCTGGCGCTGGTGGGAGCGCTGGCCTATCTGCTGTGCAAGCTGCCGGTCGTGGGGCCGCTGCTGTTGTTCCTGCTACACCCGGTGCTGGTGGTGCTCGCTGGCGTGGTGTTCACCACCGTCGGCTGGGTGGCGATTCCGCTGTTTACGCCGGCGGTCTGGGACGGGCGCGGCTTCAAGGAGGCGCTGTCGCTGGTGCTGGCCGTGGCGCGCACCCGCCTGGTGCAGGTGGTGGCACTGCTGCTGGTGCTGTACCTGGTGGTGGGCGTGGTGGGCATGCTGGTGGCTGCGGCCCTGCTGCCTGGCTACGGTTTCATGTCCAGCCTGGGTGCGTCCATCCTGGGCGTGGGCATGTTCTCGGGCGGCATGCCTTCGCCGGGGGCGCTGATGGGCGGCTACGGCATGGGCGGCAGCGGGCTGGCGGTGGCGGCGGTATTGTCGTCGGCGCTGATCTTCGGCGTGGCGGCCACGCTGATGGGGCAGGTGATGCTGATGGGGATCAACCTGGTCTATCTGTCGGCCACCGAGGGGGTGGACATCGCTGCCGGCCAGCAGATGCTGGACGCCGGCCTGGCCCAGGCCCGCGAACGCGCCCGCCAGGCGCAGGAGCGCGCCCGCCAGGCGGCCGAAACAGCCCAGGCCCGTGCCCGCGAGGCCGCGGAGCGCGCGCGCCAGGCCATGCCGCAGGCGTCTGCGGCGGCGGCAGCGGTGCAGCCGCAGCCCGCCGCCCAGGAGCCGCTCCAGGCGCAGGAACAGGCTGCGCCGCCGCAGGAGCCGCCGGCGGATGCGCCCGCTGCCGGGGAGCCCGCACCGGCGCCCGGGCGCTGTCCCCAGTGCCAGAGCGCGGTGGGCGAGGACGACCTGTTCTGCGGCGACTGCGGGCACCGCCTGCGCTAGCCCAGCTTCTCAGCTGCCGAACTCGGCGGCCAGTTGCTGAGCGCGGGTGCGGGCCGCGTGGATTGCGGCGACGAAATGCGCGGGTACTTGCTGCGCCTGTAGATGGGTGACTGCGGCATGGGTGGTGCCGCCCTTGCTTGTTACGCGCTGGCGCAGCACATCCAGGGCTTCATCGGATTGCGCGGCCAGCGCCGAAGCTCCTTGAAAAGTGCCCACGGCAAGCTGGTGCGCCTGTGACGGGGACAGGCCCATTTCCACGCCCGCCTGGGCCATGGCTTCGAGGAACAGGAACACGTAGGCCGGGCCCGAGCCCGAGAGCGCGGTCACCGCGTCCAGTTGCTCCTCGGCGTCCACCCACACGAAGCGGCCCGTCGCGGCGATGACCTGCTCGGCCAGCGCGCGGCCGGGGGTGTCCACCTCGGGGCGGGCGTAGAGGCCCGTCATGCCGCGCCCGATCAGCGCCGGCGTGTTGGGCATGGCGCGCACGATGTGGCCCGTGCCAAGCCAGCGGGCAATGCTGTCGCTGGTGATGCCGGCGGCCACGCTCAGGTGCAGCGCGGTGTGCGTGTGGGGCGCGACGGCGGCCGCCGCGTCCTTGAAGGTCTGCGGCTTGACGGCCCAGACGACCAGCGCGGCGCGCGCCAGCTCGGCGGCGGCGGCGCCGGCGTCGGGCGCGGCGGCGATGCCGAACTTGCCGTGCAGCGCAGTGCGCGTCTCGGCAAACGGCTCGACCACGCTGATCTGCGCGGCCGCCAGGCCTTGCTGGAGCAGCCCGCCGATGATGGCGCTGGCCATGTTGCCGCCGCCGATGAAGGCGACGCGGGTGTGGGAGAGGCTGGAGAGTGTCATATCAAAAACAGAGCTGGTTGCGCTTGATTGGTGCTGATTTCAAATATAAAAATATCTGAGATTGGCTTTTGACAAGCGCAACAAGCTATCAAAAAATAATGGATCAGGCGCTTGCAGGCTCTAGTGTCGCCTGCGCCACGGCGTGCTCCCAGCGCGCCATCAGTTCGGCGGCGCGCGCGCGCTCCAGCGTGGGCACGAAGCGCCGCTCGGCCTGCCACAGCGTGGCCAGCTGCGCCTGGCTGGCGAACACGCCGCTGGCCAGGCCGGCCAGGTAGGCGGCGCCCAGCGCGGTGGTCTCCACGCAGGCCGGGCGCACCACGGGAATGCCCAGCAGGTCGGCCTGGAACTGCATCAGCAGGTCGTTGACGCAGGCGCCGCCGTCCACGCGCAGCTCGCTCACCGGGGCGCCGCCGGCGGCCACGGCGTCGCGGCTCATCGCGGCCAGCAGCGCGGCGCTCTGGTAGGCGATGGATTCGAGCGCGGCGCGCGCGATGTGCGCCAGCGTGGTGCCGCGCGTCAGCCCGGTGATGGTGCCGCGCGCGTCGGGCTTCCAGTAGGGCGCGCCCAGGCCGGTGAAGGCGGGCACCAGCATCACGCCGCCCGAGTCGGGCACGCTTTCGGCCAGCGCCTGCACCTGGCCGCTGGCCTGGATGGCGTTGAGCCCGTCGCGCAGCCACTGCACCACGGCGCCGCCGACGAAGACGCTGCCTTCCAGCGCGAATTGCGTGGCGCTGCCGGGTTGCGCGGCGGACGTGGTCAGCAGGCCGTTGCGGCTGGTCTGGAAGTTGGCGCCGGTGTGCATCAGCATGAAGCAGCCCGTGCCGTAGGTGTTCTTGGCCATGCCGGCGGTAAAGCACGCCTGGCCGAACAGCGCGCTTTGCTGGTCGCCGGCCACGCCGCCGATCGGAATGGCGCCGCCCAGCAGCGGCGCGTCGCAGGCGCCGAAGTCGCCGCTGCTGGGCAGCACCTCGGGCAGCAGCGCGCGCGGGATGCGCAGCAGCTGCAGCAGCTCGTCGTCCCACTGGTTGGTGTGCACGTTCAGCAGCATGGTGCGGCTGGCGTTCGATACGTCGGTGACGTGGCGCTTGCCGCCGGTCAGCTGCCAGATCAGCCAGCTGTCGACGGTGCCGAAGGCCAGCTCGCCGCGCTCGGCCTGGGCGCGCGCGCCGGGCACGTTGTCGAGCAGCCACTGCAGCTTGGTGGCCGAGAAGTAGGCGTCCACCAGCAGGCCGGTCTTGGCCTGGATGGTGGCCTCCAGCCCCTGGCGGCGCAGCTGCGCGCACACCGGCTCGCCGCGCCGGTCCTGCCAGACGATGGCGTGGTGCAGCGGCTCGCCGGTGGCGCGGTGCCACAGCACGCTGGTTTCGCGCTGGTTGGTGATGCCGATGGCGCGGATGTCGCGCGCGGCCAGGCCGGCGCGCGCCAGCGCGTCCTGCGCGGTGGCCAGCTGCGTGCGCCAGATGGCGCGCGGGTCGTGCTCCACCCAGCCGGGGCGCGGGTAGATCTGCGGCAGCTCCTGCTGCGCCTGGGCGACGATGCGGCCCTGGGCGTCGAACACGATGCTGCGCGAGCTGGAGGTGCCTTGGTCGAGTGCGAGCAGATAGGTCATGGGTGGCTGGTGGTGATGCGTGAGTGGGTCAGTCGGGCCGGGCGACGGTGCATTCGACGGCGGCCTCGTGCAGCAGCGCCGGGAAGGGCTCGGGCGGGGGGGCGTCGGTGAACAGGCGGTCGATCTGGTCGAGGGTGGCCAATTGCACCATGGCCGGGCGGTTGAACTTGCTGTGGTCGGCGGCCAGCCAGACCTCGCGCGCGTGCGCGATGATGGTTTGCGCCACCTTCACCTCGCGCAGGTCGTAGTCGCGCAGCGTGCCGTCGGGCTCGATGCCCGAGATGCCGATGAGCGCGATGTCCACGCGGAACTGGCCGATGAACTCCACCGCCGCCTCGCCGACGATGGCGCGGTCGCGCTTGCGCACCACGCCGCCGGCGACGATGACCTCGCAGTCCGGGTTGGCGCACAGGATGGCGGCCACGTTCAGGTTGTTGGTCAGCACGCGCAGCCCGCGGTGGCGCAGCAGCGCGCGCGCGATGGCCTCGGTGGTGGTGCCGATGTTCAGGATCAGCGAGCAGCCGTTGGGCACCTGCTCGGCCACGGCGCGCGCGATGCGCGCCTTGCCCTCGGCGTGCAGCGTCTCGCGCTGCTGGTGCTCCAGGTTCTCGACGCTGGAGCTGGGCACGCGCACGCCGCCGTGAAAGCGCGCGAGCAGCCCTTCCTCGGCCAGGCGCTGCACGTCGCGGCGCACGGTCTGCAGCGTCACGCCCAGCGTGGCGGCGAGCTGCTCGACGCTGGCGCTCTTGTGCTGGCGCACCTCCTGGAGCAATAAGAGTTGGCGGGGATTGGGGGTCACGGACTTCCTTTGGCTGGAACCGCCTACTTTAAAACGAAGCAAAAAGAAAAAACCAAGGGTAAACCTGCATGCAAACGTTCGGTAAACGAACAAAAATGCGCAAATTCGAAAAGAAAGGGTGACGATGGAGTTGGTTCTGGACGGGGTCAGCAAGCGCGTCGGGGCCGAGCAGTGGCTGCACCCGATGAGCTTGGCGCTGCACCCGGGCGCGGTGACGGTGCTGCTGGGCGCCACGCAGGCGGGCAAGACCAGCCTGATGCGCATCATGGCCGGGCTGGACGAGCCCAGCGCCGGGCAGGTGCGCGTGGACGGGCGCGACGTGACCGGCACGCCGGTGCGCGAGCGCAACGTGGCCATGGTGTATCAGCAGTTCATCAACTACCCGTCGCTCACGGTGGCGGGCAACATCGCCTCGCCGCTCAAGCTGCGCGGCGAGCACAACGTCGAGCAGCGCGTGCGCCAGATCGCCGAGCGCCTGCACATCGACATGTTCCTGGAGCGCTTCCCGGCCGAGCTGTCGGGCGGGCAGCAGCAGCGCGTGGCGCTGGCGCGCGCGCTGGCCAAGGGCGCGCCGCTGATGCTGCTCGACGAACCGCTGGTCAACCTGGACTACAAGCTGCGCGAGGAGCTGCGCGAGGAGCTGACGCAGCTGTTCGCCGCCGGCGACTCCACCGTCGTCTACGCCACCACCGAGCCGGGCGAGGCGCTGCTGCTGGGCGGCTACACCGCCGTGCTGCACGAGGGCGCGCTGCTGCAGTACGGGCCGACGGCCGAGGTGTTCCACGCGCCCAACTCGCTGCGCGTGGCGCGCGCCTTCAGCGACCCGCCGATGAACCTGGTGCCCGCGCGGGTGGGCGGCGCCGGCCTGGTGCTGCCCGGCAGCGCCGAGCTGCCGCTGGCTTTGGCGCCGGGCCTGGCCGGCGACGTGACGCTGGGCCTGCGCGCCAACGCGCTGCGCCTGGCGCAGCAGCCGGGCGACGTGGCGCTGGCCGGGCGGGTGCAGCTGTCGGAGATGTCCGGCTCGGACACCTTCGTGCACGCCGATACGCCCTGGGGCGAGCTGGTGGCGCAGATCACCGGCGTGCGCTATCTGGAGCTGGGCAGCAACGTGACGCTGTACCTGCGCCCGGGCGACGCCTATGTTTTCAACGCGGCGGGCGCGCTGGCGCGCGCGCCGCAGCGGGCAGGGGAGCGCTAGCCATGGCACGCATCGAATTGAAGCTGGCGCATTCGTACAAGGCCAATCCGCAGCAGGACAGCGACTACGCGCTGTTGCCGCTGGACATGACGTTCGACGACGGCGGCGCCTACGCGCTGCTGGGGCCGTCGGGCTGCGGCAAGTCCACCATGCTCAACATCATGTCCGGGCTGCTCGCGCCGTCGCACGGCAGCGTGCTGTTCGACGGGCGCGACGTGACGCGCGCCAGCCCGCAGGAGCGCAACATCGCCCAGGTGTTCCAGTTCCCGGTGATCTACGACACCATGACGGTGGCGCAGAACCTGGCCTTCCCTTTGCGGAACCGCAAGGTGCCCGAGGCGCACATCCGCGAGCGCGTCGGCAGGATCGCCGAGATGCTGGAGATGAGCGGCCAGCTCGACCAGCGCGCGGCCAACCTGTCGGCCGACGCCAAGCAGAAGATCTCGCTGGGCCGCGGCCTGGTGCGCGAGGACGTGGCGGCGGTGCTGTTCGACGAGCCGCTGACGGTGATCGACCCGCACCTGAAGTGGCAGCTGCGGCGCAAGCTCAAGCAGATCCACCACGAGCTCAAGCTGACGCTGATCTACGTGACGCACGACCAGGTGGAGGCGCTGACCTTTGCCGACCAGGTGGTGGTCATGACGCGCGGGCGCGCCGTGCAGGTGGGCACGCCCGACGCGCTGTTCGAGCGCCCGAGCCACGCCTTCGTGGGCCACTTCATCGGCTCGCCGGGCATGAACTTTCTGCCTGCCCAGGCGGCAGACGGCAAGCTGGCCGTGGCCGGCATGCGCCTGGCGGCGCCGCGCGCGCTGCCCGCCGGCGAGCTGCGCCTGGGCATACGCCCCGAATACGTGCAGCTGGCCGCGCCCGAGCAGGCCGGCGCGCTGCCCTGCGCGGTGGCGCGGGTGCAGGACCTGGGCACGCACCAGATGCTGACGGCCGGCATCGACGGCCTGCAGATCAAGGTGCGCTGCGCCAGCGACCAGGCGCTGCTGGCCGTGGGCAGCACGGTGTGGCTGCAGGTGCTGGGCGAGCACACCTGCTTCTACCAGAATGAGGAACTCCTGCCATGAGCGCCACCATCAAGCCGGTGAACCAGAAGGCCTGGTTCCTGATCCTGCCCGTGCTGCTGTGCGTGGCGTTCTCGGCCATCCTGCCGCTGATGACGGTGGTCAACTACTCGGTGCAGGACATCATCAGCCCCGAGCGGCGCGTGTTCGTCGGCACCGAATGGTTCGCCGCCGTGCTGCGCGACGAGGAACTGCACGGCGCGCTGGTGCGCCAGCTGGTCTACTCGCTGGCGGTGCTGCTGGTGGAGATTCCGCTGGGCATCGTGCTGGCGCTGGCCATGCCGGCCAAGGGCTGGAAGTCGTCGGCCGTGCTGGTCACGGTGGCGCTGTCGCTGCTGATTCCGTGGAACGTGGTCGGCACCATCTGGCAGATCTACGGGCGCCCGGACATCGGCCTGCTGGGCGCGGCGCTCAACGCCATCGGGGTGGACTACAACTACACGGCCTACGCTACCGACGCCTGGGTGACGGTGCTGGTGATGGACGTGTGGCACTGGACGCCGCTGGTCGCGCTGCTGTGCTTTGCCGGCCTGCGCTCGATTCCCGACGCCTACTACCAGGCCGCGCGCATCGACGGCGCGAGCAAGTTCGCGGTGTTCCGCTACATCCAGCTGCCCAAGATGCGCGGCGTGCTGATGATCGCGGTGCTGCTGCGCTTCATGGACAGCTTCATGATCTACACCGAACCCTTCGTGCTGACCGGCGGCGGGCCGGGCAACGCGACCACGTTCCTGAGCCAGTACCTGACGCAAAAGGCCGTGGGCCAGTTCGACCTGGGGCCGGCGGCAGCGTTCTCGCTGATCTATTTCTTCATCATCCTGCTGCTGTGCTTCGTCCTGTACAACTGGATGCAGCGCGTGGGCACGGCCGACGCCAAGGAGGGTGGCCATGACTGAGCCGCGCTTTCAAAAACGCACGCTGTTCCTGATCGCCTACCTGGTGTTCGCCATCCTGCCGATCTACTGGATGGTGAACATGAGCTTCAAGACCAACGAGGAGATCGTCGCCAGCTTCTCGCTGTGGCCGCAGCACTTCACCTGGGACAACTACCGCACCATCTTCACCGACCCGTCGTGGTACTCGGGCTACATCAACAGCCTGATCTACGTGGGCATCAACATGGTCATCTCGCTGACCGTGGCGCTGCCGGCGGCCTACGCGTTCAGCCGCTACCAGTTCCTGGGCGACAAGCACGTGTTCTTCTGGCTGCTGACCAACCGCATGACGCCG
>Ga0222429_100304_pt1 | contig 50359 bp, 51 predicted proteins | sample 1B50Ametagenome_FD_182475 | JGI IMG/M metagenome (GOLD analysis project Ga0222429, IMG submission 182475) | Enriched microbial communities from leaf-cutter ant dump, University of Wisconsin, Madison, United States - 1B50A (version 2) | ecosystem: Environmental > Terrestrial > Nest > Insects nest...
GCGGGCATTCGCCCTTGATGAAGCGGTCGGGCAGGAACATGTTCTTCTCGGGGTCGAAGAACTGCTCGATGGTGCGCGTCTCGATCAGCCCGGCCTGCTGCAGGTCGAGGTAGATGGCCTGGGCGAGCTGGTGGTTCTCGGGCGCGTCGGTGCTGTGCCAGTTGTCGAAGGCGATGTGAAAGCCGTCCAGGTATTCCTTGCGCCCGGCGGCGATGTCGGCCACGAACTGCTGCGGCGTTTTGCCGGCTTTTTCGGCCGCGATCATGATGGGCGCGCCGTGCGCGTCGTCGGCGCCGACGAAGTTGACCTGCGCGCCCTGCATTCTTTGGAACCGCACCCAGGTGTCGGCCTGGATGTATTCCATGATGTGGCCGATGTGGAACTTGCCGTTGGCATACGGCAGGGCGGTGGTGACGAAGATCTTGCGTGCGGTCATCGGAATGGCGGTGGGTCGGGGGCGCCTGGGGGCGAAACCGTCGATTTTAGGTCGTAGCCGTCATGCGTCGCCCGATGGGCGTACCGGGTTGCCGGTATCGCGCCAGCCGAAAAACTCGCACACCTCGCTGCGCCGCGCCAGCGTGTCGGTGCGGCCCAGCTCGATCAGCTCGCGCGTGTAGCTTTGTTCGAACAGCAGGTAGCTGGCCAGCCCGGCGCTGCCGCTGTCGCTTTTGCCGGCCTGCACGCCCAGCGCGCCCAGCAGCGTGCGGATGGTGATGGGCAGGCTGCCCAGGTGGCGCGCGGCCACTTCGTCCAGGCTTTTGGTGGGGGCGATGACCAGCAGCTTGAGCGGGCGCAGCGGGCTTTTGCTGCGCGCCTCGGGCGGGATCAGCGTCAGCGTCTGGTTGACGCGCTGCACGCGCTCGATGTCCACCGACAGGGCGTCCAGAAAGATGTTGGACAGCGCGTGGCCGGCGATCTGCGCCAGCGACGGGTAGGGCAGCTGGGTGCCCTTGGGCAGCTGGCGCGGCGGCTCGTAGGCGCGGCTGGAGCCGACCACCAGCAGGCGTTCGGCCCCCAGGTGGATGGCCGGGGCCAGCGGCGCGGTCTGGCGCATCGAGCCGTCGCCAAAATATTCGGTGTGGCCGTCGATGTCGATGGCCGTGGCCGGGAACACGAAGGGAATGGCCGACGAGGCGAGCAGGTGCTCGTGCGTGATGCGGTCGCGCACCGAGCGCCGCTGCGTGCGCGACCAGGGGTTTTGCCGCTCGCCGGCCTCGAAGAAGGCGACGTGCTCGCCTGTGCTGTAGCTCGACGCGGTGATCGCCAGCGCCCGCAGGTGGCCCTGGCGGATCAGGCGCGGCAGGCGCACCAGCGGAATCGCCTTGACGAGCAGATCCGCCAGCGGCGTGTTGTCCAGCAGCGAGCGCGGCTTCATGCGGCGCCAGCGCGCCAGCGCCCAGCCCAGCGACAGCAGCGTGAGCCAGCGCGCGCCGCTGCGCATCACGCTCAGTGAGTCGGCGCGGTATACGTGGCGCACGTGAAAGCTGTCCCACACGCGCACCACGCGCCGCACGGCGCGGTCGAACCGGTCGGCGCCGCAGGCCAGGGCCGCGGCGTTGATGGCGCCGGCCGAGGTGCCGGTGATGATGGGAAAGGGGTTGGGCTCGCCATTGGCGCCGCAGGCCTGGCGCAGCCCGGCAATGGCGTCGAGCACGCCCGCCTGGTAGGCGGCGCGCGCGCCGCCGCCGGTCAGCACCAGGCCGGTGACGGGCGTGGCGGGGGCGGTTGCCGGGGCGGCAGGGTTGTGGCTGTCGCTGTTGGCGGTGGGCGTATCCGTATCCGTATCCATGGCGCGGCGTGTCTCCTTGTAGAGAGCTGCCGCGCCCGCCGTCAGCGCGGGGCTTTCAGGAGCAGGCTGGCCAGCGCTGCGCCTTGCAGCAGCTCTATGCCATTGTCGCGGGCAAAGGCGGCGGCGCCATCGCTGGCGTTGCCCTGCAGCACTACGTAAATACCCGCGTGCGCGCCCACGCGCTGCATCTGCTGGTGCAGCGCGCGCAGCGGCTGCACGCCGTGGCTGGCCGCCTTGCAGCGGCGCGCGGCCACCAGCGTGGTGGTGGTGCCCTGGCGCAGCAGCAGGTCGGCGTCGGGGCCGCCGGCGGGCTGCACCTCATGGCCTGCGGCGCGCCAGGCCTGCTCCAGCCACTGCGCCAGGTCGCGCCAGGGCAGGGCGAGCGCTTGCGCCAGCGTGGCATCGACCTGTGCGCCGCGCGGCGCGTGCCACTGGCGCCAGGCGGCGATGCAGCCGATGACGGCAATCGGCAGCGCGCCCGCGGCGGCAAACGGCGCCAGGTGGGACGGCAGCAGCACCAGGCAGGCCAGCGCGATGGCGGCGGCCACGGCAAAGCTGACCCACCAGGGCGAGCGCAGCAGGATGGCGAAGCCCGAGTTGGGGGCCATTTTCAGTTGCATGGGGTTTCCTTGTCCGGTGGGCGGCGGTGCTGGCTATTGCGCGACGGCTTCGTAGTGCAGCACGACGGGGAACGGTTCGTAGAAATGGTGCAGCAGGCGCTTCCATTCCTGGTACGCGGCGGATTGCCGAAAGCCCGACTCGTGGGCTTCAAGCGTTTGCCAGCGCACCAGCAGGACGTATTCATCCGGCCGCTCGATGCACTTGTGCAGCTCGTGGCTGATGTAGCCCGGCATCGACGCGATGATGGCCTGCGCCTGGCTGAATGCGGCTTCGAACGCCGCGGCGTGGCCCGGGCGGATGTTCAGCGGTGCGACTTCGAGAATCATGTGGGAGGGGATCGTTTGGAATGGGGGCCGTGTCAGCGGATGTTGCTATCGATAGTATTGCTGTTTGTGCTTTGTAAATAAGGCATTCAGATATATTTCATTCTGAGTTTAAGACTGCTTGTGCCAGTGCAGCTATACCTTTATCTGACAGGTCGCCGGCGGGCAGGCGCAGGCGCTGCTGCCAGTGCGCAAAGTTGCGCGCCTGCGATCGGTCGTAGTGCGGGTCGTAGTGCAGGCGCATCAGCTCGTCGAACAGCGGCGCCAGTTCGCCGGCGTGCGCCCAGGCCTGCCAGCGCTGCACGGTGGCCTTGCCCTGCAGCTCGGTCAGGCCCGCCAGGCGCTGCGCCAGCGCGGCGCGGTCGTCGCCCAGGTAGGCGTAGTCGCGCAGCAGGTAGGCCAGGCGCTGCTGCGTGGTGGCCTCGATCTCGATGCAGCGGCCGGTGCGCAGGCGCTGCACCAGCGGCACGGGCACGGTGATGCGGCCGATGCGCGCGCTCTCGCCCTCCACGTAGACCGGGCGCGCCAGGTCCAGGCCGGCCAGCGCGGTGGCGAGCTGCGTCTCGAAGTGCTTTTGCGACGGCTGGGGCTGGCCCGGCAGCGCGCCCAGCAGCGAGCCTTTGTGGCGTGCGTAGTGCTCCAGGTCCAGCACCTGTGCGCCGTGGGCCGCCAGCTGCTGCAGCACGCGCGTCTTGGCGCTGCCGGTGGCGCCCGTCAGCACGGTCAGCTGCAGTTGCGGCACCAGCGCGGCGATCTGGTCCATGACGTGGCGGCGAAAGGCCTTGTAGCCGCCGCTCAGCTGCTGCGCGTCCCAGCCGACCAGGCGCAGCCACTGCACCATGGAGCCGCTCCTCATGCCGCCGCGCCAGCAGTAGACCAGCGGGCGCCAGTCCCTGGGCCGGTCGGCGAAGCGCTCGCGCAGGTGGCGCGCCAGGTTGGCCGCGACCATGGCGCCGCCCACGCGCCGCGCCTCGAAAGCGCCTTGCTGCACGTAGATGGTGCCGACGATGGCGCGCTCCTCGTTGTCCAGCACCGGGCAGTTGACGGCGCCGGGAATGTGATCTTCGTCAAATTCCGCCGGCGAGCGCGCGTCGATGATGGCGTCGAAGGCGTGACAATCCGTCGGGCGAATGGGGCGGTGGTGAGACACGGTGGGCTGATCCGGGAAGCTGTGAATCTGGGATGATGCGGCGCTGCCGGCGCCGCGCCGGCGCCCGATTGTCCGCCACCCACGCTTTTCCCCTTGCCATGACCACCATCCACACCCCCACGCCCGGCGCCCCCCGCCTGACCTCGCTCTCGCACGGCGGGGGCTGCGGCTGCAAGATCGCCCCCGGCGTGCTGTCGCACATCCTGCAGCACAGCGGCGCGTCGGCCGTGGTGCCGCCCGAGCTGCTGGTGGGCATAGAGACCTCGGACGACGCCGCCGTCTATCGCCTGAACGACAGCCAGGCGCTGGTGGCCACGACCGACTTCTTCATGCCCATCGTGGACGACCCGTACGAGTTCGGCCGCATTGCCGCGACCAACGCGCTGTCGGACGTGTACGCCATGGGCGGGCGGCCCATCATGGCGCTGGCGCTGGTGGCCATGCCGGTGGCGCAGCTGCCGGTGGAGGTGATTGGCGCCATCGTGCGCGGCGGGCAGGACGTGTGCCGCGCCGCCGGCATTCCGATCGCGGGCGGCCACACCATCGACTCGGTCGAACCGATCTACGGCCTGGTGGCCATGGGCCTGGTGCACCCCGGGCAGGTGCGCCGGAACGCGGGGGCGCAGCCGGGCGACGTACTCATCCTGGGCAAGCCCCTGGGCGTGGGCGTGTACTCGGCGGCGCTGAAGAAAGAGCGGCTGAGCGCGGCGCACTACCGCCTGCTGATCGACAGCACGACGCGGCTGAACACCCCCGGCACGCTGCTGGCCGAGCTGCCCGGCGTGCACGCCATGACCGACGTGACCGGCTTTGGCCTGGCCGGCCACGCGCTGGAGATGGCGCGCGGCTCGGGCGTGACGCTGGCGCTGGACTGGCCGCGCGTGCCGCTGTTCGACGGCGTGCCGGAGCTGGCCGCCGCCGGCTTCGTGACCGGGGCGAGCGGGCGCAACTGGGCCGCCTACGGGCACGACGTGCAACTGGCCGACGGCCTGCCCGCCACGGCGCAGGCGCTGCTGGCCGACCCGCAGACCTCGGGCGGGCTGCTGGTGGCCTGCAGCGCGGACAGCGCCCGGCAGGTGCTGGACATCTTCCACCAGCAAGGCTTTGCGCAGGCCGGCGTGATCGGCAGCGTTGCGGCGGGCGCCGCGCAACTACAGGTAAGGAACTGAACCCGATGGAGCAACTGCCGCAGACCCTGGAGCCGCGCCAGGACGTTGCCCTGCCGGTGCAGCCGGCGGACGCCGCGCAGGCGCCCGGCGCGTGGCTGCGCGAGCTGTCGCCGGCCTACTTCGGGCTGGTCATGGCCACCGGCATCGTCTCGCTGGGCGCGCACATGATGGGGCATGCCCTGGTCAGCCGCGTGCTGCTGGCGCTCAACGTCGTGCAGTACCTGGTGCTGTGGGTGCTCTACCTGCTGCGCGCCTGGCGCTACCCTCGGCGCTTCTTTGGCGACATGATCGACCACTCGCGCGGGCCGGGCTACTTCACCATGGTGGCGGCCGCCGGCATTCTGGCCAGCCAGTTCATCGTCATGCTCGACCACCTGGTGCTGGGCGTGGTGCTGTGGTTTGCCGCCACGCTGCTGTGGCTGCTGCTGACGTACACCATCTTCACGGCGTTCACCGTCAAGCGCGAGAAGCCGACGCTGGACCAGGGCATCAGCGGCGCCTGGCTGCTGGCCGTGGTGGCAACGCAGGCGCTGGCCGTCTCCAGCACCATGGTGGCGGTGCGCATCGACCAGCCCTGGCGCCTGGAGATGAACCTGGTGGCGCTGTCCATGTGGCTGTGGGGCGGCATGCTCTACATCTGGATGATGTCGCTGATCTTCTACCGCTACGCCTTCTTCCGGTTTTCGCCGGGCGACCTGTCGCCGCCGTACTGGATCAACATGGGGGCGATGGCCATCTCGGCGCTGGCCGGCTCGATGCTGATCGAGAACGCGCCGCACGCGCCCTACCTGGTGTCGCTGCTGCCCTTCCTCAAGGGCTTCACCATCTTCTACTGGGCCACCGGCACCTGGTGGATTCCCATGCTGCTGCTGCTGGGCATATGGCGCCACGTGTACCAGCGCTTTCCGCTGCGCTACGACCCGCTGTACTGGGGCGCGGTGTTCCCGCTGGGCATGTACGCTGCGGCCACCTGGAAGATGGACCAGGCCATGGAGTTCGGCTTTCTGAGCGCGCTGCCGCGCGCCTTCTGGTGGGTGGCCATGGTGACCTGGACGCTGACCTTTGCCGGCATGCTGCACCGCCTGTGGAGCAATCTGCGCCGGGCGCGCCAGCCGTAGGCAGGGCTGCGGCGCCTGCAATAGGCACAGCGCAGGGAGTGGCAAAAGCGCTTGGCTAGACTCGCCCGGTCACTCCCATACATCACCACCATGGCAATTTCCGAGCGCGATCTGCTGGCGGCGCTGGCCAGCGTCAAGGACCCCAATACAGGCAAGGATTTCGTCGGCACCGGGGTGCTGCGCAACCTGCGTATCCAGGGCGGCGACGTGGCCTTCGACCTGGCCCTGGGCTACCCGGCGCGCAGCCAGGCCGATGCGCTGCGGGCGCAGCTGGAGGCCGCGGCGCGCAGCGTGGCCGGCGTGGCTGGCGTGGCCGTGCACATCGACACCCAGGTACAAGCGCACGCGGTGCAGCGCGGCGTGCAGCTGCTGGCGCAGGTCAGGAACATCATCGGCGTGGCGTCGGGCAAGGGCGGCGTGGGCAAGAGCACCACGGCCGTCAACCTGGCGCTGGCGCTGGCGGCCGAGGGTGCGCGCGTGGGCGTGCTCGACGCCGACATCTACGGCCCCAGCCAGCCCATGATGCTGGGCATAGAAGGGCGCCCGCAAAGCCACGACGGCAAGACCATGGAGCCGATGCAGAACCACGGCGTGCAGTGCATGTCGATCGGCTTCCTGGTGAACCAGGACGACGCCATGATCTGGCGCGGCCCGATGGCCACGCAGGCGCTGGAGCAGTTGCTGCGCCAGACCAACTGGAACGATCTGGACTACCTCATCGTCGACATGCCGCCGGGCACCGGCGACATCCAGCTGACGCTGGCCCAGCGCGTGCCGATGACGGGGGCGGTCATCGTCACCACGCCGCAGGACATCGCGCTGCTGGACGCCAGGAAGGGCATCAAGATGTTCGAGAAAGTGGGCGTGCCGGTGCTCGGCGTGGTCGAGAACATGGCCGTGCACGTCTGCCGCAACTGCGGCCACGTGGAGCACATCTTCGGCGCCGACGGCGGGCGCAGGATGGCCGCCGACTACGGCATCGACTACCTGGGCGCGCTGCCGCTGCACATCGACATCCGCCAGCAGGCCGACAGCGGCACGCCCACCGTGGTGGCCGACCCGGACGGCGAAGTGGCGCAGCTCTACGGGCAGGTGGCGCGCGGCGTGGCTGCCCGCGTGGCCGAGCTTGCGCGCGACCCGGCCACCAAGGGCCCCGCGATCTCGATCAGCAAAAAGACCTGACGGCCCGGTTGCCACACCGGCTGCCGCCCGCAGCTTGCGGCATCATCGGAGCATGACCGCGTCGCCTTCCTTCTCCATCGCCCAGGGCTGGCGAACCCTGCGGCGCGACCTGCGCGCCGGCGAGCTGCGTCTTTTGATGCTGGCCGTCACGCTGGCCGTGGCGGCGCTGACCAGCGTTGGCTTTTTCGCCGACCGCCTGCAGGGCGCGCTGGCGCGCGACGCGCTGCAATTGCTCGGGGGGGACGCCGTCGTCGCCAGCGACAACCCCACGCCGCAGGCCTTCATCGACAAGGCGCGCGCGCTGGGCCTGCAGAGCGCGACGACGCTGAACTTTCCCACCATGGCGCGCGCCACTGACGCGCAGGGCGGCGCGAGCCGGCTGGTGGCGCTCAAGAGCGTGGAGCCAGGCTACCCGCTGCGCGGGGCGCTGCAAGTCAGCACGGGCACAGGCCAGGCAGGCCAGGTCACACGTGATATTCCAGCGCCCGGCCAGGCCTGGGTGGACGCGCCGCTGCTGGGCGCGCTCGGCCTGGCGGTGGGCGATACGCTGCTGCTGGGCGATGCGCACCTGACGATTGCGCGCATCATCACGCTGGAGCCCGACCGGGGCGCCGGCTTCATGGCGTTTGCGCCGCGCGTCATGGTCAATGCGCACGACCTGCCGGCCACCGGCCTGGTGCAGCCGGCCAGCCGCATCACCTGGCGCTTTGCCGTGGTGGGCAAGCCCCGCGCCGTGCAGCAGTTCACCGCCTGGGCGGCGCAGGCGCAAAGCAGCCCCGATGTGCGCGGCGTGCGGCTGGAGTCGATGGACAACGGCCCGCCCGAGATGCACCAGGCGCTGGAGCGCGCGCACCAGTTCCTGAGCCTGGTGGCGCTGCTGGCGGCGCTGCTGTCGGCCGTGGCCGTGGCGCTGGCGGCGCGCGGCTTTGCCAGCGAGCACCTGGACGGTGCGGCGCTGTTGCGCGTGCTGGGCCAGAGCCAGCGCAGCATTGCCGGCGCGTACGTGTTCGAGTTCTTGCTCGTGGGCCTGGCGGCCAGCGTGCTGGGCGTGCTGCTGGGCTACGGCGTGCACCACGTGTTCGTGCTGCTGCTGGCCGGGTTGGTGCCCGACGGCCTGCCGCCGCCCAGCGCGTGGCCACTGGCGTTGGGGCTGGGCGTGGGGCTGACGCTGCTGTCCGCCTTTGGCCTGCCGCCCGTGCTGCAGTTGGCGCGCGTGCCGGCGCTGCGCGTGCTGCGCCGCGACCTGGGCACGCCTCGGCCGGCCTCGCTGGCCGTGCTGGCGCTGGGCGTGGGCGGCTTTGCCGCATTGCTGCTGGCGGCCAGCCGCAACTGGAAGCTGGGCGCCATTGCCGTGGGCGGCTTTGGCGCTGCCGTAGTACTGTTTGCCGTGCTGGCCTGGGCGGCGGTATGGCTGCTGCGCCGCGTGGTGCACGAAGGGCGTGCGCCGCGCTGGCTGGTGCTGGCGACGCGGCAGATTGCCGCGCGCCCGGGCTATGCCGTGGTGCAGGTCAGCAGCCTGGCCGTGGGCCTGCTGGCGCTGGTGCTGCTGGTGCTGCTGCGCACCGACCTGATCGCCAGCTGGCAGCGTGCCACGCCGGCGCAGGCGCCCAACCGCTTCGTCATCAACATCCTGCCCGAGCAGGCGCAGGAGTTTCGCGCCCGCCTGGCGCAGGCCGGCGTGGCGCAGATGGACTGGTACCCCATGTTCCGAGGCCGCTTGGTGGCGGTCAACGGCCGCGCCGTGGGGCCGGCAGACTATCAGGACGACCGCGCCAAACGCCTGGTCGATAGGGAGTTCAACCTATCCAACGCGGCGCAGCACCCGGAGCACAACCGCATCGTCGCCGGCCGCTGGACGCCCGGCGAGCCGGACGCCGTGAGCGTGGAGGAGGGCATTGCCAAGACGCTGGGCCTGCACCTGGGCGACCGGCTGCGCTTCGATATTGCCGGTGTGGCCAGCGAGGCGCGCATCACCAGCCTGCGGCGCGTGGACTGGGGATCGATGCGCGCCAATTTCTTCGTGATGTACCCGCTGGCGCAGATGCCGGACGTGCCGCTGACCTACCTGGCCGCGTACCGCGCGCCCGCCGACGCCGGCTTTGACAACGCCCTGGTGCGGGACTTTCCCAACATCACCAACGTGGACATGAGCGCCACGCTGGCGCAGCTGCAGGGCGTGCTCACGCAGGTGATAGGCGCGGTGCAGTTCCTGTTCGTGTTCACCCTGGCTGCCGGCCTGGTGGTGCTGTTTGCCGCCGTGACGGCCACGCGCGAGGAGCGTACGCGCGAGTACGCCATCATGCGCGCCGTGGGTGCGCGCACCACGCTGCTGCGCCAGGTGCAGCGCGCCGAACTGGCCGGCGTGGGCCTGCTGGCCGGGCTGCTGGCCAGCAGCGTGGCCGTGGCCGTGGGCTGGCTGCTGGCGCGCTATGTATTCGACTTTGCCTGGACGGTGCGCCCCTGGGTGCCGCTGGCAGGCGCCGGCGCTGGCGCCCTGCTGGCGCTGGTGGCGGGCTGGTGGGGGCTGCGCGAGGTGCTGCGGCGCCCGGTCGTCGATACGCTGCGCCGTGCGGCGCAGTGATGCGGGAGCCTCGCAGATGAACCAGGTACAGCCGCCCGACTGGGCCGACGCACCCGCTGGCTGGGACTGGCTGGCGCAGGACGCCGACGGCCAGTGGTTCTGGTACCGCACCGAGCCGCAGCTGGGCTGGGCCGGGGGCGTGTGGCGCGCCAACTCGCGCAACCAGCAACTGGCCGGCCGGACGGAGCCGCCCGCCGGCGATACCTGGGCCGATTCGCTGCAGCGCCGCCCCGGCGCCTGACCGGCTGGCTCGTGCCGGCCTGAAAATACAACAGCCCACGCAAGGTGGGCTGTTGTTGCAGGCAAGCCGCTCGCCCGTTGCCAGGCAGGCGGCTCTGGCAAGATTACTTCTTGCCCTTCTTGGCGGGGGCTGCGGCCGGGGCTGCTGCTGCAGCTGCGGCGTCAACCACGACCTCGGGCAGCTTGATCGACACCAGCGCCGGGTTCTTGTTGGCGCCGCGCACGACGGCGGCCACGCCATGGGGCAGCTTGACGGACTGCAGGCCGGGGACGGCCTTGGAGGTCAGCTGGCTCAGGTCCACCGTGATGAATTCGGGCAGCTGGCTGGGCATGCACAGCACGTCGATTTCGTGCAGCAGCGGGGTGACCGTGCAGCCTTCGCCCTTGACGGCGGGGGAGTTCTCCAGGCCTTCGAAGTGCAGCGGCACCTTCAGGTGCACGCGGGTCTTGTCGTCCACGCGCTGGAAGTCCACGTGCAGCACGAGCTGCTTGAACGGGTGGAACTGCACGTCGCGCAGCAGCACCTTGGTGGTCTGGCCGTTCAGCTCCATGTCGAGGATGCTGGAATGGAAGGCTTCCTTCTTCAGGGCATGCCACAGGGCGTTGTGATCGAGTTCGATCATCTGGGGTTCGGCCCCTGCGCCGTAGACGATGCCGGGTGCGCGACCCGAAATGCGCAGACGGCGGCTCGCACCCGTACCTTGCTTGGCGCGCTCAAAAGCGACGAATTGCATAACTAGACTCCTGATGGGGCCGGCCGCGACCAGCCTTGGCCCTCTGTTGAAAAAGACACCGCGCCATGGTGGCGCGCTGCCTGCTTGGTGTTCCCGACAGCATCAAGCCTCCCGCAGGAGGCTCGATGGCGTGGCGCGTACCTGGCGGTACGGCGCCGCTCAGTCCGAGAACAGACTCGATACCGACTCCCCCTTGGAGATGCGCTGGATGGTTTCTGCGACCAGCGGCGCCACGGAGAGCTGGCGGATCTTGCTGCACCCCTTGGCGGCGTCGCTCAAGGGGATGGTGTTGGTCACGACCACTTCGTCGAGCGCGTTGCCCTGGGCGATGCGCTCGATGGCCGGGCCCGAGAAAATGGGGTGGGTGCAGTAGGCGTAGACGCTCTTGGCGCCGCGCTCCTTGAGCACCTCGGCGGCTTTGACCAGCGTGCCGGCGGTGTCGATCATGTCGTCCATGATGACGCAGTTGCGCCCGTCGATGTCGCCGATCACGTGCATCACCTCGGAGACGTTGGCCTTGGGGCGGCGCTTGTCGATGATGGCCAGGTCGGTGCCCAGCTGCTTGGCCAGCGCGCGGGCGCGCACCACGCCGCCCACGTCGGGGCTGACCACGATGAGGTTGTCGTACTTCTTCTGGTTCAGGTCGCCCAGCAGCACCGGCGAGGCGTAGATGTTGTCCACCGGAATGTCGAAGAAGCCCTGGATCTGGTCGGCGTGCAGATCCATGGTCAGCACGCGGTTGACGCCCACGGCCTGCAGCATGTTGGCCACGACCTTGGCAGAGATCGGCACGCGCGTCGAGCGTGGGCGGCGATCCTGGCGGGCGTAGCCGAAGTAGGGGATGACGGCGCTGATGCGCTCGGCCGAAGCGCGCTTGAGCGCATCGACCATGATCAGCAGTTCCATCAGGTTTTCGTTGGTGGGCGCGCAGGTGGACTGCACCACGAACACGTCGCGGGCGCGCACGTTCTGCTTGACCTCGATCGTGACCTCGCCGTCGGAGAAGCGGCCTACGTCGACTGCGCCTAGCTGGGTGCCCAGGTGTTGGGTGATTTCTGCAGCCAAGCCCGGGTTGGCATTGCCCGTGAAAACCAGAAAATCAGGGTGATTGGCTTGCATGAGCGGCTCGGCAGTTTGATTTCAAGTCCCGTGTGGGCAATGGGTTTTGGCAGGGGAGGAAGGACTCGAACCCTCGCATGCCGGAATCAAAATCCGGTGCCTTAACCAACTTGGCGACTCCCCTACACAGGTCGGCTGCCTGACGGCAGCCAACCCTTTATCCTCAATCTGCAACCCAATCCGACAGCGGGTGGGCCTGCAGATTTTCACACATTCGTACCTGCCATGCGCCGGGCGCATCGTGCAGGTCAACCGCATGCGTGACTTGCGCGAACACCGCGCTTCCGGAGCCTGTCATCCTGGCGTGCAACCCCTTTGACGAGAGCCATTGAATGGCCTGGTCTACGTCGGGGCACAAGGCCTTTGCGACTGGCTGCAGAGCGTTTTCACCGAAGTTAAAGTGTTCAGCAGCAAAGCCTGAGATTGTAGCACATTGAAAATCGCGTTTGAGCGACGGATGCAAAAAAATTGCCTTCGTATCCAGTCCGGCGGCAGGCTTCACGACGGCGAAACGTACTGCTGGAATGCTGTGCTGCAATCCGAGGGGGCGAATTATGTCACCGATTCCCTCGACCCAGGCATTTGCCGGGCATAAAAAGAACGGCACGTCGGCGCCCAGCCCGACGCCTATGGCCTGCAGCTGCGCGCGCGTCAGGCGCAGGCGCCACAGGCGGTTGAGCGCCAGCAGCGTGCTGGCCGCGTCCGACGAGCCGCCGCCCATGCCGGCCTGCGCGGGAACGCGCTTGTGCACGGCGATGTGCGCGCCCTGGGTGCAGCCCGTGGCGGCTTGCAGTGCGCGCGCGGCGCGCGTGCACAGGTCGTCGGCGGGCAGGGGCGCTGCCAGGTCCTCGCGCGAGACGGCGCCGTCCGCGCGCAGTTCGAAGTGCAGGCTGTCGTGCCAGTCGATCAGCATGAAGACCGACTGCAGCAGGTGGTAGCCGTCGCCGCGCCGGCCGGTGATGTGCAGGAACAGGTTGAGCTTGGCGGGCGCCGGAACGTCGTAGAGGCAGTGCATGGCTAGTCGAGCACCAGGCGCAGCGTGGTGCGCGGCTGTGGGGTGTCGCGTTCGGCGGTCAGGCGCCCTTGCTGCAGGCCGCTCAGGTCGGCGCGCCAGCCGCTGGCGGCCACGGCCTGGCCGTGCAGCCAGCCGAACAGCGCGGCGACGGGCAGGGCGCTGCCCGTCAGTTGCTGCACCAGCTCGGCCAGCGAGGCGGCGCTTTGCGTTTGATCGGCGCGGCGCAGCGTGGCCTGCCCGGGCCGCCACTGCAGCAGGGCGATGCTGCTGCCCAGCGGGGAGAGCAGTTGCAGTGTGCCGGCCTCGGGCGTGCCCGAAAGCTCGAAGCCCGCGTGGAACGAGCGCTGCGGCATGTCCTCCACGGCGATGGCGAGCCGGCCGCTCCAGTGGTCGGCCTGCGCCGGGGCGCTGCGCGGCGGCTGGGCACAGGCGGCCAGCAGCGCGGCGAGCGCGCAGGCCGCCAGCAGGCGTGCGCGCGGCGCGCGCCGCACGCCCAGGCTCAAGGCTTGGCCCCCAGGCGCCGGATGGTGTTCTGCAGGGTCTCGTTGTCCTTGTCGGCCCGCAGGCCTTCGCGCCAGACGGTGAGCGCTTCGCCGCGCTGGCCCTGCGTCCACAGCACCTCGCCCAGGTGGGCGGCGATTTCCGGGTCGCGCTGCACGGTGTAGGCGCGGCGCAGGGTCTGCAGCGCCTTGTCGTGCTGGCCCATGCGAAATTCCACCCAGCCCAGGCTGTCGATGATGTAGGGGTCGTCGGGCGCGAGCTTCAGGGCGCGCTCGACCAGGTCCAGCGCTTCTTCCAGGCGTTCGCCGCGGTCGGCCAGCGTATAGCCCAGCGCGTTGAGCGCGTGGTGGTAGTCCGGCGCACGCTCGATGATGGTGCGCAGCAGCTGCTCGGATTTTTCGGCCATGCCGGCCTTCTCGGCCAGCATGGCCAGGTCGTAGGCCAGATCGTTGTTCTGCGGGTCGAGCGCCAGCGCCTTGTCCAGCACGGCGTACGCCTGCTGGAGGTCGCCGGCCTCGCGCAGCAATTGCGCTTCGGCCTGCAGCTTGCGCTGTTCTTCCTGGGGCGTTGCGGCCGGTACGGCGCGCAGCAGGGCCCGGGCTTCGCCCAGCTTGCCCTGGCGTGCCAGCAGCGAGGCGTAGCGCATCTGGGTGCCGAGCGTGTCGGAGCCGTCGTCGATGCGCGAGAGCCACATGCGCGCCTTCGGGATGTTGCCGTCCTTCTCGGCGATCTGCGCCAGCATCAGGTAGGCCTGGGTCTGCACGTTCTGGCGCTGCCTGGATTCGGGCAGGGTGGCCAGCAGCTCGATGAAGTGCTGCAGCACGGCATCGGCCTTGTCCAGTTGGTTGGTCATCAGCAGCAGCGACGCCTTGATGAGCCAGCCGTCCGGCGCTTCGGGCTGCTCGCGCACGGCGATGTCGACCTGCGCCTGGGCGTCGCTCAGGCGCTGCGCTTCGAGCAACTGGCGCGCGTAGGCCATGCGCACCTCGGGCAGGGGTTCGCCGGCCAGGTAGCGCTTGACGATGGCCTCGGCCCGCGTTTCCCCGCCCTTGAGCAACTGCAGCGCCAGCAGCGCGGCGCCCTCGTCGGACGCGCCGTGCGCCTGCGCGCTGCGCGCCGCCTGCAGCGCCCCCGCCTGATCGCCGGCGGCCAGGCGCATGCGCCCCACGGTCACCCAGGCGGCGGGGGCGAGGGCCGGGTCGTCCAGCTCGGGCTGCAGCGCCTGCTGCACCACCTGGGCGGCCAGGGCCTTGTCGCTGACGTGCGCGTACAGCTGGGGCAGCGCGCCCATGATGGACGGCCTGTCGTGCGCGGGCGCCGCCGCCAGTATGTTGCGCAGCGGCTCGGCGGTGTCGGCCGTGCGGTTGAGCGTGACCAGGATGCGCAGCAGGTAGCGGTTGGCGTCGGACGACGCGGGCTCGGCACGCGTCCAGGCGCGCACCGCGATCAGGGCCGACTGGGCCGAGCGTGTCTGCAGCGCCATTTGCGTGGCGCGGCGGTAGGCTTGCGGGTCGCCGCTGCGCCGCGCGGCTTCGAGCATGAGGGCGTAGCCCATGGCGGGGTCGCCCTGTCCGGCGCTCATCTCGCCCACCAGCAGTTCGTAGAACAGTTCGGCGTCGAGCTGCTCCTGCATGCCGCCGGGCGTGCCGGGCGGCTGGGCCCGTGGCGCCGGCTCCGTCTGCGGGGCTTGCTGTGCCTGGGGGGCTGCCTGCGGCCCGAAGACCTGGGCCTGCGCGGTGAATGCGGCGGCCACCAGACATGCCAGCGTCGCGATCCTGAAGTGAAGGGTCTGCACCATCGGCCCATAATAATCCAAGCCTCTGGATGTTTTTGGACGGATGCGCACATGCCTGAATTGCCCGAGGTCGAGGTCACCCGCCGCAGCTTTGCCGGCGCCATTGCGGGCGCGCGCATCGTGCGTGCCGTGCTCGGCAAGCCGCTGCGCTGGCCGCTGGGCGTGGCGCCGCAGGCGCTGCAGGGGCGGTATGTGCTGGGCGTGCGCCGGCGGGGTAAGTACCTGTTGCTCGACCTCGACCAGGGGCTGCTGCTGGTGCACCTGGGCATGTCGGGCAGCCTGCGCTTCGCGCCCAGCCTGCCGCCCGCCGGGGCGCACGACCATTTCGAGCTGCTGACCGACCGGGGCGTGCTGCGGCTGCACGACCCGCGCCGCTTTGGCGCCGTGGTCTGGACCGAGGGCGAGCACGACGCGCGGGCGCGCAAGCTGCTGGGCGGCCTGGGGCTGGAGCCACTGGACGCGGGCTTTACCGCAGCGGCCCTGCTGGCCGGGCTGCGCGCCAGCCGCATGCCGGTCAAGCAGGTGTTGCTGGCGGGCAAGGTGGTGGTGGGCGTTGGCAATATCTACGCCAGCGAGGCGCTGTTCATGGCGCGCATCCATCCGGCGACGGTGGCCGCGCGCATCGGTCCGCGCCGCGCCGCGCGCCTGCACGCGGCGATCCGCGAGGTGCTGGAGCGGGCGGTGCAGCAGGGTGGGTCGAGCCTGCGCGATTTTTCCAGCACCGACGGCAACGCCGGGCATTTCCAGCTGATGACGGCGGTCTACGGCCGCGAGGGCCAGCCGTGCCGGGTCTGCGCCCAGCCCGTGCGGCTGTTGCGCCAAGGGCAAAGAAGCACTTACTTCTGCCCTCGCTGCCAGCGCCCATAGGCGTGTTCAATGGGTTGCGATGCTATATTGCTGCATCAGGTCCGCCAGGGTGGATCAAGACCGGAAGCAAAGTGGGACCCTCATTCAACGAACAGTTTGACCAGCATGGCGTCTGGCGTCGCGCCTTTGCCCAGCAGCTCAGTCAATTGGGCCAGTGGATGGGCGCGCACGAGCTCATGGACCGCGCCGTGCAGGAGCGCCTGCAGCGCCTGGAGGAGCAGGTGCGCAGCGACAAGGTCATGGTGGCGTTCGTCGCCGAGTTCTCGCGCGGCAAATCCGAGCTGATCAACGCCATCTTCTTCGCCGGCTACGGCCGGCGCATCATGCCGGCGAGCGCCGGGCGCACCACCATGTGCCCGACCGAGCTGGGCTACGAAAGCGGCAGCCAGCCCAGCCTGCGGCTGCTGCCCATACAGACGCGCATGCAGCCCCAGGGGCTGGCCGAATGGCGTTTGCGCCCCGAGCACTGGACCGAGGTGGCGCTGGACATGGACGACGCAGCGCAACTGGCCGACGCGCTGGCCAAGGTCTCCGAGGTGCGCCGCGTGCCGGTGGACGAGGCGCGCGCGCTGGGCTTCTGGCAGGACGAGGCGGGCGACGACAACCCGGTGCCCGACGCCGCCGGCCTGGTCGAGGTGCCGATGTGGCGCCACGCCATCATCAACATTCCGCATCCCCTGCTCAAGCAGGGGCTGGTCATTCTGGACACCCCCGGCCTGAACGCCGTGGGCGCCGAGCCTGAGCTGACCATCAACCTGATTCCGCAGGCGCACGCCGTGGTCTTCATCCTGGGGGCGGACACGGGCGTGACGCGCTCGGACCTGGCCATCTGGCGCGAGCACCTGGGCACCGTCGAGGACGCCGTGGACGCGCGCCTGGTGGTGCTCAACAAGATCGACACGCTGTGGGACACGCTCAACTCGCCCTCGCAGGTGCAGGCGCAGCTCGAACGCCAGCGCCACACCTCGGCCGAGATGCTGGGCGTGCCGCTGTCGCACGTGGTGCCGGTGTCGGCGCAAAAAGGTTTGGTGGCCAAGATCCAGTGCGACGACGTGCTGCTCGAATTAAGCGGCCTGCCCCAGCTCGAAGAAGCGCTGGCGCAGGGCGTGGTGGGGCGGCGCCAGGCCATCCTGCGCGCCACCGTGGCCAGCGGCGTGGCCGGGCTGCAGGCCGAGATCCGGCGCACCATCAACATCCGCCGGCGCGACCTGGACGACCAGATGCTGGAGCTGCGCAGCCTGCGCGGCAAGAACGCCTCGGTGATCGACGCGATGCGCGCGCGCATCGAGCAGGAGCAGCAGGAGTTCGACAGCAGCACGGCCAAGATCCACGCCGTGCGCGCCGTGCACCTGAAGATGCTGCGCGAGCTGTTTCACCAGCTGGGCGCGCGCTCGCTCAAGGCGCAGCTGGCCGAGCTGTCCGAGGCGCTGCAGCCCAAGGGGCTGAAGATGGGCGTGCGCAAGGTCTACGGCGAGACCTTCGCCCGGGTGCGCACCATCATGGAAGGCGCGCAGACCACCGGCGCCGAGATCCAGGCCATGCTGGGCGGCACCTTCCGCCAGCTCAATACCGAGTTCGGCTTCTCGCTGCAGGTGCCGCCGGCGCCGCAGCTCGACGGCTTCGTGCACGAGATCGCCGACATCGAACAGCGCCACCTGCAGTACGTGGGCATGGGCAACACGCTGCGCCTGGCGCAGCCCGAATTCGCCCAGCGCCTGCTGCGCGCCCTGGGGCTGCGCCTGCGCACGGTGTTCGAGTCGGCCGCCAACGAGCTGGAGCTGTGGAGCAAGTCGGCCACCTCGCAGCTGGATGCGCAGCTGCGCGAGCGCAAGCGCAGCTTTGCGCGGCGCATCGAGGCGGTCAACCGCATCCAGGAAGCGGCCAGCGGGCTGATGGACCGCATCGCCGAGATCGAGGACTCCGAGCGCGAGCTCGGTGCGCTCGAAGCGCGCCTGCAGGAACTCACGGTCCAGATGCTGCCGCCCGCCGGCGACGCCGCTCAGGCGCGGCCCGAAATCGCCAACACCGCCCCCATGCCGCTGCGCGCATGAGTGCGCCGGCGCCGGACGTTGCCGCGCGCGTGGTGCGCTGGCAGGCAGAGCACGGGCGCAACCACCTGCCCTGGCAGAACACGCGCGACCCGTACCGCGTGTGGCTGTCCGAAATCATGCTGCAGCAGACCCAGGTGGCGACGGTGCTGCAGTACTACACGCGCTTCATCGAACGCTTTGCCGACGTGCAGGCGCTGGCCGCCGCCGACGCCGACGCGGTGCTGGCGCTGTGGAGCGGCCTGGGCTACTACAGCCGCGCGCGCAACCTGCACCGCTGCGCGCAGCAGGTGGTGCGCGACTGGGGCGGCGCGTTTCCGCGCACCGTGGACGAGCTGGCCACGCTGCCCGGCATAGGCCGGTCGACGGCGGGCGCCATCGCCGCGTTCTGCTTCGGCGCGCGCGCGCCCATCCTGGACGCCAACGTGCGGCGCGTGCTGACCCGGGTGCTGGGCTTCGGCGCCGACCTGGCGCAGGCGGCCAACGAGCGCGCCCTGTGGGCGCACGCCCAGGAACTGCTGCCGCGGGCCGACCTGGAGCGCGCCATGCCGCGCTACACCCAGGGGCTGATGGACCTGGGCGCCACCCTGTGCCTGCCCAAGAAGCCCAGCTGCATGCTGTGCCCGCTGCACGACGTGTGCGCGGCGCGGCGCGAAGGCCGGCCCGCGCACTACCCGGTGCGCACGCGCAAGCTCAAGCGCGGCGCGCAGTCGTGGTGGCTGCTGCTGCGCAGCGACGGCGCCGGCCGGCTGTGGCTGGAGCGCCGCGCGCCGGCGGGCATATGGGCCGGGCTGTACTGCCCGCCGGTGTTCGAGGAGCGCGCCGGGCTCGACGCCGCGCTGCCCGCCGGCTGCGCGGTGCGCGAGCTGCCCGCCTTCATCCACGTGCTGACGCACCGCGACCTGCACCTGCACCCGGTGCTGGTGCAGCAGCAGGGGCCGGCCGCCGCTGGCCAGGCCACGGGCGTGCAGGAGGCGGACGGCGGGAAGGGCGCCGACTGGTACGCGCCCGGCCAGTGGGCCGCGCTGGGCCTGCCCGCGCCGGTGCGCAAGCTGCTCGATCAGCTACTGGTGGATATTAAAAAATAGTAGCTGATTGCGCTCATAAACAAACGATTTCAGATGGTTTTGTATCTGAAATTGGCTTTCATAAAGCGCAACCAGCTATCAAAATCACTGGCCCTGCCAGCGCCTGCCGTCCTGCTCGCGGTGGCGGCGCAGCGTGTTCCAGCGGCCCTGGAAGTGCGCGGCAAGCTGCTCGACCAGGTAGACCGAGCGGTGCTGCCCGCCCGTGCAGCCCACGGCCACCGTCACGTAGCTGCGGTGGTTGCGCGCCATCGCGGCGAGCCAGTGGTCCATGAACTGCGCGATGTGCTGCTGCATGGCCAGCACCTCGGGCTGCTGGCGCAGAAAGTCGGCCACGGGGGCGTCCAGCCCGGTCAGCTCGCGCAGCTGGGGCTCGTAGTGCGGGTTGGGCAGCATGCGCACGTCGAACACGTAGTCCGCGTCCATGGGCAGGCCGCGCTTGAAGGCGAACGACTGGAACACCAGCGTGAGCCGGTCCGGCGGCACCGCCAGCATGCCCTTGACGTAGTCCAGCAGCTGCGATGGGCGGATGGCGCTGGTGTCGATCACGTGCGAGCGCTCGCGCAGCTCGCCGAGCAGCTCGCGCTCGAGCTCTATGGTCTGCAGCAGCGCCTGCTGGCCGTCGCGCAGCGCCTCGCCCGACAGCGGGTGGCGCCGGCGCGTCTCGGAAAAGCGCCGCACCAGCGTGTCGGTGGCCGCGTCCAGGAACAGCGTGCGCAGGCGCACGCCCTGCGCCTGCAGGCGGTCGAGCTGCTGGGGCACCAGCGGCAGCGCGGTGGCGCTGCGCACGTCCATGGCCACGGCCACGCGGTTGCCGTGGTGGCCGTGCTCCAGCGCGACGAACGACGCCAGCAGCTCGGGCGGCAGGTTGTCCACGCAGTAGTAGCCGGCGTCCTCCAGCGCGTGCAGCGCCACCGATTTGCCCGAGCCGGACATGCCGGTGATGAGTACGACTTCGAGTGTCATGTCAGTGATCCATAGTGCTGCGCGCCATCCGCAGCTCATGCAACGAGGGCTGGCCCGCTCCCTCCCTCTCTGGGGGAGGGTTGGGGTAGGGGCCTGCAGCCGTGATTTGGGGTGACGCGCTGGCCGTGCGCGCAGCCCCCATCCCAGCCTTCCCCCACAGGGGGAAGGAGTGCGGGCAGGCGTGGCGCAAAGACCGGTTTCATTTCAGTTGCTCCACCGCGCTGCGCGCGTCCCACGACCCATGAAACTGGCGCGGCCCAGGCCAGGGCAGCCGCGCAAGGGCCGCCCCGCCGCGCTGGCTGCGTCCCCCTCCCACGCGCAGCGTGAGAGAGGGGGAAGGCGCGCAGCGACTCAGGGGGTGTTTCATTTCAGTAATCCATCGCGCTACGCGCTGCCCAGCATCTCGCGCGCATGCGCCAGCGTGGTGGGCGACTGCTGCTGCCCGCCGAGCATGCGGGCGAGCTCGTGCACGCGCTCCTGGCCGTGCACGGCGGCCACGCTGCTGACGGTGCTGCGGCCCTGGCGCGCCTTGGCCACGCGCAGGTGCTGGTCGGCGCAGGCGGCCACCTGCGGCAGGTGCGTGACGGCCAGCACCTGGCGCGCGCGCCCGAGCTGGCGCATGAGCCGGCCCACGGTCTCGGCCACGGCGCCGCCGACGCCGGCGTCCACCTCGTCGAAGATCAGCGTGGGCGCCTCGCCCAGCTCGCTGGTGGTGACCGAGATCGCCAGCGCGATGCGCGAGAGCTCGCCGCCCGAGGCCACCTTGCCCACCGGGCGCGGCGTCATGCCGGGGTGGCTGGCGACCAGGAACGCCACCTGGTCGATGCCGTGCGCGCCCGGTTCGGCGGCGCGCGCCACCTGCACCTCGAAGCGCCCGCCCACCATGCCCAGCCCTTGCATCGCCTGGGTGATGGCCCGCGCCAGCCGGGGCGCGGCGCGCGTGCGCTGCTGCGACAGTGTGCGCGCGCCCTGCTGGTAGGCGCCGGCGCGGGCCTGCTCGGCCGCCTCCAGCGCGGCCAGGTCGGCGGCGGCGTCCAGCTGCTGCAGCTGCGCGCGCCAGCCGGCCAGCAGCGCGGGCAGGTCCTGCGGCTGGCGCCGGTAGCGGCGCGCCAGCTGCAGCCACTGCGCCAGGCGGTCGTCGAGCTGCCGCAATTGCTCGGGGTCGGGTTCGGCGTGGCGCAGATAGCCTTGCAGCGAATACGCCACGTCGCCGGCCTGCGCCAGGCACGACTGCAGCAGCTCGTGCGCGGCGCGGAACTCGTCGGCCACGTCGGCGTGCGCCTCCAGGTGCTGCTGCGCGTGCGCCAGCGCCGTCAGCGCGCCGCCGTCCTCGTCGCCCTGCAGCGCGGCCAGCGCGGCGTGCGCGTCGTCGATCAGCGCCTGCGCGTTGGACAGGCGGGCGTGCCGCGCGTTCAGCTCGTCCCACTCGCCGTCGCGCGGCGCCAGCTTGTCCAGCTCGGCAATTTGCCACTGCAGGCGTTCGCGCTCCTGCGCCAGCGTGTCCTGCGCGGCGCGCGCCTGAGCCAGGCTTTTCTGCGCGGCGCGCCAGTCGGCCCACAGCGCGGCCAGCGGCTGCGGCTGGGCGCCGGCGTAGGCGTCGAGCAGGGCGCGCACGGCGTCGGGGCGCGTCAGGCTCTGCCAGGCGTGCTGGCCGTGGATGTCGAGCAGGTATTCGCCCAGCGCGCGCATCTGCGCGGCGGTGGCGGGCGTGCCGTTGATCCAGGCGCGGCTCTTGCCCTGCGCGTCCAGCGTGCGGCGCAGCAGCAGGGCGCCGTCGTGCGCGATGCCGGCCGCCTCCAGCCAGGCGTGCAGCGCCGCGCCGGCGGCGTCGAATTCGGCGGCGATCTCGGTGCGCTGCGCGCCTTCACGGATCACGCCGGTGTCGGCGCGCGCGCCCAGCAGCAGCTGCAGCGCGTCTATCAATATGGACTTGCCAGCGCCGGTCTCGCCGGTCAGCACCGTGAAGCCCGTGTGCAGGTCCAGATCGAGCGTCTGCACGATGACGAAGTCGGTCAGTGCAATGCGCCGCAAGGCCATGGTCAGGAACCTCCCTCGTTCCAGCGCAGTTTCTTGCGCAGCGTGGCAAAGTAGCTCCAGCCGCGCGGGTGCAGAAAGCACACGCGGTGCGCCGAGCGGCGCACCAGGATCCGGTCGCCGTGCTTGAGCGAGGCGAGCGACTGCATGTCGAAGTTGGCGCTGACATCGCGCCCGCCCACGACCTTGATCGACACCTCGGCCGAGTCGGGCAGCACGATGGGGCGGTTGGACAGCGTGTGCGGCGCGATCGGCACCAGCACCCAGCCGGGAATCGACGGGTGCAGCATCGGCCCGCCGGCCGACAGCGCGTACGCGGTGGAGCCGGTGGGCGAGGCGACGATCAGCCCGTCGGCGCGCTGGTTGGAGACGAACACGCCGTCCACCTCGACGCGCAGCTCCACCATGCCCGAGGTGGAGCCGCGGTTGACCACCACGTCGTTGAGCGCCAGCGCCTCGAACACGCACTCCTCGCCGCGCATCACGCGCGCCTGCATCATGGGGCGCGCGTCCTCCTCGTAGTCGCCGTGCAGTATGGGGGTGAGCGCGTCCTGGTAGCTGCCCAGCGGAATGTCGGTGACGAAGCCCAGGCGCCCCTGGTTGATGCCCACCAGCGGCGTGCCGTAGCTGGCCAGGCGCCGGCCCACGCCCAGCATGGTGCCGTCGCCGCCCACCACCAGGCACAGGTCGCACTGGCGGCCGATGGCGTCCACGTCCAGCGTGGGGTAGCAGTTAAGCCCCACGTTGCCGGCGGTCTGCGCCTCCAGCGCCAGCTCGCAGCCCTGGCCGACGACGAACTGGGCAATGCCGTCGATGACCTGGCGCGACCCCTGGGCCGCGGCGCCGGTCACCGGTTCCTGGTATTTGCCTATGACTGCGACGCGACGGAAGATGGGCTTCATGCGGAAATTACATCATTAATGTTTCGTAACGCTCTTGCCAGTATTCCAGTTCTTCTATTGGCGTCTTCCTGTATGTCAGGTTCATTGCTGCTAAGACCTGTACGGGTTCTATGTCCGCGCCTTCAGCGATTCGCATCATGACTATGTCCGGTAGTCTGCTTCTGCCTTTTAGGTAGCCAGAGAACGCTTTTGCTTCTACTCCGAGTGCTTCAGCGGCTTCCCTGTCGAACTTGATTCCGCACCGGCTCTTATAGATTCCAACTATTGATTCCATTGCATTCATGGTTATTTACTCCTTGAATAGTCTATATTTCATAGATAAAATCTACAACATAAAGACTTTTTCGGTATCACCTAGGAAAAGTCTTCAGGTTGAACTTTATCACCATGGAGCCACCCATGTCTGCCACCCAAATTTCTTTCGCCTCCTTCGCCATTGCTCAGCAAGCCGCTGCTGCGGTGGTAGCCCTTTCGTTGATGGCGGATGATTGCGAGTCTTCTTGCTCCGACTATTCGGAGTTCCGTCGTTTGGTCGAACTGGCTAACGAGACCGAAGAATGCCATTCTGGTCAATGGAGCCGAGGCGGCTACGTTCTGGCAGCTCTCGCCAACGCGCGGGCGCCTTTGTACTCGGGGCGTAGTGATCAGGCGGATTTGATGCGCTCCCTGCGCTTCCTTGCCCAATGCTGCATCGGTGCGGGGTGCTAAATGTCGTACGCCGCCCGCCAGCTCACCCTACCCGACATAGCGGCCCTCGATGCCGTCAACGCTTGCACTCCCCCCGAAGTCGCTGCAGCCGGCGACAGTTGCATGGTGGCTCATGCCGTAAACGGCGGGGGGTGCATCCATACCGTTCCCGGCCACGCAACCCGCCCCGGTCGCAAGCCCGTCCACGCCGACGCCGCCGCCCGCAAAGCCGCATACCGTGCCGATCGCGCCCGCATCGACTACACCGATGCCCCGCATATCGTCGCCGAGCTGCGCGAAACTGCAGCAGAGCTGGACTGCGGCGTCAATGAGCTGCTGCAAAGCATGGTGCGTTTCGCCCAGTGCAATCGCAACTGGAAGACTGCCGGCCTCTACATGACTCGCAGCAACGGGGCGCCCAAATGAGCCCCGAAGAAAAACGCGATCTCCAATACCGCGCCCGTCGCGCCATCGCCGCCCCGATACCTGCTGCTGTCCGCGACGGCGCTGCCAGCACGTCCGCCGACTATAAGCGCTGCGCGCAAGTCGTCGCCGCCTACCTGCGCACCGGCTCCCAGGCCGATCGCGCCCGTGTCCACGTCCTCCGTCTTGAGGGCATGCAGGGGTTGCTTCCATGAGCATTTTTTCGAATCCCGCCATCGAGGCCGGCGCGGGTCGTCGTGGTGCGTATGTTGCGCCGGCTGGCTCGTCTTTTATTCGCCGCCAGCGGGTTGAGCTGGGTTTGACTCAGCCTGAGGCTGCTAAGCATTGCCGCGTGTCTCTGCGCACGTTTCAGCGTGCCGAATCTGGCGATTGTGTGGATATGCAGACGCGCCGCTGTATCGAGCGCGCATTGGGGGCGTTATGGTGAAACCCGCCAATAGCCAGGCACAAGCTGCGGCCGCGAAACCCGCCATGCAGGCCTGGGCCGATTTGCACATTCTTTTCCACCTGACGCGCCCGCTGACCGTCACGGGGTATGGGGCAGCGCCCCATGTTCGTCCTGTCCCGCGCAACGTACCTGCAAACCCGCTAGCAGTGGCCACCAGCGCGCCCCAGGCCGCCACGCCCACGCCCTGCGAACAAGCGCCCGGCATCGTGGCCTCCACGCCCGCGCCCGGTCATCCGCGCAGCGCAGCACAAGCCACCCCGTGCCTTCCATCGCCGCTTGATAAACCGGTATTCACAGCGCCCGTCGTGTCGCCTGCTGACGCCTGCAGCGGCGCCGCTGGTGGCTCTGGCGCGCGCGCGCCCGCCGGGCCAGCTTGCGCCGCACGTGCGGGCGCCGCGGGCGCTTCAACCCTCCCCCATGGTAATCACGGGGAGAACAATCTATGACCCGTCCCACTGGTTCTGTTCACCAGAAGCACAGCAAGACCTGTGCTCTCGTCCTTGAGGGCAATGAGGTCAAGGCGCGTCTGATTGCTGAACGTGTCGCAACCAATGTTTCGGTGCATGTCGATTGGCTCCGCTTCACCTGTCTGCTGCGCAATGCCCCGTTCCCGGGCATTGAAACCCTGTTCCCGGAACCGATCCCGGATAACGCTCTTGAGCCTCTGAGCGAGCAGGAACGCAGCGAACAAGCGCGAAACCTCCTTCGTCTTCGCAAGATCATCGCCAAGCAACCGGATGCTGATTTCATGCCCAGCGTGCAGGCCATGCAGCTGGCGGAACGTGTGGCCTCCGTCCTCGGTGATGGCTTCACTGTCGCGCATGAGCTGCGCAAGGGTCACGACTTCTACCGCTACCGCGTCAGCATTGAGCGGTGCGGCAATGAGGTGGGATGGGTCGGCTTCCTCGCCTCCGGCGAAAGCCCACGCCAGCAGGCACAAGCCAAGACCATGCACGTCAACCTGTACGGCACAGCGTGCACCTTCGCCAAGTTCGGCTGGCGTGATGCCATGGCAAATCTGGTGGATGAACTGAATGCCACCATCACCCGTGCTGACATCGCACTTGATTTCTTCCAAGGCCTGCGCGGTGGCATGCGCCGTGTCAAGTCCGACTACGAAAACGGCCTGTGCGATGTAGGCGGCAAGCGCCCTAAGTGCAACATGGTGGGCGATTGGAGCGATGGCGAAATCGAGGGCAAGGGCCGCAGCTTCTACATCGGTTCCAAGGAGGCCGGAAAGCAAACGAACCTATACGAAAAGGGCCACCAGCTCTTTGGTGAAAAAGACTCGTCCGGCTGGATTCGGGCTGAGCTGCGCTACGGCAACAAGTTGCGAGTCCTCTCCTCCGACATTCTGCGCCGTCCGGCTGACTTCTTCGCTGGTGCCAGCGAGTGGCATGCGCTCCTGCTGACCGAAGCCCAGGCCTGCGCGCTACCTGAACCCGTTCCCTGTCAAAACAAGCTCGCAGAGCAAACCATTGAAGCGGAAGTGACAAGAAACGTTCGCTGGCTGCTTGACGTTGCAGCACCCAGCGTAGCCCTGGCATTCCAGTACCTGAGCGAAAACCTCTTTCTCGAAATCGTAGAGCACCAGAACGTACCGGGTCGAATGAAAAAGTTCTCCCGTACGGAAATCCAGCGCGCTTACGCAAATGCACACAAGCGCGTACACCCGGTAAGCGGTATTGGTCAACCCGCGTAATTACCTTAATCACTGACCACAAGGAAAAACCATGCAATTCAAATCCGAAGTCATCGTCCATGGCGTCAAGGAAAGCAAAGGTTCTGTTGACGGTCGCAGTTTCAGCAGCACGACCTTCCATTGCGAAGTCGATCTCACTGAAAACAGTGCGGGCCGTTCCATCGGTCGCGCGACGCGCCCGTTCAAGCTGGGCGATGCCGGTGAATTCGACAAGTGGGCGCACCTGGGCGCATCCTTGCCCGTCAAGGCCATCGCCACGTTCGAAATGGCGGCGGTCTCGCAAAGCCAAGTCAATCGCGACGGCACACAGCTGGTGCTGGTTGATATCCGCCCCGTCGAACAGGTCAAGGCACCCGCCAAGGTGGCCTAAATGCGCTACGTCATCCAGAGTGCATTTACCGGCGCATTTCTCGCGCCCAATCCCGAGGATGGTCAACCCGAATGGGTGACTATGCTCAGTGAAGCGTGCACCCTGGAAGACCTGGAAACCTGCGCGCAACTGATCGAAGACCATATTGATGCCTTCCACAAGGTCGTCATTGTGGATTTGGCCTGCCTTTATCGGCAAGTGGATATCGGGGGTTTGTGATTTCAGCAGATTGCCCGCCAACGTTGTGAAACGCCGTGGTCAATCTGGTGCAATCCCGCACCGTTTCAACGGAGAAACCTCTATGAAAAAGAACCTCGCTGTGCGCCTGGGCGCTATCGTTCCCTTCGTCCTGGTCGCTGCCACCTCGGCGCATGCAGCCCTGCCGACCGAAGTCACCACGGCCATCGCCGACACCGGCACCGATATGACCAGTGCCATCACGGCCATCATCACGGCCTTTATCGGCTTCTGGGGTCTGAACAAGATGGCCGGCAAGCTGGGCTGGAAGTAATCCGGCTTGATCAGGCTTAATCAAGGGGCAATGCTCCTTGATTTCTTAATAGGGTTGATTATGTCTGTCTGCGTTCGAATAGCTCAGCCGGGGGAAAATATCGGCGCTGTAAGCGGCCAGGGTGCGGCATTTCTTTCTGTGCCGACGCCGGTTATTGACGAATCATGTTCTTCTGGCTTGATTATTCAAACCGCGCAGGAAGTCAATAACCCGGCCAATGCTGACCGTGTGCAGGATATGACTGACCTCTTTTATGCATTCCTGCTTGTATTGGTCACTGTATGGGGCGCAAAACAAATCTTGAATCTTTTCACGGGTGATACCGACAGGGGTTAAAAATGCCGTCACCAGTTGAATACATGTTCGCTGCGGGCCTGTGCCTAATTCTCTTTGTTGCTTTTAAATGAGGCTCAAAATGTCGCAACACGAATTGATATACGTCACGCAATCCCTGCTCGCAAGCGCCTTTTATTATGGCGTCGCCGGTGGCCTTGTCGGCTGGGCCATCGTCCCGGTCGTGAAATTCGTTTTCCGCCGCGCCCGTTCTCTTTTCGTCTGGCGCTAATATGCTCCGCTTAGTAACGCTGCTTCTGGCTTTTGTCTTTAGTGGCTCTGCATTTGCGTTTTACGGTCAGGTCGTGCCTCCTGCGTCGTTTCAAACGATAGAGGGTGTCCCGCAAATAGCCGTTAGGGGGGCGCAATATACTACCCGCGTTGCGGGCGGTTATGTTATGACTGAGGCCGCTATGTCGGTTGGCGCTAGGTCTATCACAATTCCTATTGCTTTTCGCATTGCTGGCAATGCAGCTGCTTTTGCCGTAACTAAATTAAATCCGTGGCTGGCTGGCTTGCAACTCGCCGCGTTCGCTATTCCTCTCATTGTTGAATGGATTACTGGCTCTAATTCTGATCTTGAAGTTGACGATGATGGTCAATTAATGGTTCCTGCAAGGCCCGGTGTTCCTGGTGATTCTGGCGTGCCGAATGTGGAAAGTGATATTGATTTTGACCGGACTGTTTTGGCTGATGGCAGGACTTTAGCTCAGACTTGGGCTGATGATTTAGCGTCTGGTAATTATGGTTTAAATAATCCATATAATTATCCTATTAAGGTCGTTAATGGTCAGGATTCTATGTGCCCTTGTGCTGCATTTAATCCTAATGGTACGTGTTCTAGTAAGCCTGCGATTAAGTATCTTAGTAAATCTGGTTTTGGTAATGTTTTGACTTATCGTTGTATCGGCTCTAACCCTGTTGTTGGGGCTTCTGGTACTGAACCTGTCCCTGCACGCCACCCGACAATTGATGAACTGGGTAGTCTAGCTAATGGCCCTTTGAATCCTGCGCTCCTCCCATTGCTGGATATCCCTATTCCTGTTGAGCCGGCTCCGGTTATTAATCCGGTTTCTGAGCCTGTCGGCGATACTCTCATTGGCCCTAATGGAAATCCTGCGCCAGAACTGCAGCCGAATCCTGAGCCAATGCGTTTCCCTGATGGCGACCCTATACCTATTCCTAATACCAATCCGCAGCAGTATTCTCAACCCTGGTTTGAGGTGAGTCCCGCGCCTGTACCTGAGAATCTTTGGCGTGTTGAGGTCAGGCCGATCGCTACTATTACTTATGATCCGACGCCCCAGCCTGACCCATTCCCGCAACCTGATCCCGAAGACCCTCCCCCGCCATTTGATTTCTACACTGACTGTGACAAGTTCCCTGGTTCTCTCGGCTGTATGCCTGTTGGCGATCCTGCTACCCCTGAGGAAATCCCCACGGAAAACCGCAATATCTCATTGCAAAACGGCCCGGTATTCTCTGGCGGCTCCTGCCCTGCCAATTTCAATATAACCGTCCTGGGCAGAACCTTTACCATGCTGGAAATGGCGCAACCCTGCGCATGGATTTCCGGCGCATTCAAGCCGATATTTTTGCTGCTGTGCTTTATATCGGCGGTTTTCATTGTCAAACCTGTTTTGAAGTCTGAATGATGTATATCCTGCGCTGCATAATGGCCCTTGTGGTCGCCGCCCTGGCCTGTGCGGCTCCTGTCGCCATGGCACAGGATTTTGACTTCTACACCGATTGCGAAAAATACCCTGATTCCCTCGCATGTTCCCCGGTCGGAGACCCGGCGCCGCCTGAGGAAATCCCCAGGGAAGAACGCAATATTCAATTGCAGAACGGCCCCGTATTTTCTGGCGGCGGCTGTCCTGCCGATGTGACGATTAATATCCATGGGCGCCCCCTGCGTATATTGACCATGGCGCAAACATGCTCCTGGATTCAGGGATGGATAAAACCGTTTATCTTGTTCCTGGCTTCTTTCTCGGCTGTCTTTATTATTTTCCCAAGGGATTGATATGGGATTCGCTCAATTACTGCTCTCCCTCGTCGGGCCTGTTCTCTCTCGCATCCTGCTCGCGCTCGGCTTCTCTGTCGTTTCCTTCGTCGGCATGGATTTGCTCATGGATCAGCTCATTGCCTCGGTGCAAGGCGCCTGGGGTGGCCTGCCTGCCTCCATCCTCCAGCTCGCCGGTCTGGCGGGCATCGGTCAAGGCCTGGGCATCATCTTCGGCGCCGTGCTGACTCGCGTCACCATCTGGCAACTGCAGAAGTCAACGCGCATCCTCGGGGCCAATACATGATCACGCTCATTACGGGCCTTCCCGGTGCTGGAAAGACCCTGTACTGCGTCGGTCGCCTGCTGCGCGATCTGGTCGGAACGACCATCAAGTCAACCGATGATCACGGCCAGCCTGTCGAAGTCTCCAGGCGCATTCTGTCCAACATATCGGGCCTGCTGATCGACCATGATCTGATCGGCGCTGATGCGGGCGGCGGTCTGGCTGACTGGTTCGATTGGTGCAAGCCGGGCGATGTCATCGTCTACGATGAAGTGCAACGTAGCTGGCCTCCGCGTCCTAACGGCTCCAAGGTACCGGAGTTCATAAGCGCCCTGGAAACGCACCGGCACAAAGGCGTTGACTTCATCATCATGACGCAAAACCCGATGCTGCTAGACCGCAACGTCATTGCGTTGGTCGGGCGCCATCTGCACGTGCGCCGCCTGGGCAATGTCGGCGCTGCGCTGGTCTATGAATGGGATCACTGCAGCCGGCAATTGATGTATTCCAAGGCCTTGAAGAAAAGCGCCTTCAAATACGACAAAAGCGTGTTCAAGCTCTATAAAAGCTCTGAGCTGCATACAAAGCAGAAGGTATCGATACCGCCCCTGCTGTTCGTCGTCGGCGCTGCTGTCGTTGCTTCCCTGGTGCTCATTCCCACCTTCTACAAACGGCTGTCGTCCAAGACTGAACAGGTCGCTACCGTCCCACAATCGAAACCCGCCAACGGGGCCGGTGGCATCCAGGGCGCGGCAGCAGGCGTCGGTGGCCGTATCGCTTCCGCTGCCGGCGTCGGTGGTGAACCTCGCGGCAACGGCAATGCCTACGATTCCGCCGCCTTCGTCCCGCGTGTCAGCTATACGCCACTCAGTGCCCCGGCCTATGACCAGATACGTCAGGTGGTCAGCATGCCGATCATCGTCGGCGGCATGTGTTTCAAGGGTGAGTGCCGCTGCTACACCCAGCAGGGCACTGATTCCGGCATCAGCTCGCACAGCTGTAAAGACTGGATCGACCGCCGCCCATTCGATCCCTATACCGTCCAGGCCCAGGAAGTGGCTACGGCTGCGCCCGTCTCCCAGTCCGTCCAGCCGGGTCAGCCGCAAACCCGTACCGTCCCCCTGCCGTCCGGCGTGTCGAACCCGCATCTTGAGGCAAGGCCTGCGCCTCTGCTGCAGCAGGCTCGGCCGCATCCAAGGGGCTAGGCGCTACAAGTCGTTTTAAGCCGTTTTTCGCTGGATTGGTGTCTAGGTATTCCGGTTAGTTTTTGGCGTTTCGTTCCCGGTCACGGGTGGGGGAGTTGAATGCTTGTAGGTTATGCGCGGGTCAGCACTCAAGATCAGCATACGGCGTTGCAGCGTGATGCCCTTACGTCGCATGGTGTTCGCAGGGTCTTCGTGGAGTCGGGTTCGGGTGTCGGGCCTCGCCCTGAGCTGCAAAGGGCGCTGGCTAGCCTTGGCGGTGGCGATACGCTGGTTGTCTGGAAGCTCGATAGGGTCGCGCGTAGCCTTGTGGATCTGTTGGCGATTCAGGGGCGGCTAAAGCGCGCTGGTGCGTCCATTCGTAGCCTGACTGAACCGCTGGATACGACAAGCCCGTTTGGTGAATTCACGTTTCAGGTGCTGGGTGCGGTGGCCCAGCTTGAACGCTCCATGATTCGTGAGCGTGTCATGGCCGGTCAGGCTGCGGCCAGGGCGCGCGGTAAGACCTGGGGTAGGGCGCGCATGATCGATCCTGCTGATGTCGGCGCCATCGTTGATATGTGGCGTTCTGGTGCCTATACGCAAGCTGAGCTGGCCGATATCTGGTGCGTATCTGTGGCCTGCTTGCGTGATGCGATCCATCGGCATGAGGGGCGCGGTCGCTGGCTGCGGTGTGCGGGCATAAAAAAGCCCGGATGACCGGGCTTGCTTGGGGCGCTGGCGGTGCCAGTACATCATTAAAATGATTCGATGCTCGATGACCGATCCAAGTTGTTGCTCAAGGCGCTGGTGGAACGCTACATCGCCGATGGGCAGCCGGTCGGCTCGCGCACGCTCTCGCGCGCGTCGGGCCTCGAATTGTCGCCTGCCACCATACGCAACGTGATGGCCGACCTGGAGGAACTGGGGTTGATCGTCAGCCCGCACACCTCTGCCGGGCGCATTCCCACGGCCAAGGGCTACCGGCTGTTCGTCGACACCATGCTGACGGTGCAGCAGGAGCGTCTGCCGGCCGCGCCGCTGCGCGCCGAGCAGCCGCAAAAGGTCATCGCCAGCGCGGCGCAGATGCTCTCCAGCCTGTCGCAGTTCGTGGGCGTGGTGGTGGCGCCCAAGCGGTCGTCGGTGTTTCGCCACATCGAGTTCCTGCGCCTGTCCGAGCGGCGCCTGCTGGTCATCATCGTCTCGCCCGAGGGCGACGTGCAAAACCGCGTCATCTTCACCGAGGCCGACCACACCCAGGCGCAGCTGATCGAGGCGGCCAACTTCCTGAACACGCACTACGCCGGCCTGGCCATGGAGCAGGTGCGCGAGCGTCTGAGGCTGGAGGTGGATACGCTGCGCAGCGAAATCGCGCAGCTGATGCAGGCCGCCGTCAACGTGGGCAGCGAGGCCATGAGCGAGTCGCAGGACGAGGTGGTCATCTCGGGCGAGCGCAACCTGCTGTCGGTCAGCGACTTTTCCAGCGACATGGGCAACCTGCGCCGCGCCTTCGACCTGTTCGAGCAGAAGACGCAGATCCTGCGCCTGCTGGACGTCTCCAGCCGCGCCGAGGGCGTGCGCATCTTCATCGGCGGCGAAAGCCAGGTCGTGCCGTTCGAGGAGCTGTCGGTCGTCAGCGCCCCCTACGAGGTGGACGGCGAAGTGGTCGGCACGCTGGGCGTGATCGGCCCCACGCGCATGCCTTACGACCGCATGATCCAGATCGTGGACATCACGTCCAAGTTGGTCAGCAACGCGCTGAGCCACCGCAAGTAGCACATACAATTACCGGTTGCGCAGCGCGGCAGACGCAGCGGCGCACGGGCCTCTAGCTCATGCTTGGTTAGAGCAGCGGACTCATAATCCGTTGGTGCCGAGTTCGACTCTCGGGGGGCCCACCAACTGCAAGGGCTCGGATCGTCTCCGAGCCCTTTTTCTTGCACGCGATCCTTGCGCTGCGCAGGGTGCAGCGAAGGCTACCGCCGGCACGCCGTGCCGATGCGCGCGCGCCTTACCTGCGCCGCCCTGGCTGCAGCAGCACCACCAGCGCGCCGGCGCCGCCTTCCGCGGGGCGGGCCTGGACGAAGGCGAGCACTTCCTTTTTCTGCACCAGCCAGGCCTGTACGCGGCCCTTGAGCACCGGCGCCCTGCCAGGCGAGCCCAGCCCCTTGCCGTGCACGATGCGCACGCAGCGCAGGCCGGTGCGGTGCGCCAGGCGGATGAACTGGCCCAGCGCCTCGCGCGCCTCGTCGCGGCGCAGGCCGTGCAGATCCAGCTGGCGCTGGATGCTCCAGTGACCGGCGCGCAGCTTGCGCGTCACGTCCAGCCCCAGGCCGGGGCGGCGAAAGCTCAGCTGGTCGTCCACGTCCAGCAGCGTGCTCACGTCGAATTCGTCGCTCAGCGACTCGTGCAGCACCCGCGCGTCGTCCAGCACGCGCTGCGTTGGCACCGGCTGCGGCGGTTGGGGCGGGTGCCAGTGGCGGTTGTCCTGGCCCTTGAGCGGCGCTACCGCGCCGATGGTGTGGGCGAACAGGTTGCGTTCGGTCGCGGCGCGCGCGGCGGCTTCGCGCTCGGCCTGGGCGCGGGCGGCTTGCTGCGCGGCGGCCTCGGCCAGGGCGCGGCGCAGGGGCTTGAGTTCGGCGAAGGAGCGGGCCGTGGCTTTCATCGCGCTGCGCCGCACGGCCCCTGCCGATCGCCGGGCGCCCGGTATTGCGCGGCGATGAACTGCGTGACCTGCGCCGGGTTGAAGTTGTCGTCGCTCACGAAGACGAGCACGCAGCCGCCGCCGGGCAGCGGCGGCCCCCAGGCCATGGCCTCGATGTTGTCGACGTGCGCCAGGCCCAGGTGCGCGAAGTCGGCCACCAGCGTCTTGCGTACGGCCGTGTGGTTGCCGGGCGCGAGGGCGTGCAGGCCCAGCGTATCGCCGCCCTCCGCCAGGGCAATGCGGTACAGGCGTATGGAGTTGCCCACGCCCAGCGTGTAGCTGCGCTCCAGCACCAGCAGGTGGCCGGGGCCGTCGGCCAGGATCTCGCTCACGCCGTTGGTGGTGTAGCCGCCGGGCAGCGGGCTGGCGCGCGGCACGGCGTCGGGCTGGTAGGCGATCTGGCGCAGCGCACGGCCGCTGTCCACGTCGATGGCGGTGATGCGCACCGGCGCGCCGGCGCTGTCGGGCGTGGCGCGCGGGCCGTCCTGCCGCCACGGGCCTTCCATGGCCAGCCAGGCGGTGCGGCCATCGGGCATCAGGGTCAGGCCTTCGAGCGTGTCGTTGTCGTGCGGGCCGGCTTTTTTGTCTGGATGGGGCTGGAAGGACGCGGGCAGCGCGTAATCGCGCAGCAGCGCGCCGTCGGCGCTGCGGCTGGCGCGCAGCGCGGGGCCGAAGCCGCGGGCGAAGTCGCCCTCGCTGGTCCACAGCAAGGTATCGCCGCCGGGCAGCCAGCGCACGGCCTCGGGGTCGGGCACGTCCACGCCGTCCGGGGCGCGGCGCCGGGGCGCGTAGGGTTGGCCGGCGGCGTTCTGCAGCGTGGTGACGCCGGTGAACTCCGGCGCGGCGAGCGCGCTGGCGGTGTAGCGGATGCGCGCGGTGTAGAAGCGCGCGGCATCGACGTTGGAGCGGTCGTCCGAGAGCAGGATGAACCGGTCGTGCGCCGCGTCGTAGTCGATGCCCGAGAGGCCGCCCACGGTGGTGCCGCCGAAGTTCCAGCGGTGCGCGAGCGTGGCTTCGCCGATCAGGCGCAGGCAGGGCGTTTGCTGGCAGGCAGTTTGCGCGGGCGGCGCGGCGGGGGCCGTGCAGGCGGACAGCGCCAGCAACGCGATGGCGCAGGCGGCATGAAGGGGTAAGGGGCGCATGGAGGGCGAGTGTAGGCCGGCGGTCGAACGCTGCGCTCCCCGCGTGGACTCGGCATTGCACCCGCCGCCGCAGCCGGAGTCAGAACCGGTAGTTCAGCGTTGCCCGCAGGTTGCGCGGGGCGCCGTAGGTGCCGCTGGTCTCGAAATAAGCCCAGTATGTCTTGTCGAACACATTGTTCAGGTTGACCTGCAGGGACAGCCGGGGCGCGAAGTCGTAGCGTGCCATCAGGCCGACGACGGCGAACGCGGCCTGGTCGTAGCGGTACGTGCCGGAGGTGACTGTGACGTCCGTGTAGGTGTCGTTTTGCCACCGGACGCTGCCGCCCACGGTCAGCCGGTGCCATGCGCCGGGCAGCCGGTAGGCCGTGCCCAGCTTGAATAGAGTGGTAGGCAGGTGGGGGCTGAAGGCCGTGCCGTCGGGCTCTTGCGTCACGGTGCGCGTGATGCCCGCCACCAGGTTCCAGCCTGGCAGGGGTTCGCCGGAGATTTCGGCTTCGATGCCACGGCTTTTCACGCCCTTCGCACCCACGTAGGCGTAGTCGGTCGTTCCCGGAACGCGGTTGTCGCCGTCACGCTTGGCGACGTTGTCCTTGAGGGTCTTGAACAGCGCCACGGAGGCGTTGAGCCGACCTTCGAGGTATTCGCCCTTCAACCCGATTTCATAATTCTTGCCGGTGGCCGGGTCGAGGTAATCGCCGGTGGCCGTGCGGTTGTCCTGTGGGTTGAAGATTTCGGCGTAGCTGGCATACAGCGAATGGGATTGGCCCAGATCGTAGACGGCGCCGACGTAAGGAGTGAACCTTTTGTGCGCGCGCTTAGTATCGTTCGCGGTGCTGCGCCAGTCGGAAAAGCGTCCACCGACGATCACCTTGAGCGGGTCTGCGAGGGACAGGCGAACTGCCGCGTAGGCCGCATTCTCGCGGGTGCGCGCCGGGTCGCTGGCGGTGTAGTTGTAGTTGTTCCAGTCGGGTTCGGGGTAGGAGCCGTCCCATTGGTGGAAATTGCCGACGGAGGCGATGCCACCGCTGCTCGGATCGTAGCTGTCGTCCTGTGAATGCCGGCGGCTGCCATTCAAGCCCACGATCAGTTCGTGTTCCCGGCCCAGCAGCGAGAATGGCCCGCTGGCCTGCAGCGATGCCGTGGTCTGCTGGCGCGACGCTGTCCCGGCCCAGGGGTAGGCCGCGTCGTCGGCCATCGTGCCGGTTGTGCGATCCAGGCTGTCGCTGTACAGGTAGAGCAGTTTGGACTGGTAATCCACCTCGCGGCGGGTGAGGTTGCCCTTGAGCTGCCAGCCGTTGTCGAAGCGGTGTTCCAGGTCGGTGAATACCGTCTTGGTGGTGCTGCTCCAGCGCGTCCAGCGTGCTGCGGGGTTGAGCGAGCGGGACCAGTTTGTGCGCGTGCCGTCGGTATAGAGCAGCGGCAGGCCGCCCCAGGTCGCGCCCGTGGGCTTGTCGCGTTGGTAATCGACCCCTGCGGACAGGCGTGTCTGCGGTGTAAGGTCTGCCTCGACGACGCCATAGAGGCCGCCCTTGTCGTCCTGGTAGTAGTTGCGGAAAGAGTCGGTTTTCTGTGCCAGGGCTACAAGCCGGCCGCGCACGCGCCCGTCCCCGGAGAGCGGGGTGGACAGGTCCAGACTGCCGTGCAGATCGTTCCACGAACCCGCGCTGAGGCTGGCGCTGCCCCGGAAGGCCTTGCTGCTGGCGCGCTTGCGCACGTAGTTGATGGTGGCCGATGGCTCGCCCGCGCCGGTCAGCAGTCCGGTGGCGCCGCGCACCACCTCCACGCGGTCGTAGAACGCCAAATCCTGCGCGCTGTCGCCATAGCTGCCGCCGCTGGTGTCGTTGCTGACGACGCCGTCGTAGGACACGCGATCCACCGAGAAGCCCCGCGACCAGTAATAGGTGCGCTTGGTGTCCCAGGCCGCGCCGTGCAATCCGGTCACGGCAGTCAGCGCATCGTCGGCGGTGACGTAGGCCTGGTCTTCGATCTGCTGGCGCGTGACGACGCTGATTGACTGCGGCGTGTCGCGCAGCGACAGCGCAAATCCCGTGGCTGCCATGGTTGCCGGCGTTGTGTAGGAGGCAGAGCCCTCGGTGGTCGGGGTGGCGGGGGCCTGAGCCGCGACCGTGACGGTGGCCAGCATGTTGCCCGCTTCCTGCGTGCTGGCGGCCTGCGTTGGCGCGGCCACCACCGTCATCGTCCCGCTGGGCGTGATGGCCAGTTGCAGACCGCTGCCCGCCAGTGCGCGCTGCGCCGCTTCTTCCACGCTGAACCGGCCCTGGACGGCCGGCGCCTGCCGGCCCGCGAGCAGGGTCGGGTCGGCGCTGATGCCGCGCCCGCCCTCGCGGGCGATGCGCGCCAGCGTGTCGGCCAGCGGCGCAGCGGGCAGTTTCCACCCCTGCACTGCCTGGGGCGCCGCCGCGCTGGCCGCTTGCGCTCTGGCGGGCATCTGGCTGCCCGCGCCGGCGAGCAGCAGAACCAGGGCGGTGGCGACGGGGTGGAGGGCGGTGCGCGGGCGCAAGAGGGGCGGGCGTTGTGCGGCCATGGTGAATGCAATCCTTGTCGTTGCGTTGGAAAAAAGAGCTTCTTTCCGTTTGTGCAACGAAGGGCCGGAAATCCCTCACGGGTTGGGCGCGGCGGATGGAATGCAAAGACGGCCAAAGCGCCTGGCGGTTTTGTTTCGCTCTTTAAATAAATAACAAAATTAGACTGTAATCCTTACATATAAAGCGTAGATAGCTATCGTATTTGGAGGTTTTTGGGGCAAAGGGTGCTATACGCCCTGCCGGCGCACATCCACCAGCGTCAGCCACGCTCCCCAGCGCCGCACGGTGACGGGGTGGGTATCCACCAGATCCTGCAGCACCTGCTGCGGCCGATCGAGCGGGAAGACGCCAAACACGCGCAGGCGCGCGGCCTCGGGGCTGACGCGGATGGGGCCGGGCAGGTAGGGGCGCAGGGCGTCGATCACGTCGGACAGGGGCTGGTCGCGTACGACGATCAGGCCATCGGCCCAGGCGTCGGGTGCCATGTCGAAGGATTCCAGTGGGGCGATACCGCCGGCCGAGAAGCGCGCGCTGGCGCCTTCGCCCACGGTGTGGGTGGCGCCGCCCAGGGTGGTGATGCGCACGCTGTGCTCCATGACGTGCACCAGGGTGTGGCCGTCTTCCTCTTGCCGCACCATGAAGCGCGTGCCCAGGGCCTGCACGCTGCCCTGCGCGCTTTGCACGATGAAAGGGACGCCCAATAGCGGCGCAACGCTGGCGACGAGCGCGCCGGCGCGCAGCCGCACCAGGCGCGCGGCGCTGCCGTAGGCTATGTCGGCGGCGGAGCGGGCATCCAGCGTAAGGGTGCTGCCGTCGGACAGGCGGTGGCGGCTGCGTTGGCCGGTGCTGGTGCGCAGGTCGGCCGCCAGGGTGGTCAGCGGCGTTTGCCGGTGCGTGATCCAGCCGGCGGCGGTGCTGGCCAGCAGGGCCGCCAGCCCGCCGCGCAGCACGCGGCGGCGGCGCGCGGCGCTAGGTACGGGTGCCAGCAAGGCCTGCCGCGCGGCGGCAGCGGCGGGGGCGCCGCCGCGTAGCGGGGCGACGACGGCGTCCATGCCTTTGCCCAGGCGCGCCTGCACGGCGGCCCAGGCCTGCCGGTGGGCCTCGGCCTGCGCCAGCCAGTGGCGGAAGGCGTCGCGGTCGTCCTCGTTGGTGTGGCCGGAGTCCAGGCGCACCAGCCAGTCGATGGCCTGTTCTGTGGCGGTGTCCATGTCAGTCGGGGCTTGGCTGGGTGTACAGATGGATCAGCGCCTGCTTGATGTAGCGCTCCACCGTGGCCACGGAAATGCCCATGGCGCGGGCGATTTCGGCGTGCCTGAGGCCGTCGAGCCGGCGCAGCAGGAAGGCGCGGCGCACCTTGGGAGGCAGGCCGGCAAGGCATTGGTCTACCGCTTCGACGGCCTCGCGCACCAGGGCGTAGTCCTCGGGCGAAGGGGCTAGTTCCTCGGGCAGGGCGGCCAGGGCATCCTGCCAGGCCTGTTCCAGCTCGCGCCGGCGCCAGAAGTTGTAGAGCACGCGCTGCGCCAGCGTGGTGAGGTAGGCGCGCGGCTCTTGGATGGCATGGGCTTGGCGGGCCGCGATCACGCGCACGAAGGTGTCGTGCGCCAGGTCTGCGGCCTGGTGCGCATCGCCCAGCTTGCGACGCAGCCAGCCCTGCAGCCAGTCGTGATGATGGGCATAGAGCGTGTGAACCGGGTCGGGGGCGGACATGGCATTGTTGTAAATGAGAATTTTTCTCATTGTATGCCGCGCACCGCCGGTATTGTGGGATGGGGTGTTACACCAGCCCTTGCTCGGCCATCGACAGCGCGGCGCCGGGGGCGACGATGATGTGGTCGAGCACGCGCACGTCCAGCAGCGCCAGCGCGGCCTTGAGGGTCTGCGTCAGCGCCGTGTCGGCGGCGCTGGGCTGCACGCTGCCGCTGGGGTGGTTGTGCGCCAGCACCACGGCGGCGGCCTGGTGGTGCAGTGCGCGCAGCACCACCTCGCGCGGGTACACGCTGGTCTGCGTGAGCGTGCCGCGAAACAGCTCCTCCATGGCGATCAGGCGGTGCTGGCTGTCCAGGAACAGGGCGGCGAACACCTCGTGCGCGCGTCCGGCCAGGTGCAGCTGCAGGTAGTCGCGCACGGCCTGGGGCGAGTCGAAGGCGGTGCGCTCGCGCAGCTGCTGGGCCAGGGCGCGGCGCGCCAGCTCCAGCACGGCGATCAGCTCGGCGCGCTTGGCCGGGCCAAGCCCCTTGATGCGGGCCAGGTCCCGGGCACTGGCGTGCAGCAGCCCGGCAATGCCGCCAAAGCCGCCTGCGGCGCGCCCGTCGGCGCCGCACGGCTGCGGCGGGCCGAGCAGCTCCTGTGCCAGCTGCAGCACGCCCTTGCCGGCCATGCCGGTGCGCAGCAGGATGGCCAGCAGTTCGGCGTCCGACAGCGCGGCGGGGCCGCGCGCCAGCAGTTTCTCGCGCGGCTGCGCGTCCGGGGGCAGGTCTTTGAGGGGCATGGCGCAGTACGGCGGGCGGGCAATACGGTCTTGTGGGAATGGGCGGTTTTCTACAATGCCGGCAGTTTATCCAGAGCCTGACCCATGAACGCCAATGCTTCTGCCGCCTGCGCACCCACGGTGCAGCAGGGATCGTTTCTTACGCTGCACTACCGCCTGGCCGGCCCGTCGGGCGACGTGGTCAACACGTTCGCGGACAAGCCCGCCACGCTGTCGGTGGGCACGGGCTCGCTGTCGCCGGCGCTGGAGCAGCGCATCATCGGCATGGCCGAGGGCGCGCGCGCCAGCTTCGAGCTGGCCGAGGGCGAGGCCTTTGGCCCGCGCAACCCCGACATGCTGCAGTGGGTCACGCGCAAGCTCCTGAACGAGCTGGGCGACCCGCACGAGGCCTACAGCGTGGGCGAAGTGGTGCAGTTCCCCACGCCCGACGGCCAGGGCAGCTACGCCGGCGCCGTGGTGCAGGTGCGCGACGACGGGGCCGTGTGCTTCGACTTCAACCACCCGCTGGCGGGCCGCCCCGTCACCTTCGAGGTGCTGATCATCGGCATTCTGTGACGCGATGAACCAGTCCAAGCAGATCATCCTGGCCGAGCCGCGCGGCTTCTGCGCGGGCGTGGACCGGGCCATAGACATCGTCGAGCGCGCGCTGGCCAAGTTCGGCGCGCCCATCTACGTGCGCCACGAGATCGTGCACAACACCTACGTGGTCAACGACCTCAAGGCCAAGGGCGCGATCTTCATCGAAGACCTGGCCGAGGTGCCGCCCGGCGCCACGCTGATCTTCAGCGCCCACGGCGTGAGCCGCGCCGTGCACGACGAGGCGCGCGCGCGCGGCTTCACCATCTTCGACGCCACCTGTCCGCTGGTGACCAAGGTGCACGTCGAGGTGGCCAAGCTGGCCAAGGAGGGCTACGAGTTCATCATGATCGGCCACAAGGGCCACCCCGAGGTCGAGGGCACGATGGGCCAGCTGAGCGAAGGCATCCATCTGGTGGAGGACGTGGACGACGTGGCGCGCGTGCAGCCGCGCCAGACGGCCAAGCTGGCCGTGGTGACGCAGACCACGCTGTCGGTGGACGACGCGGCCGCCATCACCGCCGCCGTGCGCGCGCGCTTTCCCAGCGTGCGCGAGCCCAAGCAGCAGGACATCTGCTACGCCACGCAGAACCGCCAGGACGCAGTCAAGCTGCTGGCGCGCCAGGTGGACTTGCTCATCGTCGTGGGCAGCCCCACCAGCTCCAACAGCAACCGCCTGCGCGAGCTGGCGGCGCGGCTGGGCACCACGGCGTACATGGTCGATTCCGCAGCCGAGCTGCGCCCCGAGTGGTTCGGCGGCGCGGCGCGCGTGGGCCTGACGGCCGGCGCTTCGGCGCCCGAGGTGCTGGTGCAGGAGGTGATCGCGCGCATCAAGGAACTGGGCGCGGTGGCCGTGCGCAAGCTCGACGGCATTGCCGAGACCATCAAGTTCCCGTTGCCCAAGGGCCTCAAGCTGGGCGAGGCCGTGGAACCGGACGATGCCGGTTCGGACAATCCCTAGTTCTGGCTGGTATGAAAACAATAGCTGCTTGCGCTTTATACATAAGCGTTAGCGGCTGTTCTTATTTGAAATTTCCGGCTGTGCCAGGGGTGGCGCGCGGCGCGGGTGCGCGGCGCGCATGGGCCAGAATGCACAGCTTTATACAATCTGTATCCCCTGACACCACGGGAGCGCCGCGGGCTCCCTGCATATGGAAATAGCAATACTGATCGCCCTCATCCTGCTCAACGGGCTGTTTGCCATGTCCGAGATGGCGCTGGTCTCGGCACGCCGGGCACGCCTGCAGAAGCTGATCGATGAGGGCGACAGCGGCGCCGGCGCCGCCGCCAAGCTGGGCGAAGACCCCACGCGCTTTCTCTCCACCATCCAGATCGGCATCACCTCGATCGGCGTGCTCAACGGCATCGTCGGCGAGTCCGCCCTGGCCAAGCCGCTGGGCGAATGGCTGACCGGCCTGGGGCTGCAGGCGCAGACGGCGGGCTACCTGTCCACCGGGCTGGTGGTGGTGGCCATCACCTACTTTTCCATCGTCGTGGGCGAGCTGGTGCCCAAGCGCCTGGGGCAGAGCTACCCCGAGACGCTGGCGCGGCTGGTGGCGCGCCCCATCAACTGGCTGGCGCTGGCGACCAAGCCCTTCGTGCGCCTGCTGTCGATCTCCACCGAGGGGCTGCTGCGCGCCCTGGGCGTCAAGGAACGCCAGGGCAGCGCCGTGACCGAGGACGAGATTCACGCCGTGCTGGCCGAGGGCACGAGCGCCGGCGTGATCGAGTCGCACGAGCACCAGATGGTGCGCAACGTGTTCCGCCTGGACGAGCGCCAGATCGGCTCGCTGATGGTGCCGCGCGCCGACGTGGTGTTCCTGGACGTGGACGACTCGTTCGACGACACCCTGGTGCGCATCGACGCGTCCGACCACGCGCGCTTTCCGGTGGTGCGCGGCGGCATGGAGAACATCCTGGGCGTGATCAACGCGCGCCAGTGGCTGCTGCGCGCCGCGCGCGACGAGCAGGCGCGCAGCCTGGACGGGCAAACGCTGCAGCAGGCGCTGTACGTGCCCGAGACCATCAACGCCATGGAGCTGCTGGACAACTTCCGCCAGTCCGACGTGCACATGGCCTTCGTGGTCGACGAGTACGGCGAGGTGCAGGGCATCGTCACCGTGCAGGACTTGATCGAGGCCATCATCGGCGAATTCCAGCCGCACGACCCGGAGGACTCCTGGGCCGTGCAGCGCGAGGACGGCAGCTGGCTGCTGGACGGCCACATCCCCGTGCCCGAGCTCAAGGACCGCCTGAACCTGGCCAGCGTGCCCGACGAGGAGCGCGGCCGCTACCACACGCTCAGCGGCATGCTGATGCTGCTGACCGGCCGCCTGCCGCAGGTGACGGACGCCGTGCAGTGGCAGGACTGGCGCTTCGAGGTGGTGGACATGGACGGCAAGACCATCGACAAGGTGCTGGCCGTGCGCGTCGAGCAGCCGCCGGTGCTGGAATCGGAAATTTGAATGAAATTGGCCTCTAACGCCCGTCCATAAAGCGTCAATAGCTATTTAATGAATAGCTAACTCCACAGGTCCAGCGGTGGATCGGCCGCCACCGCGCGCAGGATGTCGGTGCGCGAGACAAAACCCGTCAGCCGGCCCAGCTCGTCGGTCACCGGCAGCCCCGGCAGGCCGGTGTCCAGCAGCACGCGCGCCAGGCGGCGCAGCTCGGTGTCGGCCGACACCGTGGGCACGGGGCTGAACATCACGTCGGCCACCGGGCGGTGCGCCAGGTCGATGGCCTGGCGTATGGCGCCGGGCTCGGGCAGCAGGTCCAGCGGCGCCATGTCGGCGCGCAGCAGCAATCCCACCACCAGCCCCTGGGCGTTGAGTACGGGCGCCTGCGCAATGCGGTGCTCGGCCAGCTTTTGCCAGGCGTCGTTGACCATTGCGTCGGGCTGCACGCTGAGCGCGCCCTGGGTCATCACATCGGCCACCTGGGTCAGCGGCTGGCGGGCCTGAACCGGGCCCTGTTCGGTCTGGGTGTAGCTGTCGAGCGCCTGCTGCAGGCGCGCGGGGCGCGACGGCGTGGCGTCGCCGGCCGGCGGCTCGACCACCACCGTCGGCTCGGCGTCGGTGGTGCGGGTGCGCAGCGCCTGCGGGCGCTGCACGCGCCGCACCGGCGTGACCTGCGCCAGCCGGTCGGGTCCGCCGCGGTACATCTGCCCCGCTGGGCCGAATACAAAGAACATGGCCACCTCCTGCTCTGCCAATGTTATCGGCCCCGGCCCACTAAAATCCAGCCCATGCTAGACATCCTCCTTCTTCGCAAAGACCTGGCCAGCGCCATCGCCCGGCTGGAAACCCGCAAAAAGCCCCAGGCATTCCTCGACGTGGAGGCTTTCCAGGCGCTCGAATCCGAGCGCAAGACCCTGCAGACGCGCACCGAGGAACTGCAGGCGCAGCGCAACCAGCTCTCCAAGCAGATCGGCGCGCTGATGGGTCAGGGCGACAAGGACGGCGCCGAGGCCGCCAAGGCCCGGGTGGGCGCCATCAAGGCCGAGCTGGACGGCTCCGCAGCGCGCCTGGAGCAGATCCAGGCCGAGCTGCAGGCCATGCTGGCTGCCGTGCCCAACCTGCCGCACGAGAGCGTGCCCGTGGGCGCGGACGAGGCCGGCAACGTGGAGGTGCGCCGCTGGGGCCAGCCGCGCAGCTTCGGCTTTGCCGCCAAGGACCATGTCGACCTGGGCGAGCCCCTGGGGCTGGACTTCGACCTGGGCGTCAAGCTCTCGGGCGCGCGCTTTACCGTCATGCAGGGCCGCATCGCGCGCCTGCACCGCGCGCTGGCGCAGTTCATGCTGGACGTGCAGACCCAGGAGCACGGCTATACCGAGTGCTACGTGCCCTACGTGGTCAACGCCGAAACGCTCAAGGGCACGGGCCAGCTGCCCAAGTTCGAGGGCGACCTGTTCGCCGCCAGGAAGGGCGGGCAGGAGGGCGAGCCGGTGCCGGACAACGCCGCGCTCTACCTGATACCGACCAGCGAGGTGCCGCTGACCAACCTGGTGCGCGACGTGCTGCTGCAGGAGTCCGAGCTGCCCCTGCGCTTGACGGCGCACACGCCGTGCTTTCGCTCCGAGGCGGGCAGCTACGGGCGCGACACGCGCGGCATGATCCGCCAGCACCAGTTCGACAAGGTCGAGATGGTGCAGATCGTGCACCCCGACAAGAGCTACGAGGCGCTGGAGGAAATGACGCGCCACGCCGAGGCTATCCTGCAACGGCTGGGCCTGCCGTACCGCGTCATGAGCCTGTGCACCGGCGACATGGGCTTTGGCGCCGCCAAGACCTACGACCTGGAGGTCTGGCTGCCGGCGCAGAACACCTACCGCGAGATCAGTTCGATCAGCAACTGCGAAGCCTTCCAGGCGCGGCGCATGCAGGCGCGCTTCAAGAACGCGCAGGGCAAGAACGAGCTGGTGCACACGCTCAACGGCTCGGGCCTGGCCGTGGGCCGTACCCTGGTGGCGGTGCTGGAAAACTACCAGAACGAGGACGGCTCCATCACCGTCCCCGAGGTGCTGCGCCCCTACATGGGCGGGCTCGACCGCCTGGGGTAAGCGCTTCCCTGCGGCGCTGCGCGCCATCCCTCCCGGTCTTGCTCAGCGATATCGATCTGGCGCAGGGGCCGAGGGAGGGCGGTTGGCGCAGCGCCGCCATGCCGGTGCTTCGGTCTGCGGCTACATTGCGCTTTTTACCGGAGAAATTGCCCATGCATCCGCGCCAATTGCTGGCCCTGGCGGTCGTTGCCGTGGGCCTGGCCGCCCCCTGTGCCGCGCGGGCTGCCGACGCTGGCGCGCCGGCCCCCATCGTCATTGCCCACCGGGGCGCCAGCGGCTATCTGCCGGAGCACACGCTGGGCGGCTACGAACTGGCCATGCGCATGGGCGCCGACTACGTCGAGCCGGATCTGCAGCTCACGCGCGACGGCGTGCTCGTCGCCATGCACGACGACACTCTGGAGCGCACCACCAACGCTGCCGAGCTGCTGGCGCCGCGCAACGGCGGCTACAAGGTGGCCGACTTCACGCTGGCCGAGATCAAGACCCTGACGGTGCGCCCCACGCGCAGCGCCAGCGCCGGCTACCCAGGTTTCGTCCCCACGGCCGCGGACCCGTGGCGCGTGCCCACCTTGCAGGAGGTGATCGACCTGGTCAAGGGAACATCGGCTGCCATGGGGCGAGGCGCCGGCATCTACCCCGAAGCCAAACAGGCCGACCCGGCGATGGAGGACGCCATCCTCAAGATTCTGGCGCGCAACGGCTACGACGCCGCGCGCGGCAAGGTGTTCATCCAGTCCTTCAGCGACGCAACGCTGCGCAGCCTGCGCGCCAAGCAACTGGCGCAGGGCGGCGCGGCCATGCCGCTGATGCAGCTGGGCGTGGCCGCGATGGATGCCGGCGGCAAGGCGTATGTCGGCGTCTACGCGCCCCCATCCAAGGCCGTCACGCTGTTGCCGCTGCAGGAGGTGGCGCGCTACGCGGCGGGCGTGGGCGTTGCCATCGGCAAGAAAGCCTACCCCGTCACCCCGCAATTCGTCGCCCAGGCGCACGCCGCGGGGCTCAAGGTGCACGGCTGGACTTTCGCCAAGGCCGACGCCGCCCAGGCCGCGGACGAATACCGCAAGTACCTGGCCATGGGCATGGACGGCATGTTTTCCAACTACCCCGACCTGGCAGCGCAGGCGCGCGACGCATTTGTACGGGCCGGGCGCTAGCGTGGCTTGCGGGCGATAGAGCAAGCGTGCGTGCAAGCCGGCTCGGGCCAGGCCGTGGGCCGCATCGCCGCTGCGTGTGGCCCGGGCCTTTGCGGTTTACTTGGTGACGGCGAAGCTGCCCTTCATCAGCCCGATGTGGCCAGGGAAGGAGCAGAAGAAGCTATAGGCCTCGCCAGCCTTGAGCTTGGAGGCGTCGAAACTGACGGTGGTGCTCTCGCCGCCGCCGACCAGCTTGGTGGCGGCCAGCACCCGGGCGTCGCCAGGCTTGAGGTAATCCTTGTCGATGCCGGCTGGAATGCCATCGGTGGCCACGGCCTGCATGTCGGCCGTCTTGGTCAGCACCCAGTTGTGGCCCATCGAAGCCTTGGGCAGCTTGCCCGTGTGCACCAGCTTGAGCGTGACTTTCTTGCAGCTGGCGGGCACGCTCAGGCTGCTTTTGCTGAACTTCATGGCGTCGGTGCTTTCGATCTCCAGATCGCAGGGGCCGGCAATGGCGGCGGAGCCTGCGGCAAACAGAGAGGCCGCGACGATGAAATGTGCGTATCGCATGGTGTGTCCTTGGAATAAAAAGGAAGGGGAAAGATAAAAAATAAGTTGGCGTGCACGCGGGTGCTGGCTACGCACGATGGTGCCACCCTGTGCCGCGGTATGGGTATGACATGCGTCAAGAAACGCCAGCTCGGCAAGCGTTGGATGCGTGTCGCAAAGGGCTGCTGCGGATAACCTGAAATTCCTGCTAGAATCGCGGGCTTCGGCGCTGCGGAGAGGTGGCAGAGTGGTCGAATGTACCTGACTCGAAATCAGGCGTAGGGGCGACCCTACCGAGGGTTCGAATCCCTCCCTCTCCGCCAATACATGAACCGCTTGGTTGCTATCGTAATGATTGCATCAAGCGGTATTTTTTTGCCTTGACGCGCCCGGTTGCATGTGGGCGCTGGTTTTCATGCCTGCTTGGCATGGGTTGCTTCCTCGCGCGCTTCGCGGCGCACGGCCCACCAACCGACCTGCGCCAGCCATAGCGCAGCGATGATGGCCGCGCTGGCCATCAGCCACTGCCCCAGCCGCTCCTGGTCGTCCAGCAGATAGGCGTTGCACAGGCGCAGGGGCGAGTCGATGTAGAGCTGCCCGACGACTGCGGCCATTGGCAGCGTGTTGCCCAGGAAAAAGCCCTGCACGATCAGCCCGGCCTGGCGCCAGGACAGGCGCAGCGCTGCGCCGGCGGCCAGCAGCGCGGTGCACTTGGCCCATTCCACGCCGGGGCGCAGCAGCGCCAGGTCGAGCACCCGGGGGATCATCAGCACTGCTAGTACCAGGGCGACGAGCACCAGGCCGCTGATGCCGTGGGCGTTCCAGCGGGCGATCGCGCGGCGCGGTGCGTGCGCCAGCGCCGCGGCCAGCAGGCCGCCCGCCGCCATCCACAGCGGAAACTGCAGCAGCATGTGGCGCCACATGCTCGCTTCCAGCGCGTGGCGCGCCGGGGGCAGGGCCAGCAGCGCCAGCAGCACCAGGCCCGCCCACGCCTGGCGCGCCGGGGTAATGTGGCGCAGCATGCCGCGCAGCAGTGGGGGCGGGGCGTTCATGGCGTTTGCGTACGGGCGAGGTGGCGTGCGTAGTCCAGCGCCAATTGCTGCTCGGCCAGGTCGAACACGCGCACCATGCGCCCGCGGGCGTCGAAGACCAGCAGCGCGGCGTTGTGCTCGAAGTCGCCCAGCCCGTTGGGGATGACGACGACGCCCAGGCGGCGCAGCAGCAAGGCCTGCCCGGCGGGGTCGGGCACGCTGGCAAAGCGCCAGGTTGCGGCGTCGGCCCCCAGTCGGCCGGCGTAGGCCTGGAGCACCTTGGGGTTGTCGTACGTCCCGTCGAAGCTGATCGACAGCAGCCGTACGCCGCTGGCGGGCTCGGCCTGCAGCGCCGCCTGCAACTGCTGGAAGCTGCTGCCCAGCGACAGGCACACGGTCTCGCAGCGGGTGTAGAAAAAGTCGGCGATCGTGACGCCGCCGCTGCCCAGCACGGCGGGCATGGCGGTGGGGGCGGGTAGCGCCGGCCCTTGCAGCGTGACGGGGGGCGCGGGCACGGGGTTGAGCGCCACCTCCAGGCGGCGCGCGCCTTCGTCCGTCCAGACCTGGAAGTCGTAGGTCAGCCAGCGCGCCGCGGCCCAACCGCCCAGCGCCAGCAGCACGCAGGCCAGGGCGGTGCGCAGCATGGGCGGGGCGCCTATTTGAGCAGCGCCTTAAGCGCCGCGCCGCCTTCGAACGGCGTCTTGCGCTCGGCGCCGGCCTTGCGCTCGTCCTCGAACAGCTTGGCTTCCAGCGCTTCGCCCTGGTTCGACCAGCTGGTGCGTATGTAGCTGGCCACGCCAGCGAGTTCTGCGTCCGAGAGCTGGGCAAAGCTGGGCATGGCGCCCTGGTATTTGTTGCCGGCCACTTCGATTTCGCCGGTGATGCCGTGCAGCAGGATGTTGGCCAGCACGCGCGGGTCGCCATGTACCCACTCGGAGCCGTCCAGCGGCGGGAACACACCTGGCAGCCCCTTGCCGGTGGCCTGGTGGCAGGCGGCGCATTGCGCGGCAAAGATGGCCTTGCCGTCCACGCCGGCGCCGCCCGCGGCATTGGGCGCGGGGCCGGAGAGTTCGGCGCGCGTGCGCTGGTCGCCCCACTGGGAGTTGTCCAGCGGCTCGGTGTACAGGATGTAGATCACGGCCCACAGCACCATGCCAGCGGCAATCAAAAGGGCCGCCAGGGGCATGGGCCGGACGGCTTCCTCGGGGTCTTCGTTCTCGCGCTGCTGTGCGCGGGTGACCTTGTTCTGGTTCATCGTGGCCCTCCTTTCAAGATGCGCTTGCCGGTGTGTCCGCTTGTGGCGCGGGGGCAGCCTTGGCGCCGTCGGCGGCGTGGGGCTCGGGCGGCAGGATCGGATAGTTGCGCTTGAGGGCCTGCAGGTACTTCACCAGGTCGAGCGCCTCGGGCTTGGGCACCACCACTTTGCCGCTTGGCGCCGTGCCGGGGGGGAGGTTGAGCGCTTCCTCGCCCGGGTCGGCCTTGTCCTTGACGTCGAACAGATAGGGGAACGACGGCATGATCGAGCCTGGCACGTAGGCGCGCGGCTGGTACAGGTGGCCCAGTTGCCAGTCCTTGCTGGGTTGGCGTACGCCGATGTTGAACAGATCCGGCCCGGTGCGCATGCTGCCCAGCAGGTGCGGCCTGTCGTACACGTAGTCGCCGGGCACCGACGCGCGGCCCCAGCCGCGTTTGGCGTCCGCGGGCGCAAAGCTGGTCGAACGCGGTTGCTGGGTATGGCAGTACATGCAGCCGTTGGAGATGTAGCTGGCACGCCCGCGCAGCTCGGCGCTGGTGTAGGGCTTGAGTCCCTCGGGCGCCTTGACGTCGCGCACCTGAATGTAGGGCAGTATGACCAGCGCCGAGACCGCGATGCCGAAGGTAACCATCGCGCCGGCCGTGAGTTTGACTTCATTTTCCATGAGCGAGCTCCGCAGCCTTGGGTTGGTTCGAGAACAGTGCGGCGCCGGCGCGGTTGGGGCCAAAGCGCAGCGCCATGGCCAGGAAGTGGCCGACGAACACCACGTGGCTTGCCACCATCAACGCGCCGCCCACGCTGCGCCACTTGAGCCAGGGGATGGTGACGGCCACCGAGTCCATGAAGGGCCGGGTTTCATCGAGCATGGCCAGGCCCTGCAGCCAGCCGCCGTAGGTCAGGCCCACGAAATAAATCATGATGCCGACGGCGGCCAGCCAGAAGTGCCAGGAAATGAGTTTGGGGAAGGGCCATTCCCAGTTCATGATGCGCGGCATCATGAAATAGATCGCGCCGAATAGCACCATGGTGACGAAACCGTAGGCGCCCAGGTGCGCATGGGCCACGGTGAAGTGCGTGAAGTGCGCCACCTGCTGCACCGAGCGCAGCGCCTCGAACGAGCCCTGCAGCGACGACAGCAGGTACATCAGTCCGCCGAACATCATGA
>Ga0222429_100305_pt1 | contig 49785 bp, 44 predicted proteins | sample 1B50Ametagenome_FD_182475 | JGI IMG/M metagenome (GOLD analysis project Ga0222429, IMG submission 182475) | Enriched microbial communities from leaf-cutter ant dump, University of Wisconsin, Madison, United States - 1B50A (version 2) | ecosystem: Environmental > Terrestrial > Nest > Insects nest...
CCTGCACCTACGCCTGCACCTGCGCCTGCACCTGCGCCAACACCCACGCCAGCCCCAGCACCGCCGCCCCCCAGCCGGCCAGCAGTCTCCTTGCCCCAATCCATCCACGAACTGTCCAATACCTATACATTCGACCGCAACACCAGCGCCATTCCCAGCTGCCTGGCGGTGGATGCACAGCAAGAGAGCGCACCGCAGGCCGCCGAGGACACGCTGGCGCAGGAATGGGCACGCGTGCGCGGGCGATTGCAATTGAGCAATTGCGTCGATACCGGACGCAAAAATAGCTGCGGCGACTTCTAAAAACCAGTTCAACCGCCGCGGCAAACCCCCTACCATCGCTCCACCCAACAACAAGGAGCGAACAAATGGGGATGTTTCAATGGAATGAGCGCCCGGCGCAGGCATTGCAGGGGGCGGGAGTCATCGGGCCGGACGAGCGCCTGCCCTGGGGGCAGACCGGGTTGATGGGGGTGCAGCACGTGATCGCCATGTTTGGCTCCACGGTGCTGGCGCCCATCCTGATGGGGTTCGACCCCAACCTGGCGGTGTTCATGAGCGGCATAGGCACGCTGATCTTCTTCCTGATCACCGGAGGCAAGGTGCCCAGCTACCTGGGCTCGTCGTTCGCCTTCATCGGCGTGGTGATCGCCGCCACGGCCTACGCGGGCAAGGGGGCCAACGCCAACGTGGGCGTGGCGCTGGGCGGCATCATCGCCTGCGGCGCGGTGTACGCCGCCGTGGGTGTGGTGGTGCACCTGATCGGCACCGGCTGGATCGAGCGCTTCATGCCGCCGGTGGTCACCGGCGCGGTGGTCGCGGTGATCGGGCTGAACCTGGCGTCCATACCGGTCAAGAACATGGCGGCCAACAATTTCGAGGCCTGGATGCAGGCGCTCACCTTCGTCTGCGTGGCGCTGGTGGCGGTGTTCACCCGGGGCATGGTGCAGCGCCTGCTGATCCTGGTGGGGCTGCTCGCCGCCAGCGTGCTGTACGCGGTACTGACCAACGGCATGGGGCTGGGCAAGCCGGTAGACCTGTCGGGCGTGGCCGCCGCCACCTGGTTCGGCGTGCCGCAGTTCCACGCGCCGGTGTTCAGCGCGCCGGCCATGGTGCTGATCGTGCCGGTGGTCATCATCCTGGTGGCCGAGAACCTGGGCCACATCAAGGCCGTAACGGCCATGACCGGCAAGAACCTGGACCAGTACATGGGCCGCGCCTTCATCGGCGACGGCATCGCCACCATGGTCAGCGGCGCGGCCGGCGGCACGGGCGTGACGACCTACGCCGAGAACATCGGCGTGATGGCGGCCACGCGCATCTACTCCACGGCGGTGTTCCTGGTGGCGGCCGTCATCGCCGTGCTGCTGGGCTTCAGCCCCAAGTTCGGCGCGCTGATCCAGGCGATTCCGCTGCCGGTGATGGGCGGCGTGTCCATCGTCGTGTTCGGCCTGATCGCCATCGCCGGCGCCAAGATCTGGGTGGACAACCGGGTGGACTTCTCGCAGAGCAAGAACCTGATCGTCGCCGCCATCACGCTGATCCTGGGCACGGGCGAGTTCACGCTCAAGTTCGGCGACTTCGCGCTGGGCGGCATCGGCACGGCCACGTTCGGCGCCATCGTGCTGTACGCGCTGCTCGATCGCGGCGAATAGCGCCTGCTACCTGCGCAGCAGCGACCACACCAGGTCGATGCCCGCGGACAGCAGGTCGAACTGGTCGAACCCGCCGCTCTGCCGTCCTTCGAGCCGCTCGCGCTGGCGCGCGCGCTCCTCGCGGGCGTTCTGCCGCTCCAGCGCCACCAGCGCGTCGGCCAGGGCGTCGGGGCTGCGCGCTTGCTGCTGCTGCCGGACCTGCTGGCCGTAGCGCTGCATGGCGCGATCCACCGCCTCGGGGTCGAGCAGCGCCAGCGCCGAGCGGCACCAAGGGCAGGCGTGGTCGCGGCGGATGTCCACGCTGGCGCCGCAGGCCGTGCACGCGATGGTGCCCACGCGCCGCGCCAGCGCCTCGATCTCGAAGTCGTTGAGGTGGCGCACAAAGCCTTTTTCCACCATGAAGGAGCCGAAGGTGGAAAACCGCCCGTGGCGCGCCGCGCAGCGGTAGGTCACGTAGCGCCCGCCGCGCGCCACGTCGTAGCCCTTGGCCAGCGCCGCGCTGCAGCGCGGGCACTGCAGGCGCGCGGCCACCGGCTGGTGCCGGTCGCCGTTTCTTGCGTGCAGCAGCTCGAACAGCTGCAGCACCGCCTGCGGGCTCAGGCGCGTGTTCTCGTGCGGGTCGAACCAGATGCCCTGGCAGGCAAAGCACAGGTCCAGCGTCAGGGTGGCGCCGTCGCTGGCGGCGAACGGGCGCGGCTCGGTCAGCTGGCGGCACGACGGGCAACGGGTGGGCTGGGGCATGGCCGCAATGGTAGCCAGGCTTGCGCCGCCCGCGCCGGCGCCCGCCCGCACGGGGCAGGGTGCGTCAGCCGATGAAGCGCCCCGTCGCGCCCAGCACGCCCAGGTCGATGTAGCGCGAGCCGACGAACGGCGGCTGGCCGCCGTAGCTGACGGTGAAGCCGCCCAGGTTCAGATCGCGTATGCCGGCCAGCGCGGTGCGCAGCTTGGCCTGCGTCACGTCCTTGCCGGCGCGGTCCAGCCCTTCGAGCAGCACGCGGGCGTTGATGTAGGCCTCCAGGCTGCCCTGGGTGAATTCGCCGTTGCCCTTGGCGCGCATCGCCGCCTGGTAGTCGCGCACCACCTGCACCTTGGTCTTGGTCGGGTCGGGCACGACCATGGTCAGCGCCAGGCCGCGCGCGTCCTCGCCCAACCCTTCCAGGCTGGAGCTGGGCAGGCTCACGCTCAGGCCGGCCATGAGCACGCCGGGCACGTCCTTCTTGAGACCGTGCACCAGCCCCACCGACACCGTGCCGGCCGTGGCCAGCAGCACTGCCGCGGGACGCGCCTGCGCCACGGCGGACAGCACCTGCGCCAGGTTCTTGCCGTCGGTGGCCAGCGCCGTCTGCACCGCCGGCTGCAGCCCCTTGGCGGCCAGCGCCTTGGTGCCCACGTCGAGCAGTTCGCGGCCGTAGCCGTTGTCCAGGTAGACGATGCCTATGCCGTTGAGGCCCATGCCCGTCAGGCGGTCGATCAGGCGGTGCACCTCGTCGCTGTAGCTGGCGCGCACGTGGAACACGTTGCGCCAGTTCTTGCGCAGCGACGCCGCGCCCGTGACCGGCGCCACCTCGGGCAAGCCGGCGTCCTCGATCAGCGGGATGGTGGCGGTGTTGTTGGGCGTGCCCACGCACGACAACAGCGCCAGTACGCTGGCGTCGGCGATGAACTTCTTGACGTTGACCACGCTGCGTTCGGGCACGTAGCCGTCGTCCAGGATTTGCAGCTGCACGCTGCGCCCGTGCACGCCGCCGCGCGCGTTGACCTCGGCAAAGGCGGCGCCGGCGCCGCTCTGGATGTCCTTGCCGAAGTCCACCAGCGGGCCGCTGAGCGGCGCCGAGCAGCCGATGTTGATGGCCTTGGCCGTCACGCCGGGGGCGTCCTGGGACTGCGCCTGGGCGACGAGTGCGGGGGCCGTGGCTGCCAGCGCGGCGGCGCGCCCGGCATGGAGAACGAATTGGCGACGTTGCATGCAATGGTCTCTCGTGGAGTTTGAGGAATCGGCCGCCGCCATGGCGTGTTTGCGTGGGCGACAGCGGCGCCGGCGCAAACCGGCTAAGCTCGATGCGCCGCCCGGCAGCGGGCCGGGTGCGCGGCGATGCGGTTCATTCTAGTCACGCACGCGCGCCGGAACCGTTTTTTCATGCAACGCCGACCAAGACCGCCATGTCCCTCTGGAAAAAACCGATTTCGCTGGAACTGCTGAACCAGACCAACGCCGACACCGCCGCCACCCACCTGGGCATAGAGATCACCGAGGTGGGCGCCGACTTCCTGCGCGGGCGCGTGCCGGTGGACGCGCGCACGCGCCAGCCGTTTGGCATCCTGCACGGCGGCGTGAGCGTGGTGCTGGCCGAGACGCTGGGCTCGATCGGCGCCTACTACGCCTGCCCCGAGGGCCACCGCGGCGTGGGCCTGGACATCAACGCCAACCACATCCGCGCCGTCAGCAGCGGCTGGGTCACGGGCACGGCGCGCGCCGTGCACGTGGGGCGCACCACGCAGGTATGGCAGATCGACATGGCCAACGAGGCGGGCGAGCTGACCTGCGTGTCGCGCATCACCATGGCGATCCTGGCGCCGCGCGGCTAGGGATGCTCTGCACGAATCGAGCGGTAAGCAGGCGCTGCGGATCGGGATGGGCTGCTAGGCGCAAACCGCAGTGATAGCCGTAGCTATCACGAGGATTTGCAACGACGCAGACCGCCCGAGGCCGCAGATGCATGCGGCGCGGTGATTCGTGCAGAACATCCCTAGGAAGGCATCAGACGCCGTACGCCGCGCGCGCCAGGGCCTGCGCCAGGATCCACGCCGGGTCGAGCAGCGCCGCGCCGCGCGCCTGCGGCGCCTGCGGCAGCGCCAGGGGAATCTCGGTGCAGCCCATGATGACGGGCACGTCGCCGTGGCGCGCCAGCAGGGGCGCCAGCGCCTGGCCGAAGCACTGCGTGGCCAGCGCCGTGTCGCCGCGCTTGACGCCTTCGTAGATGCCGCGCATCAGCAGCGCGCGCCCGGCGGCGTCGGGCAGCAGCGGCGCGATGCCGCAGTCGGCCAGCGCCGCGTCGTACAGGCCGTTGGCGTAGGTGCCGTCAGTGGCCAGCAGCACGGCGCTGCGCGCGCCGCCGGCCTGCAGGTGCCGCGCCGTCTGGCGCGCGATGTGCAGCAGCTGCACCTGGGCGCACCGTTCCTGCAGCTGCCCATGCCAGGCATGCGCGGTGTTGCAGGCGACGGCCACGCTGTGCACGCCCAGCGCGGCCAGGCGTTCGAGCCCGCGCAGCATGTGCGGCAGCGGCCCGTCGGGCGCCTGCGGGTCGGTCTGCAGCGCCTGGGTGCGGTCGGGAATCGGCAGCTGGGCCAGCCAGTGCTCGGGGTAGGCCTGGTCGCACACCGGCCGGCCCAGCGCCTGCAGCTGCTGCGTGCAGGCCTGCACAAACAGGCGCGCAAAGTCCACCCCGGCGGCTGGCCCCATGCCGCCGAGGATGCCCACCGCGTGCGGCGGCGCGCCGTGGTGGGCTGCCGGCTGCATCGCTCAGAACGCGGGCTTGTCGCTCAGCTCGGTCAGGTTCTTCTTGAGCGCGTCGCTCATCGGCAGGCCCAGCGCCACGCCCTTGGGCGGGATGGGCTGCATGAACCACTTGTCGTACATCTTGGTGAAGGCGCCGGACTTCATCAGGCCGGCGATGGTGTCGTCCACCACCTGCTTGAACTTGGGATCGTCCTTGCGCACCATGCAGGCGTAGGGCTCGACCTGCAGCGCGTCGGCCACGACGTGGAAGTCCTGCGGGTTCTTGGAGTTGGCGATCAGGCCGTAGAGCAGGATGTCGTCCATGCCGAAGGCGGCGGCGCGGTCGTTGGCCACGAGCAGGAAGCCGTCGGCGTGGTCCTTGGCCAGCACCATGTCGAAGCCCCAGTTGTGCTCGGCGTTGGCCTTGCGCAGCACCTGCAGGTTGGTGGTGCCGGTGGTGGTGGCCAGCACCTTGCCCTTGAGGTCGGCGTAGTTGTTGATGCCCGAGCTCTTCTTCACGACCAGGCGCGTGCCGGTGTAGAAGTGGTTGATGGCGAAGTCCACTTCCTTGCCGCGCGTGGTGTTGTTGGTGGTGGAGCCGCACTCCAGGTCGATGGTGCCGTTGCGCAGCAGCGGGATGCGGTTCTGCGACGTGACGGCCTGCCACTGCACCTTCAGGTCGGGGCGGTTCACGGCCTTCTTGACGGCGTCGGCGATGGCCTCGGACATCTCCACCGTGATGCCGATCGGCTTGTCGCCGTTGAGGTAGCTGAACGGCACGGACGACTCGCGGTAGGCCAGCGTGATCTTGCCGCTGTCGCGCACCTTGTCGAGCGTGTCGGCGTGCGCGCCGGCCAGGCAGGTCAGGCCCAGGGCGGCGCACAGCAGTTTGGCGTGTAGTTGCATGGTTGTCTCCTTCTGCGGTGTAGTGAATGCAAGGCGCAGTGTAGGGACATCGCCCCGGCCTTGGGAATAACAATTGCGCCCCGGCCCATGCCGGTTGTTTATGGATTGATACCGCCGCGCCCGATCCGGGCCGTGCATGGCGCGCCTTGCCGGCCATGCATCGGTGGCTGCAGCGCATCAGCCCATAACGCCAATGCATACCTGATGCCGCCAAATCCATGGGCGCAACGCCGCATCCAGGCCTACAGTGCCGGGCATGGAAAACACACCCATGCATATCTGCGTCGTCGGCGCCGGCATCGTCGGGCTGGCGTCGGCCCATGCGCTGCAGCAGGCGGGGCACCGCGTCACGCTGCTCGACCGCGGCCCCGGCCCGGCCAGCGGCGCCAGCGGCGGCAACGGCGCGCAGCTGAGCTATTCCTACGTGCAGCCGCTGGCCGAGCCCGGCATCTGGAAGATGCTGCCCAAGCTGCTGCTGCAAAAGGATTCGCCGCTGGCCTTCCGCCTGCGCGCCGACCCGGCGCAGTGGGCCTGGGGGCTGCGCTTCCTGGGCGCCTGCACGGCGCAGGCGTCGGAGGCCGGCACGCGGCAGTTGCTGGAGCTGGCGACGCTGAGCCGCCAGGCGTTCGAGGCCCTGCAGGCGCAGGAGGGGCTGGACTGCGACCTGCATACCCCCGGCAAGCTGGTGCTCTACCCCACGCAGCAGGGGCTGGACGCGGCGGCGCGCCAGGTGGCGCTGCAGGCCGGCATGGGCGGGGCGGCGCAGCGCATCGTCGATGCCGCCACCACCGTGCGCCTGGAGCCCGCGCTGGCCGGCTACGCGGCGCGCATCGCCGGCGCCGTGCACACGCCCAGCGAGAGCGCGGCCGACTGCCGGCTGCTGTGCCAGCAGCTGGCCGCGCTGCTGGCCGCGCGCGGCGCGGTGCTGCGCTGGAACACACCGCTGCAGGGCTTGGAGCGCCAGGGCGACACCGTCACCGGCCTGCGCACCGGCGCCGGCCTGGTGCAGGCCGACCACTACGTGCTGGCCTGCGGCTGGGAGAGCGCCGCGCTGGCGCGCCCGCTGGGCCTGCGCCTGCCGGTCTACCCGCTCAAGGGCTACAGCATTACGCTGGACGCCGGCGCCGCGCCGGCGCAGGCCGCGCCGCGCGTGAGCGTGACCGACACCTCGCGCAAGGTGGTGTTCGCGCGCATCGGCCAGCGCGTGCGCGTGGCCGGCATGGTGGAGATCGTGGGCCAGGACACGCGCATCGACCCGCGGCGCATCGCCAGCCTGTGCCGCTCCACGCGCGAGGTTTTCCCCGACCTGCCGCAAGGCGACGACGTGCAGCCCTGGACCGGCATGCGCCCGGCCACACCCACCGGCCTGCCGATCACCGGGCGCCAGCGCGGCGGCCCGCGCAACCTGTGGCTGCAGACCGGGCACGGCGCGCTCGGGCTGACGCTGGCGTTCGGCTCGGCGCAGCGGCTGGCTGCGCAGGTACGAGAAAACACCCCCTGAGTCGCCTTCGGCGCCTTCCCCCTCTCTCACGCTGCGCGTGGGAGGGGGACGCAGCCAGCGCGGCGGGGCGGCCCTTGCGCGGCTGCCGCGCCTGGGCCGCGCCAGTTTCGTGGGCTGCGGGCGGCGGGCGGCACCGTGGATCAGGCACGCTCCCCCGACCAGAGGCATCGAGCAAGGGCCGCCCCGCAGCGACGATGCCGTCCCCCTTGGGGGAAGCGGCGCAGCCGTTCAGGGGGTGACCAGCAACCCGCGCAGCGCCTTACGCATTTCCTGCACCATGGCCTGGGCCAGCACCGAGCCGGGGCGCTGGCCCAGGCGCAGCGCGTTCACGCCCACGCTGATGCGCGGCAGCAGCGGCAGCACGTCGGCCTTGGCGCGGTCGGCGGCCAGCGCGGTGCAGCCGTCCACGATGGCCGCGCCCAGGCCGTACTCGGCCATGGCCAGCGCCGCGTGGTAGGTCTGCACCGTGACCACCGGCGACAGGCCCACGCCGTGCTCGCGGCAGGCCTGGCCCAGGCGCATGCCCAGCGGGTCCTTGGCGTCCAGCGCCACCAGCGGCAGCGCGGCCAGGTCGGCCAGCTCCAGGCCGGCGCCGCGCAGGCGCGACGCGGGCAGCAGCCCCTTGGGCAGCACGCAGTACATGTCCACCTCGGCCAGCAGCTCGTGCTCCAGCGCGGGCTGGCCGGCAAAGCTGATGACGAAGCCCACGTCCGCCTCCTGCAGCAGCAGCGCCGACACCACCTGCGGCGTGTGCAGCGCCTGCACCTGCACCTGCACGCGCGGGTAGCGCCGGCGCAGGCCGGCGACGGCGCGCGGCAGCACGTCGCGGCTGAGCGCGAACACCGTCAGCACCTGCAGCCGGTCGGCCGACTGGCCGTGGCGCAGGTTGACGGCCAGGCGCTGCACCTCGTCGAGCTGCTCGAACAGCTTCTCGATGTGCGGGAACAGCGCCAGCGCCTCGTTGGTCGGCGTCAGGCGCCCGCGCGCGCGCTGGAACAGCGCGAAGCCCAGCTGCAGTTCGGCGTGCTGCAGCGTTCGGCTGACGGCCGGCTGCGTCACGTTGATGAGCCGCGCCGCCGCGCTGACGCTGCCGGTCTGCATCACCGCGTTGAAGACTTCGATATGCCGCAGGCGCATCACAATCCTTTTAATAGCTATTTGCGCTTTATATAAGCCATTTTCAAATATTTTTGTATTTGAATTTGTTGTTCACCAAGCGCAAACAGCTATTGTTTTAGTTAGCCCCGTCCGCCTGTAGCCGCGCCAGGCGCTCGCTCTTCCAATACACCTCGGCGCCGCCGTCCATGCGGTTGAGCACGCGCGAGAGCACGAACAGCAGGTCCGACAGGCGGTTCAGGTACTGGCGCGGCGCGGCGCGCATGGCCTCGGTCTGCTGCAGCGCCACCACGGCGCGCTCGGCGCGGCGCGCCACGGTGCGGCACACGTGCGCCTGGCAGGCGGCGCGCGTGCCGGCCGGCAAGATGAATTCCTGCAGCCGCGGCAGGCCGGCGTTGTAGTGCGCCAGCGCGGCGTCGAGCTGCGCCAGCGCCTCGTCCTTGAGCGCCTCGTAGCCGGGCATGGACAGCTCGCCGCCCAGGTTGAACAGCTGGTGCTGGATGTCGATCAGCAGCTCGCGCACGTCCGGCGGCAGCGCCTCGCACAGCAGCAGGCCGACGTGGCTGTTGAGCTCGTCCACGTCGCCCATGGCGTGCGGGCGCGCGCTGTGCTTGGACACGCGCGTGTTGTCGCCCAGGCCGGTGGTGCCGTCGTCGCCGGTGCGCGTGGCCACTTGTGAAACTCGGTTGCCCATGGGGCGCTCCTTGCAAAGAATTGGCGATCGGCCAAGCATAGGGCAACGCCGCCCGGCCGCCGGCCCGCTTCCTACAATGGCTGCACAGACTTTCCGGAGACACCGCCCATGAACGCCCCCCTGCCCGCCATTGCCCCGCGCCCCGTGCCGCAAGCCCTGCTGGACGCGCTGAGCGCGCGCTTCGGCGCGCAATGCTCGACCGCGCAGGCCGTGTGCGCGCAGCACGGGCGCGACGAGGGCTCGATCGACGCGCCGCCGCCCGCCGCCGTGGTGTTTGCCGAGCGCACGCAGGACGTGGCCGACGCGGTGGCGCTGGCCGCCGCGCACGCCGTGCCGGTGATCGCCTACGGCGCCGGCTCGTCGCTGGAGGGCCACCTGCTGGCCGTGCAGGGCGGCATCAGCATCGACGTGAGCCGCATGAACCAGGTGCTGTCCATCGACGCCGACGACCTGACCGTGACGGCGCAGCCCGGCATCACGCGCAAGCAGCTCAACGAAGCCATCAAGGACAGCGGGCTGTTCTTCCCCATCGACCCCGGCGCCGACGCCAGCATCGGCGGCATGGCCGCCACGCGCGCCAGCGGCACCAACGCCGTGCGCTACGGCACCATGCGCGAGAACGTGCTGGCGTTGCAGGTGGTGACGGCCAGCGGCGAGGTGATGCGCACCGGCACGCGCGCCAAGAAAAGCAGCGCCGGCTACGACCTGACGCGGCTGCTGGTGGGCAGCGAGGGCACGCTGGGCATCTTCACCGAAGTCACGCTGCGCCTGTACCCGCTGCCCGAGGCGGTGAGCGCTGCCATCTGCTCGTTCCCGAGCATCGAGGCCGCCGTGCGCACCGTCATCACCACCATCCAGCTGGGCGTGCCGATCGCGCGCTGCGAGCTGATCGACGCCCACACCGTGCGCATGGTCAACGCACACAGCAAGCTGGGCCTGCGCGAGGAGCCGATGCTGCTGATGGAATTCCACGGCAGCCCGGCCGGCGTGCGCGAGCAGGCCGAGACGGTGCAGGACATCGCCCGCGAACACGGCGGCCAGGACTTCGAATGGGCCACCACGCCCGAGGAGCGCACGCGCCTGTGGGCGGCGCGGCACAACGCCTACTTCGCCGCCATCCAGAGCCGCCCGGGCTGCAAGGCCATCAGCACCGACACCTGCGTGCCCATCTCGCGCCTGGCCGACTGCCTGCTCGACTCAGTGGCCGAGGCCGACGCCAGCGGCCTGCCCTACTTTCTGCTGGGCCACGTGGGCGACGGCAACTTCCACTTCGGCTACCTGATCGACCCCGCCGTGCCCGCCGAGCGCGAGCGCGCCGAGCAGCTCAACCGCCAGCTGGTGGCGCGCGCCCTGTCGATGGCCGGCACCTGCACCGGCGAGCACGGCGTGGGCGTGCACAAGATGGACTTCCTGGCGCACGAGGCCGGCGCGGGCGCCATCGGCGTGATGCGCGCCATCAAGCGCGCGCTCGACCCGCAGAACATCCTGAACCCGGGCAAGATCTTCACGCTGTAGCGCGCGGGCCGCCAGCCAGCAGCCCCACCGGGCTAGCCGAACAGCTTGTTGGCCGTCTCGGCGATCAGGCGCCCCTGGAAGCGCGCGCCGTCCAGCTCGATGGCGCTGGGCTGGCGCTGCCCCTGGCCGCCGGCGATGGTTGTGGCGCCGTAGGGGCTGCCGCCCACCACCTCGTCGAGCGCCATCTGCCCCTGGAAGCTGTACGGCAGGCCGACGATGACCAGCCCGAAGTGCAGCAGGTTGGTGATCAGCGAGAACAGCGTCTGCTCCTGCCCGCCGTGCTGCGTGGCCGTGGACGTGAACGCGCCGCCCACCTTGCCGTTGAGCGCGCCGCGCGCCCACAGGCCGCCGGCCTGGTCCAGGAAGCTGGCCATCTGCGAGCACACGCGGCCAAAGCGCGTCGGCGCGCCGACGATGATGGCGTCGTACTGTTCCAGATCGGCCACCGCAGCCACCGGGGCCGCCTGGTCGAGCTTGAAATGCGCCGCGCGCGCCACCTCCAGCGGCACCGTCTCGGGCACGCGCTTGACGTCCACCGTCGCGCCCGCGGCGCGCGCGCCCTCGGCCACGGCCTGCGCCATGGTTTCGAGATGGCCGTAAGTCGAGTAATACAGAACCAATACCTTGGACATGCCGGATTCCTTTGCAGAGTGAGCGCTTGCCGGAGCCGCAAGCGGGGCGCGCGGCCAGCGCAGGCCGCATGCCTGCAATATGCCACCAGCGGCCGCGCCTTGCAGGCGGCGGGCCAGGCCCACATCAACGCGTCAGCGCGGCGGCGCCACCGGGTAAGGCGCCTGCGCGGCGCCGGCGCCCGGCACGTACAGCAGGTTGACCACGCCCATCACGTCGTCCACCAGGCCCACCGCCTGCTCCAGCAGGCGCGCCTGCGCGGCCGACGGCACGCAGCCCATCAGTGTGACGATGCGCCGCTGGCCCAGCACCCACACGCTGGTGTCGTCGAAGCGCCCGTCCTGGCGGATGTACTGCTGCACGCGCGGCACGATCTCGGCGTCGTACAGATACGAGTTGGCCAGCCGGCAGCGCCCCGACAGATAGCAGCTGGCGCCATGCTGGGTGCGCTCGTGGTTCAGGTCGCGCACCTGCTGCGCGGTATAGCGCGGCGCCTCGGGCACCGGGCAGCCGGCCATGGCCGAGGTGACCGGCACGAACGGATCGTGAAACGGATTGACCAGCGCCGCGGCATCCTGCGCCCCCGCGTGCGCCGGCAGCGCCGCGCAGCACAACAACCAAGCGCGCCATTGCATTGCCGGGTACCTCCTGGGCGGGGTTATACGGCGTGGGGCGGCCGGCTGGCAACCACCGCCGGAGCGCGCGAGGGGTTCGCTCAGCGCCGCCTGCAGCGCGTGTGCGTGCGCTCTTACGCCATCTGCACCCGCCGCGCCGCCACGCCCGCGCCGACGAAGCCGGCCGAGACCACGCTCAGCGCCAGCGCCAGCGCCGAGCCGTAGAAGATGCCCGAGTGCATGCGCGCGTCCAGCATCGCGCCGAACACCGGCGCCGCCAGGCAAAAGCCCAGGTCCAGCCCCGAGTACACCGTGCCGTACACCCGCCCCGTGGCGCCCGGCGGGGCGGCGCGCTTGATGAGCATGTCGCGCGAGGGGCCGGCAATGCCGATGCCCGCGCCCGCCAGCGACGCCACCGCCAGCGCCGCCATGCCGGGCAGCCACTGCAGGCCGACCAGCACCAGCAGCGCGGCCGACGCCAGCAGGCAGACGCTGATGGTTTTCTCCAGCCGCTGCACGCGCCCCACGATGAAGCCGCCCACCACCATGCCGGCGGCGCCGCACAGCATGTAGCCGGTGACCACCATGGCCGTCAGCGACAGCGGGATCGCGTACAGCTGTTCCAGCGCCGGGCCGGCAAAGCTCTGGATGGCGCTGAGCGAGCAGGTGCTCCAGAAGAAGAAGGCAAAGCACAGCCACACCGACGGCAGCTTGAGGAAGGCCATCGGGTGCTCGGCCCGAGCCGCGGCGCCCGTGGCCGCGCGGGCGGCGGGCGCGGCGTCGCCCTGGCGGTCGTCCAGCGCCTCGCGGTTCAGCGCCATCACGGCCAGCACCGCCAGCGCCCACGCGGCGGCGCCCAGGCAGGCCAGGCGCCATGACCCGGTCATGGTGGTGATGCCGGTCATGAACACCGGCGCCACGGCCCAGCCCAGATTGCCGGTGATGCCGTGCACGGCAAAGCCGTGGCCCAGGCGCGGCGTGGAGACGCGCTTGTTCAGGATGGTGAAGTCCACCGGGTGGAACGGCGCATTGCCCAGGCCGGCCAGCGCCGCCGCCAGCACCAGGCCCGCGTAGCCGCCGGCAGAGGCCGCCGCCAGGCCTGCGGCGGCGAAGCTGGCCAGCGCGGCGAACAGCACCGGGCGCGCGCCCACCCGGTCGACCAGGAAACCGGCCCCGGCCTGGCCCGTGCCCGAGACGACGAAGAACACCGACAGCAACAGGCCCAGTTCGGAGTAGCTGAAGCCGAAGTCCGCTATCAGAAACGGGAACAGCGGCGGCAGCAGCATGTGAAAGAAGTGCGAGGTGCCGTGCGCCAGGCCCACCAGGCCGATGGTGCGCGCGTCCTGGCGCAGGGGAACGGTAATGGTTTGCATGGGCACGATGTTAGGCAGGCCGGGCCGCTGCCGATATACGATAGTCTGCCAATTACTGTCGCAACCATGCCAAGCGCCGCCCCGCCCGCCCACGCTGCCGCCCACGCCCCCACTCGCGCCGCGCGCCCGGCGCGGGTGCTGTCGTACGTGGAGTCGCTCACCCCGCACCTGTTCGTGCCCAGCCGCAGCCGGCCGGTGCGCGCCAAGTTCTGGCTGCTGGCCGCCGACACCCAGGTGCGCCCGCACAGCCATCCCTGGGCGCAGGTGGCGATCTCCACCGCCGGGGTGATCCGGCTGACGGTGGATACCGGCACCTACATCGTGCCGCCGTCGCGCGCGCTATGGATTCCGCCCGGCGTGGAGCACGCGGTGACCATGGTGGAGGACGCCGACCTGCGCACCCTGTACCTGTACCAGAGCGCCGGGCGCTGCGGCCCCGACGTGCCGCGCGCCGACGAGTCGCCGTGGCGCCAGTGCCGCGTGCTGGAGGTGTCCGACCTGCTGCGCGCCCTGGTGCGCGAAATGCCCGGCGAGCCGGACGGCGCCGCGCCGCCCGCGCCCGGCGTGCTGCGCCGCGAGCGCCACCTGAGCGCGCTGATCCAGGACGAGCTGCGCCGCGCCAGCGCCGTGCGCCTGGGCGTGGACCTGCCGCGCGACAAGCGCCTGCGCCGCCTGTGCGAGGCCGTGCTGGCCGACCCCACGCGCCACGCCACGCTGGACGCCTGGGCCGGCGACAGCGGCGCCAGCGCGCGCACCATGGCGCGGCTGTTTCGCCAGGAGCTGGCGTGCACCTTCACGCAGTGGCACCAGCAGGTCATCCTGGCCAAGGCCGTGGCGCTGGCGGCCGGGCGCCGGCCCATCAACCAGATTGCCGCCGAGTTGGGCTACGCCAGCCCCAGCGCGTTCAGCGCCATGGTGCGGCGCGCCGTGGGGCAGCCGCCGGGACGGTTTCTGGGCCAGGCGCGCACCGGGCCCTGAGAGCGTAAACACGCTCTGAGGCGCCGCCCGGCTCATTGAGCGGCCAGCGCGGCCACGGGGTCGAGCCGCGCCGCGCGCCGCGCGGGCATGTAGCCGAACACCAGCCCCGTGGCCACGGCGCAGGCAAAGGCGCCGGCGATGGCGCTGAGCGCAAACACCACGGGCACGCCCAGCGCGATCAGCGCCGCGCCCACCGCCAGGCCAGCGGCCACGCCCGCGGCGCCGCCCACCAGGGTGACGAGCACCGCCTCGGTCAAAAACTGGCGCAGGATGTCGCGCTGGCGCGCGCCGGTGGCGACGCGGATGCCGATCTCGCGCGTGCGCTCGCGCACCGTCATCAGCATCACGTTCATCACGCCGATGCCGCCCACCACCAGCGAGACGGCGGCGATCAGCCCCAGCATCAGCGCCATGGTGCTGCGCGTGGCGGCCTCGGCCTGCAGCTTGGCGGCGGCGTTGCCGATGCGAAAGTCCTCGCGCCCGTGGCGCTGCAGCAAGAGCGCGTGGATGGCCTGCTCGGCCGCGTGCACCTGCGCGGGCGAGGCGGCAGCGAGCACGGTGTAGTCGGGCTGCGTCTGCACGCGGTAGACGCGCGCGCGGCCCGAGAAGTAGGGGATGAAGACCATGTCGTCGAAGTCCTGCGTGCCCGAGTCGGCGCCGCGCTCGGACATCACGCCGATGACCTCGAACGGCGCGTTGCCGATCAAGAGGTGCCGGCCGCGCGGGTCGGGCTCGTCCGGAAAGAAGTGCCCGCGCGCCTTGTGGCCCAGCACCGCCAGCGGGGCCAGGTCGCGGTCCTCGGCGTCGGTGAAGTAGCGGCCCAGCGCCACCGGCCAGCGCTGCATGGCGGGCAGCGTGTGGTTGGCCGAGAAGACGTAGACCTGCCGCTCCTCGCGCCCCCGGCGCACGGGGATGGGGTCGCCGATGACGGGCAGCACGTAGGCCACGTCGGGCAGCTCGGCGATGGCCGCCAGGTCGTCGTCGGTGATCTGCCCCGGCGGGCCGCTGGAGGCGCTGTAGTTGGGGCCCAGGTACATCACCGTCGCGCCCATCGCGCCCATCTGCTCGACCACGCGCTGGCGCGCGCCCTCGCCCACGGCCAGCATCACGATGACCGAGGCCACGCCGATGACGATGCCCAGCAGCGTCAGCCCGGTGCGCACGCGGTTGGCGCGCATGCCGCGCCAGGCGCTGCGCGCGGCCTCGCGCAGGTCGGCCCACAAGGTGCCCTGCGGGTTATTACTTATTTGATAGCTGCTTGCGCTTGCTGGATAAGCGTTTGAGCCGTTTTTTGCTTGAAATTCCGGGGCGCTGTCCGCCACGATGGCGCCGTCGCGGATCTCGATCACGCGGCGCGCCTGCGCGGCCACCTCGCGGTCGTGCGTGATCAGCACGATGGTGTGGCCCGCGTCGGCCAGCTCGTGCAGCAGCGCCATCACCTCGCGGCCGCTGGCGCTGTCGAGCGCGCCGGTGGGCTCGTCGGCCAGGATGATGCGCCCGCCGTTCATCAGCGCGCGTGCGATGGACACGCGCTGCTGCTGCCCGCCCGAGAGCTGGCCGGGCCGGTGCGCCAGCTTGTCGGCCAGGCCCAGCCGCGCCAGCAGCGCCTGGGCGCGGGCGGCGCGCTGCTGGCGCGGCAGGCCGGCGTAGATGGCGGGCACCTCGACGTTCTCCTGCGCCGATTCGGAGGCGATCAGGTGGTAGCCCTGGAACACGAAGCCGAAGGCCTCGCGCCGCAGCCAGGCGCGCTGGTCGGCGTCGAGCGCGGCCACGTCCTCGCCGGCGAAGCGGTAGCTGCCGTCGCTGGGCCGGTCCAGGCAGCCCAGGATGTTCATCAGCGTGGACTTGCCCGAGCCCGACGCGCCGACGATGGCGACGAATTCGCCGGCGTGGATGTCCAGCGTGACGCCGCGCAGCACCTCCACCTCGGGCTGGTCGCCGCCGCCGTAGCGGCGGCGTACGCCGCGCAGCGCGATCAGCGGCGGATTCATAGCTTGAACCAGCGCACGCCGCGTTCCGCCGGGCGCTCGCCGGTGACCACGCGCTCGCCCTCGGCCAGGCCGTCCAGCACCTCGGCCTGGTGGCGGCTCTGCACCCCGATGCGCACGGCGCGCGGCTGCACGCTGCCGTCGGCGCGCAGCACGCGCACCTGCGGCGCGCCGTCCGCCCCTGGGGCGATGGCCGCCAGCGGCACGGCGACGGCGCCCCGCGCGGCGGCGGTGACGAAGCGCACCTGCGCCGTCATCTGCGGCAGCAGCGCGGCGTCCTGGTTGTCCACGTCGAACAGCACGGTGTAGGCCACGGCCTTGGCGGCGGCGGCCTGGGTGCTGGCGCCGCCGCCGGCGGCCCGGCCCTCGGGCGTGGGCGGGGCGGGCAGCACCTGGCGCACGGTGCTGCTCCAGCGCCGCGCGGCGCCGCCATTTGCCGTGGCGTCGGCCACGTGCGCGCCCAGCGTGGCAAAGCTCACCGGCATGCCGGCCTTGACGCGGGCGATGTCGGCTTCGGAGACCTCGGTCCACACCGTCATAGAGGACAGGTCGGCGATGCGCAGCACGTTGGGCGTCTGGTAGGTGGCGTTGAGCGTCTGGCCTTCGCGCGCGTCCACCGTCACCACCGTGCCCGCCATGGGCGCGTAGATGCGGGTGTAGCCCAGGCGCGCCTCGTCGGCCTGCAGGCTGGCGCGGGTCTGCGCGATCTGGGCCTGCAGGTGCTCGATGCGCGCGGCGGCGGCGGCCTCCTCGGCCTCGGCGGTCTGCACGTCCTCCAGGCGCGTGGCGTTGCCACTCTCCATCTGGCGCTGGCGGGCCAGGCGCTGGCGCGCCAGCGTGTGCAGCGCCTGCTGCTCGGCGCGCTGTGCGCGCAGGCCAGCGAGCGCGGCGCGCCCGCCATCGACGATGGCCTGCTGCACGCTGGGGTCGATCTCGACCAGCAGCTGGCCCTTTTTCACCGCGTCGCCGGGCTGCACCGCCAGACGCAGGATCTGGCCCGAGACCTGCGCGCCCACGTCCACGTAGCGGCGCGGCTGCAGCGTGCCTATGGCTTCGACCGTGGCCTGCACGTCGGCGCGCACGGCGGCGGTGCTGTCGTACTGCGGCGCGGCCGGGCGGCTTCCCCACCAGGCAAGGCCCACCAGGGCCGCGCCGAGCACCACAACCCCTGCGGCGCGCCAGGCGCGCGCCGCCATCAGTGCGCGACCTCGAAGCTGAGCGTGGCGGTGTGGCGCACGTCGTCGTACTTCTTGCCGTCCACGGTGGCCGAACCGTTCACGCGCGCGGTCACTTCGAGCACGTAGAGGCCGGGGAACGGCGTGTCCAGCCGCACCGTGCCGTCCTTGGCGGGCGCGAGCGTGCGGCGCCAGCCCGCGCTGGTCTCGACGTTGACCTGCGTGGCGGACACGGCCGTGCCCTTCCACATCAGCTTGAAGGTGTTGCCGCCGCTCTCGGTGGGCACCAGCTCCAGGTCGTTCACGGCCTTGGTATCGGCGCGGCCCCAGCGCGCCTGGTAGTAGGTGAGCACGCCCTGGTCGCTGACCCGGCTGGCGGTCAGGCGCAGGTCCTGGGCCTGCGGCGCGGCGGGGATCTCGACGTGGTCGGCCTTGGCCTGCAGCGCCAGGTCCTTGCCGTCGGCCAGGTAGGCGCGCGGCGCCTGCAGGGCCGGCAGCGCGGCGCTGGGGCGCGCCAGCTCGCCCGCGTAGGCCTGCGCGCCGTCGCCCGCGCGCTGCAGCCACAGATAGTCGGCCCGGGCGGCGCAGGCGGCGGCCAGGGCGGCGATGGCGACAAGGCCGCGGGCCAGGATGGAGGTACGGGCAGGAATGACGGACATGGAGGTTGGAAAGCGAAAGAAGGGGGGAGCGGAAGAAGCGGGATACAAGCAGGATGGCGATGCTGTCAATCGGCGCCTCTCACCTTGTATGACGAACGAGCGGATCGCAAACGCCCAGGGGTTTACCCTTGGTTTACAGAAAATTTACAAACCGGCCCGTGACGGCGCTGCCTGCGGCGCCACGGGCCGGAACCTCAAAAGCGCACATCCAGCGCCACGCGCAGCGCGCGCGGCGTGCCGTAGTACGCGTTGCCCGTGGTGTTGTAGTACCACTTGTCGAAGGCGTTGCTCAGGTTGGCGGTCACGGCCACGCTGTCGGTCACGGCGTAGCGCGCCATCAAGTCCACCAGCGCGTAGCCGCCCTGCTCGAAGCGCACCTTGGCCGGCCCCTGGTTGTCGGCGTAGATGCGGCTCTGCCAGCGCACGCCGCCGCCCACCGTGAGGCCGCGCCCCACGCCCGCGATGCGGTAGCTGGTGAACAGCTTGAAGTTGTTCTGCGGCACGTTGGTGAGCAGGCGCGCCTTGGTGCGGTCGCGCGTCAGGTTGCGCGAGAAGCCCGCGGCCAGCTGCCAGCCGGGGCGCAGCTCGCCCGAGACCTCGGCCTCGAAGCCGCGTGTGCTGGTGCCCGAGACGGCCTCGTAGGCCTGGCTGCCGTCGGGCGCGAACACGTCGGGAATGGCCACGGCCAGGTTGTCCTGGCGCGCCTTGTAGAGCGCCGCCGCGACGTTGAGCCGCTCGTTGAAGAACGCGCCCTTGACGCCCAGCTCGAAGCTGTCGCCGGTCTGCGGGTCGAGGTAGTCGCCGTTCGCCAGCTTGCTGTTCTGCGGCTTGAAGATGCTGGTGTAGCTGGTGTAGGCCGACCAGTGGCTGTCGATGTCGTAGACCAGGCCGGCGTAGGGCACGACCTGGCCGGTCTCGCGCCGGTCGGTGACCGTCGTCTCGCCGGTGGCGTAGCTCAGGCTGGGCTGGTAGCGGCTCCAGTCCACCACGCGCGCGCCGGCCAGCAGCGCCAGCGCGTCGCTGGCCTTGAAGCGCAGCGTGGCGTAGGCGCTGTTCAGCCGCTCGTCCGAGCCGTAGGTGCCCACGCTGGGGTTGGGCGGCGCGGCGGGGCTGGTGCCGTCCCAGGTGTAGATGTCGTCGATGGCGCTGCTCCAGCCCGTGTGGTACCAGTTGGTGTAGGCCGGCGAGACGTGGTGGGTGCGCGACATCTGCACGCCCAGCGCCACGTCGTGCTTGCGGCCCAGCGCGTCGAAGCGGCCGGTGAGCTGCAGGTCGCCAACGTCCTGCACGGGCTTGCCCTGCCAGCGGCTGGCCCAGATGGTCACGCCCGCGCCGGTCGCGCGCACCGGGTTGCCGCCGCTGGCGTAGCCCACCACTTCGTCGTAGTCGTTCCAGCTGCGGCTGGCGCTGGCGCGCAGCTTCCAGTCGTCGTTGAAGGCATGCTGCAGCTCGGCGAAGGCGTTGCTGTAGTGGCGGTCGGAGTAGGCCCAGGCGGGCGCGGCCGAGTCGGAGCGGCGCCACTGCGTGCGCGTGCCGTCGGAGTAATAGGCGGGCAGGCCGCCGCGCGCGTGGCCGGTGGCGTCGTGGTGCTGCACCGAGGCGCCGGCGGCCAGCAGCGTCTGCGGCGCCAGGTCTGCCTCGACGATGCCGTAGAGCACCTTCTTCTTCTCCTGCAGCCGGTCGATGTAGCTGTCGTTGTCCTGCAGCGCGGCCACCAGACGGCCGCGCACGGTGCGCGCGGCGTTGAGCGCGCCGCCCACGTCCACCTCGGCGCGGCGCTGGTTCCACGAGCCCGCCTCCACGTGCGCCTGGCCCTGGAAGTCGGCCGTGGGGCGCTTGCGCATCAGGTTGATGGCCGCGCCCGGCGTGCCCATGCCGTTCATCAGGCCCGAGGCGCCGCGCACCACCTCCACGCGGTCGTACATGGCCATGTCGTTGGTCTGCATGCGCGTGGTGTAGCCCGAATCGAGCAGCCGCACGCCGTCGACCATGTAGGTCTCGACCGTGAAGCCGCGCGCATAGATGGGCGAGCTGTCCGAGCCCGCGTTGCCGCCCATGGCCACGGTCAGGCCGGGCGTCTGCTGCGCCACGTCGGTCAGCTGCGTCAGGCCCTGGTCCTCGATGCGCTGGCGCGTCATCACGCTGACCGACTGCGGCGTCTCGCGCAGCGACAGGCCCAGCGGCGTGGCCGTGCCGGCCTGGCGCGTGGTGTACGAGCCGGTCTGCTCGGTGGTGGCGCTGCGCTCGGCCGTGGCCGTGACGCGCACCTGGGGCAGCGTGGCGCCCGAAGCCGGCGCCGCGCCCGCGCGCTGCACCGTGACTGCCGTGCCCTCGATCACGGCCACCAGGCCGCTGCCCGCCAGCAGCTGGTCGAGCGCCTGGCGCGGCGTCAGCAGGCCCGACACGGCCGGGGCCGACCGGCCCGCCACCAGCGCGGGCTGCACGATCAGCTCCAGCCGCGCCTGGCGCGCCAGGTCGTTGAGCGCCTGCGCCAGCGGCTGCGCGGCGACGTGCAGCTGCAGCGGCGCGGCGGCGCCGGCCGCCTGGGACGACTGGAGCGCCTGGGCCTGCGCAGCCAGGCTGCCAAGGGCCAGCGCCCCGGCCAGGGCCAGGGACAGGGGGTGCTGTCGGAAACGAGGCATGCGTGAAATCTCCCGGTAAGGTTGGTTTTGAATGAGAAGTTTTCTCAAGAAGACGCACGACTCCCGGTTAACCCCAGGTCGAGGGAACGATTTTTTTGGCGCTATTGCGCCGCGGCGATTTCCGTCGTGCCGCCGCGCTCCTGCAGGCGCACGGGCAGCACGCGCGGCAGCATGCGTGCGAAGCTGCCCGGATTGCGCGGGTCGAAGGTGCCGGTCAGGCGCAGCGCGGCCACGGCCGGATCGCGCACGGCCAGGTGCGTGGGGCCGTAGCGGCCCAGCTCGGCCAGCGCCTGGTCCAGCGGCGTGTCGTCGAAGCTCACGCGGTGCCCGCGCCACGGCGCGATGCCCGACGGCGGCACGGCGGCCACCGGGCCGAGCCGCCCGGCGGCGTCGCTGGCGACCTGCTGCCCGGCCGTCAGCTCGACCACGGGGCCATCCGCCGCGGCGCGGGCCACTCGTACATGGCCTTGCTCCACGGCCACGCGCACGCCCCCGGCGCCGGGCACGCCAGGGGTGTGGCGCACCGCAAAGCGCGTGCCCACCACGGTGATGCGCAGCGGCCCGGCCAGCACGTCGAAGGGGCGCGTGGCATCGCCCTGCACGTGAAAGACCGCCTGGCCCTCGGGCAGGCGCACCTCGCGGCGCGCGCGGTACAGCGCCACGTCGATGCGCGTGGCGGTGTCGAGCCGCAGGCGGCTGCCGTCGGGCAGCCGCACCTCGGACTGCTGGCCGCGCGCAGTGGCGAAGCGCTGCTCGAACACGGGCTGGCGCTGCCAATGGCTCCAGGCCAGCACGCCGCCCACGGCCACCAGGCACACCGAGGCCACGGCCGCCAGCGCCCCGCGCCTGGGGCGGGCCGTCGTCCGGCCGCGCGCCACCTGGCTGCGCAGCCGCGCCACCTGCGCCGCGGGCAGGGCGTCAAGCGCGCGCCAGTCCTCCTGCCAGCGCGCCAGCGCGGCGCGGTGCGCGGGGTCGGCCGCCAGCCAGGCGGCGAACGCGCGCCGCTGGGCGGCGTCCAGCCCGCCGCCCTGGCGCACGAACCACTCCAGCGCCTCGCGTTCGATGCGGTCGCCGTCGTGGCTGCAATCGTGGTCGGGGTGTGGCGTTTGCACGGTCATGAGGCCCTGCAGGTGTAGACGCACGAAGGCGCCCAGACCCCAGCTCGCAGCGCTGGCACATTCATGCCGACTCCCCTGCCTCCATCGCGGCGCGGCAGCGCCGGCAGGCCTGCATGGCCCGCTGGATGTGCTGCTCCACCATCTTGCGCGAGATGCCCATGCGCGCCGCCACCTCGGCGTGCGGCAGGCCCTCGAACTTGTGCAGGACGAAGGCCTCGCGGCAGCGCGGCGGCAGCGCCTCGATGGCCGCCAGCAGCGCCTCGACGCCCTGGGCCGAGGCGGCGGCGGCCTCTGGCTCGCACGTTGCGGGCGCGGGCAGGTCGGCCAGGTCGGGCAGGGGTACGTCCTCCATGCCGGGCGGCGCCGCCCGCACCGCCTGGCGGCGGCCCTGGTCGATCAGCAGGTTGCGCGCCGTGCGGTACAGCAGCGCCCGGGGCTGGCGCACCAGTTGCCCGGCCTGCTGCAGCGCCAGCACGCGCGCGTACGCCTCGTGCACCAGGTCGGCCGCGCCGTCGCGGCCGCGCATCCGGCGGGCGAAGTAGTTCAGCAGTTCCTGGTAATAGTGGGCAACCACGGGGCGCAGAGCCTGGTCGGTGAAAAGGTGGGCGGCGCAGGACGCGGCGGGGGCCGGTCGCTGAGGATAAATGAGAATGAGTATCGATATTGTAAATACCGCCGCCGGAATCCGGGATTTCAAGCGTTTTAGGCCTCCAGCCCTTTGTGGATAAGCGCAAACAGCTATTCAATCAATAGCTAATCAACCCGCAGCAGCGGCCCGCACAGGCCTTGCTCGGGCTGGCGCGCCCATTGTTCCAGCCAGGCCCAGGCCTGCTGCACGCCGTCGCGCCCGGGGGCTTGCAGGCCGTGGTCGGCACCGGGCAGGCTGCGCGCGCAGTACGGCGCCGCCCGCCCCCGGGCCTGCCGGGCGAACCGTGCGTAGGCCTCGGGCGGCACCAGGGCGTCGGCTTCGCCCCACACGTGCAGCAGCGGCCACGGGCCATCGAGCAGGGGCTGCTGCACGCGCCAGCGCCACAGGTCGCGCCAGTAGCGCAGGCTGCGGCCCTGCGCCACGGCGCTGTCGGGTGCGCTGCCGGCCTGCAGCGCGGCCAGGGCCTGCCACTGCGCCAGCGCGCCGCTGCGCTGCGCCTGCAGCCGCCCGGCAGCGCGCGGGTCCAGGCCGCTGGCGGACAGCAGCACCAGGCCGGCCAGGCGCGGCACGGCGGGGGCCAGCGCGGGCAGCAGCTCGGCGCCTTCGGAGATGCCGACGAGCACCGTGGGCAGATCCGCCGCGGTGCCAGCATCGCTACGCAGCCACGCCCGCACGGCGGCCAGCGCATGCGCCTGCCAGGCGGACAGCGCGTCGGCCTGCACGAAGGCCGGTGGGCAGTCGCCGGGGGCGGTGGCGTCCTGCGGCTGCACGCCGGGCTTGTGCAGCACCAGCACCTGGGCATGCAGCAGGCCGGCGAAGTAGCGCCCGGCAAAGCGCCCCATGCCGGCGCAGCCCGAGCCGGGGATCACGATCACCCGGTAGCGCAGCGGCGCCGCGCGCGCGCCGCGCACCAGCGCCTGCAGGCGGGCGGCGCCGGCGCCGGGCAGCTCGATGCGGGCAAACCCGCCCGCAGCGTCCGCCGCCGCGCGGGCGGGCGCGGCGCTGGCGGCGCAGCCCCCCAGCCAGGCGCACAGGGCCGCAGACAGTACAAGGGCCAGCACCCGGCTGGCCCTTGTCGGAACGTGCTTACGCGCGGCGGCGCGGGGCATTACCTGAGGATGATGACCTGATCGGCCGGCTGCGGCTGCGGCACGGGCTGGCCCGCCGGGTAGACCGCCGGCGCGGCGGGGCGCACGCCGCGCGCCAGGTGGGCGTCGGTGTAGCCCAGCTGCGTGGTCAGCTGCTGGTACACGTCCTGCGACAGGCTCACCGAGGTTTCCTTGATGACCTTGGCGCGGTTGGGCGGGGCGATGTCGCCGCGGTTGGACAGGATCTTGGTGTCGTTGCCCTCGCCCTGCGCCGAGAAGGCGGCCTTGATCTCGTATGTCCGGGTGTTGATGAGCGAGAAGTCGGCCAGCAGCTGCAGGCCGTACTGGCGCGTGGCGCTGGTCGTGCCCTGCAGGGGTGAGAGCGCGTCGGTGAAGTCGATGCTGGAGATCACGCCGAACAGCACGTAGTCGGCGCCCTTGAACTCGCCCTTGCGGATGCGCGCGATGATGTCCTTCACGTCGGGCTGGCGCACCGGCGTGGCCATCTTGCCGCCCTTGACCTGGGCCAGCACCTGCTCGGCCTTGCTAGGCTGCGGCGCGCCGCCGTCGAAGCCCTTGCCCTGCACCAGGTGGAAGTAGGTGCCTTGCAGGAGCGCGCCCTTGATGTCGTTGGTGTAGCCGTGCAGCTCGCGCTGCTCGATGTAGCTGTAGCGCCCGGCCACGTAGGTGCCGCTGGCCTGCTCGGACGCCTGCATGGACTGCTGGCCCGAGTGCGAGCCCGAGCCGCCGTACGCGCCGTGGCTGTAGCCGCCGCTGTGGCTGCCCTGCGCGCTGATCTGGCTGCTGCGCTGGAAAGTGCCGGCCATGAAGTATTCGGAGACGCGCTGCGAATACGCCAGGTCGGTGACGGCGATGCGCGGCGCGGCGCCAGCCTGCTGCGCCTGCGCCGGCACGCCCCAGGTCAGGGCCGTGGCGGCGATCACGGCCAGGGCCGTGCTCATGGTGGTTCTGCGTTGCATGGAATGCTCCTTGTGCGCATCGATGAATGCGCGCCTTTTGAAACTGTCACGGCCCAGGCCAGCAGACGCCGCGCAAGGGCCGCCCCGCCGCGCCGGCGTCGTCCCCCTGCCCGCATTGCGCAGCGATGCGAGAGCGGGGGGAAGGCGCGCAGCGCCTCAGGGGGGTGTCACCTCTTGCTCGTTTTGCGGATTTCTTTCTCGTCCTGCCACTCGATGGTGCCCTCCTCCACGTCGAAGAGCTTGAGCGTGAACTTGTAGTACACGTCCTTGGTGCTGGCGCTTTGCTTGACGATGCTGGTCAGCTCGCCCTCCATCTGGTACTTGGCCGCCGTCATGTTGCCCAGCTTGGCGGTGCTGCTTTGCTTGTACAGGCCGCTCTGGTTCTGGCGCTGCAGCTCGTCCACGCCGGCCTGCATCTCGCGGATGGAGCGCACGAAGCGCACCTTGCCCGACTTGACCAGCGCGGTCTGGATGGAGTTCATCACGTTGGTGGTGTCGATGTACTCGCTGGTCTTGTTGCGCACGGTGGAGATCGTCACCGTGGGGCGGCCCTGGAAGATGCCGGTCTCCAGCAGGCTGCCGGTCATCTTCTCGGCGATCATCTGCAGGTCGGTGGAGCCGAACTCGTTGGTCACCAGCTCGACGGCCTTGGCGTCGCCGTAGTTGACCTGGCGGTCGAAGCGCACCACGGGGGACGACAGGTTCTGGCAGCCGGCCAGGGCGAAGGCGCCGGCAGCGGCGGCCAGTAGCAGGGTTGTGCGTTGCAGTGTTTTCATGGTTCTCAAACCTCTCGTGCGCTGCGCTCAGCGCTCCACGTTCATCTCGATGCGAAAGTCCACGGCAGCGCCGCTGGGCGCGACGCTCTTGACCGTCTGCTGGCCCAGGCCGAGCACGCCCAGCTGCTTCCAGGATTCGCCGTCGCCCACCTGGTTGCCCACGTTGTCCAGCCACTTGAAGCGGTAGAACACGGTGCGATCGCTGCGCTCCATGTTGGCCATGTCGGCCTGCACGATCAGCACGTCGTTCTTGCGCACGATGCGGATCTCGCGCACGGCGATGCCGTTGGCCTCGCCGCGCAGCGCCAGCTTGGAGGCCACCGCCGCGGGCGTGGCCGGGTCGTGCTGCTGCGCCTGCGCGGCGCCCGCCAGCGCGAGGGCGGCCACGCACAGCGCGGCCCGGGTATGGCGATGATTCATGATCGCTCCTTTGCTCTACAGGGTTACTGCGCTGGCGCGCTGGTGGTTGCCGCAGCCTTGGCCGGCGACGACGCTTGTGCCTTGCGCGGCGTGCGCGCCTTGCGCGTGCTGCCGGCCTTGGCCTGCGGCGCCGGCGCGGCGGCCGGCTCGGGCGCCGGGGCTGCGGCCACGACCGGCAGCTGGCCCATGGACGCGACCTTGCCGACGACGACGCTGTTGTAGTAGATGCGCAGCGGCACCAGCGCGTACTGGCCCTCGACGTGGATGGGGGTGTCGAGCATGCGGCCGTTGATGCTGATGCGGTGCTCGCCCGGCGGCAGGTAGCCGCGCGCCACGTACACGCGCCCGGGCAGCATGCGCCACATGCGGTCGTCGGCCTGCTCGGTGGCCACCGACGCGACGGCGCCCAGGATGCCGCCGATCAGCCCGCCGTGCTTTTGCAGCTGGTCCTGCATCACGCCCTTGACGACGGCGCGCGTGACGCCGCGCAGCACCATGCCGGGCATTTCGTCCTTGAGCGCGCGGCGCGCCATGACGTTCACGTCCACCACCTTGTCCAGCCTGAAGTCGTAGCCGGCCGCCGACACCAGGCCCAGCGCCGGGTCGTTGGACGGCTCGATCACCGGGTACGAGATGCTCGCCGTCACCAGGCCGCGGCCGGTGGGCACGGGCAGCGTGAAGGCCTTGGGCTTGCGCGCCGGGGCGTCGCCCGCCTCGACGACGAAGAGCACGTCGGTCATGCGCTGCTTGCGCTTCCAGGTGAAGCTGGTGCGGCTGTCCAGGCCGCCCAGGCCCTCTTCGAGCACGCCCGCGCCGGGGTGCAGCTCTATGGCCTTGCGGTAGCCGGGGGCGGCCAGGCTGTCCTCGCCCAGCACCTCGTACAGAAAGCCGGCCAGGTAGTGGCTCAGCGCGTTGGAGTACCCGTTCTTGAGCGCCAGCACCTCGGGGTCGTTGAGCGTCTCGGTCGGGTAGCCGTTGATTTCCTTGGCCTCGGTGCTGGCGCCCTTGGCCTTGGCTTCCTCTTCGGCGGCCTGGGTTTCCTTGGCGCGGAACTCGGCGATCACCGCCTCGCGCTCGTGCGTGCGCTTGATGTCCACGCGCGCCTTGTCGTAGTCGCCCGTGGCGATGTGGTTGAGCGCCAGGCGCGTGGTCAGAAAGACTTTTTCGTAGTCCTGCCCTTCGTAGGCCTTCAGGCGCTCGCTGATCAGCGCCGCGCCGACCGTGCCCATCAGTTTCTCGGGGCTGGCCTTGGCCGTCTCCTCCCATTCGCTGACCTTGGCGTCGGCCAGCAGGAACGCCTGGGTGCTGTCTTCGTAGCGCGTGTCCAGGCGCAGCAGCTCGCCGCGCTCCAGGTTGTAGAGCAGCGCCTTCTTGTCGTCGTCGGAGGTGGCCGACGCCTCCAGGCGCGCCAGCGCGGCCGGTATGCCGCCGTTCTGGCTGGCGCTTTGCACCTCGGTGGCGAGCTTGTCGTGGCTCTGCATGTTGGCGCAGCCGGCCAGGGCCGCGCCCAGCACCAGCGCACCCAGCAGTCTTGCCCTTGGCAATGACCAATGACTCATGGGATTCCTTGCAGTTGGATGGTTGGATGGCGCCATGAAACTCTTGCTCGATTCATACCATCCGCCCGCGCAATGGCGCCGCGCCGCAATCTATGTTGCCGCTGTGGCCCGCTGCACGCCCTCCTCCGGCGTGCTGCGGCTGCGCTGGCAGTTGCTCCTCTGGCTGTCAGTTTCTTGGTTGTTCTTCAACGCCAGGCGCGAATGTAGCAAAACCCAGGTCGTAAGCTGCCAATACAGGGCGTACGGCAGGTGTTTACAAGGAAAGCAAAGGTAACCGGTAGACCCACACCGGGCGGCCGTCGGCGCCGGCCAGTTGCGCCGTGGGCGTCGTGTCGGGCAGCGCGAACTCCAGGCTGACGAGCCAGCTGCCCGGCGCCATCTCGCCCGCCTTGACCAGCGCGCGGCTCATGCTCTCGGGCCGCTGGAACAGGTAGACGAGCTGGTAGCCGCTCCAGTCCGCCACCCAGATGTTGCCCCGGCGCACGCGCGCCCAGGGGCAGCGCAGCGCGCACAGCCAGCGCAGCGGCCAGCTCCACTCCAGCCCGTGCAGGCGCGCCTGCGGGTAGGCCTGGCGCAGCGCCTGCAGGCCGTGGCCCAGGCCGCAGCCGGCGTCCAGCACCCGGGCGCCGGGCGCCAGCGGCGCGGCGTCGGCCAGGCCGTGCAAGGCCTGCGCCGGCGTCGGGAAGATCGGCGCGTCGCGCCAGGCGTTGAGCGGGTACACGGCCAGCAGCAGGGCCAGCGGCAGCAGCCAGGCCCAGGCCGGCAGCTGCGCCGCGCCCGACAGCGCCAGCGACAGCGGAAAACCCGCCGCAATCAGCAGGCGGCGCCACCAGCGGTCGCCCCACAGGCTGGCGCCCGTGCCCAGCGCGCAGGCCGCCAGCAGTGCCGGCCACAGGCCCCAGCGCGGCTGCAGCAGGGCGAACGCCGCCCAGGCCGCGCCCCAGGCAAGCACTGCGGGCAGCGGCCAGGGCAGGCGCATGGGCCGGTCAGCCGCGCAGGCGCTCGATCAGCCCGTTGAGCGCGTCGAGCGAGCCGAACTGGATGGCCAGCTCGCCCATGTCCTCGATGCGCCCGCCGCGCTTGACGCGTTTCTTGACGCGCACCTCGACCTCGGCCATCAGCAGGTCGGCCAGCTCTTCCTCGACGCGGCGGATGTCGCGCGACTTCTCCTTCTTGGGCTTTTGCGGCACCAGGTTGAATTCGGCGCCGAGCTTTTTCACCAGGCTCTCGGATTCGCGCACCGACAGCTTTCTGGCGGCAATCTGGTTGCCCGCCGTGATCTGCGTGGCGCGGTCGAGCGCCAGCAGCGCGCGCGCGTGGCCCATGTCGATGTCGCCCGCCATCAGCATGGTCTGCACCGGCTCGGCCAGGTTCAACAGGCGCAGCAGGTTGCTGGCCGCGCTGCGCGAACGCCCCACGGCCTGGGCCGCCTGCTCGTGCGTCAGGCCGAACTCGCGGATCAGGCGCTGCAGGCCCTGCGCTTCCTCCAGCGGGTTCAGGTCCTCGCGCTGGATGTTCTCGATCAGCGCCATGGCGGCGGCGGCCTCGTCGGGCACGTCGCGCACCAGCACCGGCACCTCGGCCAGGCCGGCCAGGCGCGAGGCGCGAAAGCGCCGCTCGCCGGCGATGATTTCGTACTTGCCGGCGTTGTCGCCGCCGGCCAGGCGGCGCACCAGGATCGGCTGCATGATGCCCTGCGCCTTGATCGATTCGGCCAGCTCGTAGAGCGCGCCCTCGTCCATGCGCGTGCGCGGCTGGTAGACGCCAGGCACCAGCTGATCGAGCGCCAGGCTGCTGGGCAGGCCGGCCTGCGCGGCCTGGGTCTGCTCGGCTGCGTCCGCGACCTTGGGGCCCAGCAGGGCCTCCAGGCCGCGGCCCAGGCCCTTGGGTTTTTTGGTGGCCATGTGTTTTCAATCCTTCCGGGACTTTTTCCAGTCGTGCGCGATCTCGCTGAAGAAATCGCGGTCAATCAATAGCCAGACGAGTACCGGGGCGAGGGTCGGCACGACCAGCACGCCCACCTGATAGCCGTAGATGATGGCCTCCATCTGCCACGGCTCGATTCTCAGCGTTCTGACGCTGAACCCGCTGGCGTTGAGCAGCTCCATCAGCAGATACATCACCAGGCTGAAGCTCTGCAGCGGCAAAAGCATCAGATACCCCAGCCCCATGCGCCACATGCGCCCGGGCGCACGCCTGACGGCCCATGCCGCGAACAGCAGCGCGCCCAGTATCGGCAGGCCGAAGGCGTACCGGCCGGGGTCGGCTTCGAGCAGCACTTCCGCGCGGCGCCCGCCCGTGTCGGGCACGACGATTTCCACGGCCGTATCGACCTCGATCTTGCCGGGCTTCTTGCTGATGGTGCGCACCCACATCGGCGCCGATTGTTCCAGCGCCACGTGGGAGAGCGCCGCAACGGGATACGACAGCCACGGGGATGCCTTGATCCACAGCAACATCAGGACGATGAAGCCCCCTATGGCGCACAGCGCAAAGCGCACCACCACGGTTGTGCGGCCCTGCCGGGCCGGGGTTTGCAGGTTGTCGTCAGCCATTGGCGGGCGCCGGCGTCAGCCGGGGGTCAGGTCCAGTGAATCGCTGATTCTGCCGCGACCGCCATCGCCGCGCGGCGCCGGCGGGGGCGGGGGGGGCGGATCGGACGGGCCTGCCCCCTGCGGCTCGCTCCTTGCCACGGCGCGCACCCAAAGCAGCCAGACCACCAGGACGTCGAGCATGATCAGCCCCTGCCACAGGTATTCGTGGGCAAAGTTGAAGACGTCGGTGCTCCACTGCCCGAGGTAGAAGAGGCTGATGACGCGCAGCACGTTCAGGCCCTGGATGGCAAAAAAGCCGACGGCGATGCCGGACGCCTTCTGCCGCCAGCTCGACGGGTAGGCCATGACCGCGGCAAAAAGCACGATGCAGGCCTCGATGCCGTTGCACCCCGGCTCTATCGACACCCCGAACCCCGTGGCCGTGTTCCAGAGCACCTTGCCCGACGCCGCCGCCGTGGCGTCGAACCACATCACCAGGTGCGCGCAAATGCGCGCCAGCAGGGCCGTCCACGGCAGGATCACGTGGCCTTGCACCCAGTTGAGCATGTTGATGCCGAACAGCGACAGCTGCCAGCCCAGGAACACCAGAAAGAAGCGCAGCATGGTCAGCCCTGGCGCCCGCCGGCCCCATCCGCCAGCTGGCGCAGCAGCGCCTGCCCCTGCGGCCAGTCGCCCAGGCCGGATTCGGCATTGATGTGCCCGCGATCGCCGCCGTCCACCAGGCGCGCGCCCCAGTCGGCGGCCAGTTGCCGGGCGCGCTCGAAGCTGCAGTACGGATCGTTGCGGCTGGCGACCAGTACCGCGGGGAACGGCAGGCGCTGGCGCGCAATGGGCGCCCAGCCGGGAATCTGCGCGGCCAGGTCGGGCTGCTCCACGTCGCCCGGCGCCACCAGCAGCGCGCCGCCCACCTTGTGCGCGTGGCGGCTGTGCGCCGCCCACCAGGCCGTCAGGATGCAGCCCAGGCTGTGCGCGGCCAGCAGCACGGGGGCGCTGCTGTCGGCCAGCACGTCGTCCAGGCGCGCCGTCCAGTCACCGCGCAAGGGGTGCGTCCAGTCGTGCTGCTCCACACGCACATGGCCCAGGCGCTGCTCCCACTCGGTCTGCCAGTGGCCCGGGCCGGAGTTCTGCCAGCCGGGCAGGAGAAAGACGGTGCAAGAGGTCATTACTATTTATTTTGTAGCTATTTGTGCTTTATGGACGGGCGTTACAGGTCATTTTTATTAATATTCTCAAGCCGGTATTCTGCCCCAGGTGCAAAACGCATCGCCGCCGTCCCCTGATGGGCACGGCGGCGATGGAACGGGGCAAGGGCCGCGCCGCGCTTACATGCGGCGGCGGGCAGGCTGCGGGAGGCGGCGCAGCGCGAAAGCGGCGAGCAGCAGCGAGAGGACGATCAGGCCCCATTCGGAGAGGGTGGGGATGGACGCCGGAGGCGGCGGGTTGCCATTCTTGACCTCGTCATGGTCGTTGTCCGGGTTGCTGTCGCCAGGCACCGACACGTCCGCCTTGTTCACCAGCGGATACGTGCCAGTGAACGGGCTGGACACCTGCGTCTGCACGGTATAGACGATGGTGGCGCCCTTGGCCATCGGAGGTACGGCGCAGGTCACGGGATCCGACGAACCCACGGTACCCGAGCACGTGGCCCCGGCGGTGGCGCTGGAGGCGCTGACGAAGTTCAGGCCCGCGGGCAGGGTATCGGTCATCGTGCCGGCGGGCGACGGCGCGGTCTGCCCGTAGTTGGTCACCGTGATGGTGTAGGTCACCGTATCGCCCGCCTTGGGCACGCCGCCGGGGCCCTGCTTGCGCACGCCCACGTCCACCGCCTTCGCGGTGTCGCTCGTCGAAGTGCGGTCGGTGGTGACGTTGTTGGCCAGCGCATCGTAGCCGGGCATGTATTCCGTCTCGGCGGGCTTGACGCTTGCCTCGTGGAAGATCGTGCCGGTCTTGGCGCCGGCAAGCAGCGATTCGGCCTGCATCGTGAACTTGATGGTGACCGTGTCGCCCGGCGCCATCAGCGGGATGGTGCATTCCAGCGGGCCGGTGGTGGCGTTCGCGGCGGGCACCGTCGCGCACATGCTGGCGTTCACCGCCCCGACGCCGCTCACGTAGCCGGACACGGACGTGCCCGTTCCGGTCACGGACAGACCACCCTGGTAGCTGAACGTGGCCGTCGAGCCGGAGGCCGGGAACAAGTCCGACATCTTCACGTTCGTGGCGTACGACGAGGACGCGTTGTCGTTCTTGATGGTGATGGTGTATTCGGTCGTGCCGCCCAGCACCAGGCCATCGTCGGAATGGGACATCTGGATCTGCACGTCCAGCTCGGCCGGCTTGAGCGCGATGGATGCGTCCGCGTCGTTGTTCGTGTAGTTGGTTTCCTCGGTGTCCGTGCTGACGTGCACGCTGTTGTCCATCTTGGCGCCGGGCGCAGGGTTGCCGCCGACCGAACGCGCCTTGTACGTCACCACGTACTGGGTCTGCGCCGGCAAGGGCGTGGCCCAGGTGCAGGTCATCGTGCCGCCCTGCTGGCCGTTCATGGCGCCCGGGCCGCCGCTGTGCACGCAGACGCCGCCCGAGGGCACGGTCGGCTCGCCGACCAGGATGGCGTTGGCGGGCAGGGTATCCACCATCGTGACGGCCTGCGCCGAAGACGGACCCTGGTTCTTCACGGTGACCGTGTAGGTGGCGGGCTGGCCCGCGGCCACTTGCGTCGTGGGGGAGACCTGCTTGTCCACGGTCAGATCCACCAGGGTGGTCATCTGGATGCTCTCATCGTCCGTGTTGTCGGCGGGCGTCGGGTCGTTGATATAGGGCGAGAACGCCGAGGCGGTATTCGTGTACGGCATCGCCGTGGTCGCCAGCGGCGTCGCGGTCACGGTGCGCGGGCGGATCGTGACGTCCACCGACACCGTCGCGCCAACGTCCAGATAGTCCACGGTACAGGTCAGGGTGCGATCGCGCGAGTTGGCGTCACCCGTAGGTGGCGGGCAGATGGCAGAAGTAGTGCCCGGGGGCAGGGTTCCCACAATCGCCGAGACGAATCCGCCATCGGGATAGTTGCCCGCTGCGCCGTCGTTGGCGACCACCAGGTCGCGCAGCACGTCGGTGATCTTGACGGCCTGCGCCGTCTGCGTGCTGGTGTTCTTGTTGGTCACGGAAATGCGGTAGGTGATGGCGTCGCCGCTCTTGGGGTTGGCGGGAGCTGTCACAACGGTTTTATGCACTTCCAGGTCCCCGCTCTGGTCGGAAACGGTCACGTTGGCCGAAGAACTGACCACGTCGCCGTCACGCCCCGGAACCGTGCCCGTGGCGGCGCTATTGCTGAACACGGCGTAATCGCCCGTGATCGTGTCCACCCGTGCATCCAGCACCAGCGTGATCGAATCCCCCACGGCCAACGCGCTGGTGTTCTCGCATGTCACCGCGGCCCCCGCGGCGCCCGTGGGCGGCACCGAGCAAGTCCAGTTGGCGGAACTGGCGGCATTCACGCTCACCAGCTTGAGGTCGGCGGACGGCGTGTCCGTGATCGAGATGGGCGCATTGGCCGCGATGGGCATGGGGCCGTCGTTCGTGATGGTGAGCGTGTACTGGAACGGCACGCCCTTCTTCACCGGCCGCTGCGGGCCGGACTTGTTCAGCGACAGTTGCGCCCGGTTGTTGAAGGTGACCGTCGCGCTGCCCTTGTTGTTGGCGGTGTTGGGCTCGGTGCCCGGGGCTACCGTGATGGTGCCCTCGTTGGTGATCGCGTTGCCGCTGGCCTGTCCAGGCACGCTGGCAGTGAATTTGATGGCGGGCAGATTCGTGTTGTTGCCCCCGGTGTAGGGGTTGCCAACCACACCGCCCGGCGCCCACTGGCAGGTGATCGTGCCGCCGCTTTCGGCGCAGGCCCAATTGGCACTGTTGGCGCCATCAAAGGCCACGAAGTCGACACCCGCAGGCAGCGTGTCCGTCACCACGATCTGCTCCGGCTGCAGGGCCCCGCTTTCGCGCCGGGCCTGCAGGGTGTACGTCACCGTGCTGGTGGCGCTCGCATCCAGCAGCGAGGGAGAGGCGGTCTTGGTCAACGACACGTCGGTGTAATCCGCACCCGTCGATTGGACGATCAGCGAATCGGTGTTGTTGCCCTTCTGGCCATCGGCCCAAGGCGTGGACGTGCTGTCGAAACCTTCCACGCTGACTGCCGCCCCGATCGGGCCGCCCATCTGGGACTGCACGGGTACCGTGATGGACGGCAGGGGCACGCCAGCGCCATAGCTGCCCGTCGGCGGGTTCGGGTAGTCGCAGGTAATGAGGCCATTGGCGGCGACTGGCCCATTGGCGGGCGAACAAGTCCAGCCGGTGCCGCCGATGGGGCCCGAGCCGGTCACGGGCGCGCCCGAAGGCACCTGGAAGGTGACCCGTGCAAAGCCGCCAGCCGGCAGGGCCGACGGCCCGTAGCTGCTCACGTCGATGGTGTAGTTATAGGTATCCCCGTTGTTCACGCCGCCCACGGGGGCATCCGAGGTGAGCTCGATGCCGAAATCCGTCGCGTCGTTGGTGGTGAAGTTGCGGGTCAGGTTGACGTTGTTGATGCCCCCATCGCCATCCGCCGTCCCATACGGCGCGGGCAAGGCGGCGCTGGCCGTGGCCGTCCATGTGGAGCCTACCGTGGGCAGGATGACATTGAAGTCCACCCACTTGAAGCCGTCGGTGCTGGCAAGGCCGCCAACGGTACAGGTGAAAGTCTTGTTGGCGGCGGTAAGCACCGTGCCGTTGCCCACCGTTTGTCCGGCGGGCGGCGAACAGGCAATCCCTCCCGGGTGGGAGGAACGGGACAGGTAGATTGCCCCTCCGGCAGCACTTCCGTCAGGACGACGCCCGTGGCATCGTCGCCCGCGTTGTGCTTGACCTTGGCGCGGTAGGTGAACGTGCCGCCCGCGGGGCCGGAGGTATCCTGCACGCCGGCAAACAGGCCATCGTGGTTGACGAGAATGTCCGGCACGTCCTGCGCCTGGGCCGCGCCCGCCATGCAGAGCACGGGCAGGGCCAGCGAGACCGCCCAATGGCGGCTGCGGTGTAGCAACAAGGCGGACGTACCCCCGGAAAAACCGGGAAGCAATCGGTTCGGCATGGCAAGGCTTTCTTTTGAGGCTGCCGGAACCCGTATCCGCGATCGTGCGAAGGACTCCGGCAAAAGAAGGTGACCGCGGTAACCACAAGTCACGTTGCGCGCGAGTTTAAACAGCCTTGCCAAGGCTCCGCTATATCCAGGAGCCCATAACTCGCAATTGTTTGCAATTCAGGGGGAACGAACGCCCCCGGCTACATGGCCTTGATGCGCGCCACCATCTCATGCGCGAATTCGACAAACGCCTTGCTGCCGCGCGCGCTGGCGTCGAACACCACGCCGGGCAGGCCGTAGCTGGGCGCCTCGGCCAGGCGCACGTTGCGCGGGATCACCGTGTCGAACACCTTGTCGCCGAAGTGGTCCTTGAGCTGCTCGCTGACCTGGCTTTGCAGCGTGATGCGCGGGTCGAACATGACGCGCAGCAGGCCGATGATCTGCAGGTCGGGGTTGAGGTTGGCGTGCACCTGCTTGATGGTGTTGACCAGGTCGGTCAGCCCTTCGAGCGCGAAGTATTCGCACTGCATGGGCACGATCACGCCGTGCGCGCTGCACAGGCCGTTGAGCGTCAGCATCGACAGGCTGGGCGGGCAGTCGATGAGAACGAAGTCGTAGCCGTCGCCCGCCTCGGCCAGCGCGGCCTTCAGGCGCTTTTCGCGCTGCTCCAGCGTGACCAGTTCCACCTCGGCGCCCGCCAGCTCGCGGTTGGCGCCCAGCACGCGGTAGCCGCACTGCTCTGACAGCACGGCCGCCTCCTGCACGGAGGCCGACCCGAGCAGCACGTCGTACACGCTGAGTTCGAGCGCGCGCTTGTCCACGCCCGAGCCCATGGTGGCGTTGCCCTGCGGGTCCAGGTCGACGAGCAGCACGCGCTGGCCAATGGAGGCCAACCCCGCCGCAAGGTTGACACAGGTGGTGGTCTTGCCGACGCCGCCCTTCTGGTTGGCGATGCAAAAAATCTTGGCCATGCTGCTGCGAAATGATTGGAGCGCTGCCGCTCGGTGGGCGCGATCGCCGGGCGCTGCAAGGCGGGCGATGCGAAACGGATGCGGTCGAGTTTACGCCAGCCCACCCTGGTTCGGACGCATCCAGACGATGCAGCGCTCCGCGTCCAGCCCCGGAACCGCCAATGGTTCCACGTGAAACACCTGCACCTGGACGGGCAGCGCGGCGATTTCGTCCGCCGGGTGCCGGCCCTTCATGGCCAGCCAGACCGACTGCGGCCCCAGGGTTTGGCGCGACCAGGCGGTGAAGTCGGCCAGCGAGGCAAAGGCGCGGCAGCTCACCACGTCGAACGGGCCTGCCAGCGTTTCCACCCGTGCATGGATGCCGTGCAGATTGGGCAGCTGCAGGCTGGCCGCCGCCTGTTGGATGAACGCGGCCTTCTTGGCCACCGTGTCCACGCAGCTCACGTCGAGCTGCGGGCAGCAGATGGCGAACACCACACCCGGCAGGCCGCCGCCGCTGCCCACGTCGAGCAGGCGCAGCCCCTGCCCTGCCGCGGCTGGCAGGCGCGCCAGATGGTGCTGCAGCGGCGCCACGGCAGCCAGGCTGTCGAGCAGGTGGTGCGTCAGCATTTCCTGCGGGTCGCGCACGGCCGTCAGGTTGTAAACCTTGTTCCACTTGTGCAGCAAGGCCATGAAGTCCAGCAGCCTGGCCTGCTGCGCATCGCTCAGCGGCAGGCCCAGCGCCTGGCATCCGGCGCGCAGCGGCTCGGCCAGCGATAGCGGTGCACCCGTCATGCCGCGGTCTCCTGGCCAAAACCCTTGAAGCCGCCCTTCTTCAAATGCACCATCAGCAGCGAGATGGCCGCCGGCGTGACGCCCGAGATGCGCGATGCCTGGCCCAGGGTCTCGGGGCGGTGCTTCTGCAGCTTTTGCCGCACCTCGAACGACAGGGCCGCCACCTGCATGTAGTCCAGCTCGGGCGGTAGGCGCAGCTTCTCGAAGTGCGCGGCGCGCTGCACCTCGTCCTTTTGCCGGTCGATGTAGCCGCTGTACTTGGCGGCGATCTCCACCTGCTCGATGACCGGCTCACTCAAATCACCCAGCGTTTCACGTGAAACATCGCCGCTGGCGTACTTGCCGCCGTCCAGGCTCATCAACTCGCCGTAGCCCACTCCGGGGCGGCGCAGCAGGTCGAACAGGTGGTATTCGTGCTCTATGGCCTTGCCCAGCACCCGCTCGGACTCGGCCGCCGGCAGGTTGCGCGGGTTGACCCAGGTGGACTTGAGACGCTCGCTCTCGCGCGCCACGGCGTCGCGCTTGCGGCTGAACTGCTCCCAGCGGGCATCGTCCACCAGGCCCAATTGGCGGCCCTGCTCGGTCAGGCGCATGTCGGCGTTGTCCTCGCGCAGCTGCAGGCGGAACTCGGCGCGGCTGGTGAACATGCGGTAGGGCTCGGTCACGCCCTTGGTCACCAGGTCGTCCACCAGCACGCCCAGGTAGGCATCGCCGCGCCCGGGCAGCCAGGGTGCTTCGCCCTTGCATTGCAGCGCGGCGTTCAGGCCGGCAAACAGGCCCTGGGCCGCAGCCTCCTCATAGCCGGTGGTGCCGTTGATCTGGCCGGCAAAGAACAGGCCTTGCAGCTGCTTGGTCTCGAAGCTGCTCTTGAGCGCGCGCGGGTCGAAGTAGTCGTACTCGATGGCGTAGCCCGGGCGCAGGATGTGCGCGTTCTCCAGCCCGCGCATGGAGCGCACCAGGTCGTACTGCACGTCGAACGGCAGGCTGGTGGAGATGCCGTTGGGGTAGTACTCGTGGGTGCTCAGGCCTTCGGGCTCCAGAAAGATCTGGTGGCTTTCCTTGTCGGCAAAGCGGTTGATCTTGTCCTCCACGCTGGGGCAGTAGCGCGGACCCACGCCCTCGATCTTGCCGGTGAACATGGGGCTGCGGTCGAAGCCGCTCTTGATGATCTCGTGCGTGCGCGCGTTGGTGTGCGTGATCCAGCAAGGCACCTGCCTGGGGTGCATGCCTGCCTTGCCCATGAAGCTGAAGACCGGCAGCACCCCTTCGTTCACGCCGCCGGGCATGCCGTCGCCGGGCTGCTCCTCGCATTGGCCAAAATCAATGCTGCGCCCGTCGATGCGCGGCGGCGTTCCGGTCTTCAGGCGCCCCTGCGGCAGCTGCAGCTCCTTGAGGCGCGCGGACAGCGACACCGCTGGCGGATCCCCCGCCCGGCCGCCCTGGTAGTTGTTCAGGCCAACGTGGATCTTTCCGTCCAGAAAGGTGCCCGCCGTCAGCACCACGGCGCGGCTGCGGAAGGTGATGCCCACCTGCGTGACCGCGCCCACCACACGGTCGCCCTGCGCCACCAGGTCGTCCACGGCCTGCTGGAAAAGCCACAGATGCGGCTGGTTCTCCAGCATGCGGCGGATGGCCGCCTTGTACAGAATGCGGTCCGCCTGCGCCCGCGTGGCGCGCACCGCCGGCCCCTTGCTGCTGTTGAGGATGCGAAACTGGATGCCCGCCTCGTCGGTAGCCAGCGCCATCGCGCCGCCCAGCGCGTCCACCTCCTTGACCAGATGCCCCTTGCCGATACCGCCGATGCTGGGGTTGCAGCTCATCTGGCCCAGCGTCTCGATGTTGTGCGTAAGCAGCAGCGTGGTGCAGCCCATGCGCGCGCTGGCAAGGGCGGCCTCGGTGCCGGCGTGGCCGCCACCGACGACGATGACGTCGAATTCCTGGGGATAGAGCATGGTCAAGAGCAAATGATGGGGAAGGCGGCGAACGGCACGCGGGGAAACCCGCAATTTTCCCACCTTTGCTCAAATGCGTTGCACCACCCCCTGTTTCACGTGAAACCCTTGCAGGAATCCAGCTTGGCGCCTGTGCTCCAATCCGTGCCCATGAAACTACTCGTCTTCGCGGGCAGCACCCGCCAACAATCGTTCAACCGGCGCCTGGCGCGCGTGGCCGCGCAGGCCGGGCGCGAGCTGGGGGCAGAGGCCACGCTGCTGGAACTGTCCGACTTCGACATCCCCCTGTACAACGCCGACCTGGAGGCGCGCGGCACGCCGCCCGACGTGCTGCGCCTCAAGGAAATCATGGACGCGCACCGGCCTGGGTCGTCTGCTCGCCCGAATACAACGGCAGCTACACCGCCCTGCTCAAGAACACCATCGACTGGGTGTCCAGCCCGATCAAGGGGCATCCGGTCTGGGGCGACGACATCCGCGCGTTCCGCGGCAAGGTGGTGGGCATGCTCAGCGCCTCCAACGGCCGCCTGGGCGGGCTGCGCGCGCAAAGCCACCTGGCGCCGCTGCTGGTCAACCTGCAATGCTGGCTGGCACCGCGCAGCCATGCCGTCAGCGCCGCGGCCAGCGCCTTCGACGAGCAGGGCGCGCTGGCGCACCAGCACGACCGTGACGGCGTACGCGCCGTGGTCGAACAGGTGCTGTGGGCCGCGCAGCGCCTGCACGGCTGACCACGGGAATCCACTGGCTTGGACTGCCGCCCGGGCTGCGGCGCCTGCTGCACGGCGCCGTCGATCTCGTCGCCGATTCCCGGCATGCCGCACGGCAAGCCGGCCGGGGTGCGCTGCGTGCAACTGGGGGCCGACGAGCGCTGCATGATCTTCGGTCACCCCGACAGGCCAGTCGTGTGCGCGTCGCTGCAGCCCCACCCTGAAATGTGCGGTGCCTCGCGCGCCGAGGCCATGCGCACCCTGGCCGAATTGGAATGGCTGACGCAACCCAGTGTTTCGCCAGCGTGCCGAGCACGATTGCAGCGCAAGGCATAGCATTGGCGTTTTCGTTGCACAGGAATCTTTCCCATGAAGCTGTACTACTCGCCCGGCGCCTGCTCGCTCTCGCCCCACATCGTGCTGCACGAGGCAGGCCTGGCCTTTACCCCGGTGCTGGCCAGCACCAAGAGCCACAAGCTGCAGGACGGCACCGACTTCTACAGCATCAACCCGCTGGGCTACGTGCCGCTGCTTGAACTCGACGACGGCACGCGCCTGCGCGAGGGGCCGGCCATCGTGCAATACCTGGCCGACCAGGTGCCGCACAAGAACCTGGCCCCCGCCAACGGCACGATGGCGCGCTACCACCTGCAGGAATGGCTGACCTTCATTGGCACCGAGGTGCACAAGGGCTTTGGCCCACTGTTCGTACCCACCACCCCCGAGGAATACAAGCCCCAGGTGCGCGAGCGCCTGCTGGGCCGCCTGCAATGGGTGGACGGTGAGCTGGCCGGCAAACAGTACCTGATGGGCGAGCACTTCACCGTGGCCGACGCCTACCTGTTCACCGTGACCGGCTGGGCCGGCTTCGTGGGCCTGGACATCTCGCACCTGAAGAACATCGCCGCCTACCGCGAACGCGTCGCCGCGCGCCCCGCCGTGCAGGCGGCGCTCAAGGCCGAAGGCCTGCTGAAGTAAGCGCGCCCATCAAAAAGCCCCTGTTCCACGTGGAACAGGGGCTTTTTTGCGCCAGTCTCGGGCAACGATCTCAGAGCGGGTTCACGCTCTCAGGCCAGCTCCAGGCGCGGCAGATCACCCGCCGTTGCCTGGGCGGAATCGGCCAGGCGGAACTGCTGCACCACCTGCGACAGGCGCGCCGCCTGCTCGCGCAGCGAGGCGGCGGCGGCGGCGGACTGCTCGACCAGCGCGGCGTTCTGCTGCGTCATGCGGTCGATCTCGCCCACCGAGTCGTTGGCGTAGCCAATACCCGTGGTCTGCTCGGCGGCGGCGGAGTTGATCTCGCCAATGATGTCCGTCACGCGCTGCACGCTGGCCACGATGTCCTGCATGGCGCGCCCGGCGTCCTCGACCTGGCGTACGCCGCCGTCCACGGCCGCCACGCTGGAGCCGATCAGCGTCTTGATCTCGCGCGCGGCCTCGGCGCTGCGCTGCGCCAGCGAGCGCACCTCGCCGGCCACCACGGCAAAGCCCCGGCCCTGCTCGCCGGCGCGCGCGGCCTCCACGGCGGCGTTGAGCGCCAGGATGTTGGTCTGGAAGGCGATGCCGTCGATCACGCCGATGATGTCGCCGATGCGCCGGCTGGACGCCGTGATCTCGTTCATGCTCTGCACCGCCTGCTGCACCACCTGCCCGCCGCGCGAAGCCATCTCGGAGGTGGAGGTCACCAGCTGGTTGGCCACCTGGGTCGATGCCCCCGTCTGCTGCACCGTGCCCGTCAGTTGCGCCAGCGACGCCACCGCCTGCTGGGCGTTGCTGGCCGTCTGCTCGGTGCGCTGCGACAAATCCTGGTTGCCGGTGGCGATCTCGGCGCTGGCCGTGGCGATGCTGCCGCTGGCCTCGCGCACCTGGGCCACCAACGCGCCCAGGCCGCCCTGCATGTCCATCAGCGCGCGCTGCAGGTCGGCGGCTTCGTCGCGTCCCTCGACGCGGATGCGCTGCGACAGGTCGCCGCCGGCAATGGCCTGGGCCAGCGTGCGCGCGGCCTCCAGCGGCCGGCAGATCGACACCATGTTAAGCAGCGTCAGCGGCACCACCACCACCACGCACAGCAGCACCACCAGGCCGAACATCCATTTGGTCTGGACGGTGATTTCGTCCTGGCGCGCTATGGCCTGCTCCACCTGGCCGGCAAGCTCCTTGTCCAGCGCCTGCAGCGTCTGCGCCGCCTGGTCGAAATGATCCACCGCGCGGCGGCTCATGCGGTTGGCCACGGTGGCCGTGTCGTAGCCGCCCGCCTCCAGCTGCCGCACCACGTGGGCGAACTGCTCGCGGTAGGCCTTGAGCTGCTCGCCCATGGCCTGCACCTGCTTGAGCTGCTCGCCCTGCCAGATGGCGGCGAACTTCTCCACCTGCGTCCCGGCCTTATCCAGCGCCGCCTCCCAGCGGCCGTGCGCGGCGCGCACCTCGTCGGGGCGCTCGTACTGGATGATCATGTCCTTCTCGTGCTGGCGAATCGTCCCCATCTCGCTGCGCAGGTCGCCCAGCAGCTTGACCCCGGCGTGCGACTGGTTGATGAAGTCCTGGCTCAGGTCATGGATGCGCAGCATGCCCAGCATGCCGGCCCCGCCCAGCAAGCCCAGCAGCAGCAGCACCACGCCGATGGCGCCGATCATGCGGGTGCGGATCGTGAAGTTTCGCATCAGTGCAAAGACGTTCATCCTGGTCTTCCTTTCACGGAGGGGGTACGGCGGGCGGAATGATACAAAAAGTATCTTAGCTGCAGGTTCCAGGGGTTCCAGTACGTAGTTTTATCAACTCCGCCAGCGTTTGAGCAACAAGGCGTTCGTCATCACGCTGACCGAGCTGAGCGCCATGGCCGCCCCCGCCAGCACCGGGCTGAGGTAGCCCAGCGCCGCCAGCGGAATGCCGGCCACGTTGTAGGCAAAGGCCCAGAACAGGTTCTGCCGGATCTTGGCCACGGTGCGGTGCGACACGTCCAGCGCCGCCGCCACGAGCCGCAGGTCGCCGCGCATCAGCGTGATGCCGGCCGCGTGCATGGCCACGTCGGTGCCGCTGCCCATGGCCATGCCCACGTCGGCGGCGGCCAGCGCCGGCGCGTCGTTCACGCCGTCGCCCACCATCGCCACAGTGCGCCCCCCCTGCTGCAGCTGCCGCAGCGCCGCCGCCTTGTCGCCGGGCAGCACCTCGGCTAGCACCTCGCCCGCGCCGGGGTCCAGGCCCAGGCGCCGCGCCATGGCCTCGGCGGCGCCCCGGTTGTCGCCCGAGATCATCACCACCCGCACGCCGCGCGCGCGCAGCTGCGCCAGCGCCTGCTGCGCGCCGAGCTTGGGCTCGTCGCCAAAGGCCAGCAGCGCGCGCAACACAGGGGGCACCTGCGCGCCGCCCGCGCCTTGCGCCACCCGCTCGGCCAAGGCCGACACGGTGGCGCCCTGCGCCTGCAGCGCCGCGGCCTGGCCGGCCAGCGCCTGCATGTCCACGCCCAGCTCCTGCATCCAGCGCAGGCTGCCCACCAGGTAGCCGCGCGCGGCCACCTCGCCCTCGGTGCCGCGCCCGGGCACGGCGCGCACCGCGCCGGGCTCGGGCCAGGCCAGGCCGCGCTCGCGGGCCGCGGCCAGCACGGCGCGCGCCAGCGGGTGTTCGCTGCCGCTTTGCACGCTGGCCGCAACCGCCAGCAGCGCGGCCTCGTCCTGGCCCGGTTCCACGTGGAACGCCACCAGGCGCGGCTGGCCCACGGTCAGCGTGCCGGTCTTGTCGAAGGCCACGGTGTCCACCTTGTGCGCCAGCTCCAGCGCCTGCGCGTCCTTGATCAGGATGCCGTGCTGCGCCGCCACGCCCGTGCCGGCCATGATGGCCGCCGGCGTGGCCAGGCCCAGCGCGCAGGGGCAGGCAATCACCAGCACGGCCACGGCGCGTATCACCGCCGTCTCGGCGCCCACGCCGGCCCACAGCCAGCCCAGCAGCGTGGCCAGCGCGACCAGCAGCACCACCGGCACGAACACTGCCGCCACCTGGTCCACCAGGCGCTGGATCGGCGCCTTGTCGGCCTGCGCGTCTTCCACCAGGCGGATGATTCGCGCCAGCACCGTCTCGGCCCCCACCGCCGTCACCTGCATCACGATGCGCCCGTCGCCGTTGATCGAGCCGCCGGTCACCGCGCTGCCCGCCTCGCGCGCCACCGGCAGCGGCTCGCCGGTCAGCATCGACTCGTCCACCTGCGTGTGGCCCTCCAGCACCGTGCCGTCCACCGGAATGCGCTCGCCCGGGCGCACCGCCAGGCGGTCGCCGGCCAGCACCTCGGCGATCGGCACGTCGGCCTCGATAACCTCTCCTCCTTGGCGGCCGAGCAGGTGCGCCACATCCGGGCGCAGCGCGTGCAGCGCGCGGATCGCGGCCGTGGTCTGGCGCTTGGCCCGCGCCTCCAGCCACTTGCCCAGCAGCACCAGCGTGACGACCACCGCCGACGCCTCGAAGTACAGGTGCGGCGCGTGCCCCGGCTCGGCGGTCAGCCACAGCCACATCGACAGCCCCCAGCCCGCGCTGGTGCCCACGGCCACCAGCAGGTCCATGTTGCCCGCAAGCGCCCGGGCCGCATGCCAGCCCGCCCGGTAGAAGCGCGCGCCCAGCCAGAACTGCACCGGCGTGGCCAGCAGGAACTGCGCCCAGGCCGGCAGCATCCAGTGCCGGCCGAACACATCGCCCAGCATGGGCAGCACCAGCGGCGCCGACAGCAGCAGGCCGATGGCCACCGGCGCAAACCCGGCCCACGGCCCCCCGGCGTCGGCCCGAGCCTCCTGCTCGGCCAGCGTGCGCGGCTCGTAGCCGGCGTTGCGCACCGCGCGGCGCGCCAGCGCCTCCATGTCGGCCTGCGCCGCGTCGAACGTCAGGTGCACCGATTCGGTGGCCAGGTTCACCGCCGCGTCCTGCACGCCGGGCACCTTGCGCAGCGCGCGCTCCACGCGGGCCACGCAGCTGGCGCAGGTCATGCCGCCCACGCCCAGGTCGAGCTGGCCGGTCGGGGTTGCGGTGGAAGCAGTCATGCGAAACCTCTGTTCAATGGAAGGAATGGAATGGGGCTAGCGTAAACCTTGCCATCATGTCAAAGTCAAGCCATGGCCGGCGCTTGACCCTGACACCGTGTCAGGGTGCAGCATGCGTCCATCCATCACCACCAGGAGCGACCACCATGCAATACCAATTCACCGTAGAGGGCATGACCTGCGGCCACTGCGAGCGCGCCGTGGTGCACGCCGTGCGCGAGGCCGACACCGACGCCATCGTCCGGGTAGACCTGGAGACCAGGCAGGTCAACGTGGAAAGCGACAAGGCGCGCGAAGTCATCGCCAACGCCATCGCCGAGGAAGGCTACAAGGTCGTCGCATGAAGGCTGCCGCTGCCGGCGCAGCAGCAGCGCAGCGCTGGCCCGTGGCGATAGGCACGGCCGCCGCGCGCGCCGGCGTGTCGGCGCGCATGGTGCGCCACTACGAAGGCCTGGGCCTGCTGCCGCCGGTCACGCGCACCGACGGCGGCTACCGCCAGTACGGCGAGGCCGACGTGCACACGCTGCGCTTCATCCGCCGCGCGCGCGACCTGGGTTTTGCCATGGACGAGATCGCCGCCCTGCTCGGCCTGTGGCAGGACAAGGCCCGCGCCAGCGCCCAGGTCAAGCGCATCGCGCAGAAGCACATCGACGCGCTGAACGAACGCATCGCCGCGATGCAGGCCATGCAGCGCAGCCTGCAGGCGCTGGTGGGCTGCTGCCAGGGCAACGACCGGCCTGATTGCCCGATCCTGGACGATCTGGCTGGAGGTGAATGAGGACAACCCCCTGAGCCGCTTCGCGGCTTCCCCCTTCTCTCTACGCGCTTCGCGCTACGGGAAGGGGGACGCAGCCAGCGCGGCGGGGCGGCCCTTGCGCGGCTGCCTGGCTTTGGGCCGCGCCGGCTTCAAGGCTGCGGGCTGTAACGAGAAAGTGTTATCAACCCTATTCTGAGAGCTGTAAACGCTTTTTATATCAGTGTTTCAGATATAAAACATTCTGAAATTGTTTTCTATAAAGCGCTACCAGCTCTATTTTTTGAATCATCGGCAGAAGCCAAAGGCACGCCGCCGCCCAGCCCCAGCACGCCGTGCATCAGCGAAGCGATGCACTGCTCGGCCACCTGCTCGGGCGCGTAGGCGCCGTCCGGCTGGTACCAGCGGCCGATCCAGCTGAGCGCGCCGGCGATCACGAAGGCCGCCATCTTCGGGTCGCAGGGGGCGAGCGAGCCTTCCTCCACGCCCTGCGCCACCAGGCGGCGAAAGGCCAGGTCGATCTCGCGCTTCATGCGCCGCAGCTCGGTGCGGCTGGGCTCGGGCACTTCCTCGTCGCCCACGCGGATCAGGCACATGCCGAAGGGCTGCATCACGATGCCGGCGTACACCCGCATGCAGGCGCGCAGTTGATCCACCGCGTTGCCGCCGGCCGCGCGCGAGGCCTCGATGCCGTCGAGCGTCATCCGCAGGCCCTGGTTGACGCACTGCAGCAGGATCTCGTCCTTGTTCTTGACGTAGTAGTACAGCGTGGGCTTGGTGACGTTGAGCCGCGCGGCGATGTCGTCGAGCGAGGTGGCGTGAAAGCCGCGCGCGTTGAACAGCTCGGCCGCGGCCTGCAGCACCGCCTGGCGCTTGGCTTCGCGTTGCTGCTCGCGGTCGCTGCCGCGCGGCCAGGGCGACGTGCCCGCGCCGGCGCGCCGGCGGCCGGCAGCGGGCTTGCCAAAAGAGGATGAGGAGACCATGCGGACCACCTGTTATGTCTGTGTTTCGGGGTAAATCCTGATGCCAGTATAGAGGGTTGCCTGAAAAATCTACTCGCAAGTAACAAGTCTACGTAAAAGTAGAAATTTTCCGGTTCGAACAAACCCGCAGAGGTGACCGATGGAGACACAACCGGCCCCCGGCGCGCCCGCCCGCGCCGCACCGTTGCTGCAGGTGGACGGCGTGACGCTGGCCTTTGGCGGGCTGCGCGCGCTCTCGAACGTGGGCTTTGGCGTGCAGGCCGGCTCGATCACCGCGGTGATTGGCCCCAACGGCGCGGGCAAGACCTCGCTGTTCAACACCATCTCGGGCTTTTACCGGCCCGCCGAAGGCGCCATCCGCCTGCGCGGGCAGGACATCACGCGCGTGCCGGCGCCGCAGCGCGCCAGGATGGGGCTGGGGCGGAGCTTTCAGAACATTGCGCTGTTTCGCGGCATGACGGTGCTCGACAACATCAAGCTCGGGCGCCACGCGCACCTGAAGACCAACGTGTTCGACGCGCTGTTCTACCTGGGCCGCGCGCGCCGCGAGGAGGCCGAACTGCGCCGCGACATCGAGGAGCGCATCATCGACTTCCTGGAGATCGACCACATCCGCCACGCGCCGGTGTCCGCCCTGCCCTACGGCCTGCAAAAGCGCGTGGAGATGGCGCGCGCGCTGGCCATGCAGCCCGAAATATTGATGCTCGACGAGCCCGTGGCCGGCATGAACCGCGAGGAGACCGAGGACATGGCGCGCTTCATCCTCGACGTGCGCGCCGAGTGGGGCGTGACGGTGCTGATGGTCGAGCACGATATGGGCATGGTGATGGACCTGTCGGACCACGTGGTGGTGCTCAACTTCGGCCAGGTCATCGCGCAGGGCGTGCCCGCCGTGGTGCAGGCCGACCCCGAGGTGGGCCGCGCCTACCTGGGCTCGGGCAACGTCGATGAGCTGCGCGCCAAGCTGCAGGCCGCGGCCCGCCCCCAGGCCGCCACCGCAGGAGCCGCCGCATGATGGATTGGGCCTTTCTGTTCGAGATCAGCCTGACCGGCATCGCCAGCGGCGGCCTGTACGCGCTGGCGGCGCTGGCCTTCGTGATGGTCTACAAGGCCACGCGCGTGGTCAACATCGCCATCGGCGAGATGCTGATGGCCGGCGCCTACCTGTTCTTCACCTTCGCCGCCATGTGGGCGCTGCCGCTGTGGGCGGCGATCGCGGCGGCGGTGCTGGCCTCGGGCCTGCTGGGCGCGGTGATCGAGCGCACCATGATCCGCCCGTTGCTGGGCGAGCCGGAGATCTCGGTCTTCATGGTCACCGTGGGCCTGGGCTCGGTGCTCGTCGGCCTGGTGGAGCTGCTGTGGGGCGCGGACCAGCGCCGCCTGCCCGACTTCATGCCCAGCCAGCCCATCATGGTGGGCGACGCCTTCCTCGCGCCCAAGGTGTTCTGGGGCGCGGTGGTGGCCGCCGTGTTCATCGCCGCCGTGCTGCTGCTGTTTCGCTACTGGCGCGGCGGCGTCGCGCTGCGCGCCACGGCCAGCGACCAGGGCGCGGCGTACTCGGTGGGCATCAACGTGCCGCGCGTGTTCTCGCTGGCCTGGGTGGCGTCCGCCATGCTGGCGGCCGTGTCGGGGATCATCGTCGGCTCGATCGGCGGCATCTCCAGCAGCATGGGCGTGTTCGGCCTGTCGGTGCTGGTGGTGGTGATCGTCGGCGGACTCGACAGCGTGCTGGGCGCGCTGGTCGCCGGCCTGCTGATCGGCCTGGTGGAAGCGCTGGCCGGCGCCTACCTGGGCGGCGAATACAAGCTGCTGGCCACCTTCGTGGTGCTGGTCGCCATCCTGATGGTGCGCCCCTACGGCCTGTTCGGCACGCACGAAATAGAACGTCTGTAAGGGCCCCACACCATGCGCATCGGAACCCTCAAGGAAAGCTACACCGCCGACGCGGCGCTGTTCGACTCGCGCACGCAGCATGCGTGGCTGGCGGTTGCCGCCGCGCTGCTGCTGCTGTTTCCGTTCATGGCCAGCGACTACTGGCTCTACATGGCCTGCCTGGTGGCGATCAACGTGGCCAGCAGCACCGGGCTGAACATCCTCACGGGCTACACCGGCCTGGTCAGCCTGGGCCAGGCCGCGTTCATGGGCCTGGGCGCGTACACCGTCGCCATCGTGCAGGCGCGCTGGGGCACTCCGTTGCTGCTGAACCTGCTGGCCGGCGGCGTGGTGGCCATGCTGGGCGGCATCGTGGTCGGCATACCGTCGCTGCGCGTCAAGGGGCTGTACCTGGCGATCGTGACGATTGCCGCCTCGTTCATCGCGCACTTCCTGTTCGCCAACTTCGGCTTCACCGGCGGCACGGCCGGGCTGTCGATGCAGCCGGCGCGCATCTTCGGCATCGACCTGGACACGTCGTTCCGGCTGTACTGGCTGATCGTGCCGGTGATGGTGCTGATGCTCCTGGGCGCGGCCAACCTGTTTCGCACGCGCATCGGCCGCGCCTTCATCGCCATCCGCGACCGCGACATTTCCGCCGAGGTGCTGGGCATACCGCTGCTCAAGTACAAGCTGCTGTCGTTCGGCCTGTCGTCGTTCTACGCCGGCGTGGCGGGCGGGCTGTGGGCCTACTTCTTTCGCGTGGTCACGCCCGAGAGCTTCCCGCTGTCGATGTCGATCTTCTTCCTGGCGGCCATCATCGTCGGCGGCATGGGCTCGATCCTGGGCGGCATCCTGGGCGCGGTGTTCATGACGCTGGTGCCCGAGCTGCTCAAGCTGGTGTTCGACTGGCTGCCCGGCGGCAGCGAGCTGACCGTCTTCCTCTCGCCGGTGCGCCTGATCGTGTTCGGCGCGCTGATCATCGGTTTTCTGGTGTTCGAGCCGCTCGGACTCGCGGAAATGTGGCGGCGCACGCGCCGGTTTTTCCATCTGTGGCCATTCAGGAACTAGCCACCTCGCAAGTGAACAAGGAGACAGACATGAACCCGCAAGCAACATCTCCCCGCCGCCGCAGCCTGATGCTGGGTGCGGCCGCCACGGGCGCGGCAGCGCTGCTGCAGCCGCTGTCGGTGCTGGCGCAGGGGGCCGACGAGATCGTCATCGGCGGCTCGATCCCGATGACCGGCGTCTTCGCCTTCGCCGGCGTGGGCATCAACGCCGGCATCGAGGACTACGTCAAGATCGTCAACGACGCCGGCGGCATCAAGGGCCGCAAGGCGCGCTACGTGCCCGAGGACACGGGCTACAAGGTGGACGTGTCGGTGGCCGCGTTCAAGAAGATCACCAGCCAGAACAAGGTCAACCTGTACTACGGCGACTCCACCGGCTTCGCCAAGACCATCAACCCCGAGCTGGAGCGCAACGGCAGCATCCTGATGGCCGGTGCGTCGTTCGCCACCGAGCTGAACGACCCCAAGAAGTACCCGCACCAGTTCCTGGTCG
>Ga0222429_100307_pt1 | contig 49550 bp, 44 predicted proteins | sample 1B50Ametagenome_FD_182475 | JGI IMG/M metagenome (GOLD analysis project Ga0222429, IMG submission 182475) | Enriched microbial communities from leaf-cutter ant dump, University of Wisconsin, Madison, United States - 1B50A (version 2) | ecosystem: Environmental > Terrestrial > Nest > Insects nest...
CACGCCGGGCAGGCGCGCGGCGTGCTGCAGCGCCAGGTGCTCGCACACCAGCAGGTCGGACCAGCGTTGCACGGTGGGCGATGCGCCGTCCGCCCCCGAGAACTTGACCAGCACGTGCGGCGTGCCGCTGGCCGTGCCGGGCGGCGGGCTGCGGCGCGCGGCGAACTTGGGGAATTCGCCCGCCGCGCTGGAGCCGGCCACGCCGCTGGCCACGGCCGCGTCGGCCAGTTGGGCGTAGGCGGCGGCGGTGGCCTCGGGTGCCAGCGGCGGGGGCAGCACCTGCCGCTGGGCTTGCCACAGCGCATAGGCGTCGTCGCCCACGATCCAGCAGCCGCTGGTGTCGCTGCCGCGCTGGGCCAGCACGTGCAGCACGTCGTCGTCGCTCCAGGCCTGCGGGTCGGGCGCCACGCCCAGGGCGCGGTGTTCGGCGCGGGCGAACAGGCGGCCCATATAGCCTTGCGGGCGCATGTCGTACAGCGGGTAGGGCAGGCCGGGCCACCAGCCGTCGCGCGATTCGCCGGGCACGGGCCAGCCGCTGCCGGCCAGCGCCATCCAGCAGCCGCCGCCCTGCAGCGGGGCCAGCGGCGCCAGCAGTTCGGCCTGGCCTTCGGTGCCGACGGCGTACACCGGCAGGTCGGCCAGCATGCCCCGGCCGGCGTGCAGCGGGCGGCGCAGCGCGTAGCGCGCGCGCCGGGCGCGGCCTGCGCTGACCAGCTCTGCCGCCGGCAGGCGCTGCAGCAGGCGGTGCAGCGTGGGCACGCTCATGCCCAGCGCGGCGGCCAAGCTGGCTGCCGCTGCGGGGGCGTGCACGGCCAGGGCGGTGCGCAGGCGGAAAAGGGCGTTTGTGACCATGGGGTGAGAAGATTTTTGAGAAGATTTTATGAGTTTAAATGTTGATGAATCAATAGATTATTAACGTTGGTGTGTTTTTGGCAAGAAGATTGGAGAGGTGTTTTTGCGGACCAGGCGGCAGTGCCCCGCCCGCTACACAGGCATCGCACGGCGGCTACCATGCACCTTTGCCCCCGCTGGAGCCCGCCATGACCGCTACGCTGAAGATCGACTTCGTCTCCGACATCTCCTGCCCCTGGTGCGCCATCGGCCTGCATGCGCTGGAGCAGGCGGCTGCGCGGCTCAAGGACGAGGTGGCGCTGGACCTGCACTTCCAGCCCTTCGAGCTGAACCCGCAGATGGGCCCCGAGGGCCAGGACATCGACGAGCACCTGCACGAAAAATACGGCGCCACGCCCGAACAGGGCCAGGCCACGCGCGCCGCCATTGCCGAGCGCGGCGCGGCGCTGGGCTTTGCCTTCAACATGGGCAAGCGCAGCCGCATCTACAACACGTTTGATGCGCACCGCCTGCTGCACTGGGCCGAGGAACAGGGCCTGCAGGCGCCGCTCAAGCACGCGCTGTTCAAGGCGTATTTCACCGACGGCGACAATCCCGGCAGCCACGACGTGCTGCTGCGCGCGGCGGGCGCCGTGGGGCTGGACGTGGACGCGGCGCGCGCCGTGCTGGAGTCTGATCGCTACGCCGCCGAAGTGCGCGAGCGCGAGCACTTCTACCAGCAGGGCGGCATCCACTCGGTGCCGGCGGTGATCGTCAACGACCGCCACCTGATTCAGGGCGGGCAGCCGGTGGAGGTGTTCGAGCAGGCGCTGCGCCAGATTGCGCAGCAGTCAAAACAATAGCTGGGTGCGCTTGGTATACAAAGAATTCAGGTATGAAGCTATCTGAATATGGCTTCTGTCAAGCGCAAACAGCTATCAAATGAATGATTCGGCCCTTGCGTCAGCCGAGGAGTGGGGCGTCAGGCATGCGGGCGGTGTTTGATTGTGTGCTCCAGCGCCTTCAGCTCGGCCTCGTCCTGCAGGTCACGGCGTAAATCAGCAGGTTTTGCACCGTGGCAAAGAACAGCTGCGTGGCCTTGTCGGTCTTGTCGTAGTCGCTGCAGAGGGCGAAAAGATCGCGCACCTTTTGGTAAAAGCGCTTTTCGCTGGCCCGGATGTCCCGAATGCGCGCCAGCATCTCGTCGAAGTGGTCCGGGCGGCCGTCGGGGTTCTTCAGGCGCTCGTCGTCCATCACGAAACCCTTGTGCAGGTACTCCTTGAGGATCGTCGATGCCCAGCGGCGAAACTGCACGCCGCGCGGCGAGCGCACCCGGTAGCCGACGGCCAGGATTGCGTCGAGGTTGTAGAGCGCCACCGGGCGGTTCACCTCGCGGGTGCCTTCGATTTGAACTACCGAGGATTCCTCGGTAGTTGCCTCGCGGCTGATTTCGCCGTCCTCGAAGATGTTTTTCAGGTGCAGCCCGATGTTGTCCGTGCTGACGTCGAAAAGCTCCGCCATCTCGCGCTGCGTCAGCCACACGGTTTGATCCTTGGCGCGCAGTTGAATCCGGCTCTTGCCGTCGTCCGTGGTGTAGAGGATGAGCATGGGTGTCGTCCTTGTGCTTGAGGCCGCAGGCACGGCGTGGCGGCCAAGCGCGCCAAAGTATCGCACCCAGCAAGCAACTGTGCGGCAATTACCGGCGCGCCGCCTGCGACCGTGAAGCGGTATTGGCTGGCGCTGCAGCAGGGGGATGGCGCTATTGATTAAAAAGCTGGGTGCGCTTGATATACAACAATTTCAGATATGAAGCTATCTGGATATGGCTTCTATCAAGCGCAAACAGCTATCAAATCAATGATCAATCCTTGACCGGAATCGGCGTGCCGTGCGGCACCGGCACGGCGGCCACGCTGTTCTGCGGCGATCCGTCGATCAGCTTGTCGGAGTACGTCAGGTAGACCAGCGCGTTGCGCCTGGCGTCCACCATGCGCACCACGCGCAGGCGCTTGAAGAGCAGCGAGGTGCGTTCGCTGAACACCTCCTGCTGGCGCGGCAGGGCGCCTTTGGCGAAGTGGATCGCGTCCACCTGCTGGCAGTCGATGGACGCCTCGGAGCGATCCTGCGCCAGGCCCAGCGTTCCCTTGATGCCGCCCGTGCGGGCGCGCGAGACGTAGCAGGTCACGCCGGCGACCAGCGGGTCGTCGTAGGCTTCGACCAGGATGTCGTGGTCGCGCCCCAGCAGCTTGAAGGCGGTGTCCACGGTGCCGATTTTCTCGCCGTCGGCGGCGGCGCCGCAGGCGGCCAGCAGCAGGGCGGCGGCCCACAGCGCCTGGCGCGCGGGCTTTTGCAGCGCGTGTTTCATGGCCGGGCCTCGGCGCAGCGGCGCTGCAGGTGGGCCAGCGCCTCCTGAACCTGGTCGACCAGCACCAGGCATAGGTCGCCCGGCTGCAGGCGCTCCAGCGCGTGGTCTATGGCGGCGAATTCGCCGTGGATCTCGGTCACGTAGCGGGTGCGCGGCGCGCCTTGCAGGCCGCTGCGCAGCAGCGCCAGCACTTCGCCGTCGGCGCGTCCGCGCTGGCAGGCGTCCTGGTACAGCACCACGTCGTCGAACGCCGCGCCCAGGATCTGCGTCTGCTCGGTGATGTCCTGGTCGCGCCGGTCGCCCGCGCCGCTGATGACCACGCTGCGCCGGCGGCCCGGCATGGCGGCCACGGCGGAGACCAGCGCGCGGATGGCGTCGGGGTTGTGGCCGTAGTCGGCGATCAGCGTGGCGCCGCGGTAGTCCATCACGTTGAAGCGGCCGGGGGCGTTGTCCTGGTCGTTCATGAAGCCGGCCAGGCCGCTGCGGATCACGTCCCACGGCAGGCCCACGCCCCAGGCGGCGGCGATGGCGGCCATGGCGTTCTCGACCTGGAAGCCGATGCTGCCGCCGCGCGTGATCGGTATGCCCTGCAGCGCCACGCCTTCGCGCCACGAGCCTTCGGCGGCGACGATGTGGCCGTCGTCCACGTAGACCACGCGGCTGCCTTGCGCGCGGTGCGTGGCCATGATGGGGTGGTGGCGGTCCTGCGCGAAGAAGATCACCTTGCCCGGGCAGCTGCCGGCCATGGCGGCCACGTGTGGGTCGGCGGCGTTGAGCACGGCGTAGCCGCCCGGCGCCACGTTCTGCACGATGACGCGCTTGAGCACGGCCACGTCTTCCACCGTGGTGATGAAGTTCAGCCCCAGGTGGTCGCCCGCGCCCACGTTGGTGACCACCGCCACCTGGCAGCGGTCGAAGCCCAGGCCCTCGCGCAGCAGGCCGCCGCGCGCGCATTCGAGCACGGCGGCGTCGGTGTCGGGGTGGGCCAGGGCGTTGCGCGCGCTCTTGGGGCCGGAGCAGTCGCCGCTGTCGATCTGGCGGCCGTTCACGTACACGCCGTCGGTGTTGGTCATGGCGGTGCGCCAGCCGTGCGCGGTGAACAGGTGCGCGATCAGGCGCGTGGTGGTGGTCTTGCCGTTGGTGCCGGTCACGGCCACCAGCGGCACGCGCCCGTCCTGGCCGGGCGGGAACAGCGCGTCCACCATGGGCACGCCCACGTTGCGCGGGCGCCCGAACGAGGGCGCCAGGTGCATGCGCAGGCCGGGCGCGGCGTTGACTTCGACGATGCCGCCGTTTTGCTCCTCCAGCGGCCGGAGCATGGTCTCGCAGATCACGTCCACGCCGCAGATGTGCAGGCCGATGGTCTGCGCGGCCTCCACGGCGCGCGCGGCGATCTCGGGGTGCACGTCGTCGGTCACGTCGGTGGCGCTGCCGCCGGTGGACAGGTTGGCGTTGTTGCGCAGCACCACGCGCTGGCCCTGGGCGGGCACGCTGTCGGGCGCCAGGCCTTCGGCGGCGATGCGCGCCAGCGCGATGTCGTCCAGGCGCACCTTGGTCAGCGCCGTGCCGTGGCCGCTGCCGCGGCGCGGATCCTGGTTGACGATGTCCACCAGCTGGGCAATGGTGTGCGTGCCGTCGCCCACCACCTGCGGCGGCTCGCGCCGCGCGGCGGCCACCAGCTGGTCGCCCACCACCAGCAGGCGGAAGTCGTGGCCGGGCAGAAAGCGCTCGACCATGACCTCGTCGCTGTACCCCCGCGCCGTGGCGTAGGCGGCTTCGAGCTGCGCGCGCGTGGTGATGTTGACCGTCACGCCCTTGCCCTGGTTGCCGTCCTGGGGCTTGACCACCACCGGCAGGCCGACCTCCTCGGCCACGGCCCAGGCGTCCTGCGCGCTGGCCACGGGCCGGCCCAGCGGCACCGGCACGCCGGCGGCGTGCAGCAGGCGCTTGGTCAGGTCCTTGTCTTGCGCAATGGATTCGGCCACGGCGCTGGTCATGTCCAGCTCGGCCGCCTGGATGCGCCGCGCGCGGCTGCCCCAGCCCAGCTGCACCAGGCTGCCGGCGGTCAGGCGCTTGAAGGGAATGCCGCGCGCCACGGCGGCGTCCACGATGGAGCCGGTGGACGGGCCGACGCGCTCGTCTTCGTCGAGCTCGCGCAGCTGCGCGATGACCTGCTCGGCGTCGAACGGCTGGTCCGCCAGCGCGGCCTGCAGCAGGCGCTCGGCCTGCTCCACGGCCATGCGGCCGACGGCTTCCTCGGTGTATTCGACGATCACCTGGTAGGTGCCCGCCTCCACCGTGGCGTGCGTGCGGCTGAAGGTGACGGGGCAGCCCGCCTGCGCCTGTAGCTGCAGCGCGGCCACTTCGAGCACGTGCGCCAGGCTCAGGCCGTGCCCGGCGCCGTGCGGCTGCAGCGCGCCGATGGTGGGAAAGCGCGCGCGCAGCCGGTCCTCGAAGCCGCTCAGGCTGGCGCAGTCGGCCTCGTGGGGGGCGCATTCGACGATGGACTCGATGGCGGTGCTGCGGGTCCACAGGTTGGGGCCGCGCAGGGCCCGGATGCGGGTGATTTGCATGACGTGCTCTTTCAGCAAAATCTGGCTGTAACGCTTATCCATAAAGCGCAAGCAGCTATTGAATGAGGAGTTTCAGGCGGCCTGGTAGCCAAAGGTCTTGATGCCGGCGGCGATCAGGTCGGGGGCAATGTCCAGCGCCCAGGCGGCGGCCACGGCGGCCAGCAGCGCCGCCGTGTCGGGCTGGGTGCCGTCGGCCAGGCTGAGCGCGGCGCGCGTGCCCAGCACGCGTTCCTTGGCGCCGGTGGCCAGCACCACCTGCTCGCCGCGCAGGAACACGGCGCGCCCATCCGCCTGCGCGCGGTGCGCGTCCACGTGGGCGTTGTCCGCGCGCAGCGAGTACAGCAGCACCGCGCCGTCGCACAGCTCGGCCAGGTCGGCCACCTGGTCGTCGTCGGCGTTGAGCACGCCGGCGCCGTCGTCCAGCACCACGTCGATCTGGGTGCGCAGCACGCGGCGCATGTGCGCTGCTTCGCGCACGTCGTGGTCGGCCAGCTGCTCCCAGCCGCCCATGTCGGTCACCACGCCGACCAGGCAGCGGTCGTACGCCAGGCCTTCGCCCAGGATGGAGCGCGCCGTGGTCTGGATCACCGCCGCCTGCGCCAGGCGGTTGGTCAGCAGGCGCTGCGCGCCGGCCCAGTTGGCGCTGTCGCCGCCCTGCGTGCGGCGGTTGTTCAGGTACATGCCCTCGCTGCTGGCCACGCCGGTCAGTTTGCCCGACAGCTGCAGCAGCCAGCCGGTCAGGCGCGCGATGAAGGCGTTGGCCTGCGTGCCGGCAATGCCCACCAGCGGGATGCGGCCGGCGGGCGGGCCGTCCTCGCTGCGCGGGAACAGGTGGTCGGCAATGGCCATGCCCACCGGGCGCGGCGTGCCGCTGGTGGGCTTGAGGTGCATCAGCAGGCCGGGGCCGGCGTTCACTTCGAGGATGGCGCCGCCCTGCTCTTTCATGGGGCGCGAGACGTCCTGCAGGATCATGTCCATGCCGGCAATGTCCAGGCCCACGATGCGCGCGGCCAGCGCGGCGTGGTGGGCCACGTCGGGGTGGACTTCGTCGGTGCAGTCGATGGCCATGTTGCCGTTGCGCTGCAGCAGCACGCTGTGGCCGGCGGGCACGACGGTGGCGGGTTCCACGCTCTGGCGCTTGAGTTCCAGCTGCACGGCGGGCTTGTTCAGGTCGATCCAGTCCAGCGGGTATTCCTGCTCGGGGCCGCGGCGCGGGTCCTGGTTCAGCAGGTCCACCAGCTCGGCCAGCGTGGCGCGGCCGTTGCCCTGCACGCTCACGGTCTCGCCCCGGCAGGCGGCGACCAGCTTGCCGCCGACGATGAGCAGCCGGTGCTCGGTGCCGGGGATGAAGCGCTCGACGATGACCTGCGAGCCCTCGGGCTCGGCCAGCGCGAAGGCGGCCTTGATGTCGTCCTCGCGCGTCAGCTCCAGCGTCACGCCGCGCGCGTGGTTGCCGTCGCTGGGCTTGACGGTGACGGGCGCGCCGATGTCCTGCGCCACGGCCCAGGCCTCGTCGGCGCTGGCCACCACCTGGCCCTCGGGCACGGGCACGCCGCAGGCGGCCAGCAGGCGCTTGGTGAAGTCCTTGTCTTGCGCTATGCCCTCGGCAATGGCGCTGGTCTGGTCGCTCTCGGCCGTCCAGATGCGCCGCTGCGCCGCGCCGTAGCCCAGCTGCACCAGGTTGCCGTCGTTCAGGCGGATGTGCGGAATGCGCCGCTGGCTGGCGGCGTCCACGATGCAGCCGGTGCTGGGACCCAGGTACCGGTCGTCGATCGCGGTCTTGATGGCGTGGATGGCGGCCTTCAGGTCGAACGACTCGTCGTTGATGGCCGCCATGACCAGCCGGTGGCCGTGCTCCAGCGCCACGCGCGCGACGGTCTCCTCGGGGCAGCGGAACACCATGCGGTAGACGCCGCGCTGCGAGATCTCGCGCGTCTGGCCGAACTCCGCCGGCATGCCCGAGAGGTTGAGCAGCTCGATCACCACGTGTTCGAGTACGTGCCCCATCCAGGTGCCGCCTTCCAGGCGCTGGATGAAGCCGCCGCGCTCGCCCACGCCGCAGGTGTGCTCGATCAGCGCGGGCAGCCAGGCCGTCAGGCGCGCGTTGAAGCCGGGGATGACGTTGGAGGGGTGGTCTTCCAGCTCGCCCAGGTCCAGCCAGACTTCGAGGACGGGGCGGTAGGTCCAGACGCTGGGGCCGCGCAGGTAGGTGGCGCGCAGGAGTTGGATGTCGTTGAATTTCGCCATGGGGTGCAGCGCAGAAGTTGGAGGGTGGGCGTCGGTGTCAGCCGTTCAGCGCCTTGGCGCGTTACGGCATGATGCCGCGTCAAGGCCCGCTCTGCAGGGCGGGCATGCCGGACGGATCGATAAAAAATGCAGAAACACTCTCTTGTGGACGCCTCGGGTGTCTTGTCCGGCCCCCTGGGGGCCGAAGCGCGAGCGGCGCTCGCCTCTGGTGAAAACGTGCAGGCCGCCTTCGAGGTTGACCTGAGCGCCGCGCTGCACTTCGCCCCCGGCCTGCTGGTGCTGACCGAGCGCCGCCTGTGGACGCGCGACGCCGACGGCGCGCCGCGCGACTGGCCGCTGGCGCCGGGGCTGGAACTGCGCCTGATCGACCACGGCGGCGTGGGCACGCTGGAACTGCACGACGGCGCGGCGCGCCTGGCGCTGTGGCGCTTCACGCTGGGGCGCCACCCGCAGGCGCTGGCGCTGATGCAGGCGTTCGAGCGCCAGACCGAGCGCCTGGCCAACCCCGCGCTGGCGCTGGCGCCCGCGCCCGACGACGTGCCGCGCTGCGGCGCCTGCGGCACGCCGCTGCCGCCCGACAGCGACGAATGCCCCGCCTGCGCGCGCCAGCAGGCGCCGCAGACCTCCACCTGGGTGCTGCTGCGCCTGTGGCGCTTCGCGCGGCCCTACAAAAAGCAGCTGGCCGCCGGCTTTGCGCTGACGCTGGCGTCCACCGCCGCGTCGCTGGTGCCGCCGTACATGACCATCCCGCTGATGGACGACATCCTGATCCCGTACCAGAGCGGCCAGCAGATCGACCATTGGCTGGTGGCCGCCTACCTGGGCGGGCTGCTGCTGGCGGCGCTCTTGGCCTGGGGGCTGGGCTGGGCGCGCACCTACATCCTGGCGCTGGTGTCCGAGCGCATCGGCGCCGACCTGCGCACCAGCACGTATGAGCACCTGCTGCGCCTGTCGCTGGACTACTTCGGCAGCAAGCGCACCGGCGATTTGATGGCGCGCATCGGCTCCGAGACGGATCGCATCAACGTCTTTCTGTCGCTGAACGCGCTGGACTTCGCCACCGACGTGCTGATGATCGTGATGACTTCGGCCATCCTGTTTTCCATCAACCCCTGGCTGGCGCTGGTCACGCTGGTGCCGCTGCCGTTCATCGCCTGGCTCATCCACAACGTGCGCGACCGCCTGCGCACCGGTTTCGAGAAGATCGACCGAGTGTGGAGCGAGGTGACCAACGTGCTGGCCGACACCATTCCCGGCATCCGCGTGGTGAAGGCCTTTGCCCAGGAGGCGCGCGAGGCCCAGCGCTTTCGCGCCGCCAACCAGCACAACCTGGAGGTCAACGACCGCCTGAACAAGACCTGGAGCCTGTTCGCCCCCACCGTCTCGCTGATGACCGAGATCGGCCTGCTGGTGGTCTGGGCCTTTGGCGTGTGGCTGGTGGCGCACAGCCAGATCACGGTGGGCGTGCTGGCGGCCTTCATCGCCTACATCGGGCGCTTCTACACGCGGCTCGATTCGATGAGCCGCATCGTCAGCGTCACGCAAAAGGCCGCCGCCGGCGCCAAGCGCATCTTCGACATCCTGGATCACGTCAGCAACGTGCCCGACCCGGTCAACCCGGTGCGCGTGGACAAGGTGGCCGGCGCCATCGAGATGCGGGGCGTGGGCTTTCGCTACGGCAGCCGCACCGTCATCAGGGACCTGTCGCTGGCCATACGCCCGGGCGAGATGATCGGCCTGGTGGGGCACAGCGGCTCGGGCAAGAGCACGCTGGTCAACCTGATCAGCCGCTTCTACGACGTGGCCGACGGCGCCATCCTGGTCGATGGCGTGGACATACGCCGCATGGCGGTGGCGGACTTTCGGCGCCACATCGGCCTGGTGCTGCAGGAGCCGTTCCTGTTCTTCGGCACCATCGCCGAGAACATCGCCTACGGCCGGCCCGACGCCACGCGTGAAGAAATCGTGGCCGCCGCGCGCGCCGCGCACGCGCACGAGTTCATCCTGCGCCTGCCGCACGGCTACGACAGCCTGGTGGGCGAGCGTGGCCAGGGGCTGTCGGGCGGCGAGAGGCAGCGCATCAGCATCGCGCGCGCGCTGCTCATCGACCCGCGCATCCTGATACTGGACGAGGCCACCTCGGCCGTCGATACCGAGACCGAGAAGGAAATCCAGAAGGCGCTGGACAACCTGGTCAAGGGCCGCACCACCATCGCCATCGCCCACCGCCTGTCCACGCTGCGCAAGGCCGACCGCCTGGTGGTGATGGACCGGGGCGAGATCGTCGAGGTCGGCCCGCACGACGAACTGATGGCGCGCGAAGGCGCCTACTGGCGGCTGTACCAGGCGCAGGCGCGCCGCGCCGCCGAAGAGGAGGCCCAGGCATGAACGGCAGCACCCATAACCTTCCCGCGCCGGCGCCGGACGGCTGGCAACTGCAGCGCAACGCCCATGGCCGGCTGGTGCTGCGCCTGGCCGACGGCAGCACGCACGAGGGCGTGACGCCGGTGCGCGCCTTTCCCATCGCCGCGCCGCAGGAGGGCTTGTCGCTGGTCGGCGGCGACGGCTGCGAGCTGGCCTGGGTGCCGCGCCTGGACGCGCTGGCGCCCGAGGTGCGCGCGCTGATCGAGCAGGAGCTGGCGGTGCGCGAGTTCGTGCCCACTATCACGCGCCTGCATGCCGTATCGAGTTTTTCCACCCCCAGCACCTGGGACGTGGAGACCGACCGGGGGCCGGCGCAGCTCGTCTTGAAGGGCGAGGAAGACATACGCCGCCTGGCCGGGCGCACGCGTTTGCTCATCGCCGCGAGCGATGGATTGCAATTTTTTGTACCCGATACGGCGGCGCTGGACAGGCATTCGCGCAAGCTGCTGGAACGATTCTTGTAGCGCGTTGCGCATGGTGGTAAAGGGCTGGAACCCTATTTTGCCTGGGTTTCCTGGGTCCTGAAGAACTAGGTGAAAACCCTTGTTTTTGGGTAATGGCTCAAAAAGGCCTTAATTTCCCCTTCTGTTTGCCGTAATGAATGTACGACGAGGCGGCAGCTGTAGCTGCCGTCGTTCGCGCATTCATGAAGGAACTGCCATGCAACTGCCACCTGTAGACCGCTCACCCGCGCAGTGGCGTCCTCAGGGCGCCGACCTGTACACCACCGGGGCTTCCGGTGCCGTTCCCGTGCGCCCGGTGAATGCCGCCAACCCCGTTGAATCCACCGACCGCCTGGGCGAGGGCGCCATCGTGCGCGACCCCGGCAAGCCGTCGGCGCCCGACGAGGACAACCGCGACTGGACCCTGGCCGAGGCCAAGAAGGACAAGCCCCAGCAGATCGAGGAACAGCCCAAGGAGCCGCCGCTGTACCAGATGATGATGGACTTCATCCAGTCGATGTGGCGCGCCAGCACCCAGGCCGTGGACGTGGCGCAGGACGTCAACAAGATGACGGCGCAGGAGCGCCTGGCCCAGCAGGCGCAAAACGACAAGTCGCTGACCTACTCCGACCCCAAGATCAAGCGCACCGGCGGGCTGTAGCCGCGCGCCGCCCCTCTCCTGAGCCGCTGGCGCCTTGCGCTCCAGCGGTTTTTCTCTTGGCGGATCGGTCGCCGCCGGTTCAATCCGGTTCCGGTGCGTTGGCGATGCCGCTGCTCACGTGCCCGGCCGGCACGTGGCGCGCGGCGGAGCTGACGTGGCCGGTCTGGTCGTCGAAGAAGAAGTCGGGCTCGAACTCGCGCAGGAACGGGCCTTTCTCCAGCCCGCCCAGGAACATGGCCTCGTCCACCGCGATGTTCCAGCTCATCAAGGTCTGGATGGCGCGTTCGTGCGCCGGTGCGCTGCGCGCGGTGACCAGCGCCGTGCGGATGCGCATGGCGCCGCTGCCCGCCTGCTGCAGCCGGTGCAGCGCGGCCAGCAGCGGCTTGAACGGGCCTTCGGGCAGCGGCTGGCTGGCCTTGGCGCTTTCGTTTTGCTGGAAGGCGGCCAGTCCCTCGGCCTGATAGATGCGCTCGGCCTCGTCGGAGAACAGCACGGCGTCGCCGTCGAAGGCGATGCGCACCTCGTCCGGGTGGGCGTCGCCGGCGCGCACCGACTCGGTCAGCACGCGCGCCGCCGGGTAGCCCAGGTGCAGTGCGGCGCGCACGTCGCGCTCGTTGGCCGACAGGAACAGCTGCGCGCCCAGCGGGCGCAGGTAGGCAAAGGGCTCGCGCCCCTGGGTGAACACGCCGCGCTGCACGCTCGCCAGGCCGTGCGCCCGGCAGGAGCGGAACACGCGCATGCCGCTGACCGGGTCGTTGCGCGACAGCAGCACCACCGCAACACGCTGCTGCTCGGCGGTGTTGAAGGCCAGCAGCTTTCTGACCAGCGAGAATGCCACGCCGGGCGGTGCCGGCTGATCCAGGCGCTGCAGCTGCAGCTGCACGTAGGCGCGGTCGTCGTCGTGCTCGAAGACGCGGTTTTCCTCCTCGAAGTCGAACAGCGCGCGCGAGGAAATCGCAACGACGAGCTTGTCACCCAACGTGGTGGCCATGCTTCATTTCACGAATTGGTTGAGCTGGATGATGGGCATGAGCACGGCAAGCACGATCAGCATCACGACCAGCCCCATGCCCACGATCAGCAGCGGCTCCAGGATGGTGGCCAGCTGCATGGCGCGGCGCTGCACCTCGTTGCCCAGCTGCGTGGCGGCGCGCTCCAGCATGGCGGGCAGGCGCCCGGTCTGCTCGCCCAGGCGGGCGAACATGGGCAGCAGGCCGGGAAAGCGCTTTTTCTGCGCCAGCGCCGACGCCAGCGGCGCGCCCTCGCGCACCAGCACCAGGGCTTCCTGCGCGTCGGCGTGCAGCGCCTGGTTGCCCAGCGTGTCGGTGGCGGCCTGCAGCGCCTTGAGTATCGGCACGCCCGCGCCGGTCAGCATGGCCAGCGTGGCGGCAAAGCGCGCCGCGTTGTAGCCGCGCGCCAGCCGCCCCACCAGCGGCAGGCGCAGCCACCAGGCGTCGAAAGCCTGGCGCAGCCTGGGGTTGGCCAGCGCCACGCGCGCGCCCACGGCGGCCAGCACGGCGGCCAGCAGCAAGGCCCAGCCGTAGCTGCGCACAAAGCCGCTGATGGCCAGCATGGCGGTCGTCAGGAACGGCAGGGCGCGCTTGGTGCCGGCAAAAACACCGGCGACCTGCGGCACCACGTAGGTCATCAGGAACAGCACGATGAAGATGGCCACCACCGTGACGATGGCCGGGTAGAGCGCCGCGCCCAGTACCTTGGCGCGCAGCTGCTGGCGCGCCTCCAGGTCGTCGGCCAGGTTGTCCAGCACCTGGCCCAGGTGGCCGCTGGATTCGCCCGCGCCGATGACGGCGCAGTAGATGCTGGAGAACTCCCGCGGGTGCATGGCCAGCGCGCGCGCGAACGGCGTGCCGGAGTTGACCTCGGCGCGCAGCGCGGCCACCAGGTGGCGCTGGCGCTCGTCGTCGGCTTCGTCGGCCAGTGCGGTCAGGGCGCGTTCGAGGGGCAGGCCCGAGCCGACCAGGCCGGCCAGCTGGCGCGTCCACACCGTCAGCCCGGTGGTGTTGAAGGCCGGGCGCGCCAGCAGCCACCGGCCCTGCCTGGACGCGCCGCCCAGGGCCTCGGCCGGGGTCAGCGCCTCCACGTCCAGCGGCACCAGCGACTGCGCGCGCAGCAGGCTGCGCGCCGCCCGGGCGCTGTCGGCGTCCAGCGTGCCGCGGCGGACGTGGCCTTCGGAGTCCAGGGCTTCAAAGGAAAAGGCGGGCATGGCGGTTGGCTGCGGTAGCGACGGGGTTGATGTTAGTGCGCTTGCCGGACGGCCTGCGCCGTGATCTCCAGCGAGCGCAGGCGCAGCGCGGGGTCGAACACGTCGCTGACCAGCATGAACTCGTCGGCGCGGGTGGCGTCGGCCAGCGCGCGCAGGCCGCTCTGCACAGCCTGCGGGCCGCCGACGACGCCCACGGACAGGAATTCGGCAATGGCCGCACGCTCCTGGTAGGGCAGTTGCTCCAGGTAGCCGTGCACGGGCGGGGGCAGCAGGCCGCGCCGGCCGGTGATGATGCCCAGCACGCGCTGGTAGGTGCTGCTGGCCAGGTACTGCGCCTCGTCGTCGGTGGGCGCGGCGACGACCGGCACGCCGACCATCACGTAAGGCTTGTCCAGCACCCTGGACGGGCGAAACAGCCGGCGGTACAGGTCGATCGCCGCGTGCAGCATGCGCGGGGCGAAGTGCGAGGCGAAGGCGTAGGGCAGGCCTTTCTCGGCGGCCAGTTGGGCCGAGAACAGGCTGGAGCCGAGCAGCCAGATCGGCACCTCGGTGCCGGCGCCGGGCACGGCGGTAATCGCCTGGCCGGGCTGGACGGGGCCCAGCAGGCGCTGCAGCTCGGCCACGTCGCGCGGGAAGTCGGCCTCGGTCTCCAGGCGGTCGCGGCGCAGCGCGCGCATGGTGGCGCCGTCGGTGCCGGGCGCGCGGCCCAGGCCCAGGTCGATGCGCCCGGGGTAGAGCGTGGCCAGCGTGCCGAAGGCCTCGGCCACGACCAGCGGCGCGTGGTTGGGCAGCATGACGCCGCCCGAGCCGACGCGTATGCTGCGCGTGGCGCCTGCCATGTGCCCCACCAGCACGGCGGTGGCGGAGCTGGCGATGCCGGGCATGTTGTGGTGTTCGGCCAGCCAGTAGCGGGCAAAGCCCAGCGCTTCGGCGTGGCGCGCCGCCTGCACGGCGATGTCCAGCGCCTGCGCCACGCTGCCGCCCGCGCGCACGGCGACCAGGTCGAGCAGTGAAAGCCGGGGGAAAGCTTGTGCGGTCATGATGGGAGATTGTGGGAGCGAAACTTCGTGCCAGGGGGCTTCTGGAAAGAATTGTTGACAGTGGCGCGTGCTTCGATTGATTATCACAATGAATAACGATGTTCTAATTTGTGCTCGTTAATCGCGGGTGTGCCTGGGGCGTGGGGTTCCGGGGCGCCTGTACGGGAAACGGAGGAGGTCATGGGTTTTTTCAGCCGTTTATTTCAGCCCAGAGCCGACGGCCAGCCCGTGTCCGAGGATTGGACCTCGCTGCCCGACAGCCAGGCCAGCGAACTGATGCTGTTCGACGAGGAAGCGCACAAGCTGCTGGCCGAGTTCGACATCGACGCCGCCATCGTGACGCACGAGCGCTGGCTGCCCTGGCTGGGCGAGGCCGTGGCCGGCGCGCGCGACGAGCGCCTGCGCCCGGAGGTGGTGCGCGATGCCAATTGCTCGGAGCTGGGCCAGTGGCTCGACGGCAACGGCCGCGCGGCGCTGGGGCATTTCCCGGCGTTCGACATGCTGATGCGCCGCCACCGCTACTTTCACCAGCAGGCCGCTCTTTTGCTGTTGCACGCCGAGGGCGGGCAGCAGCAGCAGGCCGAGCAGGCGTTCAAGCGCTGCCAGCACGCGTCGCGCCAGGTGGTGCTGCTGCTCAAGGAGCTCAAGCGCGGCCTGCGCGGCGGCGCGCAGGATGCGGCAGCCCACGCCGCAGGCCGGGCGGCGCACTGACCATCAACCATCGCGCGTGACGCGCAGCAGCTCTTCCTGGCTGGTGATGCCGGCGGCCACCAGGCGCGCGCCGTCCTCGCGCATCAGCTGCATGCCGCCGGCCTGGGCCTGGGCGCGGATGTCGGCCTCGGCCGCCTGGGCGTGGATCTGGGCGCGGATCGCTTCGTCCACCAGCAGCAGCTCGAACACCCCGGTGCGCCCGGCGTAGCCCGTGTGGCCGCAGTGCGCGCAGCCCATGCCGTTGTCGCCGCCGTGGCAGTGGCTGCAGTACTTGCGCACCAGGCGCTGCGCCAGCACGCCGAGCAGCGACGAGCTGAGCAGGAACGGCTCTATGCCCATGTCGGTCAGGCGCGTGACGGCGCTGGCCGCGTCATTGGTGTGCAGCGTGGCCAGCACCAGGTGGCCGGTCAGGCTGGCCTGGATGGCGATCTGCGCGGTCTCGTGGTCGCGGATCTCGCCGATCATGATCACGTCCGGATCCTGGCGCAGGATGGCGCGCAGCGCCTTGGCGAAGCTCAGCTCGATCTTGGCGTTGACCTGGGTCTGGCCGACGCCGGGCAGCTCGTACTCAATCGGGTCTTCCACCGTCATGATGTTGCTGCGCGTGGCGTCCAGGCGCGAGAGCGCGGCGTACAGCGTGGTCGTCTTGCCCGAGCCGGTCGGGCCGGTCACCAGGATGATGCCGTGCGGCTGGGCGATCAGGCGTTCGAGCTGGCTGAGCACCTGGCCCTGCATGCCCACGGCCTCCAGCGTCAGGCGCGACTCGCTCTTGTCCAGCAGGCGCAGCACGGCGCGCTCGCCGTGGGCGCTGGGCAGGGTGGAGACGCGCACGTCGATGGCGCGCGTGCCCAGGCGCAGGCTGATGCGCCCGTCCTGCGGCAGCCGCTTTTCCGAAATATCGAGCTCGGCCATGATCTTCAGGCGGCTGATCAATGCCGCGTGCAGCGCGCGGTTGGGCTGCACCACCTCGCGCAGCGTGCCGTCCACGCGAAAGCGCACGCTGGAATGGCGCTCGTAGGGCTCGATGTGGATGTCGCTCGCGCCGTCGCGCACGGCCTGCGTCAGCAGCGCGTTGAGCATGCGGATGATGGGCGCGTCGCCGGCCGATTCGAGCAAGTCCTCGACGGCGGGCAGCTCCTGCATCATGCGCGAGAGGTCGGCGCCTTCCTCGACCTCGCTGACCACGCTGGCCGCGTTCGATTCGCTTTGCGCGTAGGCGGCGCTGATGCGCTGCGCCAGCGCACCGGCCTCCAGCGGGGCGAACTGCCGCACGGCGTGCTTGCGCAGCACCTCGGAGAGCGCGCCCGCGTCGGGCGTGGCGCCGTGCCACAGCACGAGCTGCTGGCCGTCGTCCTCCAGCAGCAGCTGGCTGGCGCGCGCGAAGGCGTAGGGCAGGGGGTGGCGCATGGGCGGGCTATTGCGGCGTGTAGGGGGTGGGTTCGGGCTGCGCGGGCGCGCCAGCCGGCTCGGGCACGCCCAGGGGCGCGGGCGCGGCCGGCTTGTCGGCGGCGGGCTGGGCCTGCCCGGCGGCGGCCGGCAACGGGGCCAGCACCGGCGCGCCCGAGACGGCGCGCATCACCGTGCTGGGCGCCGGCTGGCTGTGCTGCTGCAGCGCGCGGATGGCTTCGTAGCGGTCCACCGTCAGCGCCGTGCTGGTGTCGTTGTCGCGGATCACCACGGGGCGCAGGAAGATCATCAGGTTGGTCTTCTTGCGCGTGCGCTGCTCGCTGCGGAACAGTCCGCCGACGACCGGGATGTCGCCCATCACCGGCACCTTGTCCTGGCCTTGCGAGTAGCTGTCTTCGAGCAGGCCGCCGAGCACCACCACGTTGCCGTCGTCGACCAGCACCGTCGATTCGATGGAGCGCTTGCTCGTCGACGGGCCGTTGGCGTTGTTCAGGGTGTCCTGGGCGATCTTCGAGACCTCCTGGTACAGCGTGAGCTTGACCGTGCCGTTCTCGTTGATCGTGGGGCGCACTCGCAGCATCAGGCCCACGTCCTTGCGCTCGACCGTGGTGAAGGGGTTGACGGTGCTGCTGCTGCCGGTGCTGGCATACGAGCCGGTGACGAAGGGCACGTTGTTGCCGATGATGATCTGCGCCTCCTCGTTGTCCAGCGTCAGCAGGTTGGGGGTGGACAGCACGTTGGCGTCGCCCGTGTTCTCCAGGAAGTTGGCCAGCGCGCCCAGGTAGTACTTGCCGTTGACGCGCGGGGCCACGGCGAGGTTCATGCCGGCGGCGGGCTTGGCGCTGGCCAGCGCCGAGTAGTCGCTGCTGCTGGAGTTGGAGGCCGTGGCGGCGGCGATCGCCAGGTCGAGGATGTTGGAGCCGGCGACGCCGGAGTTGGTGCCGAGCACGCCCAGCGTGCTGCCGACCTTGCCCATCACGCCCTGCCACTGGATGCCGAATTGCGCCACCTTGTTGGCGCTCACTTCCACGATCAGGCTCTCGATCAGCACCTGCGCGCGGCGCCCGTCGAGCTTGTCGATGACGGTGCGGATCTGCCGGTACAGCGGCGGCGCGGCGGTGATGATGAGCGAGTTGGTGGTCGGGTCGGCCTGGATGAAGCCTCCCGTCGAGGGCTGCTGCGACTGGCTGTTGTCGCTCAGGTGCGTATTTGCGCCTAGGCCGCTTTGGCTGCTCTGGCTGCTGCTGCCTTGCGCCAGGCCCGTGGTCTGGCTCAGCCCGCTGCGGCTGGTGCTGGCACCCGTACTGCCCGTCGCGGTGCTGGCGCCGCTCGTGGCGGCGCTGCCGTTGGCGGCGGCCAGCGCGGCGCGCAGCGTGGTGGCCAGTTGCACGGCGTCGGCGTTCTTCAGGTAGACCACGTGGATGTTGCCGCTGTCGTTGCCGCTGGCGGCGGGCTGGTCCAGCTTGGCGACGAGCGAGCGCACCAGCGCCAGGCGCGCCGGGTTGGCGGCGCGCACGATCAGCGCGTTGCTGCGCGGCTCGGCCAGCAGCGTCGTCGGGTACGAGGTGTCGCTCTGCCCCGGCGTGGCCGCCGCGCCGTGGCTGGCGCCGCCGTCGATCAGGCGCGAGACCAGCGGCGCCAGGTCGCTGGCGATGGCGTACTGCAGCGGGATCACCTCCAGGTCGCTGGCGTTGGAGACGTCCATCGCCGCGATGATGCGCGCCAGGCGCTGCAGGTTGTCGGAGTAGTCGGTGATGACCAGCGAGTTGTTGCCCGGGTTGACGTTGATGGTGTTGTTCGGGCTGATCAGCGGGCGCAGCACCGGCACCAGGTTGGCGGCTTTCTCGAAGTTGAGCTTGAAGATCTGCGTGGCGATCTGCCCGCCCGCCGGCGTGTGGCCGCCCGCGCCCTGCGACACGCTGACGATGCCGGTCTGCAGCTTGGCGTCGGCCTCGGGCACGACCTTGTACAGGCCGCCCGACTCCACCATGGTGAAGCCCTGCAGGCGCAGCGCCGCCAGGAACTGCTGGAAGGCCGCCGCCGCCGGCACGGCGCGCTCGGTCACCAGCGTGATCTGGCCGCGCACGCGCGGATCGACCACGACGTTGCGCCCGGTGATGGTGGCCATGGTGCGCGCCACGGCATCGATGTCGGCGTTGGCGAAGTTCAGCGTGACGGTTTCGCCCGGAGGCACGCTGCCGTTCGACGGCGTTTTTGCATAAATTTGGCATGTAGCGCTTATAGATAAAGCGCATACAGCTATTGTGTTTATAGCTGACCGTAGGGGGTGGCGAGGCTTGGAAGTCATAGGTTCAACCCACGGTGATGAGCGAGCGTGCGCCGTTGCGCCGCCCGATGATGTTCAACAGATTGGCCAGCGCCGCCTCGCGCCCGGGGGCGGCGCTGGCCTCGCCGGTAAAGCGCAGGCGCTGGCCGACCCAGTGGCCGCTGCCCGACAGCAGCAGCGCGCCGCCCAGCGTGGACAGCGTCAGCTGCGCGGCGCTGCCGCCTTCGAGCTGCAGCCGGTAGCTGCCCATGGGGCGCAGCGTGGACAGGCTGGTGGACATGGCCAGCGCGTCCAGCTGCGCGCGGCCCTGCACGCTCGTGCGGCCCTGTGTCCACTGCAGGCGCAGGCCGGTGGTCGCCAACTGCAGCTGGCCCTGCGGCTGCAGCGTGTTCCACGGCGTGCCCAGGCCGGCCAGCAGCGCGGCCGGCCACTGGCTGTGGCCGTCGGCCAGCTCCAGGCGCACGCTGCCCCAGCCGGGCTGCGCGTACAGGCGCAGCGGCGCGGGGGTGCAGCAGTCGGACTGCAGCCAGGCCTGCAGGCCCGTCCAGGTGGGGCGCAGGCGCCACTGCAGGCGCGTGGGCAGGGCGGCGCGATCGTGGCTGCCGGCGCCGCCGGTCAGCAGCAGCAGGGCCGAGCCTTGCCACACCGTGCCGCGCGCGTTCACCAGTTGCACCTGCGCGCCGCTGGCCTGTGTGACGGTGCCCGCCAGCCAGCGCGCCGGTGCCCACAGCAGCAGCGCCGGCAGCACGCCCAGGCACAGGCCGGCCAGCGCCCAGCGCCAGGGCGTGGACGGCGCGGCGGCGCTGTTGCGTGGGGAGCGGGCGGGGCGTGGCACGGTGCGTGGCGGGTGGTTTAGGGGGTCAATCGGCGGGCAGGGTCAGCACCAGCGTGCCGTTCCAGCGCGGAGCGCCGTCGGCGCCCGCGCCTGCGTGTTCGAGTTGGGCTTGCTGCACTACGGCGCGGGCGGTGGTGCGCACCTGCGCCAGCCACTGCGCCAGCGCCTGCGCCGGGGCGTTGTGCAGGGCCACGGTGACCTGGGCGCCCAGCGGGGTGAGCTTGGCGGCCGCGCCCAGCGTGCGGCTGGTGCTGCTCTGCAATGCGCGCAGGGGCTGCTCGGCAGCGCCGTCCTGCGGCAGGCGCGCCGCCTGCTTGAGCTGTTCGGCCTGCGCCTGTAGCGCCTGCATCCGGCTCCACTGCGCGTCCAGCGCGCTGTGCTGCGCGGCCGACTGGCGCCAGGTGCGCAGCGCCGGCGCCAGCAGCAGCGCCCACGCCAGCGCCAGCGCGACGATGCCGGCCGCCAGCAGCACCAGGGTTTGTTCGCGCGGGGCCAGCGCGGCCCAGCGGGCCCGCAGCGCGCTGCCTTGGGGTGTGGTCATGGCTGGCCTCCCGCGCGCAGCTGCAGCACGCCTTGGTCCTGGCGTGCCGCTATGCCGGCGGCGCCCAGGCGCTGGCGCAGGCTGGCGAATTCGTCGGGCGCCAGGTCCAGCCCGCCCAGGCGCAGTTCGCCGTTGGCGTAGTCCAGCCGGGCAGGGGCTTTTGCGCCAGGCAGCGCCGCGGCGGCGCTGGCCATCAGCGGCTCCAGGTCGGTGTCGGCCAGGCTGCCGGTGGCGCGGCGCAGCCGATCCACCTCGCGCTGCATCTGCAGCGGCGCGTCCACCACGACCTTGACCTGCGGAAAGGTCTGCGTCAGCACCTGGCGCACGCTGGCCTGCTTGGCCGCCAGCGCCTGCCTGTCCTGCCAGGCCCACAGGTTCAGCCCCAGCACCTGCGCCGCCAGGCCCAGGCCCAGCGCCCAGCGCGCGGGGCGCCACGCGGGGGCGTGCAGAAAATCGCCCAGCGCGCTGCCGGCCTTGCGCAGCGCGCGCGTGCGGGCGCTGCTGGCCAGGTCGAACTGGGCCAGGTCCCAGGGGCTGCCCGCGGCCGCCAGGGCGCGCTGGGCGGCGCCTTGCAGCTGCGGGCTGCGGCCCAGCAGGCGTTCGGCCAGCGCAGCCACGGCGGGCTCGGCGTACAGCGGCGCGGGCGCCTCTTCGTTTTGCGGGGGCAGCAGGTCGGCCATGGCCGGCAGCGCGGCGGCGGGCAGCAGGTACAGCGCCTGCCGCGGGCCGCAGCCGGTGATGGCGACGTGCGCCTGCTCGGGCGTGCCCAATACCGTGTATTCCAGCGGGGCGCCGGCGCCCGGCGCGAACTCGGGCACCACGCGCCCCACCGGCCGTCCCGCCGCTTCGAGCGCCTGTAGCGACTGGCGCAGCCAGTCGCGGTCGCACACCGCCACCCAGGCGGGGCTGGCGGCCTGGACGTTGGGCTGCAGGGCGAAGTGCAACTGCTGCGGCTCGTCGAGCAGTTGTTCTTCGAGCAGGCCTTCGAGCGCGGCGCGCAGCCTGGCGGGCTGGCCCAGCACGGCGGCGGGCAGGGTGACCTGGTGCCACGACAGCGCCTGCGCCGGCACCACGGCCACGGTCGCGCCGGCGCGGCCGGGCGCGGGCAGCAAGGCGGCGGGGGCGCTGGCGTGGCGGGTGACGTTGCGCCCGTCGGCCGACAGCACATAGCTGTATTCGGTGGCCGGCGCGGGCGAGCCCAGGGGCAGGGTGATGACGAGGGTGCTCATGGATGCGTTGTGCCGGGCATTTTAGGGGCGTGGCGCGGCGCTCTGGAGCCGGTCGGCCTCGGCCTGCGCAAAGCTGCCGCGTTCGCGCCACAGCGTGCGCACCTGGCCGCGCTGCTTGAGCACGAGCGAGCGCTCCTCGACCACCGCGCTGCCCAGGCGCAGCCGCCCGCGCACCTCGAAGTAGCTCGACGCCACCGCGTGCGTGGCGATATTGATGGCCTGCGGCTGGCTGACCAGCTTGGCGGCGTCGGCCACGCTGCGGAAATGATTGCTCTCGCGCGCCTGCACCAGCTGCTGCGCGTCGGCCATGGCCAGGCCGTCGGCGCTGGCCCACAGCACGGCGGCGCTGGCGGTGTTCAGGTTCACCGGCGTGCGCGCCGGCAGCAGCGTGACGTAGGGCGCCAGGGCCGCCACGGTGGCCGGCGGCAGGCCCCACCAGCCCAGTTGATCGACGCCCTGCGGCAGCAGCGGCGCGGTGCTGGCGTCGCCCTGCGCGGACAGCGCCTGCACCATGCGCTGCGCCAGCGCCTGCACCTGCTGCTGGGGCAGGCTCAGGTATTCGAACAGGCGGGTGAACTGGCGCAGCGCCACCTGGTCCACCTGCCCGTTCTGCTCCAGGTTGCGCAGGTTGAGCAGCCCCTGCTGGTCGGTGATCTGGCCCGACAGAAAGGCGTCGGCCGTGTCGGTGCTGGCGTCCTCTACCTGGGAGACGTTGTGGTTGGCGGCCAGAAAGGTCGACAGGCGCGCCTCCTGCAGCGGCACGGCCCAGGGTTCGTTCAGGTTGTCGGTTGTATCGCTGCGCGCGAGCGAGTCCTCGCGCAGGATCAGGCGCGACCAGTCGAGCGCGCCGACCAGGATCCAGGCCGACTGGATGCGCGCGCGCTCGGCGGTCTCCACCTCGACGGCGCGCCACTGCTGCCACATGGCGGCGGCGGCGAAGCTGGCCACCAGCGTCACGGTGAGCATGGCCGCCAGCAGCGCGGCGCCGGATTGGCGCAGCGCAGCCCATGGCGGGCGTGGATGCGTCATGACTTGCCCCCGCCCTGCAAGGGGTTGACCCAGTCGGCCGTGATGGTGCCGGGCAGCGCCGTGCCGGCGGGCAGCGTCAGTTGCAGGCGCACGCCTTCGGGGATGCTGGCCGCGGCGCTCGACAGGCCGCCGGCCGACTGCGGCGTGCTGGCGCTGGTGCTGCCGCTCGACAGCGCGTTGGCCCAGGCGCCGCCTCGGTAGTAGAACAGCTGCCAGCCGTCCAGCGGCAGCAGCACGGTTTCGTGGCGCTGATCGGCCGCGCCGGGCGTGCGCGCCCACAGCGCGGCGCGCTGCCAGGCCTGCTGCCACGCGGCGCGGCTCGACACCGGGTCGGACTGCCAGCGCAGCCAGGTGTCGCGCCCGCCGGACGCGCGCCGGGCCCAGGCGACGACGACCACGCCCTCGTCGGGCTGGCGCGGGCTGCGCCGCGTCAGGCGCAGCACCTGGCCGTCCCAGGCGATGGGCTGGGTGTGCTCCACGCCCTGCAGCGCGTCCAGGTCGGCATTCCACTGCGCCAGCACGGTCTGCAGCACCATGAGCTGATCCGAGCGCTCGCGCGTGTGCTGCTGCGCGCGCGCCATGCCGTCGAGCCCCCGCCAACTGGCAAGCGCCAGCAGCGCCATGATGGCGATGGCCACCAGCAGCTCGATCAGGGTAAAGCCCCGCTGGGCGCGCGCGGACGGCATCGGCGGCATCAATAGCGCCCCACGATGGTGGACAGGCGCAGCACCGGCAGCTGCTGCGCGTCGAACACCTGGGCGTCGGCGCGGCGGAACTGCGGATTGGGCGTGGGCGAGACCGTCAGCTGCACCATGAAGCTGCGCCCGGCCTGCTCGCAGGTGGCGCGGCTGTCGCCGATGGACGGCATCTGCTGCGCCAGGCGCACCTGCACCAGCTGGTTTTCGGCGCACAGGTGCGCCAGCACCACGTCGGTCTGGCGCTCGGCGTTGCGCGTCAGCGCCGACGTAGCCTGCAGCCCCGCCGCCAGCGCAATGGCCACGATGGCCAGCGCCACCAGCACCTCCACCAGCGTGAAGCCGCGCTGCGCCGCGCTCATGGCTGCGCCGGCTCGGCCTGGAACGGGCGCAGCCCGTCGGTGGCCACGCGCACGCTGCGCTGCGGCTCGCCGCGCTGCGCCAGCAGCACCTGCTGCGGGCCGATGAGCGGCTCCGGCCCCAGCCAGAGCTGGCCCGGGCCCAGCACCACGGTGTCGCCGCTCAGCCAGTTGCCGGGCAGGTGCGGGTCGGCCAGGCCCTCGAAGTGAAAGCCCTGCGCGTCGGCGCGCCAGCGCACCGCCTGGCCCGACGCGCGCGACTGCGCCCGCGCCGCCTCCAGCAGCGCCGCCAGGCGCTCGCCCTCGCGCTGCAGCTGCGCCGCATGGCCGTCGGGCAGCGCCAGGCTCACCCCGGCCGTCGCCAGCGCAATGATGGCCAGCACCACCAGCAGCTCCAGCAGCGTAAACCCACGGGCAGGGCGCTTCATGATCAGGTGCTGGCGCAACGCGATGAGGCGAAAGGGGCGGCAGTGGTTTCGCCGCCGGGCCGCCCCAAGGCGAAACGCGGCCCCCTTGGGGGGCAGGGAGCGACGCGACCGTGGGGGCCATTCGCATTCATTGCCAGCTGCCGATGTCGGCATCCTTGCCCTCGCCGCCGCTTTGGCCGTCGGCGCCGAACGACATCACGTCCACCTCGCCCTTGATGCCGGGGTTGAGGTACTGGTAGGGGCGGCCCCAGGGGTCGTTGGGCAGTTTTTCCAGGTAGGGGCGCCAGTTGCCGGGGACGGGCGCCGCCGTGGGCTTGGCGATGAGCGCCTGCAGGCCCTGCTCGCCGGTGGGGTAGCGCAGGTTGTCCAGCCGGTACAGCTTGAGCGCCTGCATGATGTTGGTCACGTCGGTGCGCGCGGCGGTGGCGCGGGCGTCGTCGGTGCGGTCGAGCACGTTGGGCACGATCAGCGCCGCAAGCACGCCGATGATGACCAGCACCACCATCAGTTCGATCAGGGTAAAGCCTGCGGCCAGGCGGCTGCGGCGGGCGGGAGTGGGGCTGCGCAATGGCATCGGGCGGAGGATCGGCATATCCGGTCAATGATAATCGGGCCATGGCGACACACACACACAGCCCATCATGGGGCGCACGCTTGGCCACGCTGGTGCTGGCAGCCCTGGCCGGCGCCGGCGCGGTGTACTGGGGGCTCAGGCTGTCGGCCGGTACGCCGCAGGCCGCGCCGGCCGCGCCCGCGGCCGAGCCCCTGCGCCCCGACGCGCAGGCCATGGCGCGGCTGCTGGGGGTGGGCGCCGCAGCGGCGCCGCGTGCGGTGGCGGCGCCCGCCAGCGGCATGCAGCTGCTGGGGGTGCTGGCCAGCACCGACGGCAGCAGCGGCGCGGCGCTGATCGCGGTGGGCGGCAAGCCGGCCAAGCCGTTTCGCGTGGGCGCGCAGGTGGAGCCCGGCCTGGTGCTGCAGTCGCTGGACCGGCGCGAGGCGCACCTGGGCGCCACCATGGACGGCCCCACGGCCCAGACCTTGATGGTGCCGCTCAAGCCTTAAGGTAGTGCTGGGCCAGCCCCGCACCGCAAGCCAGGGGCAGCGTCGTCCAGGCGCCAAAGCCGGGCGCCTGCACCGGCCATTCGTGCGCTTGCGGCAGCCGCTGTGCGCCGTGGGTCAGCAGCCACTGCACGCAGCGCGCCACGCCGGCGTGGCTCAGCCAGACCACGTCGGCCTGCGCTGCGGCGGCGCGCTCCTGCGCCGCGTGCAGCGCCCGGGCCACGCGCTGCAGCATGTGGGCCAGGCTTTCGCCGCCGCCGGGCGCGTGGTGCGGGAAGTCGGCGCTCCAGCGGTCGATGTCGGCGCGGGCGATGCTGCTCCAGGCGCGGCCTTCCCAGGCGCCAAAGTCCAGTTCGGCGATGGCCGGCTCGGGGTTCGATGCCAAATCGGGCCGAAACGCTTGCAGATCAAGCGCAAGCAGCTCGCATCTTTGTAGTGGTGAATGCGCCACGGTGGCAACGCTGCGTGGCAGCGCCCGGGCCAGCGCCTGCGCTGCGCCGCGCGTGGCCTGCGCGTCGGCGGCCAGATCGAGCCGGCCGTAGCAGACGCCGGTATCGACCAGTGGGCGGGCGTGGCGCACCAGCCACAGGCGGGGTGCGTTCACTGGTGCACCCTTCGGCCTGCGGCCTGTCCCGCCAGGTGGGAGCGAGCTTGGCTTGCGAGGCGGCCCGGCACGCCGTTCACTGGAGCACCCTTCGGCCTACGGCCTGTCCCGCCAAGCGGGAACGAGCTTGCTTGGGGCGGCCCGGCACGCCGCTCATGGCGCGAGCGCCAGCGCCAGGCCCAGGTAGAAGGCGATTTCGCTCACCTGCTGCACGGCGCCCAGGCAGTCGCCGGTAAAGCCCTGCAGGCGCCGCGCAAAGCGCCAGTGCAGCCAGAGCGCGCCGGCCGCGCTCAGCACCACGGCGCAGGCGGCGGGCAGGCCGCCCAGCAGCTGCCACACCAGCAGCAGCGGCGGCGCGCACCACAGGGCGCCCGCGCCGAGCGCCGCGGGGCTGATGCTGTCGGCCAGCGGCTTGCTCTTGGCGCCGCTGCTGTCGCTGACGTAGGGCAGGCGGTAGATGACGCACAGCGGCCACCAGCGCGACAGCGCGTGAGCGCCGGCCAGCGCCGCCAGGGCGCCGGTCGGCCCGCCGCCGCCAGCAGCGCTGCCGCCCAGCTGCGCCAGCAGCGCCACCTTGGCCAGCAGCGCCAGCACCAGCGCCATGGCGCCAAAGGCGCCGATGCGCGAGTCCTTCATGATCTCCAGCGCGCGCTCGCGCTGGTAGGCGCCGCCCAGTCCGTCGGCCACGTCGGCCAGGCCGTCTTCGTGGAAGCCGCCGGTCAGCAGCACCGTGGCCACGGTGGACAGCACCGCCGCCACCAGGGGTGCTACGCCGGCGCCGCCCAGGCCCAGCCAGACCAGCGCGTAGACCCCGCAGGCCACGCCCCCCACCAGCCAGCCGACGCCCGGAAAGTGGGCGCTGGCGGCGCGCAGCATGGCCGCGTCGAACCCGATCCAGGCCGCCAGGCGCCCGGTGACGGGGATGCGCGTGAAGAACTGCACGGCCAGCAGGTAGTGGCGCAGGGCTTGCATCTAACTACTAAATATATAGCTTGTTGCGCTTTATGGATAAGCGTTAGAGGCTGTTTTTGCTATTATTTTGTGCGCAGAAACAGCCGGTACGCCGGGTTCTCGGTCTCTTCCACCCAGGGGTAGCCCAGCTGCGCCAGAAAGGCGTCGAAGGCGGCGCCGTCCTCGGGCGGCACCTGCATGCCGACCAGGATGCGGCCGTAGTCGGCGCCCTGGTTGCGGTAGTGGAACAGCGAGATGTTCCAGGTCGGCTGCATCAGGCTCAGGAACTTGAACAGCGCGCCCGGGCGCTCGGGAAAGGTAAAGCGCAGCAGCCGCTCGTCGCACGCCAGCGGCGAATGGCCGCCCACCAGGTGGCGCAGGTGCTCCTTGGCCATCTCGTCGTGCGTCAGGTCGAGCGACTCGAAGCCGTTCTTCTGGAAGCTCCTGGCGATCTTTTCCGACTCGCCCCGGCCATGCGTGGACAGGCCGACGAACACGTGCGCCTGCGTGGCGTGGCTGATGCGGTAGACGAACTCGGTCACGCTGCGCGGCCCGCCGGGCAGCGCGCCGACGGCCTGGCAGAAGCGCCGGAAGCTGCCGCGCTCCTCGGGAATGGTGACGGCGAACAGCGCCTCGCGCTCCTCGCCCACGTCGGCGCGCTCGGCCACGAAGCGCAGCCGGTCGAAGTTCATGTTGGCGCCCGAGAGGATGGCGGCGTAGGTCTCGCCACGGGTCTTGTGGCGCGCCACGTACTGCTTGATGGCCGCCACGCCCAGGGCGCCCGAGGGCTCGACGATGCTGCGCGTGTCGATGAACACGTCCTTGATCGCGGCGCAGACGGCGTCGGTGTCGACGATCACGTAGTCGTCCACCAGCGCGTGGGCCACGCGGAAGGTCTCCTCGCCCACCAGCTTGACGGCGGTGCCGTCGGCAAACAGGCCCACGTCGGGCAGCTGCACGCGCTCGTGTTGGCGCGCCGACTGGGCCATGGCGTCCGAATCGTTCATCTGCACGCCGATGACCCTGGTCTGCGGGCTCACGGCCTTGACGTAGTTGGCCACGCCGGCGATCAGCCCGCCGCCGCCGATCGGCACGAAGATCGCATCCAGCCGGTGGCTGCCCAGCGCCTGCGCCTGGCGCAGCAGCTCCATGGCGATGGTGCCCTGGCCGGCGATCACGTCGGGGTCGTCGAACGGGTGCACGAAGGTCAGCCCCTCGCTTTGCTGCAGGGCCACGGCGTGGGCGTAGGCGTCGGAATAGCTCTCGCCGCTGAGCACCACCTCGCCGCCCAGCGTGCGCACCGCGTCCACCTTGACCTGCGGCGTAGTCGTGGGCATGACGATGATGGCGCGCGTGCCCAGGCGCGCGGCGCTCAGGGCCACGCCCTGGGCGTGGTTGCCGGCCGAGGCGCAGATCACCCCCTTGGCCAACTGGTCGGCGGGCAGCTGCGCCATCTTGTTGTAGGCGCCGCGCAGCTTGAAGCTGAACACCGGCTGCTGATCCTCGCGCTTGAGCAGCACCTTGTTGTGCAGGCGCCGGCTGAGCGCCTTGGCCGGCTGCAGGTCGGACTCCACGGCCACGTCGTAGACGCGGGCGGTCAGGATCTTGGTCAGGTAGTCGAAGGGGGTCAGGGGCTGGGTCATGTGGGGCGAATCCGATGCTGCGCCGCAGCAACGCTGCGCGGGCGCCCATGATAGACCCGTCGCGCGCGGCGGGCCGCAGGCAAAAAAAAGCCCCAGGCCGTGAGGCTCGGGGCTTAATCCATCCTTTGAGGAGATGGAGGAGACAATCAGCGCATCGCGGTGGGCGGTTCAAGCAACCCCGTTGGGCGACGCATGATTGCATTGTACGACGGTTATGCTGCGATGCAACAAAAATGTACGATCGTTCTTTTTGATTTTGGAGAAATACCACATGGAATGCACTGTCAGCTGGACCGGGAGCACCGGCGCGCGCTCGGGCATGGGTTTCATCGCCGAGACCGGCAGCGGCCACGTGTTGGCCATGGACGGGGCGCCGGACGCGGCCAAGCCCGAGAACGGCGGGCAGAACCTGGCGCCGCGCCCGATGGAGACCGTGCTGGCCGGCACCGGCGGCTGCACGGCCTACGACGTGGTGCTGATCCTCAAGCGCGGGCGCCACGACGTGCGCGGGTGCAGCGTGCGCCTGCAGGCCGAGCGCGCCGAAACCGAGCCCAAGGTGTTCACCCGCATCCACATGCAGTTCACCGTGACCGGGCGCGACCTGCCGCCCGACGCCGTGGCGCGCGCCATCGCCATGAGCCACGAGAAATACTGCTCGGCCAGCATCATGCTGGGCAAGACGGCCGAGATCACCACGGGATTCGAAATCGTTCAAGCATGACTACGTTCTTTTACGTACGTTGCAAACAAAGGTCAATCGCGGACATGCGCCGTGCGCCAGCAACGGCGCGGCCCTGGCGCTGATGTTGCGCCTGTGCAACGTAAATAAAACGTTGTCACGCAAGGTTCTGACGGTTTTGCTGGCACTTTCGCAAACGTTGCAGTAGTGCAACGAAATCGATTCGATCGCCTGATTTGCTGGGTTTTCCTTTGCCTAACCGGCTGGGCTCTGTTGCAATAGGGCAACTTCCCCACCAGGAGGTTGGCCCGGGGATCGGTAGGGCTTAACTGGACCGCAAGAGTCCGGTTGCTGCCGATCCGAAGCCTCTGTTTAACCTTGGAGTAACTCGCAATGAAAAAATCCCTGATTGCCCTGGCAGTGCTGGCCGCTTCCGGCGTTGCAATGGCCCAGTCTTCCGTGACCGTGTTCGGCATCGTCGACGTGGGCGTGGGCCATGTGTCGGCTGCTGATTCCGTGACGGGCGTGACCCAGAGCGGCAACTCCTCCAGCCGTCTGGGCTTTCGCGGCGTTGAAGACCTCGGCGGCGGCCTGAAGGCAGGCTTCTGGCTCGAAGGCGCCATTTCCCCCGACGAAGGCACTGGTGCCGGCGGCGGCGCTTCCGGCCCTGGTTTCGAGTTCAAGCGTCGTTCCACCGTCAACCTGACGGGCGGTTTCGGTGAAGTGCGCCTGGGCCGTGAACTGACCGCTGGCTACCTGGATACGTCTTCCTACGACCCGTCCGGCCAGGTGGGTATCGCCGCCGTGCAAGGTCTGGCAACGTCGCGTGTCAGCAACGGCCTGAGCTATCGCACCCCCAACCTGGGCGGCTTCTCCGGCTTCCTGCACTACGGCTTTGGCGAAGTGGCTGGCGACAACAGCGCCAACCGCTATGTCGGTGCCAGCGTGTCGTATAAGAACGGTCCTCTGAGCGTTTCTCTGGCCACCGACAAGCTCAACGGCGCTACCTCCGCAGCCGCCTCGCGCAAGACTTGGAGCCTGGGTGCTTCGTACGATCTGGGCGTGGTCAAGCCTGCCCTGATGTACCTGAACAACAAGAACAGCGACGACAGCAACAAGTACAACGTGCTGATGCTGGCCGCTACCGCCCCCGTGGGCCCCGGCAGCCTGTGGGCTTCCTTCACCCGCTACGACGTGAAGGCAACCGACTCCGACTCCAACGCACTGGCCATTGGTTACACCTACAACCTGTCCAAGCGCACCGCCCTGTACGGCATCTTTGCTCACCTGAGCAACGACGACGCTGCAGTGCGCACGCTGGCCGCTGGTGGCCTGTCCACCGTGGCTCCGCTGGCCGGCGACAACGTGAACGGCTACCAAGTCGGTATCCGCCACGCCTTCTAAGCTTGCGCTGGCATACGCCAGCCTGCTTTGAAAGCCACAAAAACGCTGCCTCCGGGCAGCGTTTTTCGTTGTGGGGACATAACGCATGGATGTCGCGCATGTAACAAACGTCTAGGGTAAACGCCTGTGGTTCCGGTGCCATAGCGCCTTGGCTTCAAGGGGGGGCTTCCTAGAATGAAGCCTTCCCTTATCCCCCATAAGAAAGTGAAATCCATGCAACTGTTCTCCAAGAAAACCATTGCGCTGGCCGTCATGGCTTGCACTTCGCCTCTGCTGTTCGCGCAGTCCAATGCCAGCAGCGTGCAGCTGTATGGCATCGTCGACGCGGCGTACCGCCACACCAACAACGAAGGCGCCGGCGCCGACAGCTCGCTCAACAAGATGATCGGCGGCGGCATGTCGCAAAGCCGCTGGGGCATCAACGTCAAGGAAGACCTGGGCGGCGGCATGGTGGCGCTGGCCAACCTGGAAAACCGCGTCAATCTCGACGGCGGCGATACCTCCAGCCCCTTCTTCCAGCAGTCGTGGGTCGGCCTGCAGAGCAGCAGCTTCGGCCGCATCACCATGGGCCGCCAGTACAACATCCTGTTCGACCTGGTGACCTCGACCTACGCCTCCTTCCCGTATTCGCCCTACATGGACGCGTACAAGCCGGAAATCGGCATGTCCATGGGTGCGCGTGCCAGCAACATGATCAAGTACGTGGCCGAGTTCGGCGCGATCCGCGGCTCGCTGCAGTACTCGTTCGACGAGAACAACACCGTGGAAGACGCCGGTACCAGCGTCAACGCGGCTGGCGCCATCAAGACTGCCGGCGGCTACCTGCGCTACGCCGCCCACGGCATTGCCGCCGGCGCTGGCTACCAGACGACCACGCTGCCCGGCGGCACCAAGGTCGATGCCTGGACCATGGGCGGTTCCTACCGCACCGGCCCGATGTACTTCAACCTGGGCTACGGCGTGAACAAGCGCAAGGATGCCTACGCCATGAGCCTGGCCGGCGTCATCGACAGCGCCTTGCTGGGTGCCTACTGGACCGGTTCGTCCAACGGCGGCTTCCTGCCCGGCGCTGGCGCAAACCCCGCAGTGCCCGCCACCATGGCCAACCTGCTCGATCACGCCAACAAGCGTGAAATGGTCAAGCTCGGCTTTGGCTACCAGGTCACCAAGCAGCTGAACCTGGGCGCGCACTACTACCACGCCAAGCAGTCCGGCTCGGCATCCGGCGCGTTCAACGGCAAGGCGGACTTCATCGTCGCCGCGGCCGACTACGCCTTCTCCAAGCGCACCGACGCCTACTTTGCCGTGGATCACACCAAGGTCAGCGGCGGCTCGGGGGTGGCGCTGGACGCCAACGGCGCGCGTTCGCGCACCGGCATCACCGCCGGCCTGCGCCACCGGTTCTAAGGTTTTTGCTGTGGGGCGGGGGTGTCGATCCACCACCGCCTCCTTCGGGTTGGCTCCACCTCCTTCGGGAGGTTTTTTTATGTCCGCGCGGCGCCGCACGGGATTTGGGGTTTTCCATGGCAGGCAATTGCACGCCTGCTGCCATAGTGGGGTCTTTTGGTTGCCGCCCCCCGATGCTTGCCTTTATCCTGCGCCGCCTTCTGCAGGCCGTGATCGTGCTGGTCACCGTTGCCCTGATCTCCTTCATGCTGTTCCAGTTTGTCGGCGACCCGGTGGTGATCATGCTGGGGCAGGACGCGACGCCCGACCAGATCAACGCGCTGCGCGCGGCGCTGGGGCTCGACCAGTCGTTTCTGATGCAGTTCTGGCGCTTTCTGGTGAATGCCGCGCAGGGCGAGTTCGGCTTGTCGCTGCGCCAGGGCGCGCAGGTGTCGGCGCTGATCGCCGAGCGCTTCCCGGCCACGCTGGAACTATCGCTGGTGGCCGCCGCGCTGGCCCTGCTGGTGGGCGTGCCGATGGGGGTGTACGCGGCGCTCAGGCGTGGCACTTTCACCAGCCAGGTGTTCATGACGCTGTCGCTGCTGGGCGTGTCGCTGCCCACCTTTCTGATCGGCATCCTGCTGATCCTGGTGTTCTCGGTCACCCTGGGCTGGTTTCCCAGCTTTGGCCGGGGCGACGTGGTGCAGCTCGGGGGCTGGAGCACCGGGCTGCTCACGGCCACCGGCTGGCACCACATCGTGCTGCCGGCGGTCACGCTGGCGATTTTTCAGCTCACGCTCATCATGCGGCTGGTGCGCGCCGAGATGCTGGAGGTGCTGCGCACCGACTACATCAAGTTCGCCCGCGCGCGCGGGCTGACCGACCGGGCCATCCACTTCGGCCACGCGCTCAGGAATACCCTGGTGCCGGTGTTGACCATTACCGGCCTGCAGTTGGGCGGATTGATCGCCTTTGCCATCATTACCGAGACCGTGTTCCAGTGGCCGGGCATGGGCCTGCTGTTCATCCAGGCGGTGACCTTCGCCGACATTCCGGTGATGGCCGCCTACCTGTGCCTGATCGCCCTGATCTTCGTGGTCATCAACCTGATTGTGGATTTGCTGTACTTCGCCGTCGACCCGCGCCTGCGCGTGGACGGCAAGTCGGGAGGACATTGAGACATGCAACCGGTACGGTTCAAGGCGGGGGGGCGCGCGTTCGCGCAGATTGCCCAGTACCACCCCGAGCTCACGGCGCTGCGCCGCGATTTGCACGCCCACCCCGAGCTGGGCTTCGAAGAGGTCTACACCAGCGCCCGCGTGCGCGAGGCGCTGCGCGCCTGCGGCGTGGACGAGGTGCACGAGGGCATAGGCCGCACCGGCGTGGTGGCGCTGATACGCGGCCAGGGCCGGGGCAGCGGCGCGATGGTGGGGCTGCGCGCCGACATGGACGCGCTGCCCATGGCCGAGCACAACGACTTTGCCTGGAAGTCCGCCAAGAACGGGCTGATGCACGGCTGCGGTCACGACGGGCACACCGCCATGCTGGTGGGCGCGGCGCGCTACCTGGCGGCCACGCGCAACTTCGACGGCACGGCGGTGCTGATCTTCCAGCCCGGCGAGGAGGGCATGGGCGGCGCGCGCGTGATGATGGAGGACGGCCTGTTCGACCGTTTTCCGGTGCAGGCGGTCTACGCCATGCACAACTGGCCGGCGCTCAAGCCCGGGCAGATCGGCCTGAACGACGGCGCCATGATGGCCGCCGCCGACCGCATCACCATCGAGATCACCGGGCGCGGCGGCCACGGCGCGCACGCCTACCAGGCGGTGGACGTGGTGCTGGTGGCGGCGCACATCACCACGGCGCTGCAGGGCATCGTCTCGCGCAACGTGCGGCCCATCGACAGCGCCGTGATCAGCCTGTGCGCCGTGCAGGCGGGCGACCTGGCGGCCTTCAGCGTGCTGCCCGGGCAGGCCACGCTGGTGGGCACGGTGCGCACGTTCGACCCGGCCGTGCAGGACATGGTGGAGCGGCGCATCAAGGAGCTGAGCAACGCCATCGCCCTGGGCTTCGGCGCCACGGCCAGCGTGCGCTACGAGCGCATCTACCCCGCCACCATCAACACCGAGGCCGAGGCGCGCTTCGCCGGCGACGTGGCCGAGTCCATCGTCGGCACCGAGAACCTGGTGCGCGAGCTCGACCCCAGCATGGGTGCGGAGGACTTCTCCTTCATGCTGCAGGCCAAGCCCGGCGCCTACCTGCGCCTGGGCCAGGGCATGGGCGCGGGGCACAGCACGCTGCACAACAGCCGCTACGACTTCAACGACGACGTGCTGCCCCTGGGGGCGGCGCTGCACGCGGGGCTGATCGAGCAGTCCATGCCGCTGGCCGGCGCGCAGTAGCGGCGGCCCACTCCCGCAGCCATTCCTGACCGACACGATGAAACACACCCTTGCACGCTGGTACGACAGCGACGTGGCGCACAGCTTCCGCTCCACCCCCACGGCCATGGCGGCGGCGCTGATCGCGCTGGTCTGCGTGTTCTGCTCGCTGTTCGCCGGTTGGGTGGCGCCGCACAACCCGTTCGACCTGGCCTCGCTCAACCTGGGCGACGCGCGCCTGCCGCCGGCCTGGAGCGCCGACGGCTCGGCTACCTACCTGCTGGGTACCGACGACCAGGGGCGCGACATCCTGTCGGCGCTGATCTACGGCGCGCGCATCTCGCTGGTCGTCGGGCTGGCGTCGGTGGCGCTGTCGGTGGTGCTGGGCGTGGCGCTGGGGCTGCTGGCGGGCTTTCGCGGCGGTTGGGTGGACGCGCTGTTGATGCGCCTGTGCGACGTGATGCTGTCGTTCCCGGCGATCCTGATCGCGCTCTTGATCGCCGGCGTGGGCCGCGCGGTGTTCCCCAACGCGCCCGAATCGCTGGCCTTTGGCGTGCTCATCCTGTCGATAGCGCTGTCGGGCTGGGTGCAGTACGCGCGCACGGTGCGCGGCTCCACGCTGGTCGAGCGCGGCAAGGAATACGTGCAGGCGGCGCGCGTGACGGGCGTCTCGCCGCTGCGCATCATGCGCCGCCACGTGCTGCCCAACGTGCTCGGGCCGGTGATGGTGCTGGCCACCATCCAGGTGGCCACGGCCATCATCACCGAGGCCACGCTGTCCTTCCTGGGCGTGGGCGCGCCGCCCACCTCGCCGTCGCTGGGCACGCTGATCCGCGTGGGCAACGACTACCTGTTCTCGGGCGAGTGGTGGATCACCGTCTTTCCCGGCGTCATGCTGGTGCTGATCGCGCTGTCGGTCAACCTGCTGGGCGACTGGCTGCGCGATGCCCTCAATCCCCGTTTGCGCTGATATGTCACTACTCGAAGTTGAAAACCTGGTCGTCGAATTCCCCACGCGGCGCGGCACGCTGCGTGCGCTCGACGACGTGTCCTTTGCCATCGCGCCGGGCGAGATACTGGGCGTGGTGGGCGAATCCGGCGCGGGCAAGTCGCTCACCGGCGCGTCCATCATCGGGCTGCTGGAGCCGCCCGGGCGCGTGGCCTCGGGCCAGATCAGGCTCGAAGGCCAGCGCATCGACAACCTGCCGCACGAGCAGCTGCGCCACATCCGCGGGCGCAAGATCGGCGCCATCTTCCAGGACCCGCTGACCTCGCTGAACCCGCTGTACACCGTGGGGCGGCAGCTGGTCGAGACCATACGCACGCACCTGCCCGTCAGCGCCGCCGAGGCGCGCGCGCGCGCCATCGCGCTGCTGCAGGACACGGGCATCCCCGCGCCCGAGCAGCGCATCGACCACTACCCGCACCAGTTCTCGGGCGGCATGCGCCAGCGCGTGGTCATCGCCCTGGCGCTGGCGGCCGAGCCGCAGCTGATCGTGGCCGACGAGCCGACCACGGCGCTGGACGTGTCGATCCAGGCGCAGATCATCCAGCTGCTGAAGAACATCTGCACCTCGCGCGGCGCCGCCGTGATGCTGATCACGCACGACATGGGCGTGATCGCCGAGACCTGCGACCGCGTGGCCGTGATGTACGCCGGCCGCGTGGCCGAGATCGGCCCGGTGCACGAGGTGATCAACCAGCCAGCCCACCCCTACACCGCCGGGCTGATGGCGTGCATTCCCGACATGGACGCCGAGCGCGAGCGCCTGGCACAGATCGACGGCGCCATGCCGCGCCTGAACGCCATACCGCAGGGCTGCGCCTTCAACCCGCGCTGCCCGCAGGTGTTCGAGCGCTGCCGCGTGCAGCGCCCCGGCCTGCTGCCCGCGGGCGCGACGCAGGCGGCATGCTGGCTGCACGACGCAGCACGACAGGAGGCCGCATGAACGCCCCCGCCCTCAACCAGGAAGTCAGCCAGGAAGGCGCCGGGGCGCAGCCGCTGGTGCGCGCGCACGACCTGGCGCGCACCTTCGACGTATCGCCCCCCTGGCTCAACCGCATGCTGGAGGGCAAGCCGCGCCAGCTGCTGCACGCCGTGGATGGCGTGAGCTTCGAGATCGAGCAGGGCACGACGCTGGCGCTGGTGGGCGAGTCGGGCTGCGGCAAGAGCACCGTCGCGCGCCTGCTGGTGGGGCTGTACCAGCCCACGCGCGGCAGCTTCGCGTTCGACGGGCAGGACGCGCACGCCGCCTTCCAGGGGCCGCAGGCCAGGGCCATGCGCCGGCGCATCCAGATGATCTTCCAGGACCCGTACGCCAGCCTGAACCCGCGCTGGCTGGTCGAGGACATCATCGCCGAGCCGCTGCGCGAGCACGGCATCCTGTCGGACAAGGCCCAGACCCGCGAGCGCGTGGGCCAGCTGCTCGAATCGGTGGGCCTGGCCGCGGCCGACATGGCCAAGTACCCGCACCAGTTCTCGGGCGGGCAGCGCCAGCGCATCTCGATCGCGCGCGCGCTGGCGTCCGAGCCGCAGTTCCTGGTGTGCGATGAGCCCACCAGCGCGCTGGACGTATCGGTGCAGGCGCAGGTGCTCAACATCATGAAGGACCTGCAGCGCGCGCGCGGCCTGACCTATCTGTTCATCAGCCACAACCTGGCCGTGGTGCGCCACGTGAGCGATCAGGTCGGCGTGATGTACCTGGGCCGCCTGGTCGAGCTGGCCGACAAGCGCGCGCTGTTCGGCAGCCCGCGCCACCCGTACACGCGCATGCTGCTCGACGCCATCCCCAAGATGCACGACACCGGCCGCGCGCGCACGCCGGTGCAGGGCGAGGTGCCCAACCCCCTGAACCCGCCGCCGGGCTGCGCCTTCAACCCGCGCTGCCCCTTTGCCAACGACCGCTGCCGCAGCGAGCGGCCCCAGCTGCTGGGCACGGGCGGCGCGCGCGTCGCCTGCCACGCGGTGCAGGAGGGGCGGATTTGAGCGCTGCGTGGCGGCGTAGTGTTGTGGCGCGTGATTTTTTCCAGGAGACGCAGAGATGACCACCTTCACCCTTTCCAGCCCCGACATCGCCCCCGGCAGCACCATTGCCCAGGTGTTCGAGTTCGACGGCTTCGGCTGCGGCGGCGCCAACCAGTCGCCCGTGCTGCGCTGGCACGGCGCGCCCGAGGGCACCCAGAGCTTCGCCGTGAACGTGTACGACCCGGACGCGCCCACCGGCTCGGGCTTCTGGCACTGGTACGTGATCGACCTGCCGCCCACCGTGGCCGAGCTGGCCGCCGACGCCGGCGCCAAGGGCGGCGCCCGCCTGCCGGCCGGCGCGCGCCACATCCGCAACGACTACGGCCACTACGCCTGGGGCGGCGTCTGCCCGCCGCCGGGCGACAAGCCGCACCGCTACATCTTCACCGTGCACGCACTGTCGGTGCCCCGCATCGACGTGCCCGACGACGCGCCGGCGGCGCTGGCCGGCTTCATGGTCAACGCCCACACGCTGGCCAAGGCGTCGTTCACCGCGACCTACGGAAGATAAAAAAGAGAGCTGCTTGCGCTTGGTAGGTAACGATTTAAGATATAAAACTATCTGGAATTGGCTTTTATAAAGCGTAAGCAGCTATTGTTTTGCTGGATTACCGCCTTCCTGGCACCCGGCGCATTCTTTGCCACTGGCGCGCCCCCAGGCCAGGGCAGTCGAGCAAGGGCCGCCCCGCAGCGAAGACTGCGTCCCCCCTCCCGAAGCGCGTAGCGCTACGAGAGAGGGGGCTGAGGGGCGCGGCTCCAAGCCTGCCTGCGCAGGCTTGGACGACCCCGAAGGGCTGCCGCCTCTGGCGGCTGCACCGGGGCGCGAAGCGCCACAGGGGGGTATCTCAGGTATACCTTTTCGCCCGCAAATTGTTCTTCATCTGCTGCAGCACCGGCTGCAGCGGCTCGCCGATGCGCAGCGCCACGCGCGTGGCCAGCACGTCGATGATCAGCAGGTGCAGCAGGCGCGAGACCATGGGGCTGTAGCGGTCGTAGCCCTCGGGGTGGTCGGCGGCGAGGTGGATCTGGCAGCTGTGCGCCAGCGGCGAGCCGCTGGCGGTGATGGCGATGGTCGTGGCGCCGTTCCTGCGCGCGATGTCGGCCGCGTCCATCAGGTCGCGCGTGCGCCCGGAGTTGCTGATGATCACGGCGCAGTCGCCCGGGCCCAGCATGGTGGCGCTCATCACCTGCATGTGGCCGTCGCTGGTGGCGAGGCTGGTGATGCCTAGGCGAAAGAACTTGTGCTGCCCGTCCTGCGCCACGATGCCGGAGTTGCCCGCGCCGTAGAACTCGATGCGCCGGCCCGTGCGCCAGGTGCCGGCCACGGCCTCGGCGGCGCGCTCCAGCGCGCCCACGCTGGCGGCGTTGCGGTACTGCAAAAAGGCGGCGACGGCGTTGTCCACCACCTTCACCAGCACGTCGGCGGTCTTGTCGTCGGCGTCCACGCTGCGGTGGATGAAGGGCACGCCCTCGCTCACGCTGCCGGCCAGCTTGAGCTTGAAGTCGGCCAGCCCGTCGTAGCCCATGCTGCGGCAAAAGCGCACCACCGTGGGCTTGCTGACGTGGGCGCGCGCGGCCAGCTCGCGCACCGGCAGGCGGGCGAAGGCGTGCGGGTCGGCCAGCACCAGTTTTCCCACGCGCTGTTCGGCGGGGGCCAGGGAGGAGAGCGAGGCGGTGATGCGGTCGAGCATGGCGGCGTGGAGGACTGGGGAGCCGCCGATGTTACCGAGTTTCATGCAGGTTACGATAGCGCCGCGTGTCGCCCATGCGGGGCGGCATACACTTGCCGCTTTGCCCGGACGGACTCTGGAGGACGGTTTCTTGAACCAGCTCGACGCACTCAAACAGCACACCATCGTCGTTGCCGACACCGGTGATTTCAGGCAGCTGGCGCAGTTCCAGCCGCGCGACGCGACGACCAACCCGTCGCTCATCCTCAAGGCGGTGCAAAAGCCCGAGTACGCGCCGCTGCTGGCCGACGTGGCCGCGCGCTGGCGCGGGCGCGCGATGGACGAGGTGATCGACCGCCTGATCGTGCGCTTCGGCTGCGAGATCCTGGCGCTGATCGACGGGCGCGTCTCCACCGAGGTGGACGCGCGCCTGTCGTTCGACACCGACGCCACCGTGGCGCGCGCCGAGCGCATCGTCGAGCTGTACCAGGCCGAGGGCGTGCACATCGACCGCGTGCTGATCAAGATCGCCGCCACCTGGGAGGGCATAGAGGCCGCGCGCCTGCTCGAATGCAAGGGCATCCACACCAACCTCACGCTGCTGTTCTCGTTCGCCCAGGCCGTGGCCTGCGGCCAGGCGCGGGTGCAGCTGATCTCGCCCTTCGTCGGGCGCATCTACGACTGGTACAAGAAGCAGGCCGGCAGCGGCTGGGACGAGGCCGCGATGGCCGGTGCGGGCGACCCCGGCGTGCAGTCGGTGGTGCGCATCTTCAACCACTACAAGCGCTTCGGCGTGGCCACCGAGATCATGGGCGCGAGCTTTCGCAACCTGGGCCAGATCACCGCGCTGGCCGGCTGCGACCTGCTGACCATCGCCCCCGACCTGCTGGCGCAGCTGGCGGCCAGCGATGCGCCGCTGGCGCGCGCGCTCGACGCCGGCGCGGCGCGCGCCATGGACCTGCCCGCCGTGAACTACGACGAGGCGGGCTTTCGCTACGCGCTCAACGAGGACGCGATGGCCACCGACAAGCTGGCCGAAGGCATACGCGCCTTTGCCGCCGACGCGCGCCGGCTGGAGCAATTGATCCAGGCTGCCTGAGCGCGGCCCCTGCAAAAGCGCCGGATGCGGGCCGCCCGAGGGTGGCCCGCCGGTCGTTAAACTCGCGGTTTGCCCCGCACGGCGGCCCCCCAGGATAAAAAACCATGCATTCAGTCGTCATCAGCGGCACCGGCCTGTACCAGCCGCCGTTCACCATCACCAACGCCGAGCTGGTGGAGTCGTTCAACCGCTACGTGGACGGGCACAACGCCAGCCACGCGGCCGAGATCGAGGCCGGCACGCGCGCCGCGCTGCAGCATTCGAGCGTCGAGTTCATCGAAAAGGCCTCGGGCATCAAGCAGCGCTACGTGCTGGAGAAAACCGGCATCCTCGACCCGGCGCGCATGTACCCGCGCTACACCGAGCGCGCCGACGGCGAGCTGTCGCTGATGGCCGAGATCGCCGTCGCCGCCGCCCTCCAGGCGCTGGCGCAGGCCGGCAGGAGCGGCGCCGACGTGGACGGCGTGCTGTGCGCCGCCTCCAACATGCAGCGCGCCTACCCGGCCATGGCGGTCGAGATCCAGCAGGCGCTGGGCGCGGGCGGCTACGGCTTCGACATGAACGTGGCCTGCTCGTCGGCCACCTTCGCCATCGAGCAGGCGGTCAACGCCGTGCGCACCGGCAGCGCGCGCTGCGTGCTCGTCGTCAACCCCGAGATCACCTCCGGCCACCACGCCTGGAACGACCGCGACTGCCACTTCATCTTCGGCGACGTGTGCACCGCGCTGGTCATCGAGCGCGCCGAGGACGCGCGCGGCGCCGACCAGTGGGAGGTGCTGGGCACCCGGCTGGCCACGCAGTTCTCCAACAACATCCGCAACAACTTCGGCTTTTTGAACCGCAGCGAGGACAGCGACCCCAAGGCGCGCGACAAGACCTTCCGCCAGGAAGGGCGCAAGGTGTTCAAGGAGGTCGTGCCCATCGCCTCGGCGCATATCGAGGGCCACCTGCAGGCGCTGCAACTGCAGCCCGCGCAGGTGCGCCGCTACTGGCTGCACCAGGCCAACCAGAGCATGAACCAGCTCATCGTCAAGAAGCTGGTGGGCGACGAGGCCACGGCCGACCGCGCGCCGCTGATCCTCGACGAGTTCGCCAACACCTCGTCGGCCGGCTCCGTCATCGCCTTCCACAGGCACCACGCCGACCTGCGGGCCGGCGACCTGGGCGTGATCTGCTCGTTCGGCGCGGGCTATTCCGTCGGCAGCGTGGTCGTGCGCAAACGCACCTAAGGCCACCATGGGGACGCCACGCTGCGACCAGACCCCCGCCTGGGCGCTGCTGCGCCGGCATTTCGACGCGCAGGGGCGGGGCTTCGACATGCGCGGCGCCTTTGCCTTTGGTGGCGCACGGCGATTCGCGCACTTCAGCCAGCAGGCGCCGCACATCCTGGCCGACCTGTCCAAGAACCTGTGGGACGAGCCGACCGAGGCGCTGTTGCTGGACATGGCGCGCGCCTGCCGGCTGGAGGGCCAGCGCGACGCGATGTTCGCCGGCCAGGCCGTCAACACCACGGAAGACCGCGCCGCGCTGCACACCCTGCTGCGCCGCCCGCGCGGCCTGCAGCTGCCGGGCGACCAGCCCTTCGTGGCGCAGGCGCTGCAGGATGTGCACGCCACGCTGGACGCGGTGCTGGCCTTTGCCGACCAGGTGGGCGGCGACGCGCGCATCACCGACGTGGTCAACATCGGCATCGGCGGCTCCGACCTGGGGCCGCAGATGGCGGTGCTGGCGCTGGAGCCCTGGCACGTGCCGGGCAAGCGCCTGCACTTCGTCTCGAACATCGACGGCCACGAGATCAACGGCGTGCTGCGCGGCCTCAGGCCCGAGAGCACGCTGTTCCTGGTGGCCTCCAAGACCTTCACCACGCTGGAGACCATGACCAACGCGCGCACCGCGCTCGACTGGTTTCGCGCCCAGGGCGGGCAGGACGTGGCGCGCCACTTCGCCGCGCTGACCAGCAACGTGCAGGCGGCGGGCGCCTGGGGCATCACCACCACCTTCGGCTTCTGGGACTGGGTCGGCGGGCGCTATTCGCTGTGGTCGGCCATCGGCCTGCCGATCGCGATCGCCATCGGCGGCGCGGCGTTTCGCCAGCTGCTGGCCGGCGCGCACGCGATGGACGAGCATTTCCGCACCGCGGCGCTGGCGGCCAACCTGCCGGTGCGCCTGGCGCTGCTCGACGTCTGGTACCGCAACTTCCACGGCTTTACCAGCCGCTGCATCGCGCCCTACCACGCCAACCTGCGCCGCCTGGCGGCGCATTTGCAGCAGCTGGAGATGGAGAGTAACGGCAAGCGCGTGGACAAGGCCGGCCAGCCGCTGCCCATGGCCACCGCGCCGGTGCTGTGGGGCGAGCCGGGCAGCAACGGCCAGCACGCGTTCTTCCAGATGCTGCACCAGGGCAGCGACGTGCTGCCGCTGGAGATCGTGGCCGTGCGCCGCGCCGCCCACGGCCTGCCGGAGCACCACGCGCTGCTGCTGGCCAACGCGCTGGCGCAGGCGCAGGCGCTGATGCTCGGGCGCGCCAGCGACTGCGGCCACCGGCACTTCCCGGGCAACCGCCCGAGCACCTTCTTGCTGCTTGACGACCTGTCGCCCGCCGCGCTGGGCGCGCTGATCGCGCTGCAGGAGCACCGCGTGTTCTGCTCGGGCGCGCTGTGGGGCATCAACAGCTTCGACCAGTGGGGGGTCGAGTTGGGCAAGCAGCTGGCGCAGGACCTGCTGCGCCGCATGGACACGGGCGACGCGGCCGGGCTGGACGCATCGACGGCAGGGCTGCTGGGGGTCATGAAATCACATTGAAAATGGCCATTCAGCCATACCTGTCAATCGCTGAATGCTCCTGATATAAAAGCAAAAGGCCGGTCATGTGACCGGCCTTTTTGCCTTGGCGTGCGGTATCAGAAGGACACGGTGGCGGACAGCTTGAAGGTGCGCGGCGCGCCGGGCATTACGAAGCCGTCGCCGAAGGTGCCGATCCAGTACTTCTTGTCGGTCACGTTCTCCACGCTGGCGTTGAAGCGCACGGGCGTGGCGCCGAACTGGGTGGCGTAGCTGGTGTTCAGGTCCAGGCGGTTCCACGACGGCACGCGCAGCTTGTTGCCCGAGTCGGACCACTGCTCGCTGGTGTAGATCACGCGGCCGCCCACCTTCAGGCCCTGCACGGGGGTCTGCCAGTCGGCGCCGACGCGCACGCGCCATTCGGGCGTGCCGTAGGTTTCCTTGCCGGTGTTGCGTTGCTCGGACTTGATGTGGGTGACGCCGCCCAGCAGCGACACGGTCTGCGCCACCTGGCCGTACATGCTCCACTCCAGGCCGCGCAGGCGCTGCTCGCCGTCGTCCACCAGCGTGGGCAGGGGCGCGCCGTTGTCGCTGATGAACGAGGGCCGCTGGATCTGGAAGGCGCTGACGGTGTGCGTCAGCGTGCCGGTCTGCACCTTCACGCCCAGCTCCATCTGCTTGGTCTGCTTCGGGGGCAGCGCTTCGCCGGTGTTGGCGTAGCCCGTGCCCACGATCTGGCCCGGCTCCAGCCCTTCGGTGTAGTTGCCGAACAGCGAGAGGCGGTTGCCCCAGGGCCGCACGACGGCGGCGACCATCGGCGAGAAGCGGCTTTCGCTGTAGTTCGAGAGTGGCATCTTCACCGTCTGGTGGCGTCCACCCACGGTCAGCAGCACCATCTCGCCGGCAAAGCCCATGGTGTCGGCCACGGCGAGCGAGCGGTAGTCGTTCTTGGTGGTGTAGTCCTTCCAGGCGGGCGCCGCGGGCAGGGGCGGATCCACCGGGTCGTAGATGTTGGTGGTGTAGCAGTAGTTGCAGGGCGTGTTCACCGTCCCTTCCTTGTGCTTGAGGACGTTGGCCGACAGCTGCAGGCGGTGCTTCACGCTGCCGGTGTCGAACTTGCCGATCACGCCGGCCTCGGCCGTGCGGCGCTCGGACTTGGTGTGCACGTTGTAGATGGCGCCGCGCGTGGTGCCGTCCGCGCCGGTGACGAAGGCGCGGGTGCCGAACAGCAGGCCCTGGCCGTCGGCCTCGGAGCCGCCGACGGCGAAGTAGCCCTGCCAGTCCTGCGTGAAGTCGAACTCGGCACGCGCCAGCGCGCCGCTGTTGTCGTACTTGCCGTGCGTGCCGCGGAACATGTTGGTATCGCCCTCGGGCGGGGCCAGCAGGTAGCCCACGCCGGGGATGGCGGCGTTGCCCAGGAAGTTGAACATGCCGGGGCTGCCGCCGTCGATCTTGTTGACGCTGTTGTACACGTCCAGCGAGAAGCGGGCGCGGTCGCCCAGGTAGTCCAGCGCCAGCGCGCCGACGCGGCGGGACTGGTCCTCGCCCTTGGCGCCCATCTCGCCCGAGCCGTAGACGCCGTTGAAGCGCACGCCCAGGCGTTTTTCCTCGCCAAAGCGCTTGCCCACGTCGGCATGGCCCTGGAAGTAGGACTTGCTGCCGTAGGTCACCGTCAGGTCGGCGATGGGCTGGGCCAGCGCGCGCTTGGTCACCATGTTGACGGTGCCGGCCACGCTGTTGTTGGGCGGCATGCCCGACAGCAGCACGTTGGGGCCGCGCAGCACCTCGATGCGCTCGAACATCTCCACCGGCACCGAGTTGGCCGGGGCGATGCCGTACAGGCCGTTGGTGGCGATGTCCATCGCGCCCATGTCCAGGCCGCGCAGGTTGAAGTTCTGCAGCAGGTGGTTCTTGTTGGTGGTGAAGACGACGGCCGAGTCGTTCTCCAGCACGTCCTGCAGCGTCAGCGCCGACCAGTCCTCGGCCAGCTCGCGCGTGTAGGCGTTGACGTGCACCGGCGCCTCCATGATGGACGTGGCGCCCAGGATGCCCAGGCGCGCGCCGGACGCGGCCTTGTTGCCGGGCGCGCGCACGGGCAGGTCCTCGCGCTCGTACTTGCTGCGCACGGTGACCTGCTCCAGCGTGCCGCCGCTGGCGGCCGTGCCGGCGGCGGTCTGCGCCGCAGCGCCGAAGGCAAGCAGCGCGAGGGCGATGGGAGTGAGCCGGATGGCCTGTTGGATCGAAGCTTGCATGGACTGTCGCTTTCTGCTGTGGTTGGTGGCACGAATGGAAACTGTTCTCATTCTATGCGTTGTTGTAACAAAACCACTGCCTGGGCTGGCGGGATGCGGTTTCTACTTATAAGTAATATTCGCAGCAATCCATTGTGTAGTAAGCGCATAAAGCTATTAAAATAGTAGTGTTGCAAATGTGCATCACAGTTTCAGGCGGGCCGGTATCCCTGCAAACCCTGGCGCCGGCCCAGCCACGCGAAGAACAGCGCCAGCAGCGCGCATACCGCGCCCAGCAGCACGCCGTCCGGGCCGGGGCTGAGCAGCGCGGCCAGCGGCACCAGCGCGTTGCAGGCGGCGGTGAACCACAGCAGGCCGGGCGCGGCGCGGTCCGTGCCGCGCCACAGGGCCCAGGCGATGCAAGCGCCAAACAGCGCGTAGTACACGCCCTGGTGCAGCGTGTTCAGGTCGCCCAGCCGGGGCGCGAGCCAGTGCGCCAGCGCCAGCGTGGCGGGCAGCGCGGCGGCGCAGCCCAGGCTGACGCCCAGCGTCAGCGCGGAGACGACGCGCACGTGGCGCGGGCGCTCCAGGGCGGGCGCGTCCTGCGCGCCGTTCCTGGCTTGCCGGGCGCGCTTGGTGCGCGTCTCGATCCACAGCAGGTTGCCGGTGTAGAACAGCAGCGCACCCGACAGGCCCAGCAGCAGGTACAGGATGCGCACCGTATCGCCCCCGAAGCTGCCGAAGTGCAGCGCGAACAGGCTGCCGAGCAGCGCGGTCGATGCGTGGCCGCTGGCGCCCGGCAGGTAGCTGCGGTCGAAGATCTGGCCCGTGGCAAGGTTGACCATCGCCAGCCCGTAGCGCGAGGCGCGCTGGAAGTGCCGCTCGTCGTTGCCCAGCACGGTGGCCACGGCGCCGGCGGGCTGTATCGTGTAGTCCAGCCCCAGGGGCTCGAAGTGCGGCGCCTGCTCCAGCACGCGGCGGCGGATCTCGCTGGGCGCCAGCCAATCGGCCCGCGCCGCCAGGGGCCGGGGCGTGCTGTCGCGCGCCACCGTGGCGCGCAGGCCGTCCTGGTAGATGAACTTGTCCTGCGCCTGGTAGACGATGTCGTGCAGGCCGAACACGGCGGCGCTCAGTGCGATGACGAGGTGGAACGGCAGGCTGGCCACGCCCAGCAGGTTGTGCACATCCAGCCACATGCGCTTGAGGTTGGCCCCCAGGCGCAGGTGGAACAGGTCTTTCACCAGCGAGGGCAGCAGCACCACGATGCCCGACACCAGCGCCAGCGCGTACACCAGCGAGACGATGCCGATGATCGGCTCGGCCACGTCCAGCGGAAGCGGCAGGCCGCCCTTGCGGTGCAGGTAATCGACGAAGTTGCCGCTGGTGTCCGCGTCGCGCGGCATGCTGTCCATGCGCACGAGCTGCCCGCTGCTGCCCAGCTGCCACCACACCGGGGGCTTGCCGCGCTCGATCTGCGCCAGCGCGGGCTGGGCGTTGTCGGCGCTGGGCCAGCGCAGGCGCACGCGGCCCTTGGCGTCGGGGTGGGCGGCCAGGAATGCGGCCACCAGCGCGTCGCCGTCGTCGCTGACTGTGCTGGTGGCGGGCGCGGGCGGCTGCGTCCAGCGGGTGATCTCGGCCTCCAGCATCGAGAACGCGCCGGCGTAGAAGGCGATGTACAGCACCAGTCCGCACAGGATGCCGATCCAGGTGTGGACGGCCAGGTAATCCTTGACGGTTTGCGCCTTCATGCCTGCAACACCTTCCAGGTGGCAAAGGCCGCCGCATTGGCGACGAGGAACGCGCCCAGGCACTGTGCGCGGCTCTGCGCCAGAAAGGCCACGCACGGCGCGATGCACCACAGCAGCGTTGCCAGCCACATGGCGATCTGGTCGCGCACCGGCACGAAGCCGGGCAGCAGGCCGCCGTAGGTCAGCAGCCAGCTGAGCCACAGCGCCAGCGGAAAGCCCAGGAAGAAGCCGGTCAGCCCCTTGAACAGCAGGTGGCGGCGGCCGTTCATCGGGCGGCCTCGTTGGCCGCCACGGCCCGCGCGGCGCGGCGGCGCGCGGCCTGCCACCAGCTCCAGCAGGGCAGGGCCAGCATGGCCACGGCCAGCACCTGGGCGACGGACGCGGCCAGGCCCAGGCCGCTGGCCTGCTGCGTCTGCCACACGGCGAGCAGCGCCGCCGCCAGCCCCAGCAGCGTGCCGCGCCAGCCGCGCAGCGGCCCGTCCACGCGCGGCGTGGCGCACAAAAAAAGCCAGCCGCAAGCAGCGGCCAGCACGGTACCGATCCACATCGATGCAACCTCGTGAGAAATGAGAATTACTGCCGATAATAAAGCCTGAGTCTCCCCTATCATTGCGGCGGGCATCCGCCCGCAACCGCTTCAACACGCATTCAAGAGGGAGGTTTCACCATGGATTTTGTTTCCGCGATCAAGTCGTGCCTCGGCCAGTACGCCATGTTTTCGGGCCGCGCGCCGCGTTCCGAGTTCTGGTGGTTTTGTCTGTTCCAGTTCATCGTGCTGGTGGTCGCCGGTTTTCTGGGCGACGTGGTCTACATCGTCGCCGCCCTGGCGCTGATGCTGCCCGCGCTGGCCGTGGGCGCGCGCCGGCTGCATGACATCGGCCGCTCGGGCTGGTGGCAGTTGCTGAGCCTGACCGGCATCGGGCTTCTGGTGCTGCTGTACTGGTGGGTGCAGCCCAGCGGCGAATAGCCCTTCGCGGCACGCCATCCAAGGAAAAACCCCCGCAGGCTGCAAGGCCTGCGGGGGTTTTTCTGCTTTGCGGCTGCCGGGCTGGACCTGGGGTCCGCCCGGCGCGGCGGGCCATTACATGCCCATGCCGCCCATGCCACCCATGCCGCCCATGTCGGGCATGCCGCCTGCGGGGGCGTCTTCCTTCGGCGCCTCGGCGATCATGGCCTCGGTCGTCAGCAGCAGCGCGGCCACGGAAGCGGCGTTCTGCAGCGCGGTGCGGGTCACCTTGGTCGGGTCCAGGATGCCCATCTCCAGCATGTCGCCGTAGGTGTCGTTGGCGGCGTTGAAGCCGTAGTTGCCCTTGCCGTTGAGCACTTCGTTGACCACCACGCTGGCTTCGCCGCCGGCGTTGTTGACGATCTCGCGCAGCGGCGCTTCGATGGCCTTCAGGATCAGCTTGACGCCGGCGTCCTGGTCGGCGTTGTCACCCTTGATGGTGCCCACGGCCTGCTTGGCGCGCAGCAGCGCCACGCCGCCGCCGGCCACGATGCCTTCTTCCACCGCAGCGCGGGTGGCGTGCAGCGCGTCTTCCACGCGGGCCTTCTTTTCCTTCATCTCGACTTCGGTGGCAGCGCCGACCTTGATCACGGCCACGCCGCCGGCCAGCTTGGCCACGCGCTCTTGCAGCTTCTCGCGGTCGTAGTCGCTGGTGGCTTCCTCGATCTGGATGCGGATCTGCTTGACGCGTGCCTCGATGTCGGCAGTGTTGCCGGCGCCGTCGATGATGGTGGTGTTTTCCTTGCCCACTTCGATGGTCTTGGCCTGGCCCAGGTCGGCCAGCGTTACCTTCTCCAGCGACAGGCCCACTTCCTCGGCGATGACCTTGCCGCCCGTCAGGATGGCGATGTCTTCCAGCATGGCCTTGCGGCGGTCGCCGAAGCCGGGCGCCTTGACGGCGACGACCTTCAGGATGCCGCGGATGGTGTTGACCACCAGGGTTGCCAGGGCTTCGCCCTCGACTTCTTCAGCAATGATGAGCAGCGGACGGCCGGCCTTGGCCACGGCTTCCAGCGTGGGCAGCAGGTCGCGGATGTTGCTGATCTTCTTGTCGAACAGCAGCACGAAGGGGTTGTCCAGCAGGGCAACCTGCTTTTCGGGGTTGTTGATGAAGTAGGGCGACAGGTAGCCGCGGTCGAACTGCATGCCCTCGACCACGTCCAGCTCGTTGTTCAGGCTCTTGCCGTCTTCGACGGTGATCACGCCTTCCTTGCCGACCTTGTCCATGGCGTTGGCGATGATTTCGCCGATGCTGGAGTCGGAGTTGGCGGAAATGGAGCCGACCTGGGCGATTTCCTTGCTGGTGGTGGTGGCCTTGGACGCCTTCTTCAGCTCCTCGACCAGGGCGGCGACGGCCTTGTCGATGCCGCGCTTGAGATCCATGGGGTTCAGGCCGGCGGCCACGTACTTGCTGCCTTCGCGCACGATGGCCTGGGCCAGCACGGTGGCGGTGGTGGTGCCGTCACCAGCGTTGTCGCTGGTCTTGGAGGCCACTTCCTTCACGAGCTGGGCGCCCATGTTCTGCAGCTTGTCCTTGAGCTCGACTTCCTTGGC
>Ga0222429_100311_pt1 | contig 48786 bp, 43 predicted proteins | sample 1B50Ametagenome_FD_182475 | JGI IMG/M metagenome (GOLD analysis project Ga0222429, IMG submission 182475) | Enriched microbial communities from leaf-cutter ant dump, University of Wisconsin, Madison, United States - 1B50A (version 2) | ecosystem: Environmental > Terrestrial > Nest > Insects nest...
ATCGCCTCCTGCAGCGTCTTCACGCGCACCACGCCGAGCACGGGGCCGAAGATTTCCTCCTGGTAGATCTTCATGCCGGGCTTCACATCGTCGAACAGGCAGGCGCCCAGGAAGTAGCCGTCCTCGTGGCCTGGCACCTTCACGCCTCGGCCATCGACCACCAACTTGGCGCCCTCGGCCACGCCGCTGTCCACGTAGCTCTTGACCTTCTCGAAGTGCTGCCTCGTCACCAGCGGCCCCATGTCGTTGCCGTTGTCGGTGCCGGGGCCGACATTCATCTTGGCGATCTCGGCAGTGAGACCGGCGACCACGGCGTCGCCGGCCGCGTCGCCCACGGCTACCACCAGCGGGATGGCCATGCAGCGCTCGCCGCAGCTGCCGTAGGCCGCGCCCATCAGCGCGCTCACGGCGTTGCCGATGTCGGCATCGGGCATGACGATGGCGTGGTTCTTCGCGCCGCCCAGGGCCTGCACGCGCTTGCCGTGCTTGCAGCCTTCGGCGTAGATGTATTCGGCGATGGGCGTGGAGCCGACGAAGCTCACGGCCTTCACGCGCGGGTCGCGCAGCAGCGTGTCCACCGCCGTCTTGTCGCCGTTGACCACGTTGAGCACGCCGGGCGGCAGGCCCGCTTCCAGCGCGAGCTGGGCGATGAAGAGGGCGCTGCTCGGGTCGCGCTCGCTGGGCTTGAGCACGAAGGTGTTGCCGCAGGCGATTGCCATGGGCCACATCCACAGCGGCACCATGGCCGGGAAGTTGAACGGCGTGATGCCCGCCGTGACGCCCAGCGCCTGGAACTCGGACCACGAGTCGATGTTCGGGCCCACGTTGCGGCTGTGCTCGCCCTTGAGCAGCTCGGGCGCGTAGCTCGCGTACTCCACGTTCTCGATGCCGCGCTGCAGCTCGCCGTGTGCGTCTGAGAGTACCTTGCCGTGCTCGGCGGTGATGAGGGCGGCGATCCTGTCGGCGTTCTCCTCCAGCAGCACCTTGAGCTTGCTCATCACGCGCGCCCGCTTGAGCGGCGGCGTGTTGCGCCACGCCGGGAAGGCCTTCTCGGCGGAGGCGATGGCAGCCTCCACCGTGGCCTGGCTCGCCAGCGCCACGTTCAGGCTCGACTGGCCCGTGGCGGGGTTGAACACGGGCTGGGTGCGTTCGGTGTCGTTGACGATCTGGCCGTCGATCAGGTGGCCGACGGTCTGGGTCACGGATTTTTCGTGTTGCATGAATTATTGGTCAAAAGTGCCTCCGGCGCTTACTGGTCAAGCGCTGGCAGCTATTAAAAATGGAGTGATCAGGCCGTCTCGGCCAGCGCATCGCCCAGCGCGCTCACCAGGCGCTCGATCTCCGCCTCGGTGCTGATGAAGGGCGGCGCGAGCTGGATGGTGTCGCCGCCGTAGCGCACGTAGAAGCCCTTGTCCCAGCACTTCATCGCGATCTCGTAGGGCCGCCTGGCGGGCTCGCCCGGTAGCGACGCGATGGTGAAGCCGGCGGCCAGCCCGTAGTTGCGGATGTCGGCCATATGCTGGGCGCCCTTGAGGCCGTGCACGGCTTTCTCGAAGAACGGCGCCAGCGCCTTCACGCGGGCGGGCATTTCTTCCTTTTGCAGGATGTCCAGCACCACGTTGCCCGCCGCGCAGGCCACGGGGTGGGCCGAATAGGTGTAGCCGTGCGGGAACTCCAGCATGTACTCCGGGCCGCCCGCGGCCATGAAGGTGTCGTAGATCTCCTTGGATGCCACCACGCCGCCCAGCGGCTGGGCGCCGTTGGTCACCTGCTTGGCGAAGTTCATGATGTCGGGCGTCACGCCGAACACCTCGGCGCCCGTCCAGCCGCCGCAGCGGCCGAAGCCCGTGATGACTTCGTCGAAGATCAGCAGGATGTTGTTCTGCGTGCAGATCTCGCGCAGGCGCTGCAGGTAGCCCTGGGGCGGGATCACCACGCCGGCCGAGCCCGAGAACGGCTCCACGATCACGGCGGCGATGTTGCTCGCGTCGTGCAGCGCGATCAGGTCCAGTAGCTTGTCTGCCAGAGCGCGGCCGTCGGTGTCCGGCATGCCCTTGTGGAACCCGCCCACGGGCGGCTGCGTGTGCGGCAGGTGGTCGGCCTCCACTCCCTGGCCGAAGGTCTTGCGGTTGCCCACCATGCCGCCGACCGAGATGCCGCCGAAGTTCACGCCGTGGTAGCCCTTCTCGCGCCCGATCAGGCGCGTCTTGGTGCCCTGGCCCTTGGCGCGCCAGTAGGCGCGCGCCATCTTCAGCGAGGTGTCGGCTGCCTCGGAGCCCGAGCCGGTGAAGAACACGTAGTCCAGCCCGGCGGGTGTCAGATCCTTGATGCGGTTGGCCAGCTCGAACGAAGCCGGGTGGCCGAACTGGAACGCGGGCGCGTAGTCCAGCGTGGCGGCGGCCTTGCCGATGGCCTGCGCCACCTCGGTGCGGCCATGGCCCAGGCCCGAGCACCACAGGCCCGAGAGGCCGTCGAAGATCTTGCGGCCGTCCGCGTCGGTGTAGTAGGCACCCTGGCCGCCCACCACCATGCGCGGCCTGGCCTTGAAGCTGCGGTTGGCGGTAAAGGGCATCCAGTGCGCGTCGAGCCAGGCGGCGTCGGTGCGCGGCGCTGTCTGCTGGCTGGCAGCGTCGATGACGGTGAAGGACATGGCGGATTCCTTGGGCGTGAAGAAGGTGATTGGGAAGCGCACATTCTGGACAGTGCCTTCACTTCCTTAAATAACCAAATATCCACGCAAACTTATCAGAACATGCAAGTAATTGCCGTATACGGAGTCATACCCCTACAATCAGAATCAAGAATCGTTATCGTTTGCATCGCACCGACCGTCGCCGTTCCATGCCATCCTCCCTGCCGCTCGCCGCCTTTCCGGAGCACTACCACGCGCTGATCGCGTTCGTGGCGCGCCGCGTCGGCAGCCGCCAGACGGCGCAGGACCTTGTGCACGACGCCTGGCTGCGCGTGGCCGAGTACGCCGGCCCGGCCCAGCCGCCACCGGCCGGCTGCGCGCCGCGCGCCTACCTCTACACCGTGGCCGAACGGCTGGCCATCGACCACCTGCGCCACCGCCAGCGCACCGGCGAGCGCTTCTTCGACGCCGACGCCGGGCCGCACGCGCCCGAAGGCCTGGCGCATGACGTGGCCGATGCGTGCAGTCACCGTGAGGCCCTGGCCACCGTCGATGCCGCGCTTGCCGGGCTGCCCGCGCGCTGTCGCGCCATCTTCCTGGCCGACCGGATCGACGGCCTGCCCCACGCCGAAATCGCCGCGCGCCACGGCGTCTCGGTCAAGACCGTGGAGCGCGAGGTCATGCGCGCCATGGACACGGTGGAAGCCGCGCTGCACCGCTGGCGCGGCGACGCGGCACCTCTGCGCACCGGGCGCCGGCGCGCGCTGTCGGCGCTGCTGGGCGTGGCGGGCCTGGGCGCGGGCGGCACCACCGCATGGCGCCTGTGGCGCGAATACGTGCCCGGCTGGCAGGCCAGCCTGGCCACAGCCACGGGCCGCCAGAGCACCCAGACGCTGCCCGACGGCAGCACCATCGCCCTGGACGCCCAGACCCGCGCCGAGGTGCGCTACTACGGCGCACGCCGCCACGTGCGGCTGCTGGCCGGCACCGCCTTCTTCAGCGTGGCGCGCGATACGACCCGGCCCTTCATCGTCGACGCCGCGCACGCACGCATCACCGTGCTGGGCACGCGCTTCGAGGTCGCCATTGATGCCGACGGCGCGCTGCGCGTGGCGGTGGAAGAAGGCCACGTGCGCGTGCAGCCCCTGGCCGACGCAGGCCAAGCCTACGAACTGACCGCCCACGAAGCACTGCACTGGCCGCGCGGCGGGCCGCCCCGCCGCGAGAGCGCCCCCGGCGACGTGGCCCCCTGGCGCGACGGCTGGCTGGACTTTCGCCACGAACCGCTGGGCGAAGCCGTGCAGCGCATTGCGCGCTACAGCTCCATCGCGCTGCGCGTGGCCCCCGACGCCCAGGCCCTGCCCGTATTCGGCCGCGTGCGCATCGCCGAGGCGGGCGACTGGCTGCGCCTGCTGCCGCGCACCCTGCCCGTCACGGTGCGCGAGGAGAGGGAGGGCGCGCAACGGGGCATCATCATTGCGCGGCGGTGAACAAGAGAGCCCGCCGTCCGCCATTGATTTTTAGACCCAAATGGATATATTCAACCCATGCTGAAAGGCCTGCTACCCGCCGCAAAACCCTTGTACTGGATCGGCGGCTCGAGGCGAGACATGCAAGCCCTTCCCGGCGAAGTGCAGAGCGTCTTCGGCAGGGCGCTGCGCATGGCGCAGTTTGGCGGGAAAGCCGATGCGGCCAAGGTGCTGCAAGGCTTTGGCGGCGCAGGTGTGCTGGAAGTCGTCGAAGACGACTCGGGCGGCACCTACCGCGCCGTCTATACGGTGAAGTTCGCGGGCATGGTGTTCGTGCTGCATTGCTTTAGAGCGTGTTCAAAGTCTTTTCATGGTGCCCGTTGCCCCGCAAAGGCAGCAGGTGCTAGGCGCAAAGCGCAGCCGGGCTGGTGGCCCGGCGAGTATTTGCAACGCCGCAGACGCTGCCTTTGCGGGGCAACCCTTCGGGCAAGGCAGCAAACAGCCGCACTCGTCGTTGCGCGCCTTGTCCAGGCGGCCAGCATGGACTGCGGCGCGCGCCTAGATTGCGGCCTTTTGCTGCCTTGCGGACACCATGAAAAGACTTTGAACACGCTCTTAGAAAAAGAGCAAGCGCGGAATCGCCACGCCGAAAGAGGACATGGACATCATTCATGCCAGGCTGAAAGTGGCCGAGGCGCTGGCAAAGGAGCTGACCGATGAAAACGCGCGTGATCGACGGAGTTGAAGTGGAAGAAAGCTCGGGCAACGTCTATGCCGACCTGGGAATGCCTGACGCCGAGGAAATGCTGGTCAAGTGCCAGCTCTCCATGAAGATCGAGGAAATCATCAAGGCACGTCGCTGGACGCAACAGCAGGCCGCCGAGGTGCTGGGCATGCCGCAGCCCAAGTTGTCCAAGATGCTGCGCGGCCAGTTCCGTGGCATCAGCCAGGCCAAGATGCTCGAATGCCTGAACCTGCTGGGCCGCGACGTGCAGATCGTGATCGGCCCGGCCAGGCGCACCCGCACGCGCCCCGGGCGGCTTGATGTGGTCTTTGCTTGACGGTGGAAGGCCGGGGCGCGCAACGGGGCATCGTCATTGCGCGGCGGTGATTCGCCTGCGCCGTACCATGCGCACCAAACGTCATCAAATCCAGGCACAGCCCCATGCCCCTTGCCGACACCGCCGTTCAGCCGCTGATCCAGAGCCGCATCCTGACCTTGCGCGGTCTGCGCGTGATGCTGGATGCCGATCTTGCCCAGTTGTATGGCGTGCAAACCCGCGCGCTGGTGCAGGCTGTCAAGCGCAATGCAAAGCGCTTTCCGCCCGACTTCATGTTCCAGCTCGACGCAGGGGAATTCGAGGCTTTGAAATCACAGACTGTGATCTCAAACGCCGCCCCCACTCCCGGGCGCGGCGGGCGTCGCTCGGCACCCTATGCCTTCACCGAGCAAGGCGTGGCCATGCTCTCGTCCGTGCTCACCAGCGAGCAGGCCGTAGCCATGAACGTCAGCATCATGCGAACCTTCGTCCGCGTGCGCGAACTGGCTCTGGCGCACAAAGACCTTGCCCAGCAACTGGCCGAACTGCAAGAGCGCATGGAACGGCTGGAAATGGGCCACGACACGTTCAGCGCCAACACCCGGGCGCAACTGCGCCAGGTCATGGAAGCACTCCGCGGCCTGAGGCACCACCCGAGCCGCCCCGACGCCCCATCGGGTTCGTGGAGCCGCAAGTTAAAAAGCGCAAAGACACATAGGTGGAACAGAACCACGACCGAAGCCACCTTCACCCCTCGGGCCGATGAAACCCCGAAAGCCGAATACGACGCCTGGTTCCGCCGCCAAGTGCAGATCGGGCTGAACCAGGCCGATGCGGGGGAGTTGATTCCCTCCGAGGAAGTAGAAGCCTACTTCGCGGCCAAACGGGCGGAAACACGCCGCAAGCTCCCTCAAGCATCCGCCGACTGACGTATTTATCTGATAGAAATCGGCCACCAGCGCTCACCAGACAAGCACTAGCAACTCCCATTTCAGGAGCAACCAAAAAAACAGGTGAGGGAAACCGCCCGCTCGTTCGTATCAACCCTTGAAGCCGCCTTTCGGCCTTGAACTCTCTCCAAGGGAATCGACGACATGACCTTTCTTCTTCATCCTGGCAAACGCCGCCACCTCATCGCCGCCGCCGTCCTGGCGCTGGCAGGCGCCGCCGCCACGGCGGCGGATTTCGACATCCCCGCACAGCCGCTGGACGCGGCGCTGGCTCAGCTGGCCCGCCAGGCCGGGCTGCAACTGCTGGCCCCGCCCGCGCTGGTGCAGGGCCGCCCGGCGGGCGCGGTGCGCGGCAGCATGGCGGTGCAGGACGCGGCGCGGCAATTGCTGCAAGGCAGCGGGCTGGCCGCGCGCGTGGAAGGATCGACGCTGGTGGTGGAAAGCGTGCCCACCGGGGAGGGCGCCACGCTGGCCGAGGTGAAGGTAGTTGCGCAGGCCGCGCGCCCCGGCGACCTACCCGAGCCTTACGCAGGCGGGCAGGTGGCTCGCGGGGGGCGTGTGGGCATTCTGGGCAACAAAGATGTGATGGATACGCCGTTCAATCAGACCAGCTACACGACTGAATTGATTGTCAACCAACAAGCACAGACGATATCGGATGTACTGGGCAATGATGCATCGGTACGAAGTTTTTCCCCGGCCGGAAGCTGGGCAGATTATTTTCTGATTCGTGGTTTCAATGTCAGCACGGCCAATGTGAGCTTCAATGGCCTCTATGGCTTGACACCTTACTATGGGAGTATTCCTACTGAGTTTACCGAACGGGTCGAGGTACTAAAGGGGCCTAATGCCTTGCTCAATGGGATGTCACTCGCTGGGGTGGTAGGTGGCGCCGTGAACATCGTTCCAAAACGTGCGGGCGATGATCCGTTGACGCGACTAACGGCGGGAATTTCTTCAGATTCGTTGTGGTCCACCAACCTTGATTTGGGGCGTAGATTTGGCGAGCGCAAGGAGTGGGGCATTCGCATCAATGGTGGATTAAAGAGTGGCGACACGTTTATTGATGGTCAATCGAGAAAGGACGACACTGGCGCCATTGCGCTTGACTACCGTGGTGAACGGCTTCGGGTCGCCCTGGATGCGTACCGCTTCAATCAGAAAACGGACGGGGGAACCGGGCTTTTTGCTGGCATCGCGGATGGACTGTCTTCCATCCCCCGTGCACCCGACGGAGGCACCAACATGTATCCGGGAATCTGGGTGAATCAGAAAACAGAAGGCACAGTCCTGAGTGGTGAGTTCGACATCAATCGCGATTGGACTGCGTTTGCCAAGGTGGGCGCGATGCGTTTCGATTCCAGTGGTTTCCAAGGAGGTGGGGTATCGAATCTTGAAGCCAACGGTAACGCCAATATTATGCCGGTCATCTTTCCGGTGATCAATCGCAACAATTCCGGCGAGGTTGGTGTTCGAGGCCGATTCGCGACGGGATTGGTGAACCATGATTTGGTAGTGAGTGCCTCGCGCGTGAACAGGGCATTCTCAAGTGCTTTTGCCTGGGTTTCCAGCGGGCCTTTCAATATTTATTCTCCTCCCTCAGTGCTTCCTGATTCAGCGTGGCCGGCGGATCCAGGAAACCCCTACAAATCAAGCGAACTGACGCTACAGAGCGTTGCGGTGGCCGATACCATAAGCATGCTGGATGACCGTGCGCTTCTGACCCTAGGGGTGCGCCATCAGAATGTTGAAAGCAAAAACTTCAACACCACTGGAGCAGTGACTTCAGGTTACGACAAGAGCGCTATGACGCCCTTGGTGGGACTGGTTGTCAAGCCTTATAAAGATGTTTCGCTTTACGCCAATTACATTCAAGGGTTATCTCAGGGGACGACTGTCGGCAGTACATACAAGAATGCGGGTGAGATTTTCCCCCCATATAAAACAAAGCAATACGAGATGGGTGTAAATTTTGATCTTGGCAAGATTATCACTACGCTGAGCGCTTTCCAGATTTTCAATCCCTCCACGATCTCCGTTAGCAATGGGGTTGGCCAATTGCCAACGCTCAGCTTGAACGGGGAGCAGCGCAATCGGGGATTGGAATGGAGCATGGCTGGCGAAGTGACGCCACACCTTCGGTTGCTGGGTGGGGTCACGTATATCGATGCGCGCTTGACCAAAACCCAGGGTGGCACCAATGATGGACACCATGCACCTGGGGTAGCGCCGTTGGCGATCAATATGGGGGCAGATTGGGATGTGCCGGGAGTACCCGGTCTGGCGGTCAATGGGCGGGTAGTCTATACCGCGCCACAATACTATGGAAATAGCGATACGCTGAAGATACCGAGCTGGACGACATCCGACATTGGCGCACGATTTACGGCCACTATTGGCGGAACACCGATCGTGCTGCGGGCGACGGTTCGTAATTTGTCAAATAAAAATTACTGGTCATCGGTGCAGGGGTCATCGAATTTGACACTAGGAGCACCTCGTACATTTGCGCTGACGGCCAGCGTAGATTTCTGACGAGGCGGAAGACATGGCAGCGCCACCTTACCTCAGGAGATGGGCATGGGTGCATAAATGGTCCAGCCTGATTTGCACGGTTTTTCTTATTTTGATTTTTTTAACCGGCTTACCACTGATCTTTCACGAAGAAATCGATGATTGGCTGGAGCCGCCGCACTATGTCGAATTGCCGGCGTCGACGCCGAGAGTCAGTTTTGACCGGCTGGTGTCCGAGGCGCGGCGTGTCTATCCGGGATATATCGTCACTTCAGTGTTCGCCGATGACGACGAACCGCAAGTCTATGTTTGGCTGGCGCCGTCATGGGGCCAGTACCTGGATAAGCCCCGAACGCGCCGGTTTGTGCGCTTTGATGCGCGTACCGGTGCTGTGCTCGACCAGTCCCAGCCGCTTGGCGCGCGCCGTATCAGTTTTATTGGGGTCATGCTGCGCTTGCACATGGATATGTTTGCGGGTTTGCCCGGGGCGCTTTTCATGGGCTCGATGGGCCTGCTGTTCGTGATTGCCATCGTTTCGGGCGCGGTACTGTACGGCCCGTTCATGAAGAAGCTTGATTTCGGCACGGTGCGCGTCGAACGCGGCAGACGCCTGAAGTGGCTGGATCTGCACAACCTGCTAGGCATCGTAACTCTGGCCTGGGCCTTGGTGGTGGGCGCCACCGGTGTGATGAACGAACTTGCAAGTCCACTGTTTGCGTTGTGGCGACAGACCGACGTGCAGACAGTGCTGGCGCCGTGGCGCGAGCAACCAACACCTCCGCCGGTCGAATGGATTGGTGTTGACGCGGTCTACGCCGCCGCCAGCAAAGCCGTGCCTGGCATGGTGCTGACCAGCGCTACTTTCCCTGGGTCGCCTTTCGGCAGTTCGCATCACTTTCTGCTCTGGGCTAAGGGCGATGAACCGCTGACCAGTCGGCTATTTAGCCCGGTACTGGTGGATGCACGTACCGGCGCGGCGCTCGTGGTGCACATGCCCTGGTATCTGCGAGCGCTGGAACTTTCCCGCCCGTTGCATTTCGGCGACTATGGTGGCCTGCCGCTCAAGATCATCTGGGCGCTGCTCACGGTCATCACCATCGTCGTGCTGGGCAGCGGCATCTACCTGTGGCTGAAGAAGCCCGCTGGGGCGCAAGTGAAGGCCCGCAAGTCAGGGGACGCCAAGGAGGCCATCGTATGACCCGATCCTTGTGGATGATCTTCCGCTGGCCGCTGCTGATCGCCGTGGTCAGCAGCGTGGGCCTGGTGTCCGCGCTGCTGGGCGACGGGGTGTGGGATGCGCTCTCGTGGGCCGCGCTGGGCATCCCGGCAACCGGGCTCAGCGCGTGGTGCCTGCGGCCCTTGTTGAGGCGGGGTGGCTCGCTGGGAAAGCCGAACATTCTTGATAAAATTGGCCTATAGCGCTTGCTGGACAAGCGCTGGCAGCTATTATTTTAATAATTACCAGCGGCCAGTAGCGCGGCGGGCTGCACGATGGCGATGCCCCGCCAGGGGTGCAGGCACAGCAGGTCGCCGTCGCCGCTCACGATGGCTGCGGCCCGGGCATCGAGGGCGAGGGCCAAGAACTTGTTGTCCTTGGGGTCGCGGCAGTCGGTTACGGGGGAGACGACACGGTGCCAACGCTCGGAGCGGGCCAGCCCTCAGAGCGTGTTTACGATCTCAGTCCCCGTCGATGAGGCGTTGCACGTCCTACTCGGTCAGCCCATCCTGACGGGCTTGCTCGCCCAGGTCGGCCATGTTGCGTTCCAGCGCTGCCGCGTGCCCGAGATAGAGAAGCAGAGTGGCTCATTTATTTGACCCCATAGGGACAAAACAACGCACAAACCGCGCTTTCACGAAGTTTTTGTCCCTATAAGAACAAATCCACATACGGCAACAGGCAAGCATTGGCGGCGATGGGCTCTACGGTCAGAATACCGGCTCCAACGTCCAGCGGCCCGGACGAACGTCAACAGCCACCGCCGCACGCCGTGAACCCACCGCACCCGTCCTCCGCCCCGCGCCAGCGCGCCATGCTGGGCCAGCTCTCCAACATGGACTTGCGCCTGCTGCAGGTCTTCAAAGCCGTGGTGGAGTGCGGCGGCATGGCGGCGGCGGAGCTGGAGCTGAACATCGGCACCAGTACCGTCAGCCGCCACGTGAAGGATCTGGAGACGCGCCTGGGCCTGACGCTGTGCCGCCGGGGCCGCGCGGGCTTCGCGCTCACGCCCGAGGGGCAGCGCGTGTACGAGGAAACGCTGCGCCTGCTGGCCTCGGTGCGGGGCTTCATGGGCAGCATCGACGACATCCACGCGCGCATGGGCGGGCAGCTCGCCGTGGCGGTGTTCGACAAGACCGCCAGCAACCCGCAATCGCGCATCCACCAGGCCATCAGCACCTTTGCCGAACAAGCGCCCGATGTGCAGCTGCAACTGCATGTGGGCTCGATCAGCGCCATCGAGCGCGGCGTGATCGACGGCAGCTACCAGGTGGGCATCATCCCGGCGCACCGCAGCTCGCAAAGCCTGGTCTACGCCGATCTGTTCGGCGAAACCATGCTGCTGTACTGCGGCGCGGGCCACCCGCTGTTCGGCGCGGCGCACGCGGTGCTCGACTGGGACGCGCTGCGCCGCTACCCGTTTGCCGGCCTGGGCTACCACTCGCCGAACATGGAGCTGAGCCACCAGGCGCAGCTCACACGCAGCGCCACCGGCTTCGACCAGGAGTCGATCGCCACGCTGGTGCTGTCGGGACGCTTCCTGGGCTTTCTGCCCGACCACTACGCCGGCAGCTTCGAGCGCCAGGGCCGGCTGCGGGCGGTGCAGCCCGACCTGTTCCACTACCGCTGCCAATTCGTCAGCCTGGTGCGGCGCTCGCCCCAGCCCGCGCGGGCCGCACAGCTGTTTCACGAATGCCTGGTGCAAGCACATGCGGAATTTTTATCAAAACCAGCGTGAAACGCTTTGTACACAAGCGTATACAGCTATCAAATAAAAAGTAGATTCAACCGACGCCGCACTTTGCCGATAACATGGGCACCATGACCTCCATTGCCGCCATCGCCCAGTCCGGCCTGCAGGCCGCGCAGTTGCGCCTGGACAGCAGCGCGCACAACGTGGCCAACCTCAACACCCCGGACTTCAGGCGCCAGACCGTGGAGCTGCAGACCGCCCCCGACCTGGGCGGGGTGCAGGCGCGCATCGGGCAGGCGCAGCAGCCCGGCGTGCCGCTGGAGGGCGAAGCCGTCGAGCAGATGGCTGCGACCTACGCCTTCAAGGCCAGCGTGCTGGTGCTGCGCACGGCCGACGAGATGGCCGGCGCGCTGCTGGACGTGCGCGCTTGAAATAACGGCCCCCCCCCTGTGGCCCTGCGGGCCATCCCCCCGCTCTCGCATTGCTGCGCAATGCGGGCAGGGGGACGCAGCCAGCGCGGCGGGGCGGCCCTTGCTCGGCTGCCCTGGCCTTGGGCCGCGCCAGTTGCGTGGGGGCCACGCGATGGGCAACGGAGATACAACCCATCTTTGCGTCGCGCCTGCCTGCACTCCTTCCCCCAGCGGGGGAGGGAGCCACGCGGCGCTATGGATCACTGAAACCACGGCCTTCGTTTCGCTGCGTTACGCCATGGTCATGAGCTGGGCGTTGCCCCCGGCTGCGGCGGTGTTGGTGCTGATCGACTGTTCGTGCAGCAGCGCCGCCAGGTCGTAGCCATGGCCGGCGCGCAGTTCGTCGCTGCTGCGGCTTTCCACGCGCACGATGGCGCCCGCGCGCGCTGCCACCGCGCCTGCCACCTGCAGCAGGGCATCGCCGTCGCCTTCGAACAGCAGCGCGGCCATGGGCGCCGCAGTGCTGCCCAGGTCGGGCATTTCCTGGGCGTGCAGCCAGGCCACGCCGGCGTCTGCCGCTGCGGCGCGCAGCGCCTGCCAGGCAGCGGCGCATTGCTGGTCGCCGGCGGGCAGCACCACGTGGCAGGGGTTGCCGCAGGCCAGCGCCGCCGCCAGTTGGTGCACCAGGCCCAGGGCCGTGCGCGGCAGGGCCCACACGGGGCCGCGCGGCAGCAGGCGGTAGCGGTTGGCTTCGCCGGTGGGGCCGGGCAGCAGCAGATGGGCGCTCAGGCGCGTGGCGGCCAGCGCCTGGTCCACGGCGGCGCGCGCCAGGTCCTGCTGGCCAGCGGGCAGGGGCAGGGCGCGCAGCTGCTGCAGCAAGGCCTGCACCGGCTGGGGCAGCGGCGGCGCATCGGCACCGGCCAGCGCGGCCAGGGCGGCGTTGGGCTGGCCGTGCACCAGGCGGTGCAGGTACAGCGGGCCGCCGGCTTTGGGGCCGGTGCCCGACAGGCCCATGCCGCCGAAGGGCTGCACGCCCACCACGGCGCCGATGACGTTGCGGTTGACGTAGATGTTGCCGGCGTGCACGCGCTCGCTCAGGTGCGCAATGGTTTCGTCGATGCGGCTGTGCACGCCAAAGGTCAGGCCGTAGCCGGTGGCGTTGATCGCGTCGATCAATTCCTCCAGTTGCTCGCGCTTGAAGCGGACTATATGCAAAACAGGGCCGAAAACCTCACTGGTCAAGCGCGACACGCTATCAATTTCAATAATCGCCGGTGCCACGAAGTGGCCGTTCAGCGGCGCGTCGCCGCCGCGCTGCACGCGCGTGACCTTTTGGCCGGCACCGGCCATGCGTTCGATGTGCGCCTCGATCTGCGCGCGCGCGGCCTCGTCGATGACCGGGCCCACGTCGGTGCACAACCGGTCGGGGTTGCCCATGCTCCATTCCTGCAGGGCGTGGCGCAGCATGGTGAGCTGGCGTTCGGCCACGTCCTCCTGCAGGCACAGCAGGCGCAGCGCCGAGCAGCGCTGCCCGGCCGAGTCGAAGGCCGAGGCCAGCACGTCGGCCACCACCTGCTCGGCCAGCGCCGATGAGTCGACGATCATCGCGTTCTGCCCGCCGGTCTCGGCGATCAGCGGTATTGCCTGGCCGCTGGGCGAGAGGCGCTCCGCCAGCTGGCGCGCGATGATGCGCGCCACCTCGGTGGAGCCGGTGAACATCACCCCCGCCACCTGGGGGTGCGCCACCAGCGCCGCGCCCACGCTCTCGCCCTGGCCGGGCACGAGCTGCAGCGCCGCCGGCGGCACGCCGGCCTCATGCAGGAGGGCCACGGCGGCGGCGGCGGTCAGCGGCGTCTGCTCGGCCGGCTTGGCCAGCACGGCGTTGCCGGCGGCCAAGGCCGCAGCCACCTGGCCCACGAAGATGGCCAGCGGAAAGTTCCACGGGCTGATGGCCAGCACCACGCCCAGCGGGCGCTGCGTGGCGTTGTCGAAGCCGGCCGCCACCTGGGCGCCGTAGTAGCGCAGAAAGTCCACCGCCTCGCGGATCTCGCCAACGGCGTTGGGCAGGGTCTTGCCGGCCTCGCGCTGAATCAGGCCCATCAGCGGCTGGCTGCGCTGCTCCAGCAGGTCTGCGGCGCGCGCCAGCACGTCGGCACGCGCCGCCGGCGGCGTGCCGGCCCAGATGGGCGCGGCCTGCGCGGCTTGCGCGGCGGCGGCGCGGGCCTCGTCGGCCGTGGCCTCGCGCACCCAGCCGACGATGTCGGCGCGCTCGGCCGGGTTGGCCAGCGGCTGCCAGCCGGGGGCGGCTGCCGGGTCGGCGGGCAGTTCGGCGCACGCGGGCGCGGCCAGGTAGGTCTGGCGCGTGCTGTGCAAAAGCGCCGCGGCCAGCGAGGCGAGCTGCTGCTCGTTGGCCAGGTTCAGGCCTTGCGAATTGGCGCGCGGCTGCGCCCCCTGGCCGGCGAACAGCGCCGTAGGCAGGGGAATGCGCGGGTGCGGCGCACCCAGGCGGCCCTCGGCGCTGGCGATTTGCACGGCCTCGGCCACGGGGTCGGTCACCAGTTCGGCCACGGGCACGCTGGCGTCGCCAATACGGTTGACGAACGAGGTGTTGGCGCCGTTCTCCAGCAGGCGGCGCACCAGGTAGGCCAACAGCGTCTCGTGGCTGCCCACCGGCGCGTAGATGCGGCAGGGGCGCGCCAGCTTGCCGTCGGCGGTGGGGCCGGTGACTTGCGAATACAGCGGCTCGCCCATGCCGTGCAGGCACTGGAACTCGTACTGGCCGCTGTAGTAGCTGCCGCCTTCGACCTGCGCCAGGTGGTAGATGCTGGCCAGGGTCTGCGCGTTGTGCGTGGCGAACTGCGGGTAGACGGCGTCGGGCGCCTGCAGCAGCTTGCGCGCGCAGGCCAGGTAGCTCACGTCGGTATAGGCCTTGCGCGTGTAGACCGGGTAGCCGGCCAGGCCGTCCAGTTGCGCGCGCTTGATCTCGCTGTCCCAGTACGCGCCCTTGACCAGGCGCACCATCAGGCGGCGGCGGCTGCGCCGCGCCAGGTCCACAAGATAGTCGATGACGTGCGGGCAGCGCTTCTGATAGGCCTGCACGACGAAGCCGATGCCGCTCCAGCCCTTGAGGCTGGGCGCGGCGCACAGGGCTTCGAGCAGGTCCAGCGAGATTTCCAGGCGGTCGGCCTCCTCGGCGTCGATGTTCATGCCGATGTCGTACTGCTTGGCCAGCTCGGCCAGGTGCAGCACGCGCGGCAGCAGCTCGGCCATCACGCGCTCGTACTGCGCGCGCGAGTAGCGCGGGTGCAGCGCCGACAGCTTGATCGAGATGCCCGGGCCTTCAAAAATGCCGCGCCCGCTGGAGGCCGCGCCGATGGCGTGGATGGCCTGCTCGTAGTCGCGCAGGTAGCGCTGCGCGTCCTGCTCGGTGGCGGCGGCTTCGCCCAGCATGTCGTAGCTGTAGCGAAAGCCCTGGGCCTCGTACTTGCGGCTGTTGGCCAGCGCCTCGGCGATGTGCTGGCCGGTGACGAACTGCTCGCCCATCAGCTTCATCGCGCGGTGCACGCCCTGGCGGATCAGCGGCTCGCCGCCCTTGCCGATCACGCGCGTGAGCGCCGATGACAGGCTTTTCTCGCTGCTGGTCGACGTGAGCTTGCCCGTCAGCACCAGGCCCCAGGCGGCGGCGTTGACGAACAGCGACGGCGAGCGCCCCACGTGCGACTTCCAGTCGCCGCGGCTGATCTTGTCGCGGATCAGCACGTCGCGCGTGGCCTTGTCGGGGATGCGCAGGAGCGCCTCGGCCAGGCACATCAGCGCCACGCCTTCCTGGCTGGAGAGCGAGAACTCCTGCACCAGCGCGGCCACGCCGCTGGCCACGGGCGCGTCGCGCAGGCCTTGCACCAGGCGGGCGGCCAGCTCGCGCACCTTGGCGGCCTGGCCATCGTCCTGCGTGCGCGCCAGCGGCAGCAGCGCCGGCAGGCATTCGGTCTCGGGCCGGTGCCAGGCGGCGGTGATGGCGGCGCGCAGCGGCGTTTGCGGCAGGATGGACTGGGCGAACTCCAGAAAAGGTTGCACCTCCGCGCTCGGCGCGGGTTGCACCACTTCAACGCCGGCACCGGCGTCTGCCTGCTCAGAACCGGCCAGGCTGATGGTGCTGGCCCCGCGCTCCAGCGCATCGACGTACTGCACCACGGCCTGCTTGACCAGCCAGTGCGGGGTGCGCCCCAGTTGCTGGGCGCTGGCGCGAATGCGCTCGCGCAAGCTGTCGTCGACCTTGATGCCTATGGTGGTGGTCATGATGAACCTATCGTGGAATGGACTGGGATGGAGCGGAAGCAGGATGGAATGTGGCACTGCCAGAATCAAAGGTTTCTACGGGTTAACCCTTGTATTAATTCTTCTATTCCTCCATTCAAAACGCAGATGGCCGGCGTGCAAGGCTCCGCCTGCACAACGGCGTGCTGGCGCTGCGCAGACATGGCGGCTTACCATGGCGCCATAACGCCATAACACGCCCCCCCACCATGTACATCCCGGAACACTTCGCCGAAGCCCGCCCGAGCGAGCTGCACCGCATCATCCGCGCCCATCCGCTGGGCATGCTGTGCACCGCCGGCCCACAGGGGCTGGACGCCAACCACCTGCCATTTTTGCTGGACGCCGACAGCGGCGCGCACGGCAGGCTCGTCGGCCACGTGGCGCGTGCCAACCCGCTGTGGCAGAGCGTGCCGTCCGGCAGCGAGGTGCTGGTGGTGTTCCGCGGCGCCGAAGGCTACGTCTCGCCCAACTGGTACCCCAGCAAGCACGCCACGCACCGCGCCGTGCCCACCTGGAACTACGAGGTGGTGCACGCGCACGGCGTGCTGACCGTGCACGACGACGAAAAGCACGTGCGCTCCGTGGTCGCGCGCCTGACGCATGCGCACGAGGCCGGCGAACCCCGGCCCTGGAAGATGGGCGACGCGCCGCCGGACTTCCTGGCCGACATGCTGCGCGCCATCGTCGGCATCGAGGTGCGCATCACCCGGCTCGAAGGCAAACGCAAGCTCAGCCAGAACCGGCCTGCCGCAGACCGCACGGGCGTCGTGGACGCGCTGGGCCAGCGCGGCCGCGACGCACTGGCCCAGGCCGTGCGCCAGGCCGACCCCGATCGCGCGGACCACACGGAGTAGGGCGCACCCGCGCAAACGGCGCCCGCCCCCAGCATGCACGCCCCGCGCAAGGCCCTGCCCGCCATCGCCACCGACCGATGCACGGGCTGCGGCTGGTGCGTGGCCGCCTGCCCGCCGCTGGTGCTGTCGCTGCAGGCGCCTGGCGAGCACCGCTGGGGCAAAAAGCACGCGGTGCTGGACGATGCGCCGGGCTGCACCGGCTGCGCGCTGTGCGCGCTGCGCTGCCCGTTCGGCGCCATCCGCATGGTGCGCACGCCCGGCAGCGGCCAGGCATGACGCCGGACAAAGCCGCCCGATCGCGCTACACTGGCGCCACCATGCGTTGCCAGCACCACGCCACCACCTTGCTCCAGGCCTGCCCAGGCCCGGTTGCCGTGGCGCCCTGCGCACGAATGATTACCACCATGAGCACCGCGGCTGCCTAGCACGCGTGCAGGTGGCCGCACCGGCGGCCACCTGGTGTTTCTGCTTCACGACAAGACCCAGCCCCGGCCACCGGGTCATCCGCCGTCCTTGTCTGAAGAAAGAAACCGATGTATTCCGACCCCCAACTGGCCAGCCCCGCTCCTGTCCTTGCCCCTGCTGCGGCGCCCGCGCCCTGGCTGCTGCGCCTGATTCCCGGCCAGGCGCTGTGCGAGGCCAGCGTGCTGCGCCAGCTTGCCCGCACGGGCCTGGCGGTACGCCGACGCCACTGGGCTGCGGCCACCGCGCCCGGCAACGCCCCCGAGCTGGTGCTGCAGTTGGGCGCCACGACCGAAGCGCAGGCACGGCACGCGGCGCAGCAGCTGCGCCTGCGCACCGGGGCGCAGGTGCTGTGCACAGCGGCGCCAGTTTCGGATTGACGGCGGCACGGCGGCGTCAGCCCAGCGCCCGCACGTAGTCCGCTGCTTCCTGCAGCGGCAGCGGCTTGCTGAACCAATAGCCCTGGAACACGTCGCAGCCGCGCGCGGCCAGCACGTCCCGCTGGGCGGCGGTTTCCACGCCTTCGGCCACCACCTGCAGGCCAAGCTGGTGCGCCAGCGCGATGATGCCGGCGCACAGGTCGGCGTCGCGCGGGTCGGTGTCCACCTCCTTGACGAACTGGCGGTCGAGCTTGAGCCAGCGCACCGGCAGCAGCTTGAGGTAGGCCATCGACGAATAGCCGGTGCCAAAGTCGTCGATGGACAGCACCACCCCCGCGTCCGCCAGGCCCTGCAGGATGGCGATGGCCTGCTCGGGCTCGGCCATCATCATCGATTCGGTCACCTCCATCTCCAGCTCGCCGGGGGCAATGCCGTGCGCCTGCATGGCAGCGCGCACGCCGGGCAGCAGCTGCGGGCTCTGCAGCTGGCTGGGCGAGAGGTTGACCGCCACCGGAATGCGCCCCAGCCCGGCAGCGCGCCACGCGGCCATGGTCTGGCAGGCCTGCTCGACGACCCAGGCGCCGATCTGCACCAGCAGGCCCAGTTGCTCGGCCAGCGGGATGAACTGCAGCGGCGGCACCATGCCGCTGCCCGGGCGCTGCCAGCGCAGCAGGGCCTCGAAGCCCGACAGGCCGCCATCCCGCGCGCGCAGCTTGGGCTGGTAGTGCAGCACGAACTGGCCCGCGGCCAGGGCGGCGCGCAAATCGTTTTCCAGATCCACACGCAGCGCGGCGGCTGCCGCCAGTTCGGGCGTATAGCGGCGCAGCCGGTCGCGCCCCTGGGCCTTGGCGGCGTACATGGCGGCCTCGGCGGCGGCCAGCAGGGCGCCGGCGTTATCACCGTCCTGCGGGTACAGCGCCAGCCCGGCACTGGCCGTGACGCGCACGGGCTTGCCGCGCAGCGCAAAGGGTGCGGCCAGGCTCTCGCGCAAGGCTTGGGTACGATCCTACGCATCCTGCACGCTGGCCAGGGGAGCAAACACCACGGCGAAGGCATCGCCTCCCAAACGCGCCAGGCTGGTGCCTGCGGGCAGCATCTGGCGCAGGCGCTGCGCTGCTTCGCGCAGCAGCTGGTTGCCCGCCTCCTGGCCCAGGTGGGTGTTGATGTACTTGAATTCATCCAGGTCGAACAGGGCCACGGCCAGCAATTGGCCGTCGCGCCGCGCCAAGCGCAGGGCCAGGGCCAGTTCCTCGCCGAACTGCAGGTAGTTGGGCAGGCCCGTCAGGCCATCGGTCACGCGCTGGCGCTCCAGGTTCTGGCGCAGTTGCAGCAGCTCGGTGATTTCGCTGGAAAAGCCCAGCAGGCAAGGCGGCTCGCCGGGGCGCTCCAGCGGCAGCTTGATGGACCAGTAGTGGCGCTCGCCGCCATCGGCGTCCTGCACGATTTCTTCGGTGGAGTGGCGCGTGAGGCTGTCGAGCACCTGCCTGTCCACCGCCATCAACGGCACGGCCACCTGCGCGCCGAGCAGCTGCGCGTCGTCGCGGCCCAGCACCTCGTCCAGGGTTCGGCCGTACAGCCTCAGCACCTTGTCGTTGGCGTACAGGTAGCGGCCCCTATGGTCCTTGAGGTAGATGTGGGCGTCGATATTGGCCAGCAGCATGCCCAGCAGCTGGTTGCGGCCTATGAGGTGCTCCGCCGTGGAGCGTCCCCCGGTGATGTCGGTGGAAAACCCGCACACGGCCACCACCTGGCCCTGCGCATCGCGCAGCGGCACCTTGGTGGTCCAGAAGCCCCGGCGCACGCCACTGCGCAGCACGACTTCCTCCTCGTCGTGCACGGCCTGGCCGGTGGCCAGCACGGCGGCGTCGTTGGCCTGCAGGCGCGTGGATTGCTCCACGTCGATGAACTGCGCGTCGCAGGCGCCCAGCACCTGATCGGGCGTGGCGCCGTAGAACGCGCAGACGGCAGCGTTGGCATAGAGGTAGCGCCCGCTCGCGTCCTTCACGTACACATAGGCGCCGATATGGTCGGCCATCTGCGCCCAGACATGGCCGGGGGTATCAGCGTGCGGCAATCCAGTGGGCGGGGGTACACGGGTCACGGTGGCAGCCTGTGGCAGGTGGGGTGCGGGCTATGGTAGCGCGGCGGGCGGCGCCTGGGCACGGCACAATGCGCACCCCCACTATGCGCTTTGTATGAACCTGCCCACCATCCGCCCCGCCACCATCGAAGACACCGACGTGATCCTGCACTTCGTGCGCGAACTGGCGATTTATGAAAAAGCCGAGCACGAAGTGCTGGCCACGCCCGCGCATGTGCAGCGCACGCTGTTCTGCGCCAACCCCAAGGTGTTCGGCCTGATCTGCGAGCAGGACGGCGCAGCCTTGGGCTTTGCCGTGTACTTCTTCAACTACTCCACCTGGCAGGGGCGCCACGGGCTGTACCTGGAAGACCTGTACGTCTCGCCCGAGCATCGCGGCAAGGGCGCGGGCATGGCGCTGCTCAAGCACCTGGCGCGCATTGCCGTAGACCAGGACTGCGGACGCTTCGAGTGGAGCGTGCTGGACTGGAACGCGCCCTCGATCGCCTTCTACGACAGCGTGGGCGCCAAGCCGCAAAGCGAATGGATCCGCTACCGCCTGAGCGGCGCCGAGCTGCAGGCGCTGGCCAGCGCATAAGCCCATGCGATCGCCCATTGCCATCGTCGACGTGGACCGCCCTGACAGCTGGACGCGCTACCGCGCCGGCCTGTGCGCCACCTGCGCGGCCAACTGCTGCACCATGCCGCTGGAAGTGCGCCTGCCCGACCTGGTGCGCCTGGGCTGGGTCGACGCCTTCGAGGCCGAGCACGAAGACATTCGCCGCATTGCCAAGCGCCTGCAAAAGGCGCGACTGATCGACCACTTCAGCCACAAGCACGAACTGTTCACCCTGGCGCGGCGCGCCAGTGGCGACTGCCAGCTGCTGGATGCCGCCACGCGCCGCTGCACCGTCTACGAGCAGCGCCCGGACACCTGCCGCCAGCATCCGCAGACCAAGAGCCCGCGCCCGGGCTGGTGCGCGTACGGGCCGCAGCTGCCGGCGCAGCGCTGATCAGAACGCCGCCGGGCGCCACTTGAGCAGGCGGCCTTCCAGGCGCGTGAGCGCGAAGTCCGCCACCAGCGCCACGGCCGCGAGCAGGATCATCGCCGCGAACACGCCGCTGGCGTTGAACGCGCCCTGCGCGGTGGCGATGAGCAGCCCCATGCCCTGCTTGGCGCCGAGGAATTCGCCGACCACCGCGCCCACCAGGGCGAAGCCGAAGCTCACGTGCAGGCTGGCAAGAATCCACGACATGGCCGACGGAATCACCACCGCCATGGTCACCTGCCGGGGCGAGGCGCCGAGGATGCGCGCGTTGGCGATCAGGTACTTGTCGGCCTCGACCACGCCCTGGAAGGCGTTGCCGAACACGACGAAGAACACCATCACCACGGCCAGCGCCACCTTGGACGCCATGCCCAGGCCGAGCGCAATGACGAACACCGAGCCGAGCACCACGCGCGGGATCGAGTTGGCGATCTTGATGTAGATGCTGAACACGTCCGCGAGCAGCTTGTTGCGCCCCAGCAGAATGCCGAACAGGATGCCGCCCGCGCCGCCGATGAAGAAGCCGATGATGGTCTCCTCCAGCGTCACGGCGATCTGCACCCACAGCGGCCCCTGCGAGGTGCCGTCGCGCTGCCACTCGACGATCTGCTCCCAGATCAGCGAGGGCTGCGAGTAGAAGAACGGGTCGATCCACTTGAGGCGCGCCAGCAGCTCCCAGCCGCCGAGCACGACGATCAGGAACAGCAGGCGCAGCGAGATGATGATCCAGCGGCGCCGGCGCAATGCGGCCTGCGCGCGCGCCGATTCGCGCGCCAGCGCCTCCTCGCTGAGCGAGGCGGGCACCGCGCCCGGTGGGGGAAGAACGGCGGTATTCATGGTGGTGCTCTCCTTCAGTGGATGGCGACTTCTTCGCGCAGGTCGGCCCAGATGCGCTTGGACAGCTCGATGAACGCGGGCTCGTAGCGCACCTGCGCCATCACGCGCGGGCGCGGCAGGTCGACCGGGTACACCGCCTTGAGCGTGGCCGGCCGCGCCGACAGCACGAACACGCGGTCGGCCAGCGCGATCGCCTCCTCGATATCGTGCGTGACGAAGACCACCGAGCCGCCGCTGGCCGACCACAGGCCGAGCAGCTCGTCCTGCATCAGCGTGCGCGTCTGCATGTCCAGCGCCGAGAACGGCTCGTCCATCAGCAGGATTTCGGGGTGGTTGATGAAGGTCTGCGCCAGCGCCACGCGCTTTCTCATGCCGCCCGAGAGCTGGTGCGGGTAGTGGTGCTCGAAGCCCTTGAGGCCCACGCGCTCGATCCACTGCCGCGCCTCGTCGTGCGCCTTGGCCTGCGCCGCGCCGCGAAAGACCGGCCCGGCGGCCACGTTGTCGATCACGCTGCGCCAGGGAAAGACCGCGTCCGCCTGGAAGACGAAGCCGATGCGCGGGTCGATCCCATCCACCTTCTGCCCCATCACCTCCACCTCGCCCACGGTGGGCCGCAACAGCCCGGTGACGAGGTTGAGCGTGGTCGACTTGCCGCAGCCCGTGGGCCCGACAATGGCGATGAACTCGCCGCGCGCCACGCTCATGCTGAAGTTGCGCAGCGTCACGGTGGCCGTGCCGTCGCCCGAGATGAAGCGCAGGGAAACGTCGCGAAAATCGATCGCGGCGGACGCTGTCGTCGTAGTCATGGCATCCCTCTCACTTGGCCTGGGGCAGGTAGGCGTTGCTGTAGGTCTTGGACAGGTCGATGTTCTTGGCCTTGACCTGCGGCTTGAAGGTGGAGAGCACCTTGAGCACCGTCTCGGGCCCGCCCTCGGGCATGCGGCCGTCGGCGGTGAACATCGACAGCGAGCTCTTGAGCGCGGTCACGTACAGCGCCTTGTCCTTGCCGTAGAAGTCGCGCGGCATGTGCTCGGCGATCTCTTCGGCGCTATGGGTGTGCAGGTAGTTCATGGTCTTGGCGAAGGCATGCGCGAGCTTGGTCGCCTGCTCCTTGTGCGATTCGGCCCAGGCGTTGGAGACGTACAGGCTGGGCGCCGGGTACAGCCCGCCCAGCGCGGCGCGCGTGCCTTCCTCGGTGCGCATGTCCACCAGCACCTGCGCGTCGCCCGTCTTGAGCATCTGCGAGACGGTGGGCTCGGTCGTCATGCCGGCCTGGATGCGGTCCTGCTGGATTGCGGCGATGAAGGTGTTGCCCGCGCCCACCGGCAGCAGCGAATAGTCCTTGGACTCCACGCCCTGGCGCAGCGCCAGGTAGCGCGTGAGGAAGTCGGTGGACGAGCCCAGCCCGGTCACGCCCAGCGTCTTGCCCTTGGCGTCGGCCATGGTCTTGAACGTGGGCGCGGCCTTGGTCGAGACCATCTCCACCTCGCCCGGCACCTTGCCGAAGACGACGATGGCCTCCACCTCCTTGCCCTTGGCCTGCAGGTCGATGGTGTGGTCGTAGAAGCCCACCACGCCCTGCACAGCGCCGGCGATGAGCTGATTCTCGGCATCGACGCCGGCGGGCTGCGACTGCAGTTCCACGTTCAGGCCTTCATCCTTGAAGTAGCCCAGCGCCTCGGTGAGCTTGGCCGGCAGGTAGATGATCTTGCTGATGCCGCCCACCATGATGGTGACGGTGCCTGCGTCGGCCGCGTGCGAGAGCGGCGCGCCGGCCAGGAACAGCGAGCCCAGCAACGTGGCGAGCAGCGTGCGGCGATAAGGGGTGCGCATGGGTTTCTCCTTGAATGCGAATGGGGACACGGTGACTCTAGAAAACGCACTCTTTCAACGCGCTTTCACTGCATCGCAGCATTCGTAAGTGAAAACCCTGGAATTTCCTGTTTTTAACAAAAAAGCACTCTAGCCCTTTGCCATCAAGCGCTGACAGCTATCAAAATGGCGAACCCCGAGACCCGTCCAATGAAACTGCTGCTGATCGAAGACAACCTGGAACTCGCACACTGGCTGGTGCAGCTGCTGCGCGAGCAGGCCTTCGTCGTCGACCACGTGGCCGACGGCGCCGCGGCCGACCAGTTGCTGCGCCAGGGCCGCTACGACGTGGTGCTGCTCGACCTGAGCCTGCCGCTGCTCTCGGGCAAGGGCGTGCTGCGGCGCATCCGCGAGCGCCAGGACGCGGTGGCGGTGATCGTGCTCACGGCCGCCGCCTCGCTCGACCAGAAGGTGCAGTGCCTGGAGATCGGCGCGGACGACTACCTCGTCAAGCCCATCGAGGTGCGCGAACTCGTCGCCCGCATCCACGCGCTCATGCGCCGCCAGATGCCCGGCAAGGCCAACGTATTGAGCTGCGGCGACCTGCACTACGACCTGCGCACGCGCCAGTTCGAGTGCGCGGGCGCCGAGATCGCGCTGCCGCCGCGCGAGCGCACACTGCTCGAAGCCCTGATGCGCCACGCGGGCGAGGCCGTCTCGCGCCAGGCGCTGGTGCAGAGCCTGTTCGGCGTGGACGAGGACGCCAGCGCCGACGCCATCGACCTGTACGTGCACCGCCTGCGCAAGAAACTCGCGGCCAGCCGCGCCACCATCGTCACGCTGCGCGGCGTCGGCTGGCTGCTGCGCGAAAGGGTTGGATGAGGCACCCCCCTGAAGCCCTGCGGGCTTTCCCCCCGCTCTCGCAACGCTGCGCGTTGCGGGCAGGGGGACGCAGCCCTTGCTGCGGGGCGGCCCTTGCTCGGCTGCCCTCGCGTCGGGGGCGCCAGTTGCACGCAATGCGGATCGTGCAACGCATGGTGAAAGGCTGAAATGAGCAGCCTGCGCCTGCGCCTGGCCTTGTGGCTGCTGCTGCCGCTGTCGCTGTTCGTGGCCGTGAGCAGCGCCCTGAGCTGGCGCAACGCCGCCGCCGTCGCCGACTACGTGCAGGACCACGACCTGCTCGCCTCGGCCAAGGTGCTCTCCGACCGCCTGATCTGGGAGGACAACGCGGTGCAGGCCAGCGTGCCGCCCTCGGCGCTGAGCCTCTTCGCCTCGCCCGACCGCGACCGCGTCTACCTAAGCGTGAGCGGCGCCGACGGACGCCTGCTTGCGGGCACGCCGGGCTTTCCCCTGCCCGCCAGGCGCCAGCCCGCCGGGGCGGACCGGGCGCAGTGGTACGACACGCAGTGGCAGGGCGAGCGCCTGCGCGCCGTGCTCGTCACGCGGTCGATGTACGACGTGGACGGCGCGCGCGAGATCACCATCGCCGTCGGCAAGACCACGGTCAGCCGCGACCGGATGCTGGCGCACCTGTGGCGGCCCACGCTGTGGTATCTGCTGGCCGCGCTGGCGCTGACGGTGCTGATCTCGGCGCTGGCCCTCACTGTCGAACTGCGGCCGGTGATGCGGCTGTCGCGCCAGCTGCGGGCGCGCGACCCGCTGCACCTGGACCTGTTCGTGGATGCGGGCACGCTGCACCGCGAGCTGCGCCCCGTGGCCGACACCATCAACCAGTCCACGCGCATGATCGCCGAACACTCGGCCGCCCAGCGGCGCTTCATCGCCGACGCGGCGCACCAACTGCGCACCCCGCTGGCGCTGCAATCCTCGCTGCTCGAATACGCGCGCGCCAGCGCGCCCGAAGGCCGCAGCGCGCGAGACAACGAGCTGTGGGATCGGCTCGCCACGAGCAACCGGCAGCTCATCACTGTGACCAACCAGCTCCTGCTGCTCGCGCAGGCCGAACAGCGCGACGTACAGAGCCATCTCACCCCCTTGGATCTGGCGGCCGCAGCGCTCGAAGGCGTCACGGCCCTCTCACCGCTGGCCGAGCAGCGGCATATCGACCTCGGACTGGACGCACCCCTCGCCCCCGGCGCGGCGATGGTCCTGGCCGAACCGGCGCTGCTGCACGCGCTGATCCATAACCTGATCGACAACGCGCTGCGCTACACGCCCGAAGGCGGGCACGTCACCGTCGGCGTGCACCAGGGCGGCGCCCCCGCGGACGCCGCGGTGCGGCTCACGGTGGTCGACGATGGTCCCGGCATCCCAGCGCAGGCGCGCGAGCGCGTCTTCGAGCGCTTCTACCGCATCGCACCGCAGGCCAGCGAAGGCAGCGGCCTGGGCCTGGCTATCGTGCGCGAGGCCGCGCGGGCGTTCGGGGCCGAGGTGGCGCTGGATTCCAATGCCCATGCGGCATCGGGGCTGCGGGTCACGGTTCGATTTGCCCAACTGCTGCGCCATCCCGCTGGGGGTGCGCCTGTCCGACCTGGTGCGCCTGGGCTGGATTGACGCCTTCGAGTCCGGGCGCGAAGACATCCATTGCGGTCAGCGTACAGCGCATTACGGCTCTTTGCTGCGCCGTGGCTTGGCGGCGGGCAGCTTGCCCGGCGGCGGCGCTCCCGCAGGCAGATAGTTGGCCGCCGTGACCACGCTCTGGCCCGTCTGGTCTTCCAACTGCTGGCGGGCGCTGCGGGCAATGCCGCCGTTGGGGCGGTAGCGCAGTCGGTCAGATAACTCTTGCCATCAGCGGCGGGTAATTTCAGTCGGTGACAGTCTGTCACCGACTGGCTGCCCTCCAGGGACAACCGCCGCTTGAGCTGGTTCCAGTATTTGCGGGCAGTCTGGAAATCCACTTGCTGAGTCAGCACCTGCACCACATCGACCACCGAAAACCACCAGGTCTGCGTGGCCTCGTCGTACAGGCGGCGGATGGACTGTCCTTCAAATTCGCTGGGAAGAATCTTCATCGGCGGCTCCTGCCGGTTTTGGCGGATCAAAAATCGTGCCTCCACACAGCATGGCTACGCCGCAGTTTGATGCATCGGGCTGCAACATATTACTGTATAAATAAACATATTCCAGCCGGCTTTGTACCCCTTGCCCGCTCCCGCCCATCCCCCTGTGCCACACTCCCGCCCCTATGGTTCCCCCGCCCTGGGCCGACGAGGCCCTGTTCCAGTTTGAAGCCGTCGTCCGTGCATCGGCCGGCTTTCGCCCGCGCGATGGGCAGCAGCGCATGGCGGCGCAGGTGGCGCAGACCCTGGCTGCCGCCGAACTGGGCAGGCAGGGCGAGGACGACGACCCGCCGCAGCGCGCCATTGCCGTGATCCAGGCCGGCACCGGCGTGGGCAAGTCGCTGGCGTACAGCGTGCCGGCCATCCACATGGCGCTGGCGCGCGGCACGCGGGTGCTCATCTCCACGGCCACCGTGGCGCTGCAAGAGCAACTGGTGCACAAGGACTTGCCGGCGCTGGCCGCGCACATGCCCCAGCCCTTTGCCTTTGCGCTGGCCAAGGGGCGCGGGCGCTACGTGTGCAAGCTCAAGCTCGAACGCCTGGCGGCCGGCGGCAGCGAGGACGACGAGGTGCCCGACGACCTGCTGGCCGACGAGGCGCACGAGCAGCACAAGGCGCGGCGCAGCCAGAGCGCGCAGCACGAACGCATGCAGTACTACGCCAGCCTGGCCGACGCGCTGGCCAGCAGCCAGTGGAGCGGCGACCGCGACGAGCTGCCCACGCCGCCCGACCCCGGCCTGTGGGCGCCGGTGGCGGCCGAGGCCAGCGGCTGCACCGGCAAGCACTGCCCGCTGTTTTCCAACTGCAGCTACTTCGAAAAGCGCAAGGAGCTGGTGCAAGCCCAGGTGATCGTGGCCAACCACGACCTGCTGCTGTCGTCCATCGGCGCGCGCCTGCTGCCCGAGCTGGACAATTGCCTGCTGATCGTCGACGAGGCGCACCACCTGCCAGCTACCGCGCTGGCGCAGTTCGCCTGCGAGATGGACCTGTCGCGCCTAGCCTGGATCGACAAGCTGGCCAGCCGGGCGCTGCGCATAGGTCAACTGGTAGAGGTCGAGGAAATTGCCGACATTCCCAACCACACGGCGCGCCTGCGCGCCGCGCTGCAAGACCTGGCACGCCTGGCGCTGGACGTGTACGGCGAGCCGCTGCGCGCACCCGCGCCCGGCCGGGCGCGCCTGGCCGCGGGCGGCATGCCCGGGCGCGCGCGCGTGGCCGGCGGCGCGCTGATACCCGAAATGGCCGAGGCCGCAGGCCAGGCGGCGCACCACGCCGGCGGTTTCCTGGAAGCGCTGCGCGCCATCGCCAAGGCGCTGCGCGCCGAAATGCGCGACAAGCCCGACGAGGCGCGGCGCCTGTCGCAGCTGTACGCCCAGGTGGGCAGCCTGGCGCCGCGCCTGGAGGGCGTGCACGCCTGCGCCCAGCTGCTGCTGCAGGACGCGCCCGAAGGCGCGGTGCCGGCCGCCAAGTGGTTCACGCTGGAGGTGGAGAGCGACTTCATCGTGCTGCGCGCCCACGCCAGCCCGGTGCTGCCGGGCAACACGCTGCGCCAGCACCTGTGGTCGGCGGTGCGCGGCGCGGTGCTGACGTCGGCCACGCTGACCAGCTGCGGCCAGTTCGACTTCTTCCTGCGCGAAGCCGGCCTGCACGGCGACGACGCCGTGACCACGCTGGAGGTGGCCAGCCCGTTCGACTACGCCCGCCAGGGCACGCTGGTGGCGGTGCAGACGCAGGCCGAGCCGCGCGACGCGCAGGCCTATACCGACGAGATGATCGACGCGCTGCTGTGCGACCTGGCGCTGGTCGAGTCCGGCGCGCTGGTGCTGTTCACCTCGCGCGAGCAGATGCGCCGCGCCGTGGACGCGCTGCCCACGTCGATGCGCGCCCAGGTGCTGGTGCAGAACCAGCAGCCGCGCCAGCAGCTCTTGCGCCAGCACCGCGAGCGCGTGGGCGAGGGGCAGGCGTCCATCATCTTCGGCATGCAATCGTTCGGCGAGGGGCTGGACCTGCCCGGCAGCCTGTGCGAGTCGCTGTTCGTCACCAAGCTGCCGTTCGCCCCGCCCGACGACCCCGTGGGCGAGGCCCGCGCCGAATGGCTGCGCGCCGCCGGGCGCGACCCGTTCAACGAGCTGGTCGTGCCCGCCACCGCCATGCGCCTGGCGCAGTGGGTGGGCCGGGCGATACGCACCGAGGAAGACCTGGCCCACGTCTACTGCTACGACAAGCGCCTGGTCACCACCGGCTACGGCCAGCGGCTGCTGCGCGGCCTGCCGCCGTTCACCCTGCAGCGGCGCGCGCCTGCAACAACGTGACGGACAATGCGGCCATGCAAGCAGAGCGCATCGCCGTCATCGACTTTGAAACCACCGGCATGACCCCGGCACAGGGCGCGCGCGCCACCGAGGTGGGCATCGTGCTGCTGGAGGGCGGGCGCATTGCCGATCGCTTCTCCAGCCTGATGCACACGGGCGTTCCCGTCCCGCCCTTCATCGAGCGGCTGACCGGCATCACCAACGCCATGCTGCGCGGCGCGCCTCCGGCGGCCGACGTGATGCGCGAGGCCGCGCGCTTCGTGGGTAGCGCGCCAATGGTGGCGCACAACGCCGCGTTCGACCGGCAGTTCTGGCGCGCCGAACTGCAGCGCCTGGACCTGCCCGCCGAGCAGCCCTTTGCCTGCACCGTGCTGCTGTCGCGGCGCGTCTACCCCCAGGCGCCCAGCCACAAGCTGGGCAACCTGATCGACCACCTGGGCCTGGAGCGCCCCGGGCGCGCGCACCGCGCCCTGGCCGATGCCGAAATGGCCGCCAGCCTGCTGGCGCGCATGCAGGGCGAGCTGCACCAGCGCTACGGCCAGCCCTGGCCCACGCACGCGCTGCTGATGCGCCTGCAGCGCTGCCGGCGCGAAGCCATGGGTGATCTGCTGCTGCACTAGTGCAGCAAGACGCCTGCCTGCCGCGCCTGCTTTGATTTGCATAGCGCGCGCGCTGCATACATACTGCGGCCATGTCGGATTCGATGTCTTTTTACCCGCTGCGCCGCACACATGCCTGTGCGCTGGTACTGGCGGCGGCGGCGCTGGCGGGCTGCAGCAGCGCCCCCCGGGCGCCGCGGCCAGGCAGCGCCGGCTATTCGCACCTGTCGGCCGATCAGGCGAGCGACATCGCCATCCACGCGCTGGGCCTGGTGGGCACGCCCTACCGCTACGGCGGCAACACGCCCGACGGCGGCTTCGACTGCAGCGGCCTGATCGGCTACGTGTACAAAAGCCGCGCCGGCGTCGCGCCGCCGCGCACCGTGGCGCAGTTGAGCGGCTTTGGCCAGGCCGTGGACGAGGACGAGCTGCGCACCGGCGACCTGGTGCTGTTCGGCCGCGGCCGCCCCACGCACGCCGGCATCTACGTGGGCAACGGGCGCTTCGTCCACGCCCCGTCCACCGGCGGCACGGTGCGGCTGGACGCGCTGGAGTCGGGCTACTGGGCGCGCCAGTATGCGCAGTTCCGCAGGCCATGAAACAAAACACCCCCTGAGCCGCTGCGCGGCTTCCCCCTCTCTCACGCTACGCGTGGGAGGGGGACGCAGCCCTCGCTGCGGGGCGGCCCTTGCTCGGCTGCTCTGGGTTGGGGCGCGCCAGTTGCGTGGGCTGTGCGGCTGCCCGCGCTTGGGGCGGGCCGGTTTCGTGGGCTGCCGGGGCGCGCGGCGACAATTGCGGCCATGACCACACTGCACGCCAACCGCCCCGCCGCCGCCCCCAGCACCCACGACGCCACGCGCATCGACGACATACGCATCAAGGCCGTGCGCCCGCTCATCACCCCTGCCATCCTCGAAGAATGGCTGCCGGCGCCCGCGTCCGCGCAGCAGCTGGTCGAGCACAGCCGCGCCGCCATCGCGCGCGTGCTGCACGGGCAGGACGACCGCCTGGTGGTCGTCGTCGGCCCGTGCTCCATCCACGACCACGGCCAGGCCATGGAATACGCACGCCTGCTCCAGCAGCAGGCCGACGCGCTGCAGCGCGAGCTGCTCGTCGTGATGCGCGTGTACTTCGAGAAGCCGCGCACCACCGTGGGCTGGAAGGGCTACATCAACGACCCGCACATGGACGACAGCTTCGCCATCAACGAAGGCGTGGAGAAGGCGCGCGCGCTGCTGCTGGACGTGCTGGCACTGGACCTGCCCGTGGGCACGGAGTTCCTGGACCTGCTCAGCCCCCAGTTCATCAGCGACCTGGTCAGCTGGGGCGCCATCGGCGCGCGCACCACCGAAAGCCAGAGCCACCGCCAGCTGGCCAGCGGCCTGTCGTGCCCGGTCGGCTTCAAGAACGGCACCGACGGCGGCGCCAAGGTGGCCGTGGACGCGATGCTGGCCGCGCAATCGGCGCACGCCTTCATGGGCATGACCAAGATGGGCCAGGCCGCCATCTTCGAGACGCGCGGCAACCAGGACTGCCACGTCATCCTGCGCGGCGGCAAGCAGCCCAACTACCACGCCGCCGACGTGCAGGCCGCCTGCGCGATGCTGGAGAAGGCGGGCCTGCGCCCGCAGGTCATGATCGACCTGTCGCACGCCAACAGCAGCAAGCAGCACGCGCGCCAGCTGGTGGTGGGCCACGACGTGGCCGAGCAGATCGCCGGCGGCGACCAGCGCATCACCGGCGTGATGATCGAAAGCCACCTGCAGGAAGGCCGCCAGGACATCACCCCGGGCCAGCCGCTGGCGCACGGCGTCTCCGTGACCGACGCCTGCATCAGCTTCGCCCAGACCGTGCCGCTCCTGCAGGAACTGGCCGAAGCGGTGCGCAAGCGCCGCGCCGTGTAATGCGCCCGCCGCAGGCCTGGCGCGGCCCGGTATGGTTATTCTTCTTAAGTATTTATCAATACATAGTGGTAGTAGTAGAAGGCGGCGTTTTACTGGGACAACCAGCTTTTTTCCAACATTGACAAGCAGTTGGCGCCACGAAAAGGCTGTGGCCAGCAGGGCTGGCAAACCTGCTGCCAAACGGGAACAATTCGGCTGCCCCGCCTACCTCTGTGGATAACCCCCCGGTTGTGCCGCCAGAACACCCAGCGTTATCCACAAGCGCAACCATCCCAACGACCAACGTATGCATCGATAACGCCCCATGAAACCAGCGCGCCCCAAGCGCAGGCAGCCGAGCAAGGGCCGCCCCGCAGCGAAGGCTGCGTCCCCCTGCCCGCGCGAAGCGCGAGAGCGGGGGCTGAGGGGCGCGGCTCCAAGCCTGTCTGCGCAGGCTTGGACGACCCCGAAGGGCTGCCGCCTCTGGCGGCTGCATGGAGGCGCGCAGCGCCTCAGGGGGGGTCAATACCTTACGGCGTAGCGCAACTGCAGGAAGTTCTCGCCCGGGTTGGGCTTCTTGATGCCGGCGTTGGAGACATGCTGCAGCCGCAATTGCAGCTCGTGCTGACCCTGCGCGCCCAGCTGCAGCCCCAGGCCCAGGTGCGAGGCAAAGTTGAAGCGCGTGCTGAATTCGCGCCGGGGGGTCTGGTAGCGCTCGCTGGCCAGCGTGGCGCCGATGCCGGCCTCCCAGAACCAGGGCGACTTTCCGGGGTCGGTCCACAGCCGCAGCGTCGGCGTGATGCCCAGCAGCGTCGTTGACTCGTGCCCGGCCAGGCCGTCGAACGACCAGCGGCTCAGGTACATGTCCCAGTAGCCGCGCAGTTCGCCGCCCCAGAGCTGGCTGCTCCAGTCGCGCCAGGGCAGGGTGGCGCCCAGCGTCAGCGCCTGGGTGTCGTGGCGCGCCCAGTTGGCCTGCAGGTAGGCCGAAGGCGTCAGCCCCGTGGGCTGCGCCGCTGCGGGAACGGCGCACAGCAGGGCAAGGCTTGCAGTTACGGCGATGCGGGATCGGCAACTTCGGCAAACGGCTGGCATGGTGAACCTCCTGGGTGCTTGGATATTGCAAACACTTTAGAGGTTTCTGCCCCGCAAGGGCAGTGCCGGCTCAGGGACGCGCGCGGCGCATCCCTGTCCGGCGTTGCCTTTTGTGTACGGCTTTACGCGCCGTGGTGCGGGTGGTGCATGCCGTGCCCGCGCTGCTGGTGCCGGGGGCCTTTCTTGCCGTGGTGCATGCGCGCGCCCGCGGCGTCAAAGGTTTTTTGCTGTTCTGGCGTCAGCGCGGCGTACAAGGCCTTGACGGCGTCGCCCCGGCGATCCATCTCGGCGTCGCGCTGGCTGCGCAGCGCGCGCATGCGGTCGATGCGCTCGGGCGTGCTCAGCTTGGCCATCTCTTTGCGGTCCAGCCGGGCGTGCGTGCCCGGTTGCGGCTGCATGGCGTCGGTAAAGGCTTTCCAGGCGCCTTCCTGCTCCGCTGTGATCTGCAGCTTTTGCTTGAACGCGGCCTGGCGCTGCGCCATGCGCTGCTGGCGCTGCTCTGGCGACATGTGCTGGCCGCGCGGGCCGTGCGCATGGCGGGCGGGCGCGTCGGCCTGCGCACTGGCGGGCGGCGTCTGCGTCTGCGCCATAGCGGGCGCTGCGCCCAGGGCGAACAAGGCGGTGGCCAGGGCCGTGGCGGCAAGGCGGTGGGTGATGCGGCGTTGGGTCATGATGGCTTCCTTTCGGGGTTGTGATGGATGCAGTGTTGCCGCGCCATGTATCGCCGCCGTGTGCCAAGCTTGCGCCTGTGTAAAGTTGTGCCAAGCACATGCCGCCTAATGCGGCATTTTTATCAATAAAAAATGGCTTCAGCCCTTTGGTATCAAGCGCAAGCAGCTATTGTTTTGATTGGATGAATCTGGAATGTTCAAGAATGTGATCGCCTACCGCATCGCCGCCGGCTGGCAGCCCGGGCTGACGGAGCTGGAGCAGGCGCTGCAGCGCCTGCCGTTTGCCGAATGCGGCGCCACGCAGGAGCAGTCGGGCGGCTGGGTGCCGCCGCGCGGCGAGGCCCACGGCCCGCTGGCCGAGAGCGTGAACGGGCAGTGGGTGCTGCGCTACATGACCGAGGCCAAGATGCTGCCGGCCAGCGTGCTGGCGCGCAAGGTGCAGGAGAAAGCCGCCCGCATCGAGCAGGAAACCGGCCGCAAGCCCGGCAAGAAGGAAACCCGGGACCTGAAGGACGAGGCCAAGCTCGACCTGCTGCCAATGGCGTTCACCAAGCAGGGCGCCACCTGGGTCTGGATCGACTGCGCGGCGCGGCTGCTGGTGCTGGACTGCAGCGCCCAGGGCCGGGCCGACGAGATCACCACCGCGCTGGTCGAGGCGCTGCCCGGCCTGGCGCTGGCGCTGCTGGACACGCAGACCAGCCCGCAGGCGGCCATGGCCCACTGGCTGGTGGCGCAGGAGCCGCCAGCGGGCTTCTCCATCGACCGCGAGTGCGAGCTGAAAGCCAGCGACGAGAGCAAGGCCGTGGTGCGCTACGCCCGCCACCCGCTGGATATCGACGAAGTGCAGGCTCACATCCAGGGCGGCAAGCTGCCCACCAAGCTGGCCATGAGCTGGGACGACCGCGTGAGCTTCATCCTGACCGAGGGGCTGCAGCTGAAGAAAATCGCCTTCCTGGACACGGTGTTCGAAGGTCAGGCGCAAGACGACGGCGGCTTCGACACCGACGTGGCCATCGCCACGGGCGAGCTGGCGCAGCTCATCCCCGACCTGATCGCCGCGCTGGGCGGCGAGGGGCGCAGCCTGCCGGACGGCGGCGCGGTGGCGGCGGCGCCGTCCGGGCCGCTGCACGCCCCCGTGGACGGCGCAAGCGACGACGCGCCGTTCTAAACCCCGCCGCACGCCATGGCGCTCAACCGGGTCTGGACAGGGTTCTTTCTGCTGGCCTTTGCCACCGCCCTGGGGCGCAGCCTGTGGGGCGACACGGGCGTTTTACCGGCCGTGCTGGCGGCGATGTTCGACGCCGCGCGCTCGGGCTTCGAGATCTCGCTCGGCCTGGCCGGCATCATGGCGCTGTGGCTGGGCCTGATGCGCGTGGGCGAGCAGGCCGGCATGGTGGAGCTGCTGGCGCGCCTGGCGGCGCCGCTGTTTCGCCGGCTGTTTCCGGGCGTGCCCGACGGCCACCCGGCGCAGGGCGCGATGACCATGAACATCTCGGCCAACCTGCTCGGGCTGGACAACGCGGCCACGCCGCTGGGGCTCAAGGCCATGCAGGAGCTGCAGGCGCTGAACCAGGAGGGCGAAGGGCAGGCGAGCGACGCGCAAATCATGTTCGTGGTGATGAACACCGCCGGGCTGACGCTGATCCCCACCTCCGTCATCGCGATACGCCAGAGCGTGGCGCTGCAGCAGGGGTTGGGCGCGGGCTTCAACGCCGCCGACATCTTTCTGCCCACGCTGCTGGTTACCTTCGTTTCGCTGCTGGCCGGCGTGCTGGCCGTGGCCTGGTGCCAGCGCCTGGCGCTGTGGCGCCCCCGGCTGCTGCTGGCGCTGCTGGCCTGCCTGGCGCTGCCCGCCGGGGTGCTGCTGGCGCTGGCGCAGCTGCCGCCCGAGCAGGCCGCGCGCATTGCCGGCGCGGTGGGGGCGGGAGCCATCGTGGCCGTCGTCGCGCTGTTTCTGCTGGCCGCCGCGTGGCGGCGGGTGAACGCCTACGACGCCTTCATCGACGGCGCCAGGCAGGGCTTTGGCGTGGCCATCCACATCGTTCCCTACCTGATCGCCATCCTGGTCGCCATCGGCGCGTTTCGCGCCGCCGGCTGCATGGACGCGCTGCTGGGCGCGATCGGCGCGCTGGTGCACGCGCTGGGCCTGAACGCCGACTTTCTGCCGGCGCTGCCCGTGGGGCTGATGAAAGTGCTCTCGGGCGCCGGCGCGCGCGGGTTGATGGTGGACGTGCTGCAGACCTACGGCGTGGAGTCGTTCGCCGGCCGGCTGGCCGCCATCATCCAGGGATCGACCGAGACCACCTTCTACGTGCTGGCCGTGTACTTCGGCAGCGTGGGCGTGCGCCACAGCCGCCACGCGCTGGCCTGCGCGCTGTGGGCGGACGCCGTGGGCCTGCTGGCCGCCATTGGCGTGGGCTACGCCATGTGGCACTGATCCGGCCGCGCCGCCATCCACCAGCCAGGCGCCCGGGGCAACCCGAGGCGCTTTTTTTGCCTTTGCCGCGCCCGCCCACGCCGTCACCATGGGCCGGTTGTTATTTATTGACTTTTCTATTTCAAATTAGTGGTAGTAATAGAAGGCATGCGCTTTCTGTGGACAAGTTGCAAAACGCTTTGCCAATCAACGGCTTGGGCTGGATGAAAGCATGGGGATGGGGGGCCGCCCGCGCTGTCGCGCGAATGGGGACAAAGCGGGCGGACGCCGCCCGGCTGTGGACAAGCCGGCAGTTGTGCCGGATTGTTCCGCAGCCTTGTCCACAGCCCTGCGGGATAATCGCGCCCTTTGTGACCCCTGCAGAGCCGACCGTGACCGATACCGCATTGCTTCCCCTGCCCGACCGCCTGGCCGTCAACCCCAAGAGCCCGCATCACGTGGCGGCGGTGTTCCGCCAGCCGGCGGACATCGGCATCCGCTTCAACGGCAAGGAGCGCTTCGACGTGGAGGAATACTGCGTGAGCGAGGGCTGGGTCAAGGTGCCCGCCGGCAAGACGCTGGACCGCCGGGGGCAGCCGCTGCTGATTACGCTCAAGGGCAGCGTGGAAGCTTTCTACAAATAATTCCATTCCCAGACCAACCGATTACTTTGTCGGCTTCGCTGGCCGTGTTGCCTAGCGGCGCGGCGCTTCAGCGCCCGCCGAACTGCGGCTTGCGCTTGGCGAAGAAGGCGTCCAGCCCCTCGCGCAGGTCCTGCGTGCGGGCGCAGGCGTCGAAGGCTTGCGCTTCGGCCTGCAGCTGCGCGGCCAGGTCGCGGTCCAGGCTGGTGCGCATCAGGCGGCGCATGTGGCCGTAGGCGGCGGTGGGACCGCTGGCGATGCGCGCGGCCAGAGCCTGGGCGGCGGCGGGCAGCTCGGCGGTGGGCAGCAGGCGGTTGACCAGGCCCAGGCGCAGTGCGTCGGCGGCGCTCAGGTTCTCGCCCAGCAGGGCGATCTCCAGCGCCTGGCGCAGGCCCACCAGGCGCGGCAGAGCCCACGAGGCGCCCACGTCGCAGCTGGTGCCCAGGTTGATGTAGGCGAGGTTGAAGCGGGCGTCGTCGGCGGCGAGCACGAAGTCGCACATCAGCATCAGCGACAGGCCGGCGCCGGCCGCCGCGCCGTGCACCTGGGCGATGACCGGGGCGTTCAGCTCCTGCAGCAGCAGCAGCGCCTGGTTCAGCGGCCCCAGCAGGTCGCGCGCGCCCTGCGCCGGGTCGGCGCGCAGCGTGGCCAGGTCGCCGCCGGCGGCAAAGGCGCGGCCGGCGCCGCACAGCAGCACGGTGCGCACGCCGGGGTCGGCGGCAATGGCCTGCATGGCGTCCAGCAGGGCGTGGGCCATGGGCACGTCGATGGCGTTGAGGGCGTCGGGGCGGTTCAGGCGCAGCGTGGCGACGGCGCCGTCGCGTTCCAGCAGCAGGGGGGCGGTGGACATGGCTATCCTTTATTGATAGCTGATTACGATTGATTAAAGCCACTTTCAAATATAAAAATATTTGAAATGCTTGTATTCAAAGCGCAAACAGCTCTTGTTTTTGAATGGCGCCGGCCTTATCGGTACAGCGCCTCGATCTCCGCCGCGTAGGCCTGGTAGATGCTGGCGCGGCGCACCTTCATGGTGGCGGTGACTTCGCCGTCGTCGTGGTCCAGCTCCTTGGCCAGCAGGTGGAACTTGCGGATCTGCGCCACCTGCGCCAGCCGGGCGTTGCCGCTGGCGATCTCGCCGTCGATCAGCTGACGCACCTCGGGCGTCTCGACCAGCGAGCGGAAGTGCGTGAACGCCAGGCGCCGCGCCTCGGCCCATTTGCCCACGGTCTCGTAGTCGATCATCACCAGCGCGCCGACGAACTTGCGCCCTTCGGCCACGATCACGCACTCCTTGATGTAGGGGCTGGCCTTCATGGTGTTCTCGATCTCGGACGGCGTCAGGTTCTTGCCGCCGGCGGTGATCATGATGTCCTTCAGGCGATCGACGATCTTGAGCTGCCCATCGACCAGGCGCACCACGTCGCCGGTGTGCAGCCAGCCGTCCACGATGCTGTGCGCCGTGGCCTCGGGGTTCTTGTAGTAGCCGGCGAAGACCATCTCGCCCTTGATCTGGAACTCGCCGCCCATGTCATTGCCGCCCATGTCGCCGCCCTTGGCGATGCGCCACTCCACGCCGTGTATGGGCACGCCCACGGTGCCCACCGCCACCTGGTCGAGCCGGTGGCCGGTGACCATGCCGGCCGATTCGGTCAGGCCGTAGACCTCGACCAGCGGCACGCCGATGGTGCGGAAGAACCGCACCACGTCGGGCGGGATGGGCGCGGCGCCGGTCAGCGCGACGCTGGCCTCGCGCAGGCCGATGAAGTTCTGCAGCGCGCGCAGCACCAGCCAGTAGCAGGCGGTGTAGGTGAACATGTCGCCCAGGCTCCAGCGCGCGCGCGGCTTTTCCGCCAGCGGCGCGCAGGCGGTCAGGGCGCGTGCGTACAGCGCGCGGCGCAGCGGGCCGGTTTCCTGCATCTTGATGCTGATGGAGGAATGCAGCTTCTCCCAGATGCGCGGCACGCCCAGGAACATGGTGGGCGCCACCTCGCGCAAGTCTTCCTGCACGGTGCGGATCGATTCGCCGAAGTTGACCGTGGAGCCCAGGTACAGCGGCACGAAGGTGGTCAGCATCTGCTCGGCCACGTGGCACAGCGGCAGGTAGGACAGGTGCGTGGTGCGGCTGCCGAGCTGCAGCCGCTCGACGATGCCGGGCGTGACGCCGCGCATGTTGCGCCACGAGATCATCGCGCCCTTGGGTTTGCCGGTGGAGCCGGAGGTGTAGATCATCAACCCCACGTCGTCGAGCTTTTGCTGCGCCAGCTGCGCGTCGATCAGCGCCGGGTCGTGCCGGCTGCGGCCCAGCTGCTCGACCTCGTCGAAGGTGGCGATCAGCGCGCGGTGCTCGGTGGCGAAGCTGCGCAGGCCCTTGGTCTCCATCACGATGATTTTTTTCAGCAGCGGCAGCTGATCGAGCGCGTCCAGCACCTTGTCGGTCTGCTCCTGGTCCTCGCAGACCATGATGGAGACGTCGGCGTGGCCGACCACGTAGGCCACCTCGGGGCTGGGGCTGGTGGGGTAGACGCCGACGGTGACGCCGCCGACCAGGCCCGCGCCCATTTGCGCCAGCACCCATTCGATGCGGTTCTCGGCAATCACGCCGACGTGGCCGCCGCTTTGTAGGCCCAGCTGCAGCAGGCCCTGGCCGAAGTGCGCGGCGCGCTCGTAGTACTGCGCCCAGGTAAAGGGCTTCCAGATGCCGAAGTCCTTTTGCCGGACGGCCACGCGCGCGGCGTCTGTGCGCGCGCGCTCGCGCAGCATCTGGGGCAGGGTGAGTTCAGGAAGGTTCATATCAGTCATTCACTGCGCGTCGTGTCGGGCTTGGCCCTGAAAACCGGCGTGACCCAAACCAGCGGCCACCGCGCAAGGGCCGCCCCGCCGCGCTGGTGGCGTCCCCCTCCCCGCGCGCAAGCGCGAGAGAAGGGGGAAGGCGCGAAGCGCCTCAGGGGGATGTAGTTCATGAAAGCCAGCGCTTCCTGCGCTTGTAGTGCTTGATTTCTTTAAAGCTCTTGGCCTCGCCGCTGCCGCCCATGCCAAGGTAGAACTCGCGCACGTCCGGGTCGCTGGCCAGGCGCTCGGCCGTGCCGTCGATGACGATCTTGCCGTTCTCCATGATGTAGCCGCTGTGCGCCACGGCCAGCGCCACGGTGGCGTTCTGCTCGACCAGCAGCATGCTGGTGGCGCGTTCGGCGTTGATGCGCGCGATGATGCCGAAGATGTCCTCGGTCAGCTTGGGGCTCAGGCCCAGCGAGGGCTCGTCGAGCAGCATCAGCGTGGGCTGGGCGATCAGCGCGCGGCCTATGGCCAGCATCTGCTGCTCGCCGCCCGAAAGATACCCGGCCAGCCCCTTGCGCCGGTCGTGCAGGCGCGGGAAGTATTCGTAGACCAGGTCGAAATCGGGTTTGACGGCCCCCGCGCGGCCGGTGAGCGCGTAGGTCGAGGCGACGAGGTTTTCCTCCACCGTCAGGTCCTCGAACACGCGCCGCCCCTCCATCACGTGCGACAGGCCGCTGCGCACCAGCTGCTGCGGCGCCAGGCGGGCCGTGTCCTGCCCGTCGAAGCGGATGCTGCCCGAGGCCAGCAGCCCGTCTTCGAGCGCGAGCAGGTTGGACACGGCCTTGAGCGTGGTGCTCTTGCCCGCGCCGTTGCTGCCCAGCAGCGCCACGATCTGCCCGCGCGGCACGGCCAGCGACAGGCCGCGCAGCGCCTGCACGGCCTTGTTGTAGATGACCTCGATGTTGTTGACTTCGAGGACGCGATCCGTGGCTGCGCGGGTGGTCATGAGCGGGTCAGAGCTTTATCCAGTCGGAGGCAGCGACCATCTTCTTGGCCTTCATGTCGGCCTTGTAGACCCGGCCCACGGGGATGGAATTGCCGCTGATGGTGATCGGCACGCCGATCACGCCGCCGGTGTCGAAGTCCTTGATGGAGTTCAGCGCCGCCTTCAGGTTGTCGCCGGTGAGCGGCTTGTTGCCGTCCAGGCAGCGCTTGGCCGATTCGAGGAACAGCATGGTGGCGAGAAAGCCCTGCATGTAGGCCGTGCTCTGGTATTCCGGGCGCATGGCGCGGATCTTCTCCAGCATCGGCGCCTTCTCGGTGTCGTAGTAGTAGCGGTAGGGCATCACGCCCATGAAGCCGTCGCCGTCGGCGCCCATCTTCATCACGGTGGAGCTGTCCATGGTCCAGAAGGTGCCCATCCACTTGCTCGTCATGCCCTGCTGCTTGCCCTGGGTGATGAACTCAGGGATAGGCGCCAGGATGTAGCCGTGGAAGATGGTGTAGTCGGGCCTGGCGCGGCGCAGCTTGATGACCTCGGTGGACACGTCCACGCTGCCGGCCGGCGTCATGATCTTGATGGCCACCGACAGGCCCAGCTGTTTGGCCAGCGCCTCGCTGGAGTCGATCGGGTCGCGGCCGAACTCGGAGTCGGAGTAGACGAAGGCCACCTTGGCGCCGGGCTTTTCCTGGGCGATGTGTTTGAGCAGGATGCCGAACATCTCGGTGTAGTCGGGGCCCACGAGGAACTGGTTCGGGTACTTCTTGGGGTCGTTCAACTCGGTGGCGAAGGATGCACCCGCCATCAGGATATTGCCGCCCCGGTCCAGCTCGGGGTTGATGGTCTTGGAGAAGCCCGTGGAGTCGCCGTAGTACAGGTTGACCTTGTTCTGGCTGGTGATCTTCTTGAAAGCGGCCACGGACACGTCCACCTTGTAGCCCGTGTCCTCGGGCACGTACTTGATCTTGCGGCCCTTGATGCCGCCCGCGTCGTTGACCATCTTCACGTAGTCGCCAATGCCCGCGTTGATGCCCACGCCCGCGAAGGCGAACACGCCGGTGAGGGGGATGGAGCCGCCGATGACGATGTCCTCGTTCGACTGTGCCAGCACCGACAGTGGGCTGGCCAGGGCTGCTGCGCCAGCGGCGGCGATCAGCGAGCGGCGATGAATTTTTTCCATGGTTGTCTCCTGGATGGTTTAGTTGCGGAAAGGCCAGAGATGGAAGAAACGGCGGATGCGCCGCCACACTTCGGCCAGGCCATGGGGCTCGAAGACGAGAAAGCCGATGATGAGCAGGCCGAAGATGACGGTGCGCACGGGCGACAGGAACACCGTCAGCTCGCTGCCGCCGGGCAGCAGGTCCACCACGAGCTTGAGCAGCTCGGGCACCATGGTCATGAAGACGGCGCCCAGAATGCCGCCCAGGATCGAGCCCATGCCGCCCACGATGATGGCCGCGAGGAAGAAGATGGACATGAGCAGCGGAAAGCTCTCGGGCGTGACCACGCGGAAGAAGTACGCCCACAGCCCGCCCGCCACGCCCGCGTAGAACGACGACAGGCCGAAGCTCAGCAGCTTGTAGCGCAAGAGCGGAATGCCCAGCACCTCGGCGGAGATGTCGCGGTCGCGGATGGCGATGAAGGCCCGCCCCACGCGCGTGCGGAAGAGGTTGGCCGCGCCCAGCAGCATGAGCACCGTCACCGGCACGATGAGCCAGTACAGGCGGAAGGACGTGTCCAGCGGCAGGCCGAACAGCGTGGCGGGCGGCACGCTCAGGCCGCCGGTGCCGCCGGTGAACTTCCAGTTGGCGAAGATGAAGTGCGCGATGAACGAGGCCGCGATGGTGGCGATGGCAAGGTACAGCCCCTTCACCCGCAGCGACGGGATGCCCACGATGAGCCCGCCCAGCATGGCGACGAAGCCGCCCGCCAGCAGGTTCAGCACGAAGGGCGAGCCCACTTTGGTTTCCAGCACGGCCACGGTGTACGCGCCCAGCCCCATGAAGGCCGCCTGCCCCAGGCTGACGAGGCCCGTGTAGCCCGTGAGGATGTTCAGGCCCGTGGCGCTGGCCACGTTGATGCTGACCAGGCACGCGAGGTACAGCCAGTAGTCGCTGGCCATGAACGGGAACAGCACCAGCAGCGCGGCGGCCACGGCCAGCCACACCTTCTGCGTGCGCGAGTCGAACAGCGCCGCGTCGGCGACGTAGGTTTCCTTGAGGGTGCCGATGCGCATCAGAGTCTCTCTATCTCGTGCGTGCCGAACAGGCCGTAGGGGCGCACCAGCAGCACGGCCACCAGCACGATGAAGGTGGCGAGCAGCTTGTATTCGCCGCCCAGGTAGGCACCCGCCAGCGCCTCGATCAGGCCGATGAGCAGCCCGCCGATCAGCGCGCCCAGCACGCTGTCGAGCCCGCCCACGATGACGACCACCAGCACCGACAGCCCGAACACGCCCATGCTCGACGAGATGCCGCCGATCGAGCCGACGATGATCCCGGAGATGGCAGCGAGCATGCCGGACGCCACCCAGGCCAGTGAGAAGACACGCGGCACGTTGATGCCCACCGAGTACGCGGCGGCCTGGTCGCTCGCCGTGGCCCGCAGCGCCACGCCGCCGCGCCAGAAGCGGAACACCAGCAGCACGGCGGCGATGAACACCACCGCGATCATCGCGCCCCAGAACACCTTGGGCGCGAGGAAAGCGTCGCCGATCATGATCGGCTTCGTCGGCATGAAGTCGGGCAGGCGGCGCTGGTCGGCCGTCCAGATCATTTCCACCAGCCCCACCAGCACGGACGCGAGGCCCACGGTGACCATGAAGACGGAAATCGGCGGCTCGCCCAGCAGCGGGCGGATCATGGTGCGCTCGATCACCGCGCCCAGCAGGCCCGCGCCCAGCACGGCGGCGGGAATGGCGAGCCACAGTGGCAGCGCGAACATGGACGCGAAGGTGAAGAACAGGTAGGCGCCCGCCATCAGCATTTCGCCGATGGCGATGTTCACCACGCGCGTGGCCTTGTAGACCATGACGAAGGCCAGGGCGGCCAGCGCGTAGAGCCCGCCGCCCGCGATGCCGGTGAGGCTGATCTCGAAGAGGTAAGCCCAGTCGAAGTTCGCCATCACGCAGCCCTCTGCAATTTGGCGCGCAGGTCGCCCACGTCACCCGCGCCCAGGTAGGCGCGGATCACCTCGGGGTCGGCCTGCACCTCAGCAGGCGTGCCCTGGGCGATGACCTGGCCGAAGTTGAGCACCACCACGTGGTCTGACAAATCCATCACCATGCCCATGTCGTGCTCCACCATCAGCACGGTCACGCCCCATTCCTCGCGCACGTCGAGGATGAAGCGGGCCATGTCCTCGGTCTCCTCGCGGTTCATGCCCGCCACGGGCTCGTCGAGCATCAATATCTGCGGCTGCATCGCCAGAGCGCGCGCCATCTCCACGCGCTTTTGCAGGCCGTAGGACAGGGCCGAGACGGGCGCGTGGCGGATGTGGTCGATCTCCAGGAAGTCGATGATGCGCTCCTCCACGTCGCGGCGCAGTGCGGCCTCCTCGCGGCGGGCGCGGCCGATGTAGAGCAATGCGTCGAGCACGTTAGTCTTGAGGTGCGCGTGGCGGCCAAGCTTGATGTTGTCCAGCACCGTCATGCCGCGGAACAGCGCGATGTTCTGGAAGCTGCGCCCCAGCCCCATCTTCGCGCGCTGCGGCGCGGGCACGCGGGTGATGTCCTCGCCCTTGAACCGGATGGCGCCGCTGGCGGGCTTGTAGAAGCCCGAGATGGTGTTGAACAGCGAGGTCTTGCCCGCGCCGTTGGGCCCGATCACGGCGGTGATGGAGCCGGGCTGCACGCCAAAGCCCACGCCCGTGAGGGCCTTCACGCCGCCGAACGCCAGCGTGACGCCATCGACCTGCAGCAACGGGGAAGAAGTTGTCTCCATGGGCCTTCTTCTAATAGGGGTTTGTGCTGTCCTGGAAATTCTACTGGTGCGTAAACTATTTACCAGCCGGTAGATTCTGGAAGGCCCCGCGGCCCACAGCATCCGTACTTACCCGAGAAGTTGCCCCTCTATGTCCAAGTCCGCAGCAGCAGCATCCCCCTGGACCCCCGCGTCCCACCGCGAGCAGCAGCGCGAGGCCAAGCGCCAGGCCGTGCTGCAGGCGGCTGCGCAGCTGTTCAACGAGCGCGGCTTTCACGCCACCTCGCTGGACGACATCGCCGCGCGCCTGAGCGTGACCAAGCCCACGCTGTACTACTACGTGAAGAACAAGGACGAGATCCTGCTGCAGTGCGTGCGCCAGGGGCTGGACATGATGCTGGACGGCATCGAGGCTTCGCGCGCCTCGGGCGGCAAGGCGATCGACCAGCTCGCCACCTGCATGCGGGTGTACGCGCACATCGTCACCGAGCCCTTCGGCATGTGCCTGATCCGCGTGGGCGATGAGCAGGTGCCGCCCGAGAGCCGCAAGGAGCTGCGGCGGCTCAAGTCCGCCATCGACCTGGAGTTCCGCCGCCTGGTGGCCGAGGGCGTGGAGGAAGGCGCGCTCGCGCCCTGCGACCCGAAGATGACGGCTTTCGTGATCGCGGGCGCCCTGAGCTGGATCGCGCGCTGGTACCAGCCGGGCGGGGAGTACACGGCCGAGCAGGTGGCCGAGCAGTGCATCGGCACGCTGATGGGCGGCGTGCTGCAGCGGCCGAATGCTGCAAAAAAGAGAGCTGCTCGCGCTTGATGGCAAACGGATTCATATGGTTTTCTATTTGAAAACCAATGGAATCAAGCGCAGGCAGCTATCAAAATTGAATCAGTGGGCGCCTGGGCCCGCCAGATCGTCCAGGATGGGGCAGTCCGGCCGGTCGTTGCCCTGGCAGCACGCCACCAGCGTCTGCAGGCTGCGCTGCATGGACTGCATGGCGGCGATGCGTGCGCTCAGGCTCTCGATGTGGGACTGCGCGATGCGCTTGACCTGGCTGCTCGCGCGGCTGCGGTCGTGCCACAGGGCCAGCAGCTCGGCGATTTCCTCCATCGAAAAGCCCAGGTCGCGCGCGCGGCGGATGAACTGCAGGGTGTGCACGTCGGCCGCCGTGTACTGCCGGTAGCCGCTGTCGGTGCGCGCCACGCCCGCGATCAGGCCCAGCGCCTCGTAGTGCCGCACCATGCGCGCCGACACCCCCGCGCGCCGCGCGGCGGTGCCGATGGAGACGGGCCAGGCGGCGGCGTTCATGCGGCGACGGTGTAGCCTTCTTCGGCAATGGCGGCGGCCAGGGCCTCGCGCGGCGCGGTGCTGTCCACGGTGACGGTGCCGGCCGCGCGGTCGATGCGTACGGCGGCGGCGGGGTCGACCTGCTGCACGGCCTGGGTGACGGCGCGCTCGCAGTGGCCGCAGGTCATGCCCTGGACCTGGAGGGTGGTGGTGGCGGTTTGCATGGCGGTTGTCCTCGGAAAAGTGGGAAAGGGGGTTGCGATGGCGGAAATGATGAAGCTTGACATCGTGGCAGAGTCAAGCCGCGCGCATGGCACTGCTGGGGCGAGGGTTGATTCAGCTCAATGCTTGACCTTGCCATCATGTCAATGATCACCATCCGGCCCATGAACACCACCACCTCCTCCTCCCTTTCCGGGCCCCTGCACGCGCTGGACCTGGGCGTTTCCGGCATGACCTGCGCGAGCTGCGTGGGCCGCGTCGAGCGTGCGCTGCGCAAGGTGCCGGGCGTGCAGGACGCCACCGTCAACCTGGCCACCGAGTCCGCCCGCATCGCCTTCGCCCCGCCCGACGGCACGGACGCCGCCGCCATGGAGGCCCTGCTGCGCCGCGCCGTGCGCAACGCGGGCTACGAGCCGCGCGCCGCGGGGCCGGGCGATGCGCCCGAGGACCTGTCGCCTTGGGCCGGCTTCCTGCCCGTCGGTCTGGGCCTGCTGCTGTCGACGCCGCTGGTGTTGCCCATGCTCGGCGACCTGTTCGGCCAGCACTGGATGCTGCCGGCCTGGGCGCAGTTCGCGTTGGCCACGCCCGTGCAGTTCATCCTGGGCGCGCGCTTCTACAAGGCGGGCTGGCACGCGCTCAAGGCGCTCACGGGCAACATGGACCTGCTGGTGGCGCTGGGCACCAGCGCGGGCTGGGGCCTGTCGGTGTGGCTGTGGCTCACGGCGCATGAAGGGCATGCGCCGCACCTGTACTTCGAGGCCTCCGCCGTGGTGGTCACGCTGGTGCTGCTGGGCAAATGGCTGGAGGCGCGCGCCAAGCGCCAGACCACGGCCGCCATCCGTGCGCTGCACGCGCTGCGGCCCGACGTGGCGCACCTGCTGGGCCGCGACGGCGAGGTGGACGTGCCCGTGGCCGAGGTGATGGTGGGCGACAAGCTGGTGGTGCGCCCTGGCGAGCGCATCCCGGTCGACGGCACGGTGCACGAGGGGCACACGCAGGTGGACGAATCCATGCTCACCGGCGAGCCCCTGCCGGTGGCGCGCGACGTGGGCGCCAGCCTGACGGGCGGCTCCATCAACGGCGACGGCCGCATCGTGATGGCGGTGGGCGCGGTGGGCGCCGAGACCGTGCTCGCGCAGATCATCCGGCTGGTGGAGGACGCGCAGGCGGCCAAGGCGCCCATCCAGCGCCTGGTGGACAAGGTGTCCGCCGTCTTCGTGCCCGTGGTGCTGGCGATCGCGCTGGCCACGCTGCTGGGCTGGCTGTGGACGGGCGCGGGCGTGGAGGCCGCGCTGATCCACGCCGTGGCCGTGCTGGTGATCGCCTGCCCCTGCGCGCTGGGCTTGGCCACGCCGGCGGCCATCATGGCGGGCACGGGCGTGGCCGCGAAGCACGGCATCCTGATCAAGGACGCGCAGGCGCTGGAGCTGGCCCACCGGGTGGACACCGTGGCCTTCGACAAGACCGGCACGCTGACCGTGGGCCAGCCCCGGCTGACGGCCTTCGATGCCGTGGGCGATGCAGATGCGGTGCTGGTCGCCGTGGCCGCCGTGCAAAGCGGCAGCGAACACCCCTTGGCCCGCGCCGTGGTGGCGGCGGCTGGCGAGCGCCCGCTGCCCGCGCCCGAAGCCGTGCGCGCCGTGCCGGGGCGCGGCACCGAGGGCAGCGTGGGCGGGCGTACTTATTTGGTGGGCAGCCTGCGCTGGATGGAGGAACTGGGCGTGGACTTGTCGCCCCTGGCGGCGCGTGCGCAGGCGTTGCAAAGCGAGGGTGCCACCGTGTCTGTCGCCGCAGAGCGCACGGGCGAGGGCGCGCCCTTGCTGCACGCCCTGATGGCCTTTGGCGACGAGCCCAAGCCCGGCGCGCGTGAGGCGCTGGCGGCGCTCAAGGCCCGGGGCATCCGCACCGTGATGGTCTCGGGCGACAACCGGGGTGCCGCCGAGGCGATGGCGCGGCGCCTGGGGCTGGACCCCGCTGCGGGCGAGGTGATGGCCGAGGTGCTGCCGGGCGACAAGGCCGTCAAGGTGGCGGGCCTGCAGGCGGGAGGGCACACCGTCGCGATGGTGGGCGATGGCGTGAACGATGCGCCCGCGCTGGCCGCCGCCGACGTGGGCATGGCCATGGGCAATGGCACGGACGTGGCCATGCACGCGGCCGGCATCACGCTGATGCGCGGCGATCCGATGCTGGTGGCGGCGGCGCTGGACATCTCGCACCGCACCGTGATGAAGATCCGCCAGAACCTGTTCTGGGCCTTTGCCTACAACGTGGCCGGCATCCCGCTGGCCGCGCTGGGCTACCTGAGCCCGGTGGTGGCGGGCGCGGCCATGGCGCTCAGTTCCGTCAGCGTGATGGCGAATGCCCTCTTACTCAAGCGTTGGCGCATGTGATAAATACGTACGGAGCGGGCCCCCAGGTCTGGCAAACTGTGACGTTTGGTTGCAAATCAGTGGCGGCAGCGGGCCCGGAAGCCGGGCCGGCGCAATCCCCCTCTAAGGAAGACACATCATGAAACTCTTCTCGTTCATGCGGCAGTTCACCATTCGCCTGCGCATGCTGGGGGCCATCGCGGTGGTCCTGGGCCTGCTGAGCCTGCTGGGCGGGGCCGGCATGCTGGGCATGTTCCGCATCCACGCGATGAGCGAGGACTTCATGGCGCATTCGTTCGCCGAAGTGGGCTTCATGGCCGAGCTGCGTGGCGAGATGGGCGCGATCCGCCAGCACGAGAAGGACATGATCATCGGCTACGAGAAGCCCGAGGCCGTGAAGGCCGCGCACGCCAAGTGGCTGGCGAGCCTGGAGCAGGCCAAGAAGGTGGCCGGCAAGTTCCTGGAGGGCGAGGAGGATTCCGACAACCCCGTGGTGCGCAACATCGTGGCCCGGCTGGACAGCTACCGCGACCAGTTCGGGCACGTGGCCCGGCAGCTGGAGGCCAGCGGCTACGACACCGCCACCATCGCCAACCGCATGAGCGGCAAGGCCGTGGCCGAGTTCGATCAGGCCGACAAGCTGATGGCCGAGCTCGATGCCGTGCTGCGCGCCGAGGTGGGCAAGTCGGTGGAGCAGCAGGGCCAGGTGTCCCAGCAGACCAAGTGGCTCTTCGCGCTGGCGGTGCTGATCACCGTGGTGGTGGTGGTGCCCACCACGCTCATGAACATGAATTCCATCTGCCGCCCGCTCGAAGAGGCGCGCCGCATGGCCCAGGCCATTGCCGGCGGCGACCTGTCGCAGCCCA
>Ga0222429_100316_pt1 | contig 47990 bp, 47 predicted proteins | sample 1B50Ametagenome_FD_182475 | JGI IMG/M metagenome (GOLD analysis project Ga0222429, IMG submission 182475) | Enriched microbial communities from leaf-cutter ant dump, University of Wisconsin, Madison, United States - 1B50A (version 2) | ecosystem: Environmental > Terrestrial > Nest > Insects nest...
CCGGAACCATCGAATTCCTGGTAGATAAATACGGTAAATTCTATTTCATGGAAATGAACACCCGTATCCAGGTAGAGCACCCCATTACCGAGGAAGTAACCGGCTTTGACCTGATCAAGGAGCAGATCAAAGTGGCGGCAGGTGAAAAGGTTTCCGGTAACAACTATTACCCTACCCAGTATGCTATGGAATGCCGGATCAATGCGGAAGATCCCAAAAACGGCTTCCGCCCCAGCCCGGGCGTGATCAAACAGATCAACCTTCCCGGCGGACACGGCGTTCGGGTAGATTCCCATGTATATGCGGGCTATGTGATCCCTCCCAATTACGACTCCATGATTGCCAAGCTGATTGTTTCCGCTCCCAGCCGCGAAGAGGTAATTGTACGGATGAAGCGCGCCTTACAGGAGTTATTCATTGACGGGGTAAAAACCACCATTCCGTTCCATTTGAAAATGATGGATGATCCTACTTTCCAGTCGGGGATCTTTAATACGGGCTTCCTGGATAATTTTGATTTTTCGGATTTATAGTTCTCGACTTCGCTCGAACTGACAAGTGACAGCTCCTCTTGTCAGTTCGAGCGAAGTCGAGAACCGAGCGCCTCTCGACAGCTTCGCTGGCAAACTTCGCACTTTCATGCTCGTTTGTGCCCGAGGTGACAGTTGCACCCATACTTGTCAATAACTGCATACCTTCACTTGAAAAAAAACCTCATTTTCTTCCTTTTAGGCTGCATCAGCTGCGGCACGGATTCCGTACCTAAATACCTTGAAGCCACCATAGTGGAGGAAGGATGTAAGCCCGTGGCACAAATTACGGGCAGCAGCATCGGGGAAAACTGGAGCGGATATGATAATTGCGTGGTGATCAATAACCCGGAGAGTGACCATCTGCCGGCTTCCTTTCTGAAGAAAGACAGCACATTCTATTTCTTGTCGTATGAACTGGCCTCAGCGCCGGTATGTAGCGGTACTTCGTCTGCTCCCGGCATTACGATCAGGGTGGTGGGGTTTTCAGCAGAGAAACCGTGAGTAATGGACAATTGACAATTGACAACTATAATAATTGTCAATTGTCCATTGTCCATTGTCCATTTATACAAACATACTTTCTTTACCAAATTTCTTAGCCAGCAGGGCATAAACCACTGCACGGTATTTGCTGCGGTTGCCGGCACCCATTTTGGCAATCGCCTCATCAATGGCTGCACCCAGCTCGGGCCCGTCTTTTAATCCCAGCTTTTTGATCAGGAAATTATTTTTTACCGTGTCTTTTTCCTTCTGATCGGTTCCTGATACTTTAGAAGAATCCGCATTATAGATAGAAGGTCCCAGAGATTTTGCAACCCCCGTGATAAGTGCGTCACTCAGCCCCAGGCTTAATTCAGCGTTCTGAGCTTTGTACAGCTCCACGTTGTCATCAAATTTACTCATTGTTTACTAGTTAAAAGGTGAAAAATGTATACTAAGTTAGAAAAAATTACATCAGATTCTGCTGGTGTACCGATAAAATTTACGGGAATTAAACCTTCCCTGTAAACCGAACACCAGCGAGCCGGCCCTTTCAAAAACGCCATACCGGCCCGAAGGCCCGTGGGCCAGCCCGATATCAAATGTATTGGAAATATATTCCGGTTTTCTGAAAATCCCTTTAAAAAATACCAGGATCTCCAGCCTCTCCGTGACATTCCCTTTCAGCTCTGCGCTGACTTCTCCATACATAAGACTCCGCGACTGCGATAAAGTAACATTAAAATATTCAAGATCGGGGTTCTGTATGGATTCCTGCAGATCAAAGGAGTAGCTACGGGGGATAACCGGCCGGGCAGTCACCTGTATCCCCCCGCCGAGCCCCAGGTTAATATAGGCATTTTTAGTGACCCGGTTAAGATTCAGCACCCGCTTTTTTACTACCACCGGAACATACCACTGGCGGCTCTGCGTACCTGTCAGGAAAGCCGGCCAGTCCGGAGAAGAATAAACATAGGTGGAGAAACGGTTTTTCAGCCGGACCACGCCGGTTTCCACAAAGAAATTATTATTCATATTCAGCCCCAGGTTCAGCTCTATCCATTCATTCATAGCGCTCTTATTTTCCGCAAAGCCTTCAAAGCCGCCCGTATATCCGTTATAGGGCTTCCGGAGCGCTCCGGTGAGTCCGAAATAAAAGCTGGAAAAACTCGACTCCAGGTGAGGCAGATTTTCTATTTCATGGCTTTGCTTCCTGTTTTCCGGGATCTTGTAATATTCTTCTTCCTGCCCCTTAACGGCGAAAGACAGCAGGAAAAATGAAAATAAGAACAGATACCTCTGCATATTTTTCTTTGATTTATTTAAAAATACGTATATTTTTGTAAAAAATTGATATCCATGAGTAATATTTCGTCGAAAGTGCCTTCGTGGGCTATGCTAACCGTGTTCTTATTAATTGTTCTTATCCTGGCGGTATTCGGTGACCTCTTTACCTTTATTGTGGGAACCCTGATCATGGCCATCATTTTTGGCGGCGGATATAACCGCACTCACCTTGAAGATCATTAAGGGCAGGCTGATTTTCCTGCTTATAAGTACCGGTATATATTTTTTTTTCATGCCTGTGGCCAAAACCACAGGCTTTCTTTTATATTTACAGGGATAAGGATGATCGACCATTTAGTTATACTCCTAAAAATCTGTTAACATGTTAAAAGACCTTAAATTAGATTCTACTACGGAAAAAAACATCAAAACCTGGCTGAAAGGCAGGTATGACCAGGAAACAAAAGATAAGATCAATGAGCTGGTGGCTGCCGGGAATGTTACCCAACTGACCGACTCCTTCTACAAAAACCTGGAGTTTGGTACCGGGGGAATGCGGGGTGAGCTGGGAGTAGGCAGTAACCGGATGAACAAATACACCGTAGGAGCTGCTACACAAGGTTTAGCCAATTACCTGAACAAGGTATTTACCGGCCAGGAGATCAAGGTGGCCATAGCTTATGACAGCCGTAATTTCTCACCCGAATTCGGACAGATTGCCGCAGATATCCTGTCGGCGAACGGCATAACCGTGTACCTTTATAAGGCGCTCCGGCCCACTCCCCAGCTTTCTTTTACGGTACGTGAACTGGGTTGCCAGTCGGGTATTGTGATCACCGCATCGCACAACCCGCGGGAGTATAACGGCTACAAGGTGTACTGGACCGACGGGTCGCAGGTGGTGGCACCGCACGATAAGAACATAGTGGCAGAGGTGAACGCCATTACCAATGTAAAAGACATCAAATTCAAAGGGGTAAAGAAACGGATCAAAATGATCGGTGAGCCTTTGGATAAAAAGTACCTGAAAGCCGTCAAAAGCATTACCGTATCGCCCCGGATGATCCGGAAACAGAAAGACCTGAAAATCGTATTCAGCCCTATTCACGGAACCGGCATTACCATGGTCCCCCCTGCCCTGGCCCAGCTGGGTTTTGAAAACGTGACCGTGGTAGAAGCACAGGCCACCCCTGACGGCAATTTCCCTACGGTTGTGTACCCTAACCCGGAAGAAAAAGAGGCCATGAGCAAAGCGCTGGAGCTGGCTAAACAGATCGATGCCGACCTGGTGATTGCTACTGACCCTGACTCTGACCGTGTAGGCATGGGCATCAAAAACCCGGAAGGAGAATGGCAGCTGCTGAACGGTAACCAGGCCGCCAGCCTGATCATTTATTACCTGCTGAAGGCCTGGAAGAAAGCCGGCCGCCTGACCGGGAAGGAGTTTGTATGTAAAACCATTGTCACCACTGACCTCATTGATGCCATGGCAGAAAAGGCCGGTGTAAAATGCTATAACACGCTTACCGGCTTTAAGTATATTGCCCAGGTAATCCGTGAAACCGAAGGCCGGGAGACCTTCATCGGGGGCGGTGAGGAGAGCTACGGCTACCTCATCGGCGACAAGGTACGGGATAAGGACGCTATCGCCAGCTGCGCCATGATTGCCGAGCTTACCGCCTTTGCCAAACAAAAAGGTATCTCTCTCTTTGATTTCCTGGCAGAGATGTACAAGCAGTTCGGCTTCTATTATGAAGGCCTGATCTCCGTAACCAAAAAGGGAAAAACCGGCGCAGAAGAAATACAGCAGATGATGGCCGACTTCAGAAACACTCCGCCTAAAACCCTCGGCGGCTCGCGGGTGATCCGTATGGATGATTTCAAAGCACTGAAAAGAACCGACCTGAAAACCGGCGAAGTCACCGATATCCCGTCCGGAAAACTGGGTATAGAATCGTCCAATGTACTGCAGTTCTTTACTGCTGACGGTACCAAATTCACCTGCCGGCCATCCGGTACCGAGCCCAAGATCAAGTTTTACATCGGTGTAAAAGGCAAACTCAAGAACAAATCAGAGTTTAATGCCACGCTGGAAACCCTGAAAGAGAAGGTGGCGGGGATTGGGAAAGAGCTGGAGCTTGGATGAGAGATTTAAATGAAAAATGAAAAAATGAAAAATGAAAAATCTAAGAAGAATGTACCTTAATTTTTCATTTTTCATTTTTTCATTTTTAATTTACTGAGGTAAAGGCAGCGCCTCCATCTGAGTAGAAGTGCCGCTTTCAAAATCAATATGAAAGCAGTAAGTATTCCTGCCGTTAGTAACGCATAAATACGGAGCCTTCAGCGTAAGATTATAGCGACTGGCCTGCTCAACGACCTTAGCGGATATTTTCACATCGGCAGCCTTGCATTCCACCAGGAGGTAAGGCTGTCCTGTTTTATCAAATACCAGCAGGTCAGTTCTCTTATTCAGGGCGTGGTATTGCGTGCCCAGCTCCGTCCGGATCAGGTTAGGTGAAAACCCCAGCTCAGATACCAGGAAGTGCAGGAAAGTCTGCCTTACTTTTTCTTCCGGGGTAAGCACCAGGTATTTCCTCCGGATGATATCATAGACGTAAGTAACACCGTTTTCTGTTTTTGTTTTAAGTTTCACTGAACTCCGGGAATTATTTTACTAAGATATTGGTTGTACTCTTCAATATTCAGAATTTAACACAAAATATATGCAGACAAAAGAACAGATTGTACAAAACTGGTTACCCCGCTACACCGGAACCCCCCTTGAAGAATTCCGTCCCTATATCCTGCTGACCAACTTTTCCAATTATGTAGACCTTTTTGCTCAAAAATATAAGGTAGAGGTCAGAGGCAGAAATAACGCCATGCAGACGGCTTCTGCAGGAAACATCACCATCATCAATTTCGGAATGGGCAGCCCTATGGCCGCTACCGTGATGGACCTGCTTACAGCTATAGAACCCAAAGCCGTGCTGTTCCTGGGCAAATGCGGCGGGCTGAAGAAAACAGCCCTGGGCGACTTCATCCTGCCGATTGCGGCCATCCGTGGCGAAGGTACAAGCAATGACTACGCCAAACCGGAGATTCCGGCCCTCCCTTCTTTCCGCCTGCAAAGGTCAGTATCAGAAATGATCATCAAACATAAGATGGACTACTGGACCGGCACCGTGTACACCACCAACCGCCGCGTATGGGAGCACGACGAGGAGTTTAAAAATTACCTTCGCGAAATACGGGTCATGGGAATTGACATGGAAACCGCCACCATCTTCATAGTGGGTTTCATGAATTCCATTCCTCACGGTGCGCTGCTGCTGGTGTCTGACAACCCCATGACACCCGAAGGTGTTAAAACCGAGGCCAGCGACAAAAAAATCACGGCCTCGTTCGTGGAAAAACATCTCCAGATAGGGATAGATGCGCTGGATGAACTGGCTAACTCAGGCGAATCGGTAAAACACCTCCGGTACGAAAACTGATCAGTTACAGTAATCTTTGATCAGGGTATAGGCATTGGCGTAACCCAGTTCGCCGGCCTTACTCAGATCAATGCACCCACCATTCGTATCTCCCGTAGCGGTCTTAACCAGGCCCCGCACATAAAATGCCTCGGCATAATCAGGGTTCAGTTTAATGGCATTGCCAAAGTCAATCACAGACTCTGCCTGTGAACCCATGGAAGAGCGGATCAGGCCCCTCACAAAGTAAGCCTCAGGATAGATGGGGTTGATCTCTATTGATTTATTCAGGTCAGAAAAGGCATCTTTCATATTGTTGGCCTTCATCTGGGCATATCCCCTGACAAAATACCCTTCTGAAAGATCTTCGCTGAGATCCGGGATAATCACCTTGGTGGCTACGGCATCCCGCAAGCGGTCCAGCTGGCTTTGGGGGATGGTCACATACTGGGTTTTCTGGTCTTTATTCGATGTCTTTTTATCGGCCAGGATACGGTCCAGGTCAGCTATGGCCCCCTTGGGATTAGCAAGCATGGCCTGGGCAAACGCCCTGCCGTAGTAAGCTTCTTTCAGGCCCGGATCTATACGCAGGGCATTATCAAAGTCAATCCGCGCCCCGTTATAATCTTTCAGCCGACTTTTGGCAAAACCCCTGAGGTAATACGGTTCGGCATTCTGATTGTCCATTTTCAGCGACTCGTTCAGGTCAGCTACCGCCCGCTCATAATCTTCCACACGAATGGAGTTCCGGCCTCTTTCCAGGAAGGGTTGCGGGTGCTTGGAATTGGTTTCAATAGCTGATGTATAATCAGAAATGGCTCCTTTGGAATCTCCCAGCTTGGCCTTGCACAGCCCGCGGGAATAAAAAGCCTGGAATTTCTCGGTATTGCCCGGCCCCAGGTCTATCACCTTATTAAAATCACGGATGGCCAGGTTCAGGTCATTCAGCTTCGCAAAAAGCACACCGCGCTGCAGGTAGGAAAGCGGGTCATTGGGCGAGAGCTCTATGGAAGTATTAAAATCCTGTACGGCTGAGCGGTTATCGTCCTGGTTACTTTTACTGATAGCCCGGTAATGGTAGCTTAAAGCATCTTTAGGGGCCAGCTGAATCGCTTTATCAAAATCTGAAATAGCTCCGCGATGGTCTTTCAGGGCCTGCTTGGCCAATCCGCGGTTAAAGTAGCTGCGGGCATTGTCCGGGTTCATGGATATGGCTGAGCTGAATGCGGCTATAGAACCCAGGTAGTCTCCCGACCGGCTTTTACTGACCCCTGCATCAAAATAGTCTGAAGCGGTCTGCTGGGCATGAAGGCTAAAACGGCATAAAAGGAAGAGAAGTATAAAAGGGAAAACGTTTTTCATGGGTAATGATGAGGTTAATTAATGCCTAAAATTACTATAGAATCACCCCGCTCCCAAAAAATATATAAAATTCTACGCCCGGGGATGAAATTCCTTCAGGGTCTGCTGGAGATAGGCGCGGTCCAGGTGGGTGTAAATCTCGGTAGTGGTGATAGATTCATGTCCCAGCATTTCCTGTACGGCCCGCAGGTCGGCACCTCCCTCTACCAGGTGGGTAGCAAAGCTGTGCCGCAGGGTATGCGGTGAAATGGTTTTGTGTATCCCGGCTTTTTCAGCCAGGTCTCTTACAATATAAAAAATCATTACCCGGCTGAGTGCCGCTCCCCGCCGGTTCAGGAAGAGGTGGTCTTCACAGCCTTTCTGCACCTCTGCCCGGTTTCTTATTTCTTCCAGGTAAATCTCCGTATATTTAATGGCTGTGCTGCCTATAGGTACCAGCCGGGCCTTATTGCCCTTGCCTACCACCAGCAGGTAGCCTTCATCAAAATGGCACTGGCTGATCTTCAGCTCTGTCAGCTCTGAAACCCGCAGGCCGGAACTGTACATGACCTCCAGGATGGCCCGGTTGCGGGTACCTTCAGGGGTAGAATGATCTATGCTGCGGAGCATCTCTTCTATCTCCTCCACCTGTAACACCTCCGGGAGTTTCCGGGTCAGCCGGGGGGAAGAGATCAGGTAGGTGGGATCCGTATCTCTGCGGCGATCCAGCCGCATAAATTCAAAAAAGGCCTTCAGCCCACTGAGAATGCGCGCCTGTGAGGCAGATGACATCCCGATTTCAGTAAGGAAAGCCAGAAAGCGGTGGATGTCTTCTTCTGATACCGCCTCAGGCCTGATATCATGGGACAGGAAAGAAGCCAGTTTGCCTATATCCCGCAGGTAGGATTCCACGGAATTGTCTGCCAGGCCTCTTTCCAGCCTGAGGAAATTCTTAAAGGCAGAAAGTGCCTCCGGCCAAAGCATCAGTTCTGCCAGTTAAAGACCATTTCCTGCTCAATATCGGGATGCAGGCTCAGGGCCACCGGGCAGGTACGTCCTACCCTCTCATATCTCTGCTTCTCTTCTGCGCTCAGGGCGGGCTCACTCTGTAAAGTGAATTCGGCAATTATCTTACTGATCCTGCGGGGCGCATCGGCACTCATTACCTTGGTGATGCTCACTTCACTGCCTTTGAATTCATGTCCCGCTTTTTCTGCCGCAATGCTCATCACGGTGATAGCGCAGGCTCCCAGTGAGGTGGCGGCCAGGTCAGTGGGTGAAAAAGCTTCTCCCTTGCCGTTATTATCTACCGGTGCATCGGTGTCAATGGCTTTTCCTGATCTTAAATGAACGGCTTCCGTGCTAAGGCCGCCCAGGTATTTGATTTTTGAAGTACTCATGTTGTTATTTTTGTTGGTATAAAATCCGGGAAGTTAGCAATTAGATATTAGAAGTTAGCAATTAGCTAATATCTAACTTCTAACATCTAATTTCTAATTTCTAACAGCTCTCTCTATCTCATCTATCTCCAAAGGTACGTGCGCCATCAGGTCGGTATTCCCTGATTCCGTGATGAGGATATCATTTTCCAGGCGGATTCCTATGGCTTCCTCCCGGATATAAATACCGGGTTCCAGGGTAAGCACCATGCCCGGAGCAAAGGGTGTGCTTCTGTCGCCCACATCATGCACATCAATGCCCAGCGAGTGAGATACTCCGTGCGGAAGGTATTGGTTAACTATTTCAGGCGTATTTTTTAACTCTGCAGCACTCACCAGCCCCAGCTTTACGATCTCTTCCCCTACCAGGTGCAGGGCCTCCTTCTTCAGGTTCAGCACTGTATTCCCGATCACCATCTGTGCTTTCAGTGTCTTCATGATATGGAGCACCGAAGAGTATACCTCTGCCTGCCGGTCGGTAAATTTACCGCTCACGGGCAATACCCGCGTCATATCGGCCTTGTAGTTCCCGTACTCTGCCCCGAAGTCGATCAGCAGCAGCTCGCCCTCTTCGCAGCGCCTGTTATTATCTACATAATGAAGCACGCAGCTGTTGGGGCCTGAGGCCACAATAGGCAGGAAAGCATGAAAACGGGAACGGTTCATGGTAAACTCGTGGGCGATCTCCGCTTCCACCTCAAATTCATATTTTCCCGGCGCCAGGAACCGGGCCGCGCGCACCAGCCCTTTATGGGTAATGTCAATGGCCTTTTTCATGCAGGCCAGCTCACTCTCCGACTTAATAAGCCGGAGTGGATGAATAACCTTCTCCGGGTTTCGCATCTCTATTTGCGGATACTTATCCTGGAAACGGTCGGCCAGCCATTTTTCCCCGGACCGGAAAGACCTGAACCGGTCCAGTTGGGTAGTATCGCGGTGAAGATAAACCTCGCTCTTCTCTTTCACTTCCCGGTCCAGTATGGTCCAGAATTCTTCCAGCCAGTGTACCTGCTGAATACCGGATACCGCACGCGCCTCGTCCTGCGAGAGCTTGTCGCCATCCCATATCCTGATCAGCCCGGAAGTTTCTTTCACAAAAAGCCATTCGCCCCCGCCCTTCACCAGGAGGAGGAAACCCCCTTCCTGGTCTATGCCGGTGAGGTAGAAAAAAGTGCTGTTCTGAATAAAACCGTAAGTGCCGTCCGCATTGGACGGCAGGGGGTCATTTCCGGCAAAGACCGAAACCGAGCCTTCCGGCATTTGTTCCAGGTACTGTTTCCGGTGGAGGGTAAATACATCGCTGCTGATTCTTTCGTATCGTGCGTTCATGGGTAACTTATCGGGCAGGCCTGAAGATCATGATCCCGGAATGTTTTTTAATCTTTTCCAGGTACTGCTGCAGGGTTTCTTTTGAAATAATTACTTTTTTCTCATCCAGTGAAGCGTGAAGCAGGTGAAGCTTGCCGTCTTTCCTGACCGCCAACCCTTCGTGGTTCACATCCAGACCTTTGATTCCCGAAGTAAAGGCAATGATGTCTCCTTCTTCGATCAGCGCCTCTACCGAAGCGAATTTTGCCTTGGGCACATAGAAAAAGGGGCACTCGTTCAGGGCTTTTTCAGTCTTCACAATCTCTGCCAGAACTTTATCATCTGTAGCCAGTGCAGGATAAAGCCTGCGGTTCACCGACATAAACTCAATAGGCTTCACCTGCTCTTCTCCTACCTCTTCCGTGATATTCACCAGGAAACCATATTCGGTAGCCTGCAGGGCCCAGTCGGTGAAATAATGCATGCGCGAGGCATAACCGTCAATCACACCGTCACGGTAGCGGAGAAGCTGCAGATACTCCCGGTAGGCATCCAGGCCGGCTTCCGGGTTGTGCTTGGCCAGAGAAAGCGCCAGCACATTCTCAACCAGGGTATAGCAGTCAAATTCTTCCAGGTTAATCACCAGGGCTTCCGGTGATTTTTCAAGGGTAGCGGCCACATAAGGCTTTCCCAGGAATTGCTCTGCCACATTCAGCATGGTTTTGCTGAGGGTCTCCCCGGGAGGAGTACGCAATATTTTAAGGGCCGGTTCCTGCGCTGATACAGTGAAGCTGACCAGCAGGATTAAAAAAAAGAGTTTCATAACTGATTAAATTAACGGTGCCGACCGGTTAAGTGATTCATCGAGCGAAATGATGGTTTCGGTACGCTGAATACCGGGCAGCTTCTGGATCCGCTCGGCCAGTACATCCCGAAGATGCGTGGTATCCCTGCAAACCAGTTTCACAAACATACTGTAATTTCCGGTAGTATAATTAATACTTACCACCTCCGGTATCTGCATAAGCTCATTTTTTGCATGATCATACAATTCCGGTTTTTCAAGAAATATACCTAAAAACGCAGAAATATCCCATCCCAGTCGCTTTACATCAATTTTTATGCTGCTCCCTACAATAATCCCGGAGTTTTCCATCTTTTTCACGCGCGCATGAACGGCCCCCTGCGAGAGATTCACTTTCTCACCGATCTCCTGGTAAGACAATTTTGCGTCTTCCAGGAGTATTCTCAGGATCTTATAGTCGGTTTCATCAATGTTTTCCTTCATTAGTCTTTAGTGATTAGTTTTTATTACTATTCAATATTAAATAATATTCTGTAAATATAATGAATTCCTATATATAATCTTAAATTATAATTTTTTTTCGATACAATTTTTAACATTTAAAATAATCCTGTTACCTTTGTACTGTAATTAAAACGGCGGGTAACGCAAAACGATACTGTAGGATGACGAAACTGGCAGCCGTGCCCTCCTGTCTCGGGGGTGATGATCACAGGATAAACATAGTGTAAGCCGAACGGTTTAGTCTCGACTGGGGTTGACCACCAAATTTGCACTAAGGCTAACTGCATCGTGGGCGGTTCGACTCCCCCTCCTACAGCAAAAATAGCATGAATATCCGTTCATGCTATTTTTTATATGATTCGAGAATTTTGTTTTTTAGTTTGTTGATGAAGTATAGTCATACACACAGTCTCGGCTTGCAGGCTGTGTGTTTTTACATTATCGTGTGCCCCAGCTTATCTCTTTTTGTTGAAAGATAAAACTCATTATGCGGGTTAGGCGGAATCTCTATAGGAACATTCTCTACAATCTCCAGTCCGTAACCGATCAAGCCGGCTCTTTTCCGGGGATTATTGGAAATCAGCCTGAGCTGGGTGATGCCCAGGTCTCTCAGGATCTGCGCTCCCACCCCGTAATCGCGCTGATCGGCTTTGAATCCCAATTCCAGGTTAGCTTCTACCGTATCTTTTCCCTGCTCCTGTAATTTGTAAGCCTTAAGCTTATTCAGCAGGCCAATGCCCCGGCCTTCCTGGTTCATATATACAATCACCCCTTTCCCTTCTTTTTCCACCATCTGCATGGCCGCGTGAAGCTGTGGACCGCAGTCGCAGCGGCAGGAGCCAAAAATATCACCGGTCACGCAGGAAGAGTGTACCCTTACCAGCACCGGCTCATCTTTTTCCCAGGTGCCCTTAATCAGCGCCAGGTGCAGCTGGTTATTGTCTTTCTGCCGGAAAGCGATCATCTGGAAGTTGCCCCATTCAGTAGGCATTTCCACACCGATCTCCCTGCTGATGAGGGTTTCATTTTTCAACCTGTAGGCAATCAGGTCTTTAATAGAAACCAGTCTTAAGCCGAATTTATCAGCAATAATTCTGCATTCGGGGAGCCGGGCCATGGTACCGTCTTCATTCAGGATCTCAATCAGCACTCCGGCCGGCTCCAGTCCTGCCAGTCTTGCAAAATCTACTGCTGCTTCGGTATGCCCTGCCCGGCGTAGCACGCCACCGTCCTGTGCCATGAGCGGGAAAATATGCCCGGGCCGGCCCAGATCAGTGGGCCGCGTATTTTTATTAACCAGCGCCTGAAGGGTTTTGGCCCGGTCAGAAGCAGATATACCCGTGGTACAACCGTTCCCGAGAAGGTCTACGGAAACGGTAAATGCAGTCTCGTATTCGGCCGTATTCCGGTGAACCATAGGTGCCAGCTCCAGCTCACGGCAGCGTTCTGCCGTCAGCGGTGCACACATCAGTCCGCGCCCCTCCCTGACCATAAAATTGACCATTTCAGGCGTTACCTTCTCTGCTGCGCAGATAAAGTCGCCTTCATTTTCCCTGTCTTCATCGTCCACTACTATAATGATCCGGCCGTTTTTAATATCTTCAATGGCCTCTTCTATCCTGTCGAGTTTCATATTCCTGATTAAATATTACAAAGTTACCGTAATCCCGCCAGTTTCTTCCATATCTTATCAAAAGTTTGCGACCTTTGCCCCATGAAAAAGTTGTCGATGGAAGACCTGAACCGGATTTCGGTGCAGGAATTTAAGGAGAAAACGAAATTAGCGCTGAGCCTGATCCTGGACGATGTGCGCAGCATGGCCAACGTAGGGTCGGTATTTCGCACGGCCGACTGTTTCCGGGTAGAAAAAATTCACCTGTGCGGCATCACTTCCACCCCGCCTCACCGGGAGATAGAGAAGACCGCCCTGGGTGCCACGGAATCGGTAGACTGGGTCTACCATGAAAATGCGGAAGCCCTGGTACAGGCCCTGAAATCAGAAGGCTGCCGTATCCTGGCCCTGGAGCAGGCAGAAGGCAGTGTATCACTGACCGACTTTAGCCCTGAGCCAGACACCCGCTATGCCCTGATCCTGGGAAATGAGGTATTCGGCGTAAATGATGCGCTCCTGCAGCATGCCGACCAGGTGGTCGAGATCCCCCAGTTTGGCACCAAGCATTCTTTTAACGTAAGTGTTTCTGCCGGGATTTTCCTTTGGGATTATTTCACAAAAACAATGGGGAAAGCCTTGGACTGAGCCTCATACCTGAGCAGTACAAAATATTTTCCCTGGAAATTCCTGGAGGTCAGATCTACGGTTTGCGGATACGAGATCCGGTCGAAATGGGTTTTAAATACCTCCCGGCCCAGCTGATCAATCACCAGTAAGTCCACATTCTCCCGCTCCCCGTTAGAGGTTACCCGGATCACTCCCGTAGATACCGGGTTCGGGTAAATGCTAAACCCGGTGAGGTTAGTATTTTCAGCTACGGGAAATTCATCCGACAAGGCCGATACACAGGCCAGCATCCCCCCCGGAGTGGTATAATTATGAATACCTTTTACCTGGTAGATTCCGGCCTGCTGAACATGCAGGATTTCTGTGGTTTCTCCGTCTATCTGTGTACCACCCAGGCTCCAGTCAAAGCTTACCTCAGGGTCTGCCGACTCGGCTTTGAGGTAAAAAGGCCCGTTATGACTGATCACCGGTTTCCCCGGGTTTTCATAAAAACGGTAACCCAGCGGGTTAGAGGCCGGGCTGGGGCAGTTTGGCAGGCTGTACAGGGTGGCCGTCACCGATTCATAGGAGTTATCGTTCAATGTGATCTGGTTAGAGGTAGCCCCGGTGCTCCATTTGATATCGGCTCCCTGTACATTGGTAATGGCCATGGTTACGGTCTCCCCGTCACACTTGTACCCGCCGCCGTTCAGGAACATCAGGTTAGGCCTGGCCGGTGGCGCTTTAAAGGTGATGTTGTATTCCTGGGTGCTGCCGGAATAACAGTTCTGTTCCGATCTGAACTGGGCGGAATAGCCACCGGCACCGTTCACATTCAAGGTATTGCCTACTACTCCCGTGTTCCAGTGCACAGCATATTTGGATTCCGGAACCACCAGGCGCAGAGATTTCCCCTCGCAGCCCACCATGCCATCCGGAAACGTAGGAACGGGCACGGTTTTCAGGAATACATTCCCGATATTAATATTTTGTGAACGATAGATATTTCCTACCCCGTCGCGGGCAATCAGCTGGTAAGTACCTGCCCCTGAAATGACCTCCCGGTCCCGGCTGCCGTTACTCCAGTAATATTCATTGTAATAGTTAGCCGGCCCGATCATTACCGTTCCGTTACCGATACAATAATGATTGATCTTCAGCACATCTTTCGGCAGCACGGGGTTGGCAGAAGAGAAGAAGCCATCCGTAAGCGCCCCGTTCCAGGCAGAAGCCAGCTGGGTCAGCCCCATGCTTCCTGTAGCATTCTGGAAGTGCGCCCCGTCATAACGCGGAATCTGTATATTATCGGTAGAAGGTCCGGCCCATACACCCTGAACGGAGTTGATCACCATATTCTGGCCATCAATCACCCTTTGATCTGCTCCGGGAGCAGGCCCGGCCTGGTAATAGGAAGCCCGCGCTACCACCCAGGGAATCTGCTGACCTATATCTGACCTCGATTTGTCAATGATAAAACGAAGATTATTGGCATATTCCGGGGCTGAAAGCCCGGTACCGTTCGTAAAACGGTCGTGCTCTCCCTGGAGCCATAATACCGACCGGAAGCCGGTAAGTGTATTAATACTTTGCAGGGTGACCTTAAAAGCGCGGTAAGGGGCTCCATCCAGGAGCTCCGCGTGCCTGAATTGCTCATTATAGGTACGGATACCCTGAGCCGACTGCACCCAGTTATTGGTGGAAGTTCCCGTAAAAGCCGCATTAAAGAAAAGCACGGGCACATTCAGGCGCGTCACCAGCATATCGCCCAGCTCTCCGTAGCAGTACGGGGTGTAACCCGTAGGGCCGATCCCCCTGTTAGCCTCCAGCTTCGCAAAGGAGAGATCCGTCAGGTAAGCGGGCAGGTTATTGTACTGGTCGGTTCCGTGCGTGTCATGGTAACGCGGAACATAGGCGTTCACCCGGTCGTCGTTGGCTCCTCTGGCATTGGGCGACGGGCCATAGCCCTGAGCATTGGACTGCCCGGCGATCAGGAACACCTCGCCTATCCCTACCCGCTCCACAGAAGAGCTGAACAGCACCGTTTCATTTTTAATTCCCCGTACTTCGAGGCGGTACCAGCCGCCCTTATTCTGAATCTTGCCGGTAAAAGACTGGCCGTCCACCTTCGGGTCAATCACCACCCATGAAGTGGTCACCCCCTGGTTGGCATTCCTGGCAATCAGCCGTGCCTCCACCCGGTCACAATCCTGGGCCACGGTACCGTATACATTCACGTAGCCCAGATCCACATTATTTCGCTGAAAAACAATTCGCTCCACAGGAAACGCGATCGTGATCTGTCCCATGGCCAACGCATGCATTAATACAAAAAAGACAATGGATAAAGCTCTCTTATAAGTCATGAAGTTCCGTGATTATATCCCAACAAACTGTTTTAAAAATCTTTGATCGTTTTCAAAAAATAACCTCAGGTCATTGATCCCATACTTCAGCATGGTGATGCGTTCAATTCCCATACCGAAGGCAAAACCGGTGTATTCTTCCGGATCGATACCGCAATTGGCCAGCACGTTCGGGTCTACCATACCTGATCCGGCGATTTCTACCCAACCGCTGTGCTTGCAGATATTGCAGCCGTCGCCGCCACAGATAAAGCAGGTCACATCAATTTCAGCGCTGGGTTCCGTAAAGGGGAAATAAGAAGGCCTGAGGCGGATCTGCGTATCCTTTCCGAACATTTCTTTCGAAAAATGAAGGAGGGTATCTTTTAAATCTTTGAAGGAGACATTCCTGTCTACATACAGGCCCTCTACCTGGTGGAACTGGCAGTGCGCCCGGGCCGAAATAGCCTCATTCCGGTAAACCCGGCCCGCCATAATCGACCGTACCGGTGGTTTCTTCCTATCCATCAGCCTGATCTGCACATTGGAAGTATGCGTTCTCAGGAGCATATCATCTTTGGTTTCTGCTGCTTTCTCCACAAAGAAGGTATCCTGCATCTCCCGTGCCGGGTGGTTCTCTGCAAAATTAAGGGCGGAAAAGTTATACCAGTCGTATTCCACTTCAGGGCCGTCTTCAGCGTTGAAGCCCATACGGGAAAAGATTTCCACGATCCGTCTTCTGACAATGCTCAGGGGATGCAGGCTTCCCTGGCTGTCAGGAATAACCGGCAGGGTAAGGTCTTCGGAAGGCAGTTTTCCGGTGTCGGAGGCGGTATCCTGCTGAAGAGAAGCATAGATTTCTTCCAGGGCATTTTTCAGAACATTCAGCTGCTGTCCTACCTCCCTTTTACGGTCGGCATCCACCTTTTTGAAGTCTTCAAACAACCCGCTTAATTTACCCTTTTTACTGAGATAAGTCAGGCGGAACTGTTCGGCGTTTGCTCCGGCCGACCTGAGAAATTCCTTCGCTTCTGTCTGTATTTTTTCTATGCTGTCTAACACCCCCGGATTTTTTTAGTCCGCAAATATAGTATATACCTGAAATTTTTAAATAAAGACCTTGAACTTTGTGGCTTAATAACGCAATTACCGGCCCCGTTTATTCAATAATTCCGTATTTTAATTCTGCCGTTCTGCGGGAGTAGAAATTAAAGTGCCACCACTCGGTGGTAATGGGCGTAAAGCCCACGTCCCGCAAAACAGATCGCAGCAGAATGCGGTTGTTCAGTTGCTTCAGGCTGAGCTTCCCTTCATTGAGCATCTGACGTTCCAGGCGCGGGTAGGCCAGTTCTCCGAAGTAATCAAAAGATGTGCCCATATCTACGGGCTGGCCGGTTTCGAGGTCAAAAAGGGTCAGATCTACCGCACACCCGTAGTTATGGATGGAGGTTTCTTCAGGGTCTGCCACATACTTTTTACGTTCTTCTTCCGGAAGGCTGTCGAGTTTTTCCCATAAAAGATGCTGCACACGGAGTGGCCGGGCTGCATCATATATCAGCAGCCGCAGGTGCGGGTTATCTCTTCTCAGCATACGGCCGGCTTTTACCAGGGCACGGGCCGGCTCGGGCTGCAGGTAGGCCAGCTCCAGGGTACCGTACAGGTCTCTTTCCAGGAAATTATCTGTTGAGCTGTATTTCAGTTCCACCCGTATCTCCGGATCCAGCTCCTGGAGGTCCAGCAAGCCCTGCTCCTGCATAGCCGTCTCAAACGGGCTTATAACCAGGGGTTCACTCCTGGGAAAATATTCATTGATCTCTTCGGGGGTCAGCGCCCGGGGCAGGTTGTACCGCTTTTTTTCTCTGCAGGCCATGGTCAGGATGACAGAACAGAAAAGTATATAGCGGAGGGTTAAGGTCATTCAATACCGGAAAATGAAAGTTTAAAAATAACATATTCAAAGCCTTTATGTTTATATATTTACGAAAATTTATTTAAAACTCCTTTGCATGGCCTTAAATTACATCTGGGTAGGTTTCTTTATCGTGGCGCTGATTGTGGCGCTGATCAAATGGATTTTCCTGGGAGACACCCTCATTTTCAAGCAGATTGTTGACGGTATGTTCAGTTCGGCCGAGATGGCGGTGATGACCATTGCCCTGCCTCTGGCCGGGGTGATGACCTTCTTCATGGGCATCCTGAAACTCGGGGAAGAAGCCGGGGTGATCCGGGTGCTGGCCAAAGTCATCTCCCCTTTTTTCAGCCGCCTGTTTCCTGAAGTGCCGAAAGACCACCCGGCTAACGGGCAGATGATCATGAATTTTTCAGCCAATATGCTGGGCCTGGATAATGCGGCCACGCCTTTCGGCCTGAAAGCCATGCAGAGCCTGCAGGAGCTGAACACCAAACCCGATACCGCCAGCAATGCCCAGATCATGTTTATGGTGCTGCATAGTGCGGGGCCGGTGCTGATTCCTATTTCCATCATGGCCCAGCGGGCTATTTATGAAGCCGCAGACCCCTCAGATATCTTTATACCGGCACTGATCTCCGTTTACGTAGCTACGCTTACCGGCCTGCTTTTTGTAGGAATAAAACAAAGGATCAACTTCTTTGACCGGGTACTCTTTTCGTGGCTGGTGGGACTCACCGGCTTTATCGGCCTCGTGCTCTGGTATTTTTCCCGGCTCAGCAAGGAAGAAATCGAAACCACTTCGGGCATTGTCAGTAACCTGATTCTCTTCCTGTTTGTGGCGGGCTTCGTAGGTGCCGCTTTCTACAAAAAGGTAGATGTGTTCCCCAAGTTTGTGGAAGGAGCCAAAGCCGGCTTTGAAACTTCAGTAAAGGTAATGCCCTACCTGGTAGGAATGCTGGTGGCCATCAGTGTATTCCGCGCCTCCGGCACCCTGAACTACATCGTGGATTTCTTCAAATGGATATTCAGCTTCACCGGGCTTAACACCGAGTTCACCCATGCGCTTCCCACGGCCCTGATGCACCCGCTGAGCGGCAGCGGCTCCCGGGCCATGATGATTGAGGCCATGAAAGAATACGGAGTAGACTCTTTTGTAGGAAGGCTCTCCTGCGTATTCCAGGCCTGCTCTGATACCATCCTGTACATCCTGGCGCTCTACTTCGGAAGTGTGAGCATCAAGAATACGCGGTATACGCTGTGGGCCGGGCTATTGGCAGATTTTGCGGGAGTGGTGACGGCGATAGTGGTTTCGTATATCTTTTTCTTCTGACCGCGGAATGAATTCCGCGGTTATGCGGGTTAAACCCCTGACGGGGTTTCTGAAGCTCTGCCGCGTCTTCAGACGCAGGCAGAGTGTATTCCTGTCTCTGACAGGACAGCCTCGGTCGGAGACCGGGGAATCTTATATGTACTTATATGGTTTTCTAAAAAACTTACATCTTCTCCGGCACTTCAATTCCCAGTAATCCCATGCCGCCCTTAATGGTATCGGCTACTTCTTCAATCAGCGACAGACGGAAAAGGCGCAGCATTTCAGAGTCTTCATTCAGTACCGAATGCCGGGTGTAGAAGCTGTTAAAGGTTTTGGCCAGGTCGTACACGTAATTGGCGATGAGCGCCGGTGAGTATTCAGAGGCCGCGGCTTCCACCACTTTGCCGTAATCTTTCAGCAGGAAGATCAGCTCTGTTTCTTCCGCATTCAGTTCTTTCATCCCGGCAGGTACCGGGAAAGTCCGTAGTCCGGATTTCCGGAGAATTGACCGGATACGGGCATGCGTATACTGGATAAACGGCCCCGTGTTTCCCTGGAAGTCGATGGACTCTGCCGGGTTAAACAGCATCCGTTTTTTGGGCTCTACCTTCAGCAGGTAGTATTTCAGGGCACCCAGGGCTACCATGCGGTAAAGGTGTTCCAGCTGCTCATCGGAGAATCCTTCGGTCTTGCCCTTTTCTTCCGTGATGGATTTTGAGGTGGCAATCATCTCCTCTACCAGCTCATCGGCATCTACTACCGTGCCCTCGCGTGACTTCATCTTGCCTGAAGGGAGATCCACCATACCGTACGACAAATGATAACACCCTTCGGCGTAGCTCCGGCCCAGCTTTGCGAGGATGGCAAAAAGCACCTTAAAATGATAATCCTGCTCATTACCTACCACCCAGATTGATTTGTCGCTCTTAAAGTCTTTAAATTTCAGATCGGTGGTACCCAGATCCTGGGTGATGTACACGGAGGTGCCGTCACCCCGCAGCACCAGCTTGTGATCCAGCCCTTCTTCTGTCAGGTCTATCCATACGCTATTGTCTTCCTTCTTATAAAATACGCCCTTCTCCAGGCCCTCTTCCACGATATCCTTGCCCAGCAGGTAGGTATCTGACTCGTAATAGGTTTTATCAAAATCCACTCCTATTTTCTTATAGGTAGCGTTAAAGCCTTCATACACCCAGCCGTTCAGCTTCTGCCACAGCGCCATGATCCCGGGGTCATTCTGCTCCCATTGCACCAGCATTTCCTGGGCTTCCGTCATGATCGGGGCCGATTTTTTGGCCTCTTCTTCCGGCATGCCGCCTGCGATCAGCTCGCTGATCTGTGCCTTATAGGCTTTGTCAAACTCCACGTAATATTTCCCTACCAGGTGATCACCCTTCATCCCGGCCGACTCCGGCGTTTCGCCGTTTCCGAAATGGCGGTACGCCACCATCGACTTACAGATATGTATGCCGCGGTCGTTTACCAGGCAGGCCCGGGTAACCTCATAGCCGGCGGCTTTGAGGATCTCAGCTACGGAATACCCCAGGAAGTTATTTCTCAGGTGGCCCAGATGCAGGGGTTTATTGGTATTGGGAGAAGAATACTCCACCAGTACTTTTTTATTCTTTCTTACCTCGTGAGGATTCTCTTTCAGAGCCCTGAAAACTTCCAGCCACCGGCTGTCTTCCAGCTTCAGGTTCAGAAAACCCTGAACCACATTGTAGCGGCTGACCAGGGAGGTATGCTGAACCAGGTAATCGCCAATGAGCGCGCCGATCTCTGCCGGCGAGCGCTTCAGGCTTTTTACCAGCCCGAAAAAAACATAGGTATAATTTCCTTCAAACTCCCGGCGGGTAGGTTGCAGAACTACCTGGTCTTCCACATCAAACAGGTTCTTTACGGCGGCTCTGACTTCATCGGCCAGTATATTTTCAATATTCATACAAAATTCTGTTAGGCTGCAAAATTACACATTTTTGCCTTGTCAGGCGGCAGCAAGTATTTTTATCATTAGTTTTACGCAAAACTATACCGACTTTTTATGTTGCAATCAATGACCGGCTTCGGGTCTGTACAAAAAGAGACTGCCAAGCAAACCATATCCGTAGAGATCAAAACCCTGAATTCGAAGTTCACGGATATCTACTGCCGGCTACCCAAAAGTCTTTCTTCCCGGGAGATCGACATCCGGAATCTTCTCCAGAAAGAGCTGGAGAGAGGTAAGATAGATATTACGCTGAATCTCATCCCGAAAGAAGATGCCATGGTGTCTACCCTCGTGAACCGTCCCCTGGTGAAAGCCTACTTCCGCGATCTCATGCAAACGGCCGAGGAGCTGCAGTTTGAAGCCTCCCGTACGGAAGTGCTCCGGATGGCCACTATGATGCCTAATGCCTTTAATAATGGTATCCAGGATGCCGATGAGGCAGAAGAGGCCTGGAACGAGGTGCTGGAGGTGATCAAAGCAGGCATCGCCAAATGCCGGGAATTCCGGATCCGGGAAGGACAGGGTACTAAAGTAAAATTCACGGAATACATTGAGATCATCAGCAGCCTGCTTGAAAAAATAAGTGCGCAGGATGCTCAACGCATCATCAACACGCGCGAAAAGATCACCCGGGCCATCGGTGATTTTGTTAATTCGGAGAATTTCGACAAGAACCGGTTTGAGCAGGAGCTGATTTACTATATTGAAAAATTTGATATTTCCGAAGAAAAGGTACGCCTGAAAGCCCACCTGGAATATTTTATCAAGGAACTGGAAGGAAATTCAAACGGCAAAAAATTAAATTTCATTGCCCAGGAAATCGGCCGCGAGATCAACACCATCGGATCCAAGGCGAACGATGCCGAGATTCAGCGGCTGGTGGTACAGATGAAAGATGAGCTGGAGAAGATCAAGGAACAAACCTCCAATATTCTTTAAAGTATGGAAAGCTGGATCCCCGGACTACTGCTGGGCGTGGCGCTTAGTGCCGGGTCGGGGTTCCGGATATTCATTCCCCTGCTTATTTCTAACCTGGCCGCCCGCATGGGCTGGGTCAGCCTGTCTGATGACTTTGCCTGGATGACCTCTGATTCAGCCACCATCTTACTGGTGGTGGCCACTATTGCTGAAACCGGTGCCTATTATATTCCTTTTATAGATAACCTCCTGGATACCCTGGCCCTGCCGGCCTCCGTGCTTGCAGGCACTCTGCTGACCTCCCAGTTCCTGGAGATTCATGACCCTGTGATCCAGTGGGGCCTGGCCCTGGTGGCCGGAGGCGGAGTAGCAGGAACCGTGCAGGCAGGCACTTCTCTGCTGCGGCTGGGCTCGTCTAAATTCACCGCAGGCACCGGAAACGGCATTGTCAGCACGGTTGAAAATATCCTTTCCTCACTGGTCTCGCTGCTGGCCGTCTGGTTACCTGTGATCATGGGTATACTCACCCTGCTTTTTGCTTTCTGGATCCTGAAAAAACTCTTCCGTAAACGACCGCAACGTATGGTTTAAAAAATTCCGGTACCACCCCCGTGAAAACACCCTCCTGAAAAAAGGTGTTTTCACGGGGGTGATACCGTGAAAACACCCATTTTTATTTCACAATATACTTATAATCAACAAACTATAAAAAACACCTCTTTGCTAATTCATATCGGATATAGATAGAGTAGAAAAAAACCACGTAATTTGTATCCTGTAATTATTCCTATTTACTAATTTTTATCAATTGTTTAATAACCATGAAAAAACTACTTATTTTTTCGAATCTCATCACCCTGAGTGTTCTGTCAGTACTGGTGATGAAAGGTTGCTCTCCGACCGACAACCCGGATGAAGCTAATGGCAAATCAGGCCAGCTTAAGGGTACCCAGGTGGTACTGGATTATGCTAACTACGACAGCTTCAAATCCATGTCTATTCCACAAGCTATGATCCTGAAAAAAAACTATATGGCTAACCACCTGCCCGCTATAAGAAAAGCTTTGAACATTGAAGACACTGAATTTCTTTACTATTCGCTGGAAGACCTGAAAAACATGATCTGGTACATTGAGTATTATGCCAAGGCATCAGGCCAGAATATCAAATCAGAAGACCTGGGAGTTAATGTGCATTTCGGACAATATCCTAAAGCTGATCTGCTCAAGCAATTTCCGCAGTTAGAGAAACTGGGCGGCGAGGCCAACAAGGCCGGCAGAACGACTATCTTCTTTGTACCTACTGTGAGACAGAATGGTAAAAAGATAGAGTTCAATCCGAAGAAAAACTACCTGGAGATTACGAATGGCCGCTCGAAGAAGATCAAATCTCTTTCCGAACATTATAAAAACGACCTGGCCACCTTTAAGCTGGTAGATTACGACGAAGATTCACCCATACCGGATTTCTCCAATATTGTACCGCCCTACGATAATTACGACCAAGAATAACCAGATTTCCGTGTGGTAGTATTATTAAGAAATTATTTCTTTATTTATATCTTCCTGGTAGGTGCTTTTGGGTTGTTTTATACAAGGAAACAACCCAAAAGCTACTGGGCCACTTTTCCGTGGTTCCTGATTATTGTGGCCTTGCTGGATGGAGGTGGCCTGGTTATTAACCAAAAGTTTTTGCGTACTTATCCGAAGCTAAACTTTTACTATTACCAGCTCCTGGTCATTCCTTTTCAGGTCATCTATTATTTCTGGCTCATTAACCGGAATATTGTTACCGGTAAAAGGGTTTATTATACCGGGATTGTATTATTTCTCATCTCGGTTTTCCTGGAAGGCTTTGCCGTGATCAAGCTGGAAGGTTATTTTTTCAATAGTTTTTCCTATATGGTAGCCAATCTCCTGATGCTGGCCCATATTCTGCGCTACTTTTACCAGTTAAGTAAAAATGACCGGATACTGTTCTTTTACAGGGAAAGGATGTTTTGGGTATCACTCGGGCTGCTGGTGTTCTGGCTGGGTGCCCTGCCTCTTTTCGGAATATTTAACTACCTGGTTACTAACTATCCGAAAGTATTTATGATTTATTTTAATCTGATACTTATATTTAACTTTATCATGTATACCTGTTTTCTGATCAGCTTCATATGGGCAGTCAAAGAGAAATAGTCACCTTTATCATACTGGTTAACCTGATTCTCTTTGTGTTCATTATCGGGATGGTTTACTTTATCTCCCAGTTCAGAAAACGTAAAATACTCTATGAAAAGGAATTAGCACATATCAAGATGGAATACGAAAAGGCAAAACTTCAGATAGAGGTGGATGCTCAGAAGGAAACCATGATAAAAATAGGCAAGGAAATCCACGACAGCGTAGGCCAGAAGCTTACCCTTGCTTCCATTTACCTCAAAAAGAATGGTGTTTCTTCAGTGAGCCCTGCGCAAAATAACCTCGGAGAGATCAGCGAACTGATCGATGAATCACTTACGGAATTGCGCCAGCTTTCCAGGACCCTGGTAAATCCTGAAAGGTACCAGACCCGTCTTCAGGACCTGATCCTGCTGGAAACCAGGCGTCTCCAAAGCATGAACGACATTGATGTGGTGGTGGAACAGAAAGGCGAGGCCGACCTTCATGAGGAAGCCAAACATAATATCCACCGGATCATCCAGGAGTTTCTCCAGAACAGCGTCAAACATGCCCGGTGCTCACAAATCACCATTGACCTCGACTTCACGGATGAGCAGCATCTACAGGTAAAATGTGCCGACAACGGTGTAGGCTTTGACCTCCAGAAAACCAACGGCCCGGGTGTGGGAATCTCCAATATGAAGAAAAGGGTCAGTGAAATGATGGGACGCGCAGAGTTCCATTCCCGCAAAGGAGAAGGCACTCAGCTGACTTTTTTTGTACCTTATTAATTCTTTTGCTAAATTTATTGTAAGTTCGCTGCGGAAACGGGTGAACCGCGTATAAATTTAGCTGAATGAAAACTAAAGTTGCTATTGTAGATGATCACAAGCTGATAGCTACAGCCATCGGCTCTATTGTAAACGACTTCAGTGATTTTGAAGTCATTTATGATGTGGAAAACGGAGCCGAACTGATTGAAAAGCTCAATTCACCCGATAACATCCCCGACATTATTCTTCTTGACATTTCGATGCCGGTGATGGACGGCTTTGAAACCGCCCGGTGGCTGAAAAAGCATCATCCCGATATACTGGTCATGGCGCTTTCCATGCAGGATGATGAGAAGTCTCTGTTCCGGATGATCAATAACGGTGCAAGAGGGTTCATGCACAAGAACATTCATCCCCGGGAACTGGAGATAGCCCTTACCACCCTGCTCAGGGAAAAGATTTATTTCCCGGGATGGGCGGCTGAAAAGCTTTCTTCCAACCTGAGCAACCCCCAGCCTGCGGTGAATGTGATCAATCCCTTTAATATTACACCGCGCGAAGAAGAGTTTCTTAAATACGTCTGTATGGACCTGACTTATAAGGAAATCAGCAAAAAAATGAGCTGCAGCCCCCGTACGGTAGACGGTTACCGCGATTCCCTCTTTTCCAAGCTGGGCACCAGCTCACGGGTAGGATTGGTACTGTTTGCCGTAAAACATAAGTATTTTGATCCCAATGATTTTGAAATCTGACGGTTATTCTCCCAGAACAGAAGACATTTTAGCCTCTGTGATCACAAAATTAGACTGAGCCTCGCCGATGTTGGGAAGGGCGGCCAGCTTATTCAGAATGAAGTGCTTGTATTCTTCCATATCACTTACAATCACCTTCAGCAGGAAATCCGACTCACCGGAGATGCAAAAGCACTCCACAATTTCCGGGATACCCTGCACATCTTCTTCAAAACGCTTGAGGTACTCCTGGCTGTGCTCTTTGAGCGATACCTTGACAAATACAATCAGGTTTTTATTGAGCTTTTTCAGATCCAGCTCAATGGTGTAATTACGGATCAGGCCGTCGCGCCGTAAACGCTTGATTCGTTCGTGCACAGGCGTGGTGGTCAGATTCAGCTCATAGGCAATCTGACGGTTGGTCATCATGCCGTCTTTCTTTAAAATCTTAAGTATTTTGAGATCTACCGGATCAATATCCATCACTGCAATTATGAATTGGGAAAGGCAAAGTTACCTATGACAGCCCACATAAACGCTATCAGGTAGATTTTTTTTCTATCTAACCGGTATTTTATCGACAAAAGCAGAATTTTAGTCTCCTATTTAGAGAGTTCCTTTGCTCTTTCTTCTGCCTTCAGGATTCCTTCGATCAGGGAAAGGCCCAGCTGTTTTTCTTCAAAGGTCTTCAATGCAGCCTCAGTGGTGCCGCCCTTAGAAGCTACTGCGGCTATCAGCTCATCCAGGCTCTTCTCGGCATTATTGATGAGGTGATACGAACCCAGCATGGTCTGCTTCACCAGCAGGCGGGAAAGCCCCTCATCAAAGCCCATTTTTATACCGGCTTCCACCATGTGTTTGACCAGGTAGTAGAAATAGGCCGGTCCGCTGCCGCTCAGGGCCGTAACGGCGTCAATAAGCGCTTCATTTTCGAGATATACTGAGCGCCCGGTGGCATTAATCAGGTTATCAATACGCTGCAGCTTCTGAAAACTGACACCTTCTGCCGCGCAGTAGCCCGTAATGCCCTGACCCAGCATGGCCGGGGTATTCGGCATGGCCCGTACTACCTGCGTATGGTTCAGCTCAGCCTGTATGCGGGTCATGGGAATACCCGCCATAATAGAGAGCACCACCTGCTCCGGGCGGAGAAAGCCACGAAGCTCTGCAGTAACCGACATAAAATCCTGTGGTTTCACCGAAAGGATCACCAGGTCATATTCTCCTACAGAATCATTAATGGTATCTACCACTACCCCCTCCTTTTGAGAACGAAGCATTTCAGAACGTTCCCTGCTTTTTTCAATCAGGAGCAGGTCTTCCTTTTTTACCAGGTCATACTGCACAAAAGAACGGGCAAACGCCATGCCCATGTTCCCGCAGCCTACAATAGCGATTTTCATGTGTTTATTGGTTCTGAAAAGTGAATTAAATTGAAAAATGAAAAATGAAAAATGAAAAATGAAAAATTTCGGAACCATTCTTATATATATACTAATGTACCTTAATTTTTAGTTTTTCATTTTTCATTTTTAGTTTTTCACTTACTATTTATCCAGCCACTGGCTGATTTCTTCTACCACCGCATCGTCTGAACCGGCAAATCCCCGGCTCATATGCAGAAATTTTCCTTCCTTATCAATAAAAAACTTGGTAGGGATACTTCCCACACCGTATAAAAAAGCGATCTGGTGATCTTCATCCATAATGGTATTCAGGTATTCCAGCCCTCTGCGGTTTACAAAATTCTCCACGTGCCCGCGGGTGGTTTCCTGTAGAACCCGCTCAAAGGTATTGATATAAACGAAAGCCACATCTTCACGACCGGCATATTTTTCCATCGCTTTTTTCATTCCGGGAAACGACATCAGGCAGGGACCGCACCAGGTAGCCCAGAAGTCGAGAATAACCAGTTTTCCTCTCAGGTCAGAGAGCCTGACTACTTCTCCTTTAAGATTTTTCAGCTCAAAATCAGGGGCTGCCACTCCGGGCTTACCCATTTTTTCGGCATTCACCCGCTGGATAAACATCATGGCCAGGCGGGATTTCTTACCTTCCTGCTGCAGACGGCCGGCCAGTTCCTCATAATAATCTCCTGACACCTCGCTGTCAAGGAAATTATTGGCTGCCAGTATACCTGCAGCAGATGTACCCAACGCTTTCACTTTATCTGTTATAGCCAGGTTATGGTCTTTCAGCAGAGCCAGGTAGTCTTCCCTTAATTTAGCCCTTGTAGCTTCGTTACCGGAGGATTTAAATTTATCATCAATCGTTTTCACTTTGCTCATGAAGCCGAAATGGTCGTTCAGCAGATCGTTATAGCCTGTCATCACGGCAGAACCCTCCACAGAGGCTTCCGGGGCCTTATCTTCCGGAGTGATCCCTTCGGCTTTGATAACCAGTTTTTCTCCACCGTCCAGGAGCAACCCGATCTGCTGGTCATCCGCAATGTTCAGCTGGTAGATGCCCGGCTCAGGGATAGACGTCTGAAACACAAATGAAGGGCCTTCAATCTTAACACTGTCTGTTTTCTCTCCGTAGCCCCGGTCATTAATCTGCTCCAGGTACACTTTTCCTTTCACTTCCTTATTCAGAAGAGTGATCTGAATTTCTACGGGCAGGCCTTGTGCCATACCGTTTAAAGATATAACTAAACTCAAAATCAATGCTCTCATATTACTTCAGTTTTTCCATTAATACCTTATTCACTTCCCGCGGGTCGGCTGAGCCCCCTGAAAGCTTCATCACTTCTCCCACAAACATACCAAGAAGACCTTTCTTTCCTTTCTTAAACTCTTCCACCTTGCTTTTATTGCGTATAAGCACCTCATCTACCCATCCGCTGATGCTGGAGGCATCCTGGGTAAGCACCAGACCATTAGACTCCGCCAGCTCCATCAGGTCAGCCCCTGGAGTCTCTGTTAACAAAGCCATTAACTTCTGCCCGGCCGTGTGGCTGACCTTCCCTTCTTCAATGGCATTCACCAGCTCTGCCAGGCGGGGTGGCCTTACCGGGTATTCACCGATGCTTATTCCCCGCTCATTCATATCTCCGCGCATGTAGGAGACCATCCAGTTAGAAACCGGCCGGTAATGCGGCGTATGGCTTACGGCTTCTTTAAAATAATCACTCAGCTCTTTTTCTTCCGCCAGCACATAGGCATTATCTTCGGGCAATCCGTATTCAGAAACAAACGTATGAAAAAGGTCATACGAAAGTGCCGGTATACGGATGGCGGCCAGCTGCTCTTCGGAGATCAGCACGGGTGCCAGGTCGGGTTCAGGGAAATACCGGTAGTCATTAGCGGTTTCCTTTACGCGCATGCCTTCGGTTTCTCCTGTTTCCGGAATAAAAGTACGGGTTTCCTGCAGCACTTTCCCGCCGGCCTGCAGAATGCCGGCCTGCCGGCGGATCTCGTACTCTGCCGCCCGCTGCAGGAACCGGATGGAGTTCATGTTCTTGATCTCCACCTTGGTGCCCAGGGTTTCGCTTCCCTCAGGCTTCAATGATACATTCAGGTCGGCCCTCAGCGAGCCTTCTTCCATGTTTCCGTCACTGATTCCGAGAAAACGTACTATGCGGCGGACCTCCGTCAGGTAACCGGCGGCTTCTTCGGGAGAGGTGATGGAGGGGTAAGATACAATTTCCAGCAGGGGCGCACCGGCGCGGTTGTAGTCCAGAAGCGTGCCGTCGGCGGCATGAACCGATTTCCCGGCATCTTCCTCCATGTGAATATGGTGAACCTTTACTTCGTGGTTTACATACGAACGCCCTTCTTTTAAAACAAAGCGAACGCTGCCCCCCACACATACCGGCCGGCTATCCTGCGTAACCTGGTAGCCCTTGGGCAGGTCAGGATAGAAATAGTTTTTCCTGTCGAAATAATTAAAGCGGTTGATCTCACTCCCGAAAGCCAGGCCCAGCTTTACAGCGCTATCCACTACTTCGCGGTTGGTGCGGGGCAGCACGCCCGGGTGCGCCAGGGTCAGCACCCCGATGTTGGTATTGGCTTCTGCCCCGAAGCTGTTATGATCCGAAGCAAATATTTTACTTTTTGTATTTAACTGGCAGTGTACTTCCAGACCGATGACCACATCAAACTCCATCCAAAATCTATTTTTCTACAAAAATACGGCCTTTGACCGCTATTAAAAACAAAAGAGCCGACCAATTCAGCCGGCTCTGTCAATATTAATGTCAGATATCAGAGATTAGCTGTTAGAAATCAGATCTAATTGCTAACCGCTAATTTCTAACAGCTGATAGCTAGTTAATATTCCCACAGGTTACTCTCTTCTTCCATGATCTTATATTCCCACTCCTGTGATTTCAGCAGGGCTTCACGCGGGTTTTTGTAGATCTGGTCAAGGTAACGGTTACGCGGATCGGATGTTCTTACGATCCGGCCGGTAAATAATCTCAGCTCTATGGCATCGGCATAGTTCATGTGCTTGGCCGTATTTTCTTCATTGAACCAGATGCAGTTAGGATTCAGCCTGAAATACGATTCCAGCTCTTTGTATTTAAAAGACGCCAGGTCTTTTTCAATGCCTTCAGGTGACAGCTCAGCAGGAATCTTGATGCTCACTACCAGCACATCGTAATAAGCCCGTGAACGCTGGGAATCGAAAATCCAGTCTTCTTTCAGTTCCAGCACGTACAGTTCATTGGGAAGCAGCTCATACCCGGTAGCCAGTGCGGTTACCTGTGTATCCCCCCAGCCGTCCTGTGAGCTGGAGGTATTCTGAGCAGTAGAATCTCCCGATGATCCGCCGTCGCCCCAGCCATCGTCTTCGTTGGCAGCTCCGAAACCGGCATCAATTTCCTCCTGTGACAGCCCGCCACCTTCAAAATCACGGTGCAGACGCTTGGTAAACTCTTCCAGTGTAATTTTGTTGGTAAGCGAGTCATTGCTGAAAGGCTCCAGTACACCGGCACGCACACCGTCTATAATATGCTTGGTTATCTCACTTCCTTTCGAGAAGAAGGGCAGGTTAGCCTTCTCCCTGAGATCTATCCTTCTCCACAGCGTATATTTTTTAGCCTGGTTAGATGAATTGATCGGCCGCAGGGAAAGAGGGTTAACCCCATTGTCAGAGCGCTCCTGTGCTATAAGATCTGTCTGCAGACCCGCGAAAGCACATACCAGATAAATCGCTATTCTTTTCATTTTTGTATTAATTTAGGGCTATGACATGAACCCCGTCTCCTATATTCACATTTTCCACGTTCCCCTGGAAATTCCTTCTTTGAACCGAATTTATGGTAATCACGTACCGGTCTCCGGGAGAAGCCTCGCCTGCCAGGCTGGATACATTAATGGTATTACTCTGGCTGTCTAATTTACCCTTTGGCCTGGACCCGCCTGCCAGTACCACCGAGAAGCCGTTTACCCGGTAGGAGGCGTCTTCCGGGTTAGTATCTTTAAAACTCTGGTCTGCTTCCGCCACAATGGTCAGGTTTCTTACCTGAGAAGCCGGGAAGCCTTTCCTTAGATTATCTACAGAGGCCGGTGAGCCATTTACCAGCACCTTAATGGTAGGTTTGGGCACCAGGCGTACGTTAAATAAGAAGGTCTCTAGAAGAATTCCTTCATTCTTCACTTCCAGGCTCACCTTATTGGCATTAGGCACTACCGTCACTTTACCTGCTCCTCCCGGAATGAAATCCGCTCCTGAACCTCCGAAAGAGGGGCTATACTGGGCGCCCAGTCCTGAACTGGTGGTCTGTAGGCGGTTAGCACATTTAAAGTATAAGGCCGGCATGGAAGAGGTAGCAATCTGCACTGAAGGCTTCAATACCGTATATTCTTCTTCTTTGGTCACTACTTCCCTTGTACCATCAGGTTTGGGGTAAGAAATGGTGGCCGTATAAGAGCGTTTCAGCTGGCCGTTTTTATCAAAAGTTCCGCCACCTGCTTTTAGCTCGTATACTCCCTTACCTTCTTTTACCGGCAAAGCTGAACCGTTAATGCTGATACTGGGCGTGATAGCACTGGAATAGGCTCCGATGGCCACCTCTGCCCGGTAAGTCTGCCCGGCTACCACGGTCCGTGAATCCGGGATCACCACTGCAAAAAGCTTATCAAACTTGATCTCCTTGGCTCCTACCTGCTGCGCCAGGTAATCCAGCACTTCGGCTTCGTATCTCCTGATCACCGATTCCTTCTGGCTAAGGCTGGCCAAAGCGGCAGGAACAGGTGTTTGTGCAAAAAGCAACTCTGAAAAATCCTTTCTCCTGGTCATCGGATCGGCATTGGCCATGGCCGGGTCGTCTTTGGCATCCAAAGCCAGCGGCGCAAATTTAATGTTGGGTGCGTGCTTTTGGATATAGGCCACGTACTCATCCAGCTTCTCCTTCAGCTCATATCCTTTTTTATTCTTCACAAAGATATTGGCTACTTTTTCTTCTTCTGCCAGGTTTTTGATCTGGTTGGTTTCCGGGTCGATCCCGCCACCGGCTTCATTCCGGATGATTTCCTTCAGACCTTCTATATAGGAGATGATCTCCCCGGTTTTTTTTCTTACTTCCACAGCATTGTTATACAACGCCCGGTATTCCGGCCTGTTCCCGGATTTATCCACGGCGTCGTTCATTGCATCCAAAGTTCTTTTATTACTTGTATCTGCCGCTCTATTGGCCTGATCTAAGGAATTATCTAAGAGTAAGAACTTTTCCAGAATAGCATTACTGATCTGTAAGGCAAGCATAGCCGTCAACACAAGATACATCATGTTGATCATCTTCTGCCGTGGACTTTCCTTAACTCCTGCCATATTTTAGTTCTTTTGGGGTTTAAACAATACTACTATTAAACGTTTGCACTACCTTTCATAGCTGACAGCATGCTGCCGTACACATTATTCAGTGAAGCCAGGTTAGTGGTCAGTTTATTCAGCTCCGCCTTGAACTGCTGGCTGTCTCTGGAAACATCCGACATATCGCTCAGCACGTTGGAGAAATTACCATAGAAAGCATTCATCGCTTTCAGGTGCCGGTTAGTATCCTGAATCTCAATCTCGTACACGGCGTTCAGCGCGCTCATGTTCTGAGAAATCTTATGAAACTGCACCCGGTATTCCTGCGAATCTTTGGTGGCATCTCCCAGGGCGGTCATGGAATTAACCACGGTGCCCAGAGAAGCATTCATTTCACTGATTTTGGTAGAAGCCTCCCGTACCTTGCTGTTGAATTCACTGGTGGCCAGCCCTGAATTGGAAATCTCTCCCAGGTTAGAAACTGAATCGCCCAGTTTTTTAAAGCTGGCTTTCAGGTTATCAAAAATATCCGGGGTGATATTGGCATTGGCCAGCATATCATCCATTTTAGCCGTCAGGCCCAGGCCTGAAGACTGCTGCGAGTGGGTACGCACGGGCAGGTCGCCCTTATAATTTTCAGCTAATTCGGGATAAACCTTTTCCCACTGGTATTCTACCGTGGGACGGAGCAATGACTGTGCGGCATAGATAAGGAAGATAATGGCTTCCACACCTAACCCTATCGGAAGCATAAAGGAGGCCCAGTCATAGTGCATGATCTTTCCCATAGCTCCGACAATTACAACTGCCGCACCGGCACTGTAAACAAAAGGAATGAATCTGTCCCAAAATATGCTGGGACCGTTATTTGCTGCCATATTTTATGATGATATTTTAATAAACGTTTTTATATTTATTCTCTGCCGGGTACGGAGCCCATTCTGTCCATAACACAGCGGAATCCAAGATACGATTTGGTGGCTGTTTCGTATTCATACGTGGTGGTACCTGACTCCAGGTAGTGGGCCACATCTTTCCATGATCCGCCCTTGATCACTTTGCGGGGCTCATCCGGGTTGTCGTAGTTAGGATTTAAGTCCCAGGTTACCGGCATGTAAGACTCTGAATAAGCGTCTTGTGTCCATTCCGATACGTTTCCTGCCATATTGTATAAACCGAAAGCATTTTTTTCATACATATTTACCGGTGCCGTGTACTGGAAGCCGTCTTTCTGGTAGTTACCGCGATTAGGCTTGAAATTGGCCATATAACAGCCCTTGGCATTTGCCACATAAGGGTTACCCCAGGGATATTTCGCCCCTTCGCTGCCACCTCTTGCGGCCCACTCCCATTCAGCCTCGGAAGGCAGACGGAATCGGGGTGAGCGGAATTCGTTATTCTCTGCCCGATAGTTATTATACAGGTTGGATCTCCACTGACAGAAAAACTGCGCAGCCTTCCAGCTTACCCCTACCACAGGATAGTTATCAAACGCCGGGTTACCGTAATAATTCTCGGTCAGCTGATCACCGTTATGATAGGTAAAGTCTTTTTTCCATACGGTAGTATCCGGATACAGGCTGGTCATAATAAATTCTTCTCCCAATACTTCCAGTGAATCCGCCAGGACGGAGTTCACAAACATCCGGTACTCATGGTTGGATATCTCGGTATCGTCCATGTAAAACGCCGGGATGGAAATCCGCTTGTTAAGATTAATACGGGTAGACATCACGTCTTCATCGGCCTGGCCCATCAAAAAAGACCCTGACGGGATAAGCACCATCCCCTCCGGCGCTACCTGTTTATAGCCCTTCCTGGTCTTTGCTATCAGCTGCCCGTCTTTAATTCCTGCAAGAGGGTCTTCCACACTTCCTCCTCCTTTTTTCCCTCCTTTGCCAAAAATCTTATTCACGGTATCGCAACTTTGAAATAAGAACGCTGAGGATAAAATAACTGCAACAGTTAAGATTTTTTTTGAAATGTGCTTATTCATGTTTTGAAAGCAAGAATTTTAATCTTCTATTTTTTACTTTGTCAGAACGTTAATCCCTAATAATATATTGTTAATTGCTCTAATAAAAACGGAGGCCTTTACTGCTATAATTCATAAACCATGCCAATTCCGTTTTTTAAGGCTTCGCAAAAATCATAAAAACTATCGGAGTTTCATAAATTCATGCGTATCTTTTTGTTATAAACTGTATCTGGGGGTCTTTATCACCGATTTTTTGCCCATTTTCACAGGGGTCAGCACATATCTTAAAAAAAGTTCATGCGAGGTAGCTGATTTGGCGTCAGCGCCTGTGGTAACGATATCCAGTGCATAACCCAGCTTTAGCTTATTATCAAGCAGGTTGGTCCCCAGCAGCACGGAACCCGCATCCTGGTTCCGGTAATTTCCGCCTATCCACAGTTTCTGGTTATAGGTCACCATCAGGCCGGCCTCTACCGAGGTGCTGACCAGGTCAGACCTGACCATGAACATGGGACTTATATCCAGCGTATAGGAAACCGGGAAATCGTACTTGCCGGTCAGGAAATAATCCCTCTTTTCTTTGAAGCCCCCGTTTTCCGCACCGATGCTGTATTCCGGCTCCAGGAGGTTTTTTACCGAAAGCCCGATCTGGTAGCTCGGATTTACCAGGTATATACCTGCATTCAGGCGGGGAACCATGCTGGTGATCCGGGTGGAAGGGATATACGGGTCATCCGGGTCACGCGGAATATAATCTTCTCCACTGAGGCTGAGATTATTAAACCCTGCACCGATGCCGAAACCCACCATATTGCTGCCCATCCGTTTATGAAAGGAATAGCTCAGCACCATTTCACTCATGCTATGGGTTTTGCTGATGTTCTGGTTAGCAAAATGCACTCCTACCCCGCCTTTCAGCCGGGCTACAGGCATATCCAGGGCAAAAGCCGTAGAAAGGTTGCCCCCGCCCGTAAAGTCAGTGGCAGTATAGCCCAGGTACTGCGAGCGCACGGTAGACTGAATCTGCACCCGGTTAAACTGCCCGGCCGCTCCCGGGTTCAGGTAAAACTGGTTAAATATATAATGAGTAAACTGAGGCAGGTTCTGACCAAAACTTACTACCCCCCAAAAGGAAAAAAGTAAAGCAAGTAAATACTTTCTGGTCATACGGTTAAACTAAAAGTTTCAATACGTTTTTCAGCTATGAGCATTGAGGTATGAGCAAGTGCAGGCGGACTTTTCGGGTCTTTTGCAACGAATAAAAGCTCACAGCTCATAGCTAAATGCTCACAGCTCTCTTAAAGCTATATACAAATAAACACAATAAGACCCATAATATTATGAGTCTTATTGAAAATTTATACGATGTTATTGGCTTTTTTAATATAAAGCTCCAGTGCTCCCACCATAGACGGAGCATTGGGCAAAGGCGCTTCAATATCGAGGATCAGCCCGAGATCCCGGATGGCCCGGGCCGTGGTAGGGCCAAACGCCGCCAGGCGGGTGTTCTTCTGCTGCCAGTCAGGGAAATTATGCATCAGAGAGTGCACTCCCGAAGGGCTGAAAAAGCAGATGATATCATAAAACACTTCGGTAAGGTCAGACAAATCTGCCGGAACGGTCTCGTAAGTGATGGCTTCTGTCAGCGACAGACCGTGCTTCCGCATGAGATCAGGAATGGCATTATTCCGGATGTTAGAGCAGGGAAACAGGAATTTCTCGTTTTTATTTTTCAGGATAAAAGGCTCCAGGTCGGCAGCTGTTTTATTCCCCGAAAATATTTTCCGTTTCCGGATAGTAATATACTTCTGAAGATAATTGGCGGTTTGCTCCGTAATACACAGGTATTTCATATCAATGGGAATCTCTACCCGGAGCTCCTCACACATTTTGAAGAAGTGGTCTATGGCATGCCTGCTGGTAAATATGATAGCCGTATGCGCTAAAATATCAATTTTCTGCTTTCTGAATTCCCTGTGATCTACTTTCCTGACATCAATAAAATTCCTGAAATCCACTTTTATCTTATAGCGGTCGGTCAGGTCAGAATAAGTAAGAGATTTTTCGCCCGGATTATCTAAAGTGATTAAGATACTTTCTACCTTCCTCAAACGTTCGTCATTTTCTGTCATCTCGCTCAAAACAAATACCTGATTTTTTCTTACATCAGCACTTATCAGAAAAGAAATCTCATTCCTAATATAACGGGAAGTGCTTCTGCGATGCAAAGATACGAAAACAAGTACAAAAACTTCACATTACTCTCACGGTTTATCGTAAAATATATCAGCAGGCCTCTCCAGGAATAGAATACCATTAATAGTATAAAAAGGTAGTTATCAATATTTTCAGGAAGAGGAATATAGGTATTGTACATAATGAGTACCAGCAGCAGAAGCAGCGAATAAAAGAACAGGCTGCACTGGATCACCTTGAAATAATGCAGGTCAGTCACCTTGCCCAGGTTGAAGAGTTTCCCCATAATATTGAGGAAAAAGAACTTCAGCACAAAGATGATAAACACCAGGAGGCACAGCTTGAGAAAGTTGACCGTATGCACTGCCACGGTGTTTCCCGACTGAAAAAGGAAGCTGCCCTCTATCAGGGAAAGCCCGCCAAACTGCAGCATCAGGATGAGAAATCCCAGCACCACGCTCAGTAAGATCACAAAAAGAAGACTGGGGCGGTCCAGCGGTTTTCCGATCATAAACAGGTCTTCTTTCACCCGTGTGGAGAGCACTTCTCTCAGGGAATAATATTTACCGTATACCCTGAAATAGTTATTGGATACAAAGCTCATCACCACCAGGCTGAGCACAAAGGCAATAGCTACCCCGCTGTTAAACCGGGATACCGACCGGGGCGTAAGCCTGACCACCTCGCGCACGGAGGTCTCTTCCTGCACCGATACTCCTACCGGGTTACCGGAAGGAAAACCGATATACGCTACCACCTCTGAGGGAGCAGAGGCCGTAAAAAAGCTGAAATAAATCTTCTCTTTCCGGGTGACCCTGCGCAGGCTGTCGAGATTATACACCAGCCACTCCTGTTTTTTTGAAACCCGCTCCAGTGCATTATCCACAAAAATATTAGCGGCTTTGGGCGGAGTTCTCACCAGGAGAGAGGCCCGGGGAAAGCGCAACAGGTCAAGGTGGAGGGTGAAGGTCTGGAATTCTTTATCTGCATCATAACGAAAAGGTACATATACTTCTTCATCATGATCGTACATCAGCCATTCGTGCGTAAGGTTGAAAACAGGACGGTAATTCTCATACTGTACCGGCACGTTAGCCCGGGCCTCAGCCCCGATCACACTGAATAACAGAACAAAAAGAATATACTTCACCCGTACGATTTTTTTTTGCAAAATTATGAAACCTTAGGCAAAGTTTGCGGTTAGGCCTTGTTTTTATGTTAACCACATAGACACATAAGACATATAAGCTTTCATTTGAGCCCTGTATTATAATACTTATATGTCTTATGTGTCTATGTGGTTATAAAACCTTATATGCCTTATGGGGTTCAAACAAAAACTTAACACACTTTTTTTGGAAATTCCGTAAAAAAAATAATCCTTTGCGGCATAACATTTCTTTAGGTATGAAAGAAAAAACAAAACAACTTAAAGCGGAGATCAGCAAAAGCCTGTCCGCTATTTCGGAAATTGGCGACCGGGTAGAAAAAAAGTCGATCAGCAAAAAGATCAGCGCCCTGGCCGAAGACCTCCGTAAGCTTTTCAAAAAAGAAGCAGCTAAACAGGAGAAAAAAGCGGCTAAAGCCGAAAAAAAGGCCGCTAAAAAGGCAAAAGAGGTTGCTAAAAAAGCCAAAGAGCCGCAAGCCAAAAAGGTAAAAGCCCCTGAAAGTCCGGCTAAAAAAGAGGTATCTGCTCCTTCTGAAGCCAAAAAGCAGGCCCCTGAAGCAGCAGAACCGGTGAAGAACCTGAAAGCCGAAGTCTGGAACGGTTCGTCAAAAGAATAGTTTTTCCCGGGAAAAAGGTATAATTTAGGGGTCATAAAAGATCCATACATGAAATTATACCTTTTTTTATGGCTGTTTGCAGCCTCCCGTCTCCTCCAGGCACAGGCTGTTATTATCACTGAAATTTTTGCCGACCCCACCCCCTCTCACGGGCTTCCCGAAAGAGAGTACCTCGAAGTTTTTAACCGCTCACCGGCCCCTGTCTTCCTGAAAGGCTATACGCTCAGCTATGGAAACACCCGGGTCACTTTCCCCGATTCTGTCATTACCCCCGGTGAGTACCTCATTGCCTGCCGCAGCACCTATGCCCCGGAATTTGCTTCCTTTGGCAAAGTAGTGAGCCTTTCAGGCCTTTCGCTGAACAATAACGGGAATATTTTAAAGCTCTCCGATGCGGCCGGGAATGAGGTGCACCGGGTAAATTACGCTTCCTCCTGGTATACCCCGGGTCGTTCAGAGGGGTACAGCCTGGAGATCATTGACCTGCGTTACCCCTGCCGGGGCAAAGACAACTGGGCATCTTCTGCGGCAGAACAGGGCGGCACTCCGGGAAGGGCCAACAGCGTGGCCCGTGACCACCCTGATTTCACGCCGCCGGAACTATTGAAATATGATCTGCAGGAAAACAGGGTACTGCTGGTATTTAACGAGGTTCTGAGCAGTGATTTTGCAGAGAACCCGGAGCGTTTTGAAGTACTTTCCGGCGATGCCGGGCTTACCCGGGCCGCCTTCCTGAACGAGAGCCGTGAAACGGTGGTCCTCACCCTGAACCAGGCCCCTGACGGAGACCTGCAGCTGAAAATCCGGGAGGCGAAAGATTGCACGGGAAACACCGCCCCGGATATCACGGTACGGTTTGAAAGCCTGCAGGAACCTCTTCCCGGCGATATTCTCCTGTCAGAGATTTTGTTTAACCCCCCGCCGGGCGGGGATGATTTTGTGGAGATTTACAATACCCGTGAACAGCGTTTTAACCTGAAAAACTGGCAGCTGGCCCGCCTGAATGCCGCCGGGGAAATAACCGGACACGTGATTATTGCCCCCACGCAGACCATACTGCCGGGAAAAAGCCACCTGGCCTTTAGCCGGAACCCCTCTTTCCTGCGTGAGCATTACCCGGTAACCGGCATTATCCTGGAAGTTCCGTCACTGCCCGCCTACAATAATGATGTGGGCACGGTGTTGCTTCTGAAGCCCGACAGCACCGTATTTGACCGCTTCACCTATTCTGAAAAGATGCATGCCTCAAGGGTACTTCATCCCAAAGGAGTTTCGCTGGAAAGGGTATCGTTCCGGCCGCAGCAAAACGAGTGGACCTCTGCATCATCTGATGCGGGCTTTGCCACCCCGGGAGCTCCTAACTCCCGCCGGGAGGATACGGCGGCAGAGCCCTTTTTCAGTGCGGAACCCCGGGTATTTCACCCGGACACTTCTACGCCGCTTACCCGGCTGACCTATCGGCTGAACAGCGGAGAAGCCTACGCCGCCATCCGGATACTGGACAGGCACGGGCGTACCGTCAGAACCCTCTCGCGGAATCACCTGCTGGGTAACAGCGGAGAGATTCCCTGGAACGGCACGGACGACCACGGCACCCTCCTGCCGCCGGGGTATTATGTTTTTGTAATCCAGGTATCCGGCACCGGCATTAACCGTATTTTTTATGCAAAAACGGTTATCGGTATAAAATAAGTAGCTATCGAATACCCGCACCCGCGTCAATCGTCAATCAAAAAACGTCAATTTATTTACGATTGACGATTTTTGATTGACGCCCAGGCTGCTTTTCGGGTATAAAAAAATACCGCTTTTTGGTTTTTTTTGAGAATTACCTCCTATTTTTAAAACTCAAAAAAGAATTACGAATGTCACCTTTTGTTTTATTGCTGGATTGGGAAGGGTTTGAAAAAGACAAATACGTTCACACGGTACTTGAAGATAACCTCCTGCCAAATTACCTGGAGAAATGCAGCTGGTTTACGGGCAGAAACAGGAAAAACTGGAGAATCAAGATTACCGGTGCCGTACGAATGAAATGTGAGGATACCGAATTCTTCTTTACCTACCTGCAGATCCGTTATTCCAGCGGTGAAACGGAATCTTACCTCTTCCCTGTTTCATTTGTCAGTGAAGAAAACACAGGCATACCGGAAGACGCCTATATATCACGGGCCACCCTGGATGAAAATGAAGGGTACCTGGTAGATGCCGTGTTTGACCCGGCTTTCCGTATCGCTATTTTTAAAAACCTGCTGAGTTCAGCCACTACCGTTCAGAAGAATGAGCAGGTGCTGGAGTTTGAACGCGGCAAAGGATTGGAAGACGAAACCGAGCTGGAAAGCAGCTTTATTGAAATTGACAGCAATAATACGGCGTTAGTTTATAATAATAAATATTTCTTTAAACTCTACCGGAATCTATATAGGGGGATCAACCCCGAAATTGAGTCGTTGCGGTTTTTCTCCCGGAACGCCAAGTTCTCCAGCTACCCTAAATACTGTGGCAGCATCAACCTGACGGAAGACAACGCCCCGCTGTATACATTTGGGGTAATGACCGAATACATTGCCGACTCCAAGGATAACTGGTCGCTGACCGGCGATTACCTGAATGACTTTATTACGGGACTGGTAGACGGCAACTTCCAGGTGAAAGAGCAGGTTTTTGTGAAAGTGGCACAGCTGGGTAAAAAAACAGCCATTATGCACGACGCCCTGTTTGATCCCGGTGCGGAAGAGGCGTTCCGGCCGGAGCAGATCAACCGCAGTTACCGTACGGAGATTCACCGGAAGCTGGAAGAAGCGCTGGACAAACGCTATGAAACGCTGATTGAGATTTACATGGACCTGGACGAACAGACCCAGACCCTGGCCTGGCAGTTTATGGAGGCCAAAGACAAGATCCTGAACTTCATTGACCAGATTCTTACCCGGGTATTTAACTCCCTGCGGATTCGTATACACGGCGACTTTCACCTCCGGCAGATCCTGGTGAATACCAACGGCATTCATACTATAGATTTCGAGGGGGAACCTAACACACCCATCAGCAGCCGGACCACCAAGCACAGCCCGCTGAAAGATGTGGCCTCCATGATCCGCTCTTACCATTATGCGGTATCTGCTAAACTGTATAACAGTGAAGAAACCCAGATGATCCCGGAAAAAGACCTGTTGCGGGCTTCTGACCGTTGGTACAAGCTCATGCGTGACACCTTCCTGGAAGAGTACCTGACCTATTTTGGTCCTCACCACACCCTGCTCAAAAACAATAATGAAGTGAACTACCTGTTACAGTTTCATTTGCTGGAAAAAGCCATTCACGAACTGGGTTTTGAGATTATAAACCGGCGTTCCTGGATAAAAATTCCGCTGAAAGGTATCCTGGATGTAGTAAGGGAGATTGAGAAACTTCGTACGGTCTGATGTTTCAGAAAGCGCTGATGTTCTTCTTTGCGGCCAGGGTGGCTCTGGTCACCTGCCAGTATGAAAAGGGGAATGCCGGCATGGAAAAGCAAAAAATGAAGGTGGAACGGGCGGGCACGCTTGACCGTATCCTGGATGAATGTTCGGGAATCTGCCCATCGCCCTGGTCAGATCACCTGCTGGCCCTGAACGACTCAGGCGGAAAACCGGAGATTTATGAGATCAATAGCGAAGGGAAGCTGGTGAACACTCACCCGGTTCCGGAGGCCGTGAACCGCGACTGGGAAGAGATCACTGCTGATACCGCCGGAAACGTGTATATCGGCGACTTCGGCAATAACAGTAACGGCAGGAAAGACCTTACCATCTATAAATACACCCCGGGGGCTCCGGCCGGGGAGCTTACTCAAAAGATTACTTTTCGCTATGCCAACCAGACCTTTGCAGCTGGGGAAAAGAAAGAATTTGACTGCGAAGCGTTTTTCTGGGCCAATGATTCCCTCTACCTTTTCACCAAAAGCTGGGAAAAGGGAGTTAAGCTCTGCCGGATGTACGTACTTCCTGACCATCCGGGAAACTACGAGGTGGCTCCACGTGACGAGGTTTTTCTCAAGGCCCAGGTAACCGGTGCAGCCATCAGCCCGGATAAAAGCCGGTTTGCCCTGATCTCTTACGGCAAAATCTTTCTCTTTGGAGCTAACGGCGGCCGGATCAGCTTCAGCAACCCCATAGCCTGTATTAAAATAGCGAGGAAGCAGACGGAAGCGATACTTTTCGAGAAAGCGGATCAGCTGCTTTTTACAAACGAACAAAGGGGAATGTTTCGGATTAAGTGAAAAACTAAAAACTAAAAATTAAGGTACATTAGTATATATAAGAATGGTTCCGAAACTTTTAACCGCAGCGGCGGACCGTTTTTAGTTTTTAGTTTTTAACTTCCCCGCTCTTCCTTTAAATTTAATACTCCCTTAACATTAAAACTACCAAGCCTTTATAATTTTGCAGTGGAAATATCCCAATAATGTATGAACGGTAAAATCCTGGTTATTGATGATGATGAAGACATTCTTGAACTTCTCATTTACAATCTGGAAAAAGAAAACTACGAGGTGCGATCGGCCAATAACGGGTTAAGGGGACTGGAGGTAGCCCGCCAGTTTCAGCCGGATATCATCCTGATCGACATCATGATGCCCGTAATGGATGGCATACAGGCCGGCAAAGCCATCAAAAATGAGCTGAAAAACACCCACCTGATCTACCTGACCGCCCGGGCAGAAGAGTATTCCGAAGTAGCTGCATTTGAGGCCGGCGCAGATGATTACATCACCAAGCCTATCAAGCCCCGTGCACTGCTCAGCCGGATCCAGGCGTATTTCCGTAAGGAAACCGAGAAAAATGTCGAAAGCAATATCCTGGAAATCGGTGGACTGACCATCAACAAAGAGAATTACTCCGTTACCAAAGAAGACGGCAGTGTTAAAATTCTTCCTAAAAAAGAGTTTGAGATTCTCTACTATCTCGCCTCCCACCCCAACAAGGTACAGAGCCGGGAGTCGCTCCTGCAGAAGATCTGGGGAGCCGATATTTTCGTGGTAGAACGTACCATTGACGTTCATATCCGGAAGGTGAGAGAAAAGATCGGCGAAAAATATATCGGCACTTTAAAAGGGGTAGGATATATGTTTACTACTGATTAATGCTGATCTTTGGAGATTAAAGGTCGAAACGTATGCTGCTATCCCCCAGGTGGATCTCCTTCCTGATCGCCGTACTGATTACCGCCATCACCGTGGCTTTTCTGAGCTTTGTATCAGGAGTAACCGGCCCCATGCTCTTTGTAACCGGAGCCAGCGCCTTTATTTCATCGTTCCTGCTGATCTTTTATATCATTGACCTGCTGGTGTTCCAGGAAGTAAACAGCATTTATCTTTCCCTGAGAAAATTAAAGATCAAAGATTTTGACATTCCGCGTAAGTCTCTCATTAAAAGTGTTAACCCGCTTAAAAAGCTCAACCGGGAGATTTCCAACTATGTATCTAAAAAGGAAGAAGAGATAGACACCCTCCGCCGGATGGAGATCTTTCGGCGGGAATTCATTGCCGATGTTTCGCATGATCTCAAAACTCCCATTTTTGCGGCTCAGGGTTTTATCCATACCCTGCTTGACGGGGCCATTGAAGACCCTGAAGTTTCCCATAAATTCCTGAATAAAGCGGCCCGCTCGCTGGACGGGCTGGAGATGCTGGTTAAAGATATCCTTATCCTGACCCAGGTAGAATCAGGCGATATCCGGATGCAGATTGAGAAGGTGAACATCGTGGAGGTGATCCGCGAGATTTTCGATCAGCTCGAAGACAAAGCCGCCAAACGGGAGATTACCCTGGTGCTCAAGCCCAAAGCGGTGAAAAGCGTAAAGGTCAGGGCCGACCGCATCCGGATCACCCAGGTGCTCAGTAATCTCATTACCAACGGAATCATTTATGGCAAAAACGGCGGGAGGGTAACCGTAGAATTGAGCCAGGAAAACAAGCTGGTCAGCATCCGGGTCTCCGATAACGGTATTGGTATTGCGCCGGAACACCTGCCCCGCATCTTTGAACGCTTTTACCGGGCAGATAAAAGCCGCTCCCGTGCAGTGGGCGGTACGGGGCTGGGGCTGGCCATCGTAAAACACATCCTTAATGCGCACGATACCCGTATTGATGTCATTTCCAAACCCGACCACGGCACTACGTTTAGTTTTACCCTGCCCCAGGCAGCAGAAGATTTTTCTTCGTAACTTTGCACCCAAACGTTAAACGATTTGGATTTAAGCCGATTTAAAAAAGCCCCTAAAAATCTGGATTTCAAAGACCTGGTGATCTTTGAAAACGAGAATTACGTGGTGATCAATAAGCCGCCGTTTGTGCCTTCACTGGATGAGCGCACGGCTGACCGCAGCCTGAGCATTCTGAAACTGGCCCGGGAGCAGTATGAAGATATCCAGCTTTGCCACCGCCTGGATAAGGAGACCTCCGGTGCGCTGGTGCTGGCCAAAAATTCCGAGGCTTACCGCCACCTTTCCATGCAGTTTGAACACCGCGAGGTGCAGAAAGAATACCATGCGGTGGTGAACGGTGTCCATGATTTCGACAGCGTATCCGTGTTCCTTCCTATTGCTATTGTAAAAGACGGCACGGCGGTGCGTATCGACCGGCAGCGGGGCAAGCTGGCGGAAACCGTGTTTTTTACCCTTCAGAAATTTGCCCGGCATACGCTGGTGCGCTGCATACCCATCACCGGCCGCATGCACCAGATCCGGGTGCATCTCCAGTGCCTGAACGCACCCATTGTATGTGATCCCACTTATAATGGTGATTACATCTTCCTTTCCCAGATCAAAAGGAAATTTAATTTAAAGGGAGAAACCGAAGAATTGCCGCTGATCAAGCGGGTAGCGCTGCATGCCCACTCCATCCATTTCAGAGACCTGGATGAAAACCTGCTGAGCATTACTGCCCCCTACCCCAACGACTTTGAGGTGCTGGTAAACCAGCTGGTCAGATTCTCTTCTTGACGTTATCGTAAAATTCGCGGAACTTAAAGTTCTTCTTGACGTGTGTCACATCCTCGTTTTCTGCATCGCCGAGCAGGAATCCCCACGCTTCGAGTCGCGGACTGGCATCAAAGATCACCTTCAGGATAGCCGTAACCGGCAGCGCCAGGATCATGCCGCCTATTCCCCAGAGCTTCCCGAAAAGCAGTAAGGCGGTAATAGCCACCAGGGCATTGATGCTGACCTGGTTTCCCACCACATAAGGGGTGATGAAATTACCTTCCAGGAATTGTACTACGGCAAAAGATGCGGCCACCGCCAGTGCGGCCAGGTAAGAGTCTTTGGTAATCAGGGCCACCAGGATGGGCAGCGCCGAACCGATGGCCACCCCGATATACGGGAGTATAGCCAGGAAAGCGGCAAAGAAGCCGAAAAACAGGGCGTGCTCTATACCAATGATATACAAGGCGGCAGAATTCAGCGTACCGATAATCAGGATCACCAGCATCAGCCCGAGGATATACCCCCGTACCACGGTTTTCACCTTATTAATGGTAGCCACAATCTTATGCTTGCTGGTATCTTTCAGCCATTTAAAAACAAAGGTCTTCAGGAAGTCGCGGTACATCAGCATTAAAAAGATATACAGCGGCAGCAGGGCCATGCTCATCAGGAAATTGGAAGCTCCGCCAAGGGTGGAGCCCAGGAATTTCGATCCGCTCTTTACCGCTTCGGAAATATGCTTCTGCCCTTCGGTAACCAGCTGCTCCTTATTGATCCCGAAATTCCCCAGGAATCCCGCCAGGTCGCCCACCCACTGGTTAAAGCGGGTTTCTACCTGGGGGAACAGGTCTTCCAGGCCAATCACCTGTGTGTAAGCCACATACACCAGGCCGGCTACCACCGCACTCATCAGGATGATTCCCAGCAGGATAGAAATAACACGTGGTATCCTTTTTATTTCCAGGTAATTACACAAGGGATACAAAAGGAAAGAGAAGAGCGCCGCAATAATAAACGGTACGATTACATCCTGCAGGATATACGCGATGTAAACAATAATTACAATAGAAACCAGAGTACCTGCCAGGCTCCGGGGAGAAGCCAATTTCTTAAATGTGTTCATCTTCAAGCTGTTTGAGGTTGGCCTTGTAAATCCTATTGGACACTAAGATACTTACTTCAAACAGAAAATAAAGCGGAATGGCCACTAAAATTTGGCTGATCACATCCGGTGAAGGTGTAATGATGGCCGCCACGATCAGGATCACCACAAATGCATGCCGGCGGTATTCCTTTAAAAACTCAGGGGTAACGATCCCGATTTTGGTCAGCACCATGATCACTACCGGCAACTGGAACATCAGTCCACAGGCCAGGGTAAGGGTGGTCAGTATGGAAAGATAATTCTTGATATCGTACTGGTTCACAATGGAAGGGTCCAGCTGGAAATTCACCATAAAGTGAACGGCAAATGGCGTTACAATATAATAACCAAAGAAAACGCCGGAGAAAAACAGGAGGGAGATAATAAATACGGCACCCCTGGCCGCTCTTCTCTCAGCCGCACGTAAACCGGGCTTAATAAACGACCATATCTCCCAGATCACATAAGGGAATGCTATGAGCAGACCTATGATAGCCGAAGACGTGATGGCCAGCATAAACTGCCCGGATATTTCCCGGTTTTGCACGTCAAACTTGAGCTCCTGCAGGCAGAGGCTGTCAATATGCAACAGCCGGCCTATATCACACATTTTACGGTAAGTCCAGAAATCTACCTTTGACGGCCCCATGATAATGGTACCGTATACCCACTCTTTAATAAACCAGGCCACTATCATAAATATAAATATGGCCGCAATAGACCGGATCAGGTGCCACCTGAGCTCTTCCAGGTGCTCCAGAAAAGTCATTTCCTTTTCTCCGTCAAATTCTTCTTCCACGTGGGCTTGGTCTAAAGGCATAATTGTCTGCTAAAAAGAGGGGAAGGCCCTGATACAGGGCCTTCATTAATTATTTAAACAGTGGGAACCACTTCATCCATTCGTTTACTTCGGTTTTGGTGGTGTTCAGCACTTTTTCATTATCATGGTTCATCAGCACCCGGTCAATCAGCTCCACTACCCGTACGAAATCTTTTTCGTCCAGGCCTCGGGTGGTCATGGCCGCAGCCCCTACCCGGATACCCGAGGTGGTCATGGCCGGTGCGTCATCAAACGGCACCATATTTTTGTTCACTGTAATATCGGCTTTGATCAAGGCATTCTCTGCCAGCTTCCCGTTCAGGCCTTTCGGACGCAGGTCAATCAGCGCCAGGTGGTTATCGGTACCGCCACTGATCACTTTGTAGCCTTTCTCCACAAATGCATCGGCCATCACTTTGGCATTCTTCTGCACCTGCTGCACATAGGTGCCGTAGCTGTCAGTCAGGGCTTCTCCAAAAGCCACTGCTTTGGCTGCAATAATGTGCTCCAGCGGGCCGCCCTGTATACCGGGGAATACCGCAGAGTCCAGCAGCGAAGATACGGTTCTTACCTTTCCTTTCGCAGTGGTAATGCCAAACGGGTTTTCAAAATCATTCCGCATCATGATCACCCCGCCGCGGGTACCCCGCAGGGTCTTGTGGGTGGTGGTGGTTACAATATGGCAATGGTCAAACGGGTCATTCAGCAGTCCTTTGGCAATCAGGCCGGCCGGGTGGCTGATATCGGCCAGCAGGATAGCTCCTACCTGGTCGGCAATGTTGCGCAGGCGAACATAATCCCAGTCGCGCGAGTACGCCGAAGCCCC